>Ga0068863_100001431_pt1 | contig 23657 bp, 13 predicted proteins | sample KBSSwiS62_FD_66596 | JGI IMG/M metagenome (GOLD analysis project Ga0068863, IMG submission 66596) | Switchgrass rhizosphere microbial communities from Kellogg Biological Station, Michigan, USA - KBS Switchgrass S6-2 | ecosystem: Host-associated > Plants > Roots > Rhizosphere > Soil ... | reverse complement strand
GCATGTAGACCTGGGCTTCGAGCCGGGGCACGTCGCATCGTTGCTGGTGATTGCTCCGGACGTCGGTTATGAGAAGGAAGAGCAGCAGATCGCGCTCGCCGACAAAACCATGGAGCAGTTCCGACAATTGCCTGGCGTTCAAGCCGTCGCCCTTACCAGTACGCTGCCTGTGAGCTGCAACTGCAATACCAATTGGATCCGCTTTGTTGGGAAGCCTTACAGTGGCGAGCACAACGAAGTGAATTATCGCGCGGTCACGCCGGAATTCTTTTCTACCATTCGCGCCAAGCTTTTGAGCGGCCGGTTCTTCGCGGATACAGATGACGCCAACAAGCCGCATGTCTCGATCATTAACAAGACTCTGGCCCAGAAGTATTTCCCTGGCGAAGACCCCATCGGTAAGAAATATGGGGACACCGAACTCTCGCCAAAATCTCTGCGCGAAATCGTCGGGGTCGTCGACGACGTGCGCGATGGTTCGCTGGACGCCGCTGTTTGGCCCGCCGAGTATGTTCCGTTTAGACAGAATACCGACAGTTCGTTTTATGCCGTGGTCCGTACATCGCAAGACGAGCGTGCTGTATTGCCGACGCTGGTATCGGCCGTTCGCCAAGTGGACCCCGCTCTCGGCACCCTCGAAGAAATGTCCATGAACGACAAAATCAGTGATTCACCAACCGCATATCTGCATCGCTCGTCTGCGTGGCTGGTCGGCGGCTTTGCCGGTCTAGCCTTGGTGCTTGGCGTTGTCGGTTTGTATGGCGTGATTGCGTACTCCGTCAGCCAGCGGACCCGCGAAATCGGTGTTCGCATGGCTCTCGGAGCACAACGGACCTCGGTCTACCAACTGGTTCTTTCCGAGGCGGGACGGTTGACGGCAGTTGGCATCGCCCTAGGTCTGGCGGGCGCGATCGCAGGCGCAATGTTGATGCGCGGTCTGCTTTTTGGAGTGAGTTCGTGGGACGTGCCGACGCTGGCTGGTGTTGCTGTTTTGCTTGGGGCATCAGCGCTGCTGGCCAGTTATATCCCGGCGCGGCGTGCGGCGCGCCTCGATCCGATAGTCGCGCTTCGCTGCGAATAGGAGGCAAGTAAACATGAGCGGCCTCATCCAAGATTTTCGATACGCGCTTCGTCAGTTGCGCAAGAGCCCGGCATTCGCGGTGGTTGCAGTGCTGACTCTTGCGTTGGGTATTGGCGCCAACACGGCTATCTTCAGCGTGGTGAACGGCGTACTGTTGAGGCCGCTCGCCTACAAGGATCCCGATCGCCTCGTTCGCATTTGGCACGTCCCGCCCAGCAAGAGCTTTCCCGGCATTCCCACCTTTTCCGTTTCTGCAGCGAACTATATCGACTGGCAAGGCCAGAACCACGTGTTCGAGCAGATGACGATTTACTCTTACAAAAGCTTCACTCTGACTGGGAATGAAAAGCCTGAACAGCTGAACGCGGGAGCTGTTTCCTCCACTTTCTTTTCTACATTAGGAGTTCAGCCACTATTCGGCCGAGTATTTTTGCCGGAGGAAGATCATCCGGGAAAAGCGAACGTAGTAATTCTGAGTCACAAATTTTGGCAGACGCACTACGGCAAAAACCCCGATGTCGTTGGCCGCAACATCCATTTGGATGGTCAAGCCTACCTGATCGCCGGAGTCATGCCGGCAGATTTTCGTGTACCGGACTACGCGCAGCTGTGGACGCCTTTGGCCTGGACGGATCAAGAGCGTGCCGTTCGCGGAGAACACCATTACATCGTAATGGCGCGCTTGAAGCCGGAAGTTGATTTGAAGCAGGCGCAAGCGGAGATGAACACGATTTCGGGCCGACTCGAGCAGCAGTATCCCGAAGATGACAAGGGATGGGGAGCGGTTGTAAAGCCATTGCACGCGGATATCGTCGGCGACGTGCGGCCGGCACTTCTGGTTCTCTTGGGCTCGGTGGCATTTGTGCTGCTGATTGCGTGCGTGAATGTCGCCAATCTTACGCTGGCAAAGACCTTCAGTCGGCAAAAGGAAATCGCCATTCGAACTGCCATGGGCGCCTCGGCTTCCCGTGTATTGCGGCAAATACTTGTGGAGGGCGTGCTGCTCGCCCTTATGGGCGGAGCCATCGGCTTGATCTATGCACACTTTGGGGTGCGGCTGATCATGGCGTTTTTGGCGGACAAGGTTCCGCATGCAGTGGACGTGGGGTTGGACCTCTCAGTGCTGTTGTTTACGGTGGTCATTTCCGTGTTGACCGGAGTGCTCGCCGGAGTCCTGCCCGGCTTGCGTTTGAGCCGCCCGAACGTGAACCAGGCGCTGAAGCAAGGACTCGGCCGAACGGATGCGGATTCGAGTGGCCACAACACTCGCGGAATTCTGGTTATTGCCGAGGTGGCGCTGTCGCTCGTGCTGCTGTTTGGCGCCGGTTTGATGATTCGCAGTTTTCAGCAACTGCAGCACGTCAACCCCGGTTTTGACGCCGACAACGTGATGACCATGTCGCTAGCGGTTGCAGGCGCGAAGTTTCCGACCGCGGCGCAACAAACCGCATTCTACGAACTGGTTCTGCAGCGTGTCCGGTCGCTGCCTAGCGTCGAATCAGCCGGGGTGATCGACGATGTCCCATTGAATGGCAACGGTTCCCATCAGCCGATCGCTATTGAGGGACGTCCAGCGCAGGCGATGGCCGATCAGCCCGAGGTCGATGTTCGCCTAGCCAGCACCGGCTACATGAAGTCCATGCGAATCCCGATTGTACGAGGACGCGACTTCAGTGATGCGGACATTGCCGGGAGACCCGCCGTCATTCTGATCAGTGAGTCGATGGCCCGAGAATTCTGGTCCGGCCAAGATCCAATCGGTAAGCGCCTGACGATGACCTTCTTTCCCGGTGTGGTGCGTGAAATTGTTGGTGTTGTCGGCGACGTGAAAATCGACGGACTCGATCAGACACGACCCTCCGCGACTCTGTATGTGCCAGCGAGCCAGGTGGACGCGGGTTTTGCAGGTCAATGGAGGTCGTTTCCTATGACCTTGGTCGTGCGAACCGCGAACAGTCCAGGCGGCATTGTGTCGGCGGCTACCAACGCCGTCCACGAAGTGGATCCGGAACTTCCGGTGCGCGATGTTTTGACCATGAACGAAGTGATGGCCAACTCCGTGGCGCAGCAGCGATTCAACATGATGCTACTGGGAGCGTTTGGCGTCCTTGCCCTGTTCCTGGCGGCGATAGGGATTTACAGCGTCTTGTCCTATAGCGTCCGGCGCCGCGTGCAGGAAATTGGGATTCGGTTGGCTCTGGGAGCCCGGCTTGCCGATGTGCTCCGGATGGTCGTCGTCGAAGGCATGAAACCCGTTTTGTTCGGCGTCGTACTGGGAATTGCCGGCGCTTTTGCGCTTGGTCGGCTTCTCGCGAGCCTGATATATGCGGTCAGACCAACCGACCCTCTCACGTTCTTTGGCGCGGCGGTGCTGCTGGCGTTGATTTCGTTGCTGGCCTGCATGATTCCGGCGTATCGCGCGACGAGAGTCGATCCGCTCGCGGCTCTGCGTTACGAGTGAGGAGGCGTCGCCGTCCATGAACTCTCTCCTTCAAGACCTTCGCTACGCTTTGCGGCAGTTGCGAAAGGACCTGGGTTTTACTGGCGTTGCGGTGTTGACTCTGGCGCTAGGCATCGGCGCGAACACTGCGGTTTTTAGTGTGGTGGACGCCGTCATGCTCCGCCCATTACCGTACCACCAGTCGGAGTGCTTGATCGAAGCGCAATCCGTCAATTCCCACAATCCGCAGCCGAGCGCCATCTCTTACCCGGACTTTTTCGACTGGCGTTCGCAAAATCACACGCTGGAACATTTGGTTTCCTATCACGACAACGAATTCACCTTGACTGGTCTCGAACGGCCAGTACAAGTGGATGCGCAGGTTGTCTCCTGGGATTTGCTGCCGGCGCTTGGGATCCAGCCGGAACTGGGCCGAGGTTTCACCGTTGACGATGAGAAGGCCGGAACGAAGGTTGCCCTGATTAGTCACGCTCTTTGGGCTTCGCACTTCGGCGCCGACAAATCAATTGTGGGCAAGACGATACAACTGAGCGGTGATCTGTACACCATCGTAGGCGTCATGCCCCAAACTTTCAGATTCCCGGTGAACCAGCCCCAAGTTGGTATATGGACAACGTTGGCCCTGGACGATGATCCAAAGGATCCCAAGCCCAATACGAGCAACCGTGGTTCTCACTTCCTGAACGCTTTCGGCAGGCTCAAACCTGGAATCACGCTCGAACAGGCGGATGAGGACATCAAAACAATTGCGGTCAATCTTGCGAAGGAGTATCCGAACACCAACACGCAGCACGATTCCGCCCGAGTGGTTACGCAAGTATCGGCGTTGCTCGGCGGAACTCGCGTTGTGCTTTTCGTCGTACTGGGCGCTGTCGCGTTGGTGCTGCTGATCGCCTGTGGCAACATCGCCAATTTGCTGCTTGCCCGCATGCGCGAGCGACAGCGCGAAATCGCTTTGCGATCTGCGTTGGGTGCAGGCCGCAGGCGGATCATTCGTCAACTTTTGGCGGAAAGCGTCTGCCTCGGCATATTGGGCGGATTGGCGGGATGCGGCCTGGCTTTTCTTTGCACTCCAGCGCTTCTATCCCTGATCGGCGATAGCGTGCCGCGCGCCGCGGACGCCGGCGTTGACTTGCGAGTTCTCTGGTTTGCCTTCGGCTTATCGCTCGCCGCGGGCGTGATCTTCGGCGTCATCCCGGCGCTCGCCGCCACTCGCTCCGATCTTGTTTCGACATTGAAGGAAGGCGGAAGAAGCGAGGTCACTGGGCACGATTGGTTGCGTTCATCTTTGATCGTAGGCCAAGTGGCTCTCGGTCTTGTGCTCACCGTCGGCGCCGGATTACTTATCACCAGCTTCGGTCGTTTGCTGCATACCCAACAGGGATTCAACCCTGATCATCTGACCACTCTCTTCTTTGAAACGCCCGACGCGCATTACAGCGAAACGCGTCCGCAGTTTTATCGGGAATATTTCGAGAAAGTCCGTACATTGCCGGGTGTGGAGTCCGCCGCCGGGGCGCTGATTCTACCGATGACTGACAACGCAGCCATGGTTAGTTTTGACGACCCCGAGCATCCAGTACCCGAAGGACAGCAACCCGGGGCTGACCTTAATCCCGTCACACCTGATTACTTCCGCGCCATGCAAATTCCGCTGATTGAAGGACGCGATTTTACAGAACGCGATGAGCGGAAGTCTCAAGCGGTCATGATCGTAAACCAGGCATTCGCGCAGAAGTTTTTTCCGGGGGAACATGTGCTGGGCAAGAAACTCAAGCCCGGCGCTGGTATTGGCGATCCGGCCGGACCGCCTTGGCGCGAAATTGTGGGCGTAGTCGGTAGCATCAAGCTCGGGGCAACCCAGCGCGAGATACACCCAGCTATGTATTTGCCTGCCAGCCAGCTACATACGTGGTGTTGCCTGTACTCAGTTGTACGTACGTCCCTCGATCCACAAAGCTTGAGAGCCAGCGTCGAAAGAATCATAGCCGGTATGGATAAGGACATTCCTGTCACGCAGCTTCGCACCATGAACGAGTTGATGTTTCTGCAACTCTCCCAGCCAAGATTCGCCATGGTCTTGCTCAGTGCCTTTGCCGGTCTTGCTTTGACGCTCACAGTCGTCGGCCTCTATGGCGTGATGACCTATTCGGTTACTCGCCGCACGCGCGAAATTGGCGTGCGCATGGCGTTGGGCGCTCAACGCGAAGCCGTTTTGAAGATGGTGCTGCGCGACGCCGCGATGTTGCTGGGAATTGGAATCGCGCTCGGGGTAGTAGCGGCACTTGCCTCGGCTTCGCTGCTGCAGAGCATGTTGTATGGTACAGGTTCGCGGGATCCGTTGGTCTTGAGCATGGTGTGCGCCGGCGTGGCGCTGGTTGGATTGATTGCGGCGTATCTCCCGGCAATTCGCGCAGCGAAGGTCGATCCCATGGTCGCACTGCGGTACGAGTGAGAGAGGTCCGACAAGTCATGGGTACTTTTTTCCAGGATGTTCGATACGTGCTCCGACAGCTGCTGCAGTTCTTGCGATTTCCGCGTTCCTGGCTAGCTATCTGCCGGCGCGGCGGGCAGCCAAAGTAGACCCTATGGTGGCGCCTCGCTGCGAGTAGCGATCGAGCGTGCCGTTGTTCGTACAAGTTTGAGTGGTTGTAGCGAGTGGCCAAACGTGAGAGCGGCGTCGCGCCGTTGGGGGAAACCATGCAAACGATTTGGCAGGACATTCGGTTTGCACTTCGGCAAATGGTGGCGAGTCTAGGCTTTTCGCTTACCGCCGTGCTCTCGCTAGCTCTCGGAATTGCGGCCACCGTGGCCGTCTTCAGCGTCATCTACAGCGCAGTCTTGACTCCCTGGCCGTACAAGGACTTCGATCGCGTTTGCTCCGTTTGGACCATCGACAAAGCCGGTCAAGAAGGCACGCCAGGGCTCTCTGGCCCTGAGATTAGAACTCTCCGCCAGACGGCCAGCGTCGAAGACGCTGTTGCATACGATGGCTGGAATCTCATCATCACCGGCAGCGACGTTCCAGAAGACGTGCAAGCTGTCTCCTTCACCGGCAACGCGTTCCAATTTTTTGGTTTGCCCGCCATGTTGGGGCGCTACTTCCTTCCAACCGATGCACCCGATAACAAAGACCCCGAACCCGTCGCCGTTCTGACCTACCAGTTCTGGCGTCGCCACTACAACAGCGATCCCGAGATTGTCGGCAAGTCCATCCAGCTCGATCATAAAAACTACTCGATTCTCGGGGTGATGCCGCAACGCTTCACCTGGATGGACGCCGACGTTTATTTGCCTCTCAAAATGGCGCAAGACCACACGCAGCTCTATGGCTACCTGCTGAAGCTCAAGCCCGCCGTTCGCCTACAAGCCGCTACGGCCGAGTTCACGCCACTGTTTCAGCAATTTGACAAAGACCGGCCCAACTATTTCCCTCAGCAGTTTCGAATCAGCATGCGCATGATGGGGACGGAATATGTACGCGACCTCCGCAAGACTCTTTACCTGTTGTTCGGAGCTGTCGCTTTGCTGTTAGCCATCGGTTGCGGCAACGTTTCCATCCTGTTGCTCGCTCGGGGCACGGCTCGGCAGCATGAATTCGCGGTCCGCTCTGCTGTTGGCGCGACCCGATGGCGCATCGTCCGGCAACTGCTCACCGAATCGCTGCTCCTCGCGGTCACCGGAGCTGCATTGGGCGCCGTGCTGGCGCATCAAGCCGTCGGATTTCTCGTCGCGCGCCTGCCCGAGTATTCGTTCCCGCACGAAGCCGATTTTCGTCTGAACATCCCGACTCTGCTATTCGCTGTCGGCGTGGCCATTGTGTCTGGCGTATTTTTTGGAATCTTTCCTGCCTTCGATTCCGGCCGGCGAGAAATCAATGAAGCCATGCAGACCGGTCTGCGCACTGTGGCCGGCAGCATCCGTGGCAAGCGCGTGCACACCGGCTTGATCGCCGGACAGATCGCGCTTACCTTGCTCCTGCTTACCGCAGCCACCGCCGCAATCCACGGATTCACAAAAATGATGCAGCGTCCTCTCGGCTACGATCCACATAATGTCATGTCCGTCGGCATTCCCGTCCACGAAAATACTTTGAAAACCTGGGCTGAACGCTCCGCCTACTTTACACAGCTGCGTGAACGCGTGAACGCCATGCCGGGTGTTGTTCAAGCCGGAATCTCATCCAATGCCACGCCGCCCTCAAACGGTTGGTCGCAGCCGTTTGAAATCCTCGGCAAGACCGCCAGCGAATATCAGGATGCCCGCATCAACCTCGTGAGTCCGGAATATTTCTCTATCCTTCGCATTCCTCTCGTCGAAGGTCGCCTCTGGCAGCCGGCCGAAATTTCTCGCGGCGCAACAATGGCGGTCGTGAACCAGACCTTTGCTCGCAAGTATTTCCCTGGTGAAAACGTCGTAGGCCGTTCCGTGCGCATCCCACGTTTGACTGCTCGGGCGCCCAATGTTGTCACCGCAAATGGAAGCGATGGCTGGCTCGAGATTATTGGAGTCGCGGCGGACGCCTTGGATGACGGTCTCAGCAAACCGATTCTTCCCGGACTCTACTTGCCCTACTCCATCAACATGTGGATGGGCACGCAGATTCTCGTCCGCACGCAGGGCTCGCCGCTCGCGATGCTGCACAGTATCCGGAAGGAAATTGCAACCATCAATCCGGATCAGCAGGTCTACTCCCGTGTCGATGATTTGGAGACCTGGATCACTCGCGAGCAGGAGTGGGCTCGCGCTCGCCTCGTGTCCATTTTGTTTGCGGCATTTTCTGGCTTGGCCTTGACTCTTGCCGCCGTCGGTCTTTACAGCGTGGTCTCTTACGGCGTCGCTCAGCGCACCAGCGAGTTCGGAATCCGCATGGCCTTTGGAGCGCGCCGTTGGGATGTCTTGCGCATTGTCGCCCTCTCGGCGAGCAGAAGTGTCGGGCTAGGCTTAATTTTAGGTGCGGCGCTCAGTTTTTCGCTAAGCCGCTTCGTCACCCGCTGGGTCGAAAACGGCTCCGTGCATCCGCTTATGGTGCCTGGTGTCTCGCTTTTGGTGGTCGCTGTAGCTGCCGTGGCTTGCATGGTCCCGGCCCGCAGGGCCGTTTCCGTGGATCCCATGACCGCTCTGCGCGAGGAGTAATACGATGTTGTCTGTGTTTGCCATCACAACCGGCCCTTATTTGCTTCTGACCGCCGTGCTCGCGCTAACGGTCGTGACGACGCTCTTGGCCTGTTACTTCTTTCTGTAAAAGCGGGGAACTATGAACACCCTACTCCAGGAGGTTCGTTTCGGCCTTCGGGTGCTACGCAAGAATCCCGGATTCACGGCGATAGCGGTTCTCACGCTCGCGCTGGGCATCGGCGCCAACAGCGCCATCTTCAGCCTGGTCAGCGGCATTCTGTTTCGACCTCTACCCTACGGCCAACCTGACCAGCTCGTGAGCATCAAGGCTTCTTACCCTCGTGGTGCGTTCGTCGCCATGCGCGAGCAGGTGCATACGATGGACGTGGCGACCTACGCCGAAGGCCATGAGTTCAACTTGACCGGTACCGGCGAACCTGTTCGCTTGACAGCCACGTTGGTTTCCGCGGAATTGTTTTCCGTGCTCGGTGCGACTCCGGAACTTGGCCGGGCGTTTCATCCCGGCGAAGACGCCGCTGGCAAGGACAACTACATCGTGCTCAGTCATGCGCTCTGGCGAGACCGTTTCGCTGGCGACTCTTCTATCGTTGGGCGCGTCATCCAAATTGAAGGTGAAGGCCGCGAAGTTCTCGGCGTGATGCCGCCTGATTTTCATTTTCCTTCTTCCAAGACGCAGATCTGGCTTCCGCTTCACAATGACGCGAACAACACCCTGGCCTACTGGGCTGGCGACTTTATGCCGGTCCTCGCCCGGTTGCGTCCGAACGCTACGATCGCAAGTGCCACCGCGGAGATTCGCTTGTTCCAGTCGCGCGTCGGCGAACTGTTTCCGTTTCGCATGCCTACACAATGGAACGCCGACGTTACGGTACTTCCGTTGCGTTCCAGCATGGTTGCGGACGTTCGAAACCGCTTGCTTATGCTTCTTGGCGCCGTGATTTTGATCCTGCTCATCGCCTGTGCAAATGTGGCGAATCTGATCCTTTCTCGCGCGGCCACGCGTGAAAAAGAATTTGGAATTCGCGCTGCTCTCGGCGCTGGACGCGACCGCATCGTGCGGCAACTGCTTACGGAAAGTGTGCTGCTAGGGATAATTAGCGGCGCATGTGGACTGCTGGTGGCCAATGTCGGACTCCTTGTTTTGAAGTCCACGTTGCCATCTGACACCCCGCGCCTCGTGGATGCGCGCGTTGATTGGCGCGTGCTGCTTTTTACCGGAGGGCTCAGCCTTGTAACGGGCGCGATCTTTGGCCTCACTCCTGCCTTGCAATCCGTCCGTTCCGGCTTTACCGAAGTTCTCAAGTCCGGTGCGCGTGGGTCGACTCTGTGTGCATCTCAGCGTGTCCGCAACTCCTTGGCTATCGCCGAAATCGGGCTGGCCGCGCTGCTTATCATTGCCGCCGGACTACTGATTCGAAGTTTCTGGGCGCTCTCCCACGTCAATCCCGGCTTTCAATCGGAGCACCTCACTACCGCCCGCATCACTCCAAACCAATCCTTCTGCAACGATCCGGCGCGCTGCTTGGCCTTCTATCGCAACATCCTCGACCAGGTCCGGACGTCGCCGGGCGTTAGTGATGTTGCGCTCGTCAACACTCTTCCTCTGAACGGTCGCGTCAGCAAGCGTTCCCTTGAATTCGATAATCTGCGCAGCGCCGCGGGCGACAACCTTCCTCTTTTTTGGCTTCACGTTGTCACACCCGACTATTTTCGCGTCATGGATATTCCTCTCCAGTCCGGTCGCTGGTTCAATCAGGCCGACGCCTCCGGAAACGCGGCCGTGGCCGTCATGACTGCGGAATCCGCACAGCGCTTTTGGCCGGGACAAGACCCTGTTGGAAAGCACATTCGTTTCTCGCGAGAAACCGAATGGCGCACCGTAGTCGGCGTCGTCGGTAACGTCCGTGCTTACGACCTGCAGCATTCCGTTCCCGACTACATGACCGGCACCGTCTATATTCCCTACAACCTTAAAGCCACGGGGGAGAGCGGCCACCTTCCTGCTGAAATGACCGTGGCGGTCCGCACAGCTGGCGATGATGCTCAAGTGGGCGCGACGCTGCGCGGTATTGTCACCGCCGCGAACCCCGAAGTTCCCGTCAGCGAACTGAAAACGATGCGTGCCGTGTTGTCCGAAGCTGTCGCCACGCCCGCTTCGACCGCATCCTTGTTTATTGCTTTTGCTGCCTTGGCCCTGACCCTGGGTATGGTAGGGATTTATGGCGTTCTGGCATTTCTCGTCTCCCGGCGCACTCGCGAAATTGGCATCCGGCTCGCCTTGGGCGCGCAGCGTAACGACGTCTTCCGGATGATCATCAAGGAAGGCGCAAAGTTCTACGCGGCGGGCGTGACGCTCGGTCTCATCGGAGCTTTCGCAGGCACTCGCTTGCTGGCCAGCGAACTCTACGGCGTCAGCGCCGTCGACCCACTCACGTACATTGCGGTCGCTGCAGTCATGGCGCTGGTTACCCTGCTGGCGTGTTACGTACCAGCCCGCCGCGCCATGCGCGTCGACCCGTTGGTAGCTCTTCGTTTCGAATAGGAGAAGCTGATGGAGACACTGCTGCAGGACGTTCGTTATGGCTTCAGAATGCTGTTGAAGGCACCTGCGTTTGTATTGGTTGCCGTCCTCACGCTCGCTCTCGGCATCGGCGTCAATACCGCTTTGTTTTCCATCGTCAGCGGTGTCCTCCTCAGCCCGCTTCCATTCCAGCAGCCTGAGAGGCTCATGGCGCTCTACTCGAGTAACAAGGAATTTCGCAACGCCTCCATCTCTTATCCCAATTTTCTCGATTGGGTCAGAAACAACCGCGCCTTCTCGGAACTCGCCGCATTCCGCCAGGACAGCTTCGAGCTGACCGGAATGGGCGAACCGGAACGCCTTAAAGTCGAAATGGTCTCCGCCAATTTCTTCCCGCTTCTCGGCGTCCAGCCCCTCAACGGTCGCCAATTTCGTTCTGAAGAAGACCAGGTTGGCGCCCCTCCCGTTGTTCTTATTAGCGCTGGACTCTGGCAGCGCAAACTCGGCGCAACTCCGGACCTCGCCGGCAAGACTCTCAACCTCAACGGCAACGCCTACTCAATCATTGGCGTCATTCCTGCGAATTTTCATTACTATGGCGGAAATTTTTATCGCCAGACCGATATTTTTGTTCCCATCGGCCAGTGGAACGATCCCACGTTTCGGGATCGCCGCACCGGAATGGGCACCAACGCTGTTGGCCGCCTCAAGTCCGGTATCACCTTGGCGCAGGCGCAATCCGATATGGACAACGTTGCCGCCAATCTCGCCTTGGCCTTCCCCGACGTGGATCGTGACTCCGGTATCGCGCTGGTGCCTCTCCGTCAGAATGTCGTCGGAGAAATTCGCCCGATTCTCCTCATCCTCTTCGCTTCTGTTGGCTTCGTCCTGCTTATCGCTTGCGCCAATGTCGCCAATCTTCTTCTCGCGCGTTCCACAGGCCGCACGCGCGAATTCAGCATTCGCGCTGCGCTGGGAGCTGGGCGTGTCCGCATCATCCGTCAATTGTTGACCGAAAGCGTCGTGCTCTCCTTGATCGGCGGCGCGCTCGGCCTGCTCTTGGCGGAATGGGGAACACGTGTCGGCATGGGCGCTCTGCCCGAAGCCCTTCCGCGCTCGGAGGAAATTCGTATCAATGCTCCCGTACTTCTCTTCACTATCCTTCTCTCCGCTCTTGTCGGTATTTTCTTCGGTTTGGTTCCTGCATTCCGGACTGCTCGCCCCGACTTGAATGACGCCCTCAAGGAAGGTGGTCGTGGTATCAAGGTCGGACACCGCGGTGCTCAAAGTGTTCTGATCATCGCGGAAATTGCCCTCGCTCTAGTTCTTCTCTCCGGTGCGGGTCTCCTGCTGCGCAGCGTCGCTGCTCTTTGGAACGTCCAACCGGGTTTCGAACCGCAAAACGTCTTGCACTTTGAGCTGGCAGCTCCCCATCCTCTAGGTGTCAGCCCGGCCTCTTCCCGCTCGGCAATGCTTCGCCTTCGCAATACTTTGGCTTCTTCGCCCGCTGTTGAGTCCGCCTCCTTGATGTTTGGTAGCATGCCTTTTCTTGGTGATTCCGAGTTGCCTTTCTGGCGCGAGGGCCAGCCCAAACCGGCGTCACAAAATGATATGAAGCAATCTCTGTTCTACGTAGTTCAACCCGATTACCTTTCCATCATGCGCATACCCCTGAGTCGGGGCCGCTTCATCAATCCCCAGGACGACCAACGCTCGCGCCCTGTCGTCGTCATTGATGAACGCTTCGCCAATCTTGTCTTTCCCAACCAGGATCCTCTCGGCAAGCGCCTGAACTTTCAAATCCTCGGTATTACCGCCGAGGTCGTTGGAGTTGTCGGCCACGTCAAACAGTGGGGGCTCGATGAAACTTCGAGCACTCTCGTCCAGCCGCAGTGTTATCTTTCCGTCTTGCAAATCCCCGATCAGTTTCTCTCTCTCGTCTCACAGAATATTCGCGCCGTTGTCCGCACCCAGTCCTCTCCACTCTCCGCCGTCGCATCTCTCCGCAAGTCCCTGCAGTCCTTTGACAATGAAATGGTTTTGTACAATCCGCAGAGCATGACTGAAATCATTTCGGACTCGCTCGCCTCCCGCCGCTTTTCCATGATTCTCCTCGGCGGTTTCGCGGCGCTCGCGCTGATCCTCTCGGCCATCGGCATCTACGGCGTCATGTCGTATTCGGCTGCGCAGCGCACTCAGGAGATCGGCATTCGCATGGCCCTCGGAGCTCGTCGCACCCAGGTTCTTGGCATGGTCCTGGGACAGGGCATGAGAGTGGCCTTCATCGGCCTCCTGATCGGCCTCGCTACCGCCCTGGCCTTGACCCGCCTGATGTCCGGTCTCATCTACGGCATCCAGCCTCATGACCCACTCACGTTCACCGGCGTTTTGGCACTCCTTGCCCTGGTCGCCCTCGGAGCTTCCTATTTCCCCGCACTTCGAGCTACACGCGTAGACCCGATGGTGGCTCTTCGCTATGAGTAACCTAATGACCCCGCGGAGCAAACCACAAAGGGACTGCACCTATTCAGTCCATCTGCTTCAATTTAAGCAGCTTACTTCGGGCCGGCAAAGTTGTCCGTCTACAACCCTTTTTGTTTCAATAGGTTGTAGCGACACGGGGTTGGGGCAGCACGCTTCGTCAATTGCTCGATTTTCCATTTTGGTACATGCGAGGGTTTGTGATTCGCTTACACAATCTTGAACGTAGTTACAAAACGCCAGCTGGGCAGTTCTGGGTCCTGCGGCGAGTCAACCTAGAAATCCGTGAAGGCGAGTTCATCACCGTGATGGGTCCGTCCGGAGCAGGGAAGTCCTCTCTCCTCAACGTCCTTGCCCTACTCGACGACAGTTGGGGTGGCGAATATTGGTTCCGCGACGCCAAAGTTCACGCCATGAAGCGTAAAGAACGCGCCGAACTCGCCAAGCGAAACATCGGCATGGTTTTTCAGAGCTACCACCTGCTCGATGATCTCACCGTGCAGGAAAACATCGACCTGCCGCTCTCGTACAAGGACATCGCGCGTGGACAGCGCCAAAGCATGGTGGCGGACACCCTCGATCGCTTTCAAATTGTCGCCAAGAAAGATCTTTTCCCGAGCCAGCTTTCCGGTGGACAGCAGCAACTTGTCGGCGTAGCTCGCGCCGTGATTCACAAACCGCCACTGCTCCTGGCCGACGAGCCAACCGGAAATCTGCACTCCTCGCAGGCCAAGGAAATCATGGAGCTCTTCCGAGAACTCAACCAGCAGGGAACCACCATCGTGCAGGTCACGCACTCGGAAACCAATGCCGGATATGGCTCACGCACCATTCAGGTCAAAGACGGCTGGGTCGTCTCAGACACCTCGCAGCCCGACCTCAAGCCCTACGAGGCCGTAAAACAGTGAAATTACTCGGCGAGGGCTCTTCGCCGCCAGTGAGGCAACAATGTTTTTTCAGAATCTGCGACACGCGATCCGCCTGTTGTACAAGAACCTTGCCGTCACCACCGCGGCTCTGGCCACACTCGCTATCGGCATCGGCGCGACGACCGCCATCTTCACTGTCGCTTACGCTGTCCTTCTGAAGCCACTACCGTACGATCAAGCGGACCAGGTTGTGAGCCTGCGGGAGGTAAACGCTTCCGGCCGGCCAGTAAATTTCACCGATCCGAATTTCGAGGATATTCGCGCACAGAGTCATTCGCTACAGGGCGTCGCCGAGTTCCGCCGTTGGATAGCATCCGTAAGCGGCGGTGCAGAGCCCGTCCGCGTTGGCGTCGCGCCCGTATCAAAGGATTTCTTCCCCATCATGCGTGTGCAGCCGGTTCTCGGCCGCGATTTCGCGCCGGAAGAGCAACATTTCGGCGCGGCACCCGTCGCATTGGTTGCTCACAGTTTCTGGAAGCAATTCCTTGGAAGCCAGACCGATTTCTCCAAGATCAAGCTAACCATCCTGAATCAATCGGTTTCCGTCATTGGCGTTCTCCCGTCCGGTTTCGATTTTCCCGAGAACTCGCAAGTCTGGGTTCCCCGCGAGCTGTTTGAGCGTTATCCTTCCCGCACCGCCCACAATTGGCAGGTCATCGCGCGTTTGCGCGATGGTGCTTCCGTCGCCCAGGCTCGCGCTGAACTCGGCGCTATCGCTCGCCAGCTTCATCAACAATACGCACCCGACGTGGACATGACCGACGCATTCGTCGTTCGTTTACAGGACGAACTCGCGCGTCCCGTCCGCCCGGCCCTGATCGTGCTCCTGGCCTCGGTGGGATTTTTACTTCTCGTCGCTTGCTTGAATGTCGCGAACCTGCTCTTGGTGCAAACGGCTGCCCGGCAGAACGAATTTTCTATCCGCGTCGCGCTTGGAGCTAAGCGCGCGCAACTTCTCCAGCAATTCTTGATCGAGGCCCTGTTGCTCTCTCTCTGCGGTGGTGCTCTCGGCGTGCTGGCTGCCCGTGTTGCCGTCGCTGGGCTGTTGCGGCTCGCTCCGGCGGAGCTGCAGAATCTCCGCGGCATTTCCGTAAACCCACCCGTCTTGCTATTTGCGTTTGCCGTCATGGCGGCAATCGCCATCGGCCTCGGCGTTTCCAGCGCGCGCAGCGCGATTCGTTCCAGTTCTCAGGACGGTCTGTCCTGTGGCACCCGTTCTCACCTTCCCAGCGTCTCCAGCCATCGTGCCGCAAGCCTGATCGTCGTGGGTCAGCTCGCCATGACTTTGATCCTGCTGACCGGTGCCGGACTCCTCGGCCGCAGTCTGCTTCGCGTACTCTCGGTTAGTCCCGGTTTCCGCACCGAACAAGTCTTGACCGTGGATCTCTCCCTGTCCAATGTAAACAAGCCAGAAGACAAACCACGCCGTGTCGCTTTCCTGAACGATCTTGTATCCGGCCTCCGCGCCATTCCCGGCGTTACCGATGCCGGTGGCATAGGCTATCTGCCTCTCGTCGCCGGCGACCATTCGGACGGCACTTATATTGTCCTCTCTCCCGGGCAGGCGCCGCCCCGCAGTATGGATGAGCTCGATCCGCTGTTTCACGGTCCGAATACGGGTTATGCGGCTTATGCGGTCGCTAGCGATGGGTTCTTCACCTCGCTCGACATACCACTGCTGCGAGGGCGTCTCTTCGACCAGCGCGACTCTCTGGATTCGCCTCAAGTTGCCTTGATCAGCGAATCTCTCGCCCACGAAAAATGGCCCGGTCAAGAGCCGCTAGGCCGCACGATCGAGTTTGGCAACATGGATGGAGACCTGCGTCCCCTCACGGTGATTGGAGTGGTGGGCGATGTCCATGCGTCCAGCCTCGAAGAAAATCCTCAACCTACCATCTATGTCAGCTACCGCCAGCGCCCGCAGGCAGCTTCACACTTTGCGGCTGTCGTTCGTTCCACAGTCGAGCCCTCAGCGCTCATCCCCACGGCGCGGCAGCTCGTGCGCAATCTCGATCCCGGAGTGCCGCCTGAATTCGGCTCCTTTGCGGCGCTAGTTTCTTCCTCGCTGCGCGCGCGTCGTTTCAATTTGATTCTCGTGGGATTTTTCGCCGGAGCCGCGCTACTGCTTGCGGTCGTCGGCCTCTATGGAGTGATGGCGCACAGCGTTGTTCGCCGAGCTGCCGAAATTGGCGTCCGCATCGCCCTCGGCGCTACACGGGCAAACATTCTGCGCCTCGTTCTGGCACAAGGTGTGCGTGTCACGGCAATCGGCGTGATCCTGGGTATTGCTGGGTCGCTCGCCCTCACGCGAGCCATCCGCTCTCTCCTCTTCGGCTTGGACCCTGCCGATCCCGCCACATTCGCGGCGGTCGCGCTGCTTCTAATCGCGGTAGCCTTTTTGGCCTGCTATCTACCCGCCCGCCGCGCTTCCAATGTTGATCCTATGGTCGCTCTGCACTACGAGTGAGGTCGAAAAATGGAAACGCTTTGGCAGGACATACCCCACGGGGCCAGACAGTTGCGTAAGACTCCAGGCTGCACTGCGGTGGCGGTAATCACCCTGGCGCTGGGGATTGATTCCGGCGAGGCGAGCGACGCGTATCGATCCAATCGTCGCCCTATGCTATGAGTAACCTGGCCATGGTCCGCCAGTTCTGGCTAACTGGACAACTCTCAGCGTGCTCTGCGCCACTGCGCTATCCTTTGATTGATCCAGTGGCAGAATCTTGCTTTTTGTCGCGACTCGTGAAGGAGAGCGTGTAATCTGCTAACCCCGCTCATGCCCATTTCCAGCAAACCTCGCGATGCTGCCGCAACTGTTCTAAGGAGCAGTCGCGGCGACAGTCCGCGCATTCTGGCAGCCGACGATCAGCAGCACATCCTGGAAGCGCTCGAACTTCTGCTCAAGCCGGAAGGCTACAAGGTCGACTCGGTGCAATCGCCCGTTCTGGCGCGGGAAGCCCTGGCTCGCAGCACCTATGATGCAGTGTTGATCGATCTGAACTACACGCGGGATACGACGTCCGGCCAGGAAGGACTCGACCTGCTCTCGGAAATCGTTGCGTTGGACAGCGCCTTACCGGTCATCGTGATGACGGCGTGGGGCAATGTTGAGCTGGCCGTCGAAGCCATGCGACGCGGTGCGCGCGACTTCATCCAGAAACCGTGGGAAAACGAGCGATTGATTTCCATCCTACGAACGCAGGTGGAACTCCGCCGTGCTTTGCTGCACGCCGAGCGCCTCGAAGCGGAAAATCGCTTGCTACGCGCGGAAGGCCGCCCCGAATTCATTGCCGGCGCTCCTACCATGCAGCCAGTGCTCGAAGCGTTGGCTCGCGTCGGTCCGTCGGACGCCAACGTTTTAATCACCGGTGAACACGGTACGGGCAAGGAAGTGGTCGCGCAGACGCTTCATGCATTGTCTTTGCGAGCTTCGCGCCCGCTTGTGGCCGTGAACACTGGTGCGCTTCCCGAAGGCCTCTTCGAGAGCGAACTCTTCGGCCACGTCAAAGGAGCCTTCACGGATGCAAGGGCGGATCGTATCGGCCGGTTCGAGCTTGCCGATGGCGGAACCATCTTTCTGGACGAAATTGGCAACGTGCCGGTCCGTCAACAGGCCAAGCTGCTGCGCGTGCTCGAAACCGGGGAAATCGAACGGCTCGGCTCCGCGCGCGCTCGCCGTATAGACGTTCGCGTCGTTGCGGCGACCAACGCCGATCTGCAAGCCGCCTGTGCAAACGGCACGTTCCGCGAAGATCTTCTCTTCCGTCTGAACACCGTCGAAATTCATCTTCCGGCCCTGCGCGAACGTCGCGAAGACATTCCTGCGCTCGCCGGACACTTCTTGGCTCGCTATGCGGGGCGATACCGTCGCGCGATTCAAGGGCTCGACCCTGCCGCGTTGCAGTCGCTGCTGCAATATGCGTGGCCCGGCAACGTGCGCGAGCTTGAACACACCATGGAGCGCGCCGTGCTCATGTGCCGCACGGACCAACTGCAGCCGGCTGACCTCGGCATCGGAGTTCAGCGTGTGCAGGTACAGAATCTCGAAGAATTGAGTTTGGAGTCCGTCGAAAGTATTCTGATCCGCAAAGCGCTGCAGCGCTTTCAGGGCAATGTCAGCCAGGCCGCCGAAGCGCTTGGCCTGAGCCGCGGCGCCCTGTACCGGCGGATGGAAAAATATGGGCTCTCGCCCAGCCGTGAGTGAAGCTGAAAAGCGTGTTGCCACGCCATCGCGGCGAACCCGTTTCGAGCGCCGCGTAATTCTTTTTACGTTCTTGTTGATTGCGCCGGGCCTGCTGGTTAGCGCGATTCTTGTGGGCTTCCTTCCGTGGTCCGTCGAAAGCAAAATTGCTCTTTTTGTCGCGGAGCTGCTGGCGTGCTTGCTCCTCGGCCTGGCTCTTCACGAACACATCATTCGCCCGCTACAAACTCTGGCCAACGTGGTCGGCGCGCTGCGTGAAGAAGACTATTCCTTCCGCGCGCGCAACGCAGTTCCCAATGACGCGCTCGGTGAACTTTCGCTTGAACTCAATGCTCTTGCCGACCTTCTTTCGCAGCATCGCACCGGCGCGATGGAAGCCACGGCGCTTCTGCAACGCGTAGTCGAAGAAGTGGACATTCCTATTTTTGCGTTCGACCCCGCGCGCGCCTTGCGACTGGTAAATTCCGCGGGCGAAAAATTGCTGCACCAATCCTCGTCGCTCTTATTGGGCCATACCGCTTCGCAGCTGGGCCTGGAAGATTGCCTCACGAGCGAGAATGAATCTCTGGTTTCGCTAGCTCTTGGCGGCGGAGCGCGTTGGTTCGTGCGGCGCAGTTCGTTCCGCCAGCAGGGGATTCCTCACACGCTGGTGGTCCTTTCGGACGTCAGCCGTGCGCTACGCGAAGAGGAGCGTCGAGCGTGGCAACGACTCATCCGCGTGATCGGACACGAATTGAACAATTCGCTTACGCCGATCAAGTCCATCGCTGGCAGCCTGAACGCGCGGCTTGATGACACTGGTCTGGAATACTCGCAGAGGCAGGACTTCTCGCGTGGGCTGGGAATTATCGAAACACGAGCGGCGTCGTTGAACCGTTTCCTACAGGCGTATCGCCAGCTTGCACAAATGCCGGCGCCTGTGCTTCGCGAATGCTCGATTGCAGATTTGGTCCGGCGCGCCGCAAGTCTCGAAACGCGTGCAGAGATCGCCGTCGCACAGGGCTCCGACGTCAGGTTGATGGCGGATGCGGATCAACTCGAGCAGATGCTCATCAATCTTTTGCACAACGCGGCGGACGCGATGCTCGAATCGCATGCGAACGGCAATCAACCACCGTCCGCCGAGTCAGCTGCAACCGAAGGCAGTCCGCAGATTCATGTCAGATGGACACGCAGCGCCAATCAACTGGTTCTTACAATTGAGGACAACGGCCCGGGGCTCATGAATCCGAGCAACACCTTCGTTCCGTTCTACACCACCAAGCCGGAAGGGAGCGGCATTGGGCTGGTCCTCTCCCGGCAGATCGCAGAAGCCCACGGCGGCTCGCTCGAACTTTCCAACCGTTCTGGCGAACGAGGCTGCGTGGTCAGAGTCCACTTGCCAATCAAGGCTTTGCGATAACTTTCTCTTCATTAATATTGGAATGTTAGCGCGCGAAAGAAAAAACGCCAGCGGGCTTGGTGCTCGCTGGCGTTCGGATGTTTGGTTGAAAGTTTTAACGCGACGCTTTAGCGGTGTCCGCCGCCGTGGCCTCCGCCACCATGAAATCCGCCTCCGCCATGGAATCCGCCACCTCCGCCGCTGCGGAATGCGCCTCCACTATGGAAGCCGTTACCGCCGGAGAAACCGCGTGACCCGCCCCCGCGATACCCATACCCGGGACGATTGGCAAAGCCGCGTCCGTAGGAACCGTAGCCCGGACGACCATAATACCCTCGGCCGTAGTAGCCGCCGCGCCCGTAATAGGGCCGGCCATAATAGCCGCGCGAGTAGAATCCGCGTCCGTAGTAGCCGTGAAACCAGGGACCGGCGCCGATGAAGATGCCGTTCACAAACCAATCAGAGCCGTAATAGCCGTAAGGAGCGCACGCGTAAGGATAATAATCGTAGTAGCCGTAATCGCAGATCGGAGCCGGTCCGTACGTGCCGTAGACCGGACCAACGCCCACTGCCACGCGAACTTGCGCCCTTGCGTTTCCTGCAAGACCAAAAGCCAAGAGCCCAAACAACGCAGCATATTTTAGGTATCGCATTGTGTTTACCTGTTCCGGCCCGTTTGCCGGACGTCCGGTTGGCTTCCCGGATCATTGCCTGGGGAAGCGTACAATTCCTTAAACACCACCGCCAGACGGAAGTTGCTACCGCCCAAGGGCCCGTAAGTACAAGACAACAAACCGGATAGCTAACCCGAGATTATTGGCTATAATGCTGGCTCATTTTACCTCTATGTTCTCCGAGCGAACTGCCTGGAATCGAACCGAAAACCAGCTGACCCGTACGCTGGAAAGGCTGCGGAAAGCTGGCTCGCCGATTTTGGATCTAACCCGCTCGAACCCCACCGAATGTGGTTTTGCCGAGGATGAAACCAAGATCGCAAATGCCTTTGCCGCGAGGGGGATCAGCCGGTATTCACCAGACGCCAAAGGCTTGCCGACTGCCCGCGCGACGATCCGCGACTACTACCGGGACCAGCACCGGGTTTCCATGCGCATCGACGATTTGCTCCTGACCGCGGGAACGAGCGAGGCCCATTCCTTTTTATTCCGGATGTTGTGCAATGCCGGTGACGAAGTGCTGATCCCTGCCCCGGGATATCCATTGTTCGATTTTCTGGCCGATCTTTGCGACGTAAAGCTGGTGCGATTTCCGCTCATTTACGACCACGGATGGCAGATTGATTTTACTGCGCTGACCGCGGCGGCAACGGAACGTGCACGAGCAATGATCGTCGTTCACCCGAACAACCCGACAGGCCACTATGTAAGTTCGCGCGAAAGAGATCGCTTGGCTGAATTTTGCTCTGACCGGGGAATGGCTCTGATTGTTGACGAAGTGTTCCTCGATTTTTCCTTGCGTGAGACAGAACCCGCAAAGAGCTTCGTAGATTCAAGCGATGTACTCACGTTTACCCTGAGCGGCTTATCCAAGATCTGTGGCATGCCGCAGATGAAGCTGGCATGGATCGCGGTGAGCGGTCCGGAATCGCAAAAGAGCGAGGCGCTGGCGCGGCTGGAAATCATCGCCGACGCCTACCTCTCCGTCGGTATGCCCGTGCAACTGGCGGCGCCGGCTCTGTTGCAAATGCGTGGAGGATTTCACAGTCAACTCATCGAGCGAGTCCGCGCGAATCTGGCGGACCTGGATCGGCAACTAGCCGGCCAAACCACTTGCGCGAGGTTGGAATGCGAAGCCGGGTGGACGGCTGTCCTGCGCGTTCCGGCTTTACAAACCGACGAAGAAGTTGCGATTGCGTTGTTAAACGACCGCGGCGTTTATGTTCATCCCGGACATTTTTATGACTTTGCGCGCTCGGGGAACATGGTGGTTAGCCTAATTGTGCCTCGGGAGGATTTTGTTGAAGGTACGCGCCGCTTGCTCGCGCACTTCGCCTGATTCGCGAGCTTATGCAATTCAGTACCGCCGGGTAAGCGCCGTCAACTAGACATCCGCACTCCCTTTTCGAGGAACGCGAATGCCATCAAGGTTGGCCCAGAGATTCCGGCTGCTTGGAGTGGCGATGCGCGCCGGCTTCGCTTGCATCACCTCACGAAACGCCGCCTGAAATTTCTCCATCTCTGCTTTTGTGCCCACGGTAATGCGAACGTGCGTGGGCCAAACCGGCCAGGCGCGCCCGATAAAAACATTGCGTGCGGCCATTGCCTCTATAATTTCCTTTGTCGGCCGCTTCGTATCCAGCATGAAGCAGTTCGACGCAGACGGCGTGTAGCTGTAGCCGCTGCGATCGAGGAAGGTGAAGGTATCGGCACGCACGGCGGCATTGAGCTTCTTGCGTTCCGGCACGAGTGAGGCGTCGCCCAGACTTGTAATGGCAGCAGCAACGGCGGTGACCGGCAGGCTGTTCCATCCGCTGAAACCCGAGATTTTCTCAAGTAAATCCGGGCGGCCAATCGCCAACCCGCAGCGCAGTCCAGCCATGCCGTAAATTTTCGAAAACGTACGCAGGACAATCACATCCTTGTCGGCTTTGACCAGGTCGAGCACGGTGGTCCCATCGGAGAAGTGGATGTACGCCTCGTCGACGAGCACGATCGCGCCTTTGGGCTTGTGCTCCAAGAGATATTCGATGTCGGAATGCGGCGTTAGCGTCCCCGTCGGATTGTTGGGTGTGCACACGTAAAATAGCCCGGCGTCAGGAGCCGCGGCCAGCATGGCTTTCACGTCGTGCGCGAACGTAGGAGTTAAAGGTGTTTTGACCACCCGTGCGCCGGCAATCTTTGCGGCGTGCATGCCGGCTTCGTAGCCCGGATCGGCCGTAACGTAACTGCGCGCGGCCGAAGTGAACGCCAGCACAGTGAAGTGCAGCGGTTCGCCGGAACCGGGGAACGTCCGCACATATTCCGACTTGAGTCCCTCCTGCGTCGCAAATTGCTTAGTCAAATCTTCTGTCAACCAATACTGGTAGCGGCCGGAGTTGGCGGTGATTTCCGCGATGGCCTCCCGCGCGACGGAACATGGACCCAGTGGATTCTCATTCGCATCAATGATGACCGCATCTTTTGGAAATGGGCCGTGGGGAAGGGAAGCGGCGCGTGCCGACAGCGCGAAGAATGGCTCTCCAAAGATCCCCGAAGTGAGCGCGGCAGAGCCTACCCCGCCAATCCGGAAAAAAGATCTACGGGAAGGACCGCCGCTAACCTTACATCGGGAATTGGTTTTCATAAGTTTCCCTCCAGGACGCCGCGGGAGTTGTTGGTCGCAAGTGTGGCACAAAGAGGGGATTCCGGCGAGCGCTGTGCGCCAGCTGGAATCCCCATACCTACCGGAGGTCACGTCAGAAAATAATCTTCAAACCAAGTTGCATGTTGAACGCCTCGCCAGG
>Ga0068863_100001420_pt1 | contig 23717 bp, 15 predicted proteins | sample KBSSwiS62_FD_66596 | JGI IMG/M metagenome (GOLD analysis project Ga0068863, IMG submission 66596) | Switchgrass rhizosphere microbial communities from Kellogg Biological Station, Michigan, USA - KBS Switchgrass S6-2 | ecosystem: Host-associated > Plants > Roots > Rhizosphere > Soil ... | reverse complement strand
ACGTCAAGGAACCTACTCAGCAGAACCTTGACGCCGTTCGCGCCAAGAAAGATGAAGAGATCAGAACCCGCTGGCTGTATGCCTCTCCCTTTGGGGTAGTGGCTGTCCTTTTGGCTACTCCCCCTTTCTTGAAATCCAAACAAACTTCTTCAAACCGGTAGCCCACGATTCGTCGGACTACTTGACGACGAGGAAGGAGCCTATGGCCAGGGCGTCGACGCCGGAGCAGTAGAAGCTACGAACGGCAGAGCGCGGATCGGTGACGAGAGGTTCCCCGAAAAGATTGAAAGACGTGTTGACGAGGATGGGGGCGGGAGCGGATTCACCGAATTTGTGCAGGAGTTGCCAGAAGAGCGGACTGGCTTGGCGTTCGACGGTGTGCACGCGAACGGCGTTGCCGTTGAACGTAAAACGTTCGAGGCCGGCGATGGAATTTTTCAAATCGCCTAGAGATGCCATGAAGCGGCAATTGGAGCCGCAATCGAAGTATTCGTGAACGCGTTCGGCGGGAACAGAAAGCGCGAAGGGGTGAAACTCTTCGCGGTGCTTGATGAACTGGTTGACGTTATCGAGCACGTATTCGTTGAAGGGTGAGGCCAGCAGGCTGCGATTGCCGAGGGCGCGGTGGCCAAATTCAGTGCGGCCTTGGCACCAGCCGACGATTTTTCCGCGGCGGAGCTGGTGGGTAGTTTCCGCGAGTAATTCGTCTTGGCTATTCAGATATTTATACACGATCTTGCAGTTGTCGAGCACGGACTTGATTTCATGCGAGGTAGGCTCCGGTCCGAGTGCCAGTGAGCCGAGAGGAACGCGGCCAGAGCGACCCGTCGCTCTTTTGCGAGCCAAGAACGCGGCGCCGAGAGAGGTGCCAGCATTTCCGGCAAGGGGTTGGACGTAAACGTTGCGGAAACTGCTGCGCTGTTCCAGCGCGCGGACGAGTAGAACGTTTTGAAACACGCCACCTGCGAGGCATAGAGAGTCCACGCCGATTTGCTCGCGAATATTTTCCGCCAGCTGTAGAACAAATTCTTCGAGCGCTTCCTGGGCGCTGCGCGCCAGGCTCGCGCGAGTAGCGCGCTCGGGAATCGCGGAACGCGACAAGCCAAGTTCGCGATAGAGACGTGGAGCGAAAATTCCCGAGCCATCGGGACCGTGTGTGAAGTAGCGGCGATCGAAAGATGGCAACCCTTTTGAATTCCAGCTAAAGAGTTTGCGAAAAATTTCCAGGTATTCGGGCTGGCCGTCTTTGCTGAGCCATTGCAGTTTGTGCTCGTCCCGGTGCGGGCGAAGCCCAGCGAGTTGCGTAACGCGAGAGTAGAACCATCCGAGCGAATTCGGAAACGTCAGGGAGTGAAGCGACTTGAGGCTGTCATCTTCGCCGATGGCGATCAGGCCGGAGGAGGAATTGGCTCCGTGATCGAGCGTAAGGATCAGCGAGCGCGAAAAATCAGAAGTATAGAAGGCGCTGGCGGCGTGGCAAAGATGGTGATCGAAACTGAGAAAGCGCCGGCCGGCAAGAAGCTGGCGCAAGCGGGCAAGCATCGCTTCGCGAGCCGGACTCTTTTTTGGGCCGCTTCTGTATTTTGCTCCGCGATCGGCAAACGCAATGGTGCCAACATCCGAGAAGCGCAGGGCCGCCGCTCCGAGAACCTGCTGCAAAGCGAGTTGCGGCAGTGCGTGGGAATCGTTGAAGCGAGTGAGTTTTTCTTCTTCGACCGCGGCGACGATGCCGCGATTATCGAACAGAGCGGCGGCGGCGTTTGGCCCAGGAGTGGAGATACCGAGAATGTTCATTCTAAAGGCGTCCCTTTGTAACTGGAGCGGCTACAGAAGTTTACGTTGAGATCCGCCGTTCCATGTCGCGGAATTCGGGATGACAAATTCCACTCAAGTAATCGCAAAATTCGCTTCAAGAACTGGAGACACTATCACTTGCGGGCCGGACGGGCAGATCGCATTCACAAAAAGGTTCGGAGCCCAGGTACCGGAAATGCGGAGCTTAAGATAATTCGAAGAGAGGGCCGGCGTCCATTCGGTGGAATCCGGTACGTCGCTGGAGCGGCGCAGGGTGAGGGCAGAAAGAGTGCGGCCGGACTGCGAGCGGTAGAAAGTGGCGGATTTGGCTTCGCCGAGGGCGCGGAGCTGGCGGGCACGCTGTTTGACGATGTCCGACGCACCGTGATTTGGAAGCGAGGCTGCCTGAGTACCGGGCCGGGAAGAATAGGAAAAAACGTGGAGATATGTGAAGGTTCGCCGCTCGATGAACTCGAGAGTAGCGGCATGTTCCTCTTTGGTTTCGCCAGGGAAGCCGGTGATAACGTCGGCGCCGATTGCAGCGTGGGGGAGGTGCTCACGGATGAGTTCGACGCGGCGAGCGTAGTGTTCGGTGCGATACCAGCGGTGCATGGCGGCGAGAACTCGGTCGGAGCCAGATTGCAAGGGCATGTGAAAGTGTTCGGCCAAGCGGGATGTAGAGGCGAAGAGAAGAATCAGATCGCGAGTAACATCGAGAGGTTCGATGGAACTGAGGCGGAGCCGTTCGACCGAGGTTTCGTCGAGAATTTGTCTAAGTAGATCGAGAAAATCATGGCGAGGAATGAGATCGCGGCCCCAGGATCCGAGGTTGATTCCGCTTAGAACGATCTCCTTATAGCCGGAGTCGGCGAGTTTGCGGATCTCTTCGACGACAGCGTCCGGCGGCAGGCTGCGGCTCTTGCCGCGGACAAAGGGAATCACGCAGAAAGCGCAGCGGTTATTGCAGCCGTCCTGAATTTTGAGCGTAGGGCGAGTGTGATTCCCTTCCCCGCCGAGGACCGGAGCGACGAGGACGTTGTGCTGCTCAAAGATGTCGCCGGTCAGGATGGGAGCAAGAAGTTTTTCGGCCGGAACAAAATTGGTAGGCGCAGGTGCGCGAAGAGTGTTCGCGAGGAGATCGGGAATCCGGGCTTTGTGGGAGTTGCCGACGACGTGGGAGACGCCGGGGAGTGCGGCGAGTTCTTCCGGGACGCGCTGGGCGTAGCAGCCGGTGACGACGATGCGGGTAGCGGGGTTGTGAGTATGAAGTTTGCGAATAGCGTCGCGGGCCTGGGCGTCGGCCGCCGCAGTGACTGTGCAGGTATTAAGGACGACGACGTCGGCGGTTTCGGCGCAACCGGCCAGCGAGCAGCCACGTTCCAAAAGCTGTCGCTCGATGGCTGCGCCGTCGGCCTGGGTGGCACGGCAGCCGAACTGTTCGATGTAGAAGGTGGCCACGAGGAAATAGTTTACCGTCAAAGGTTTTCAGTTGACAGTTCTAGACACCCAAGCCGGCGGTACTCCTGCATCGGTTGTGGGCGAGTGGAGAGATTTACGAACCGCTGCGCAATAGCCAAAAGGCGATGAGCGCAGCGGCATAAAAAGTTTGTCCCTAACAGCTGAGCTCGACTGCCGTGTTTAGGTGACTGCGAGCAAGTCCAGGCACAGACTGAACGTTAGTCGGTGAAGCGGAAGCGGATGATGCACCAGAGAGCCTGGACGCCATCTTTCCAAGTAATTTTCTTGCCTTCTTCGTAGGTGCGGCCGGCGTAGGAGATGGGCACTTCGTAGATGCGCCAGTCCCCTTTTGCGACTTTGGCGGTGATTTCCGGCTCGAAGCCGAAACGATCGGATTTAAGAGTGATGCCCTGGAGGACTTCGCGGCGGAAGACTTTGTAACAGGTCTCCATGTCGGTGAGCTTGAGATTGGTAAAGATGTCGGAAAGCAAGGTGAGCATTTTGTTGGCGACGTAGTGCCAGAAGTAGTGGACACGCTGGGGACCGCCGAGGAAACGGGAACCGAAGACCACGTCGGCGCGGCCGTCTACAAGGGGTTCGAGGAGTTTGTGATAATCGCGCGGGTCGTATTCAAGGTCGGCGTCCTGCACGAGGACGATGTCGCCAGCAACTTCCGCAAAGCCACGTCGGAGAGCGGCGCCTTTACCCTGATTGCGTTCCTGAAAAAAGATGCGGAGGTCGCCAAGTTCGATGGGATCGCCGCCATCGAAGGCGGGGGCCTGCGCTTCGCCCGAAGATTGCAGTTGCGAGAGTTTTTCGAGGATTTGGCGAGTGCCGTCGGTGGAGCAGTCGTCGACCAGGACGATTTCCTTGCGAAAGGGAGTTTCAATGACGCGGCGAAGGATTTCGTCGATGGTGGCTTTTTCGTTGTAAACGGGAATGACGACGGAAAGTTTGGGGTCCACCAGAGCGGAAGGGCTGCGACGATGAGAGGTCATAGGTCGAGAGAAAAGTTTAGCGGTGGAGCGGTGGGAGAGTAAAGGCGGAGGAGAGAGTGGGCCGGGCAATGAGTAACGGCGGAGCGAAGCACAAGGACAGAAAACGCTGAGGCGCAGAGTGTACTGAGGCTGGGCAGAACATCGAGCAAAGGTGGTCAGGCTTCGGGGGCCATGCGGCGCTGGAAGGTCAGGAGGATGAGGTCGGCGCGGCGGCGGACACCGAATTTATTGAGCAAGTTGGAGACGTGGAATTTAACAGTACGCTCGGCGATGTTGAGCTTGCCGGCAATTTCCTTGTTTGAGAGATTTTCGAGAAGCGAATCCAGAACTTCCTGTTCGCGGCGGCTCAGGTTGGCGACAGAATCAGATTTGAGGCGGCGGCTCTGGCCAGAAAGGATGGAGTCCACGAAACCGGAGAGAACGGTGCGTGGTACCCAAAAGCCGCCGGCGGCGACAAGCGGCAAAGCGCGGATCAACTGGTCGCGAGCTTCGGTGTAAGTCAGGATGCCCTTTACGCCGAGGCGAAGCAACGAGAAGCTGGCGGAGTCCTGGTGCTGTTCGCCTACGACGATCAGGCGAGCATCGGGGTGGCGCTCGAGAATATTGGAGAGCAAGGCCCCGGTGGCCTGACGCGCGGCATGCGCATCGATCACGTAGACCTGGGCTTTGGGCGGTTCAAAAGAACGGAGATCGGGAGCGAGCGTGGACTCGAGCTGCTTGGAGATGACTTTGAAGTCCGGTTTGGACAAAAGGCGTTCGAACTCGCTCAGCACGAGAGGATGCGGCGAGAGCAGGCAAATCGACAACTTAGGACTAGGACGTTTAGTAGCCACCTCCGTTAGGGTAGGGAAAACTGGTCAAGTGGGCAAGGAACTTTGGGACAGGTGTTCACGAATTGTTACTGACCAGTTGGGTGTATTTGGACAGCGAGGGGGAAGGTGGTTTGCCCCCGTCGGAATCTGGATTCGATTCTGGGAGGAAAGGCGCGTAAAATAAGGGGTGTTCGCAGTTGGCCGTTACCCGGAGGGGAATGGACCGGCTGGCGGAGCCTCAAGGAGCTGCGACTTCGATACACCTACCAATGGAAGAGGCGCAGACAAGATTGTCTGCGCTACAAGATCCGGGATGCAAAATTTCAAAGAGATACAACAAGCTTTGCGGGAGCTGATGGGGCAGCGTGTCCTCGTGCTCGATGGAGCGATGGGGACAATGCTGCAGCAGCGGGATTTGTCCGCGAAGGATTTTGGGGGTGCGGCGCTGGAGGGCTGTAACGAAGCACTGGTGCGGACGCGGCCGGATGTGGTGCTGGACATTCACCGGAAATACTTTGCGGCGGGCGCAGACATTGTAGAGACGGACACGTTTGGCGGGACGCCGCTGGTGCTGGGAGAGTACGGGCTGTCGGCGGAGGCGCACGAACTGAATAAGAAGGCGGCGGAACTGGCGCGGCAGGCGGCGGGAGAGTTTGCCAAGCCGGGACGGCCGCGATTTGTTGCCGGGTCGATAGGGCCGACCACCAAGGCGATAACGGTGACCGGCGGCGTGACTTTTGCAGGGCTTCGCGAGAATTATTACGTGCAGGCGAAGGGTTTGATCGAGGGCGGCGCGGATTTGCTGCTGGTGGAGACGTGCCAGGACACGCGAAATATCAAAGCGGCGCTGCTGGCGATTGAGAAATTGTCCAAGGAAATTGGCGAGCGGGTGCCGGTGATCGTGTCGGTGACAATCGAGCCGATGGGAACGATGCTGGCGGGACAGACGGTGGAAGCGATGTGGGCTTCGCTGAAGCACGCCAAGCCGCTGGCTTTTGGGATGAACTGCGCGACGGGGCCGGAGTTCATGACGGACCACATCCGGACTCTGAGCGGATCGACAGGCGAGTTTGTGTCGTGCTATCCGAACGCGGGATTGCCGGATGAAGAGGGGAAATATTTGGAGACGCCGACGTCGCTGGCAGCGCAGCTGGAAAAATTTGTGGACCATGGGTGGCTGAACCTGGTGGGCGGTTGCTGCGGGACGACGGAAAAACATATTGCGGCGATCGCCCAGATGGTGGAAGGAAAACGGCCGCGGGTGCGTCCGGCTGAGGCGCACCGCGCGGTGTATTCGGGAATTGAGACGGTAGAAGCGGATGAGAGCACGCGGCCGCTGCTGGTGGGCGAGCGGACAAACGTGATTGGTTCGCGGCTGTTCAAGAATTTAGTAGCGGAGGAAAAGTGGGAAGAGGCCAGCGAGATTGCGCGGCGTCAGGTAAAGGGCGGCGCGCACGTTGTGGATGTGTGCCTGCAGAGCACCGAGCGCGACGAGAAAAAAGATATTGAGCCATTTTACGAAAAGTTGATTCGCAAAGTGAAAGCGCCGGTGATGGTGGACACGACCGATCCGACGGCGGTGGAAATTGCGCTGACCTACTGCCAAGGAAAAGCGATCATCAACTCGATCAACCTGGAAGACGGCGAAGAGAAATTCGAAAAGGTAGTGCCGATCGCGCACGCGTACGGCGCGGCGGTAGTGGTTGGCTGCATTGACGAGGACAAGCTGCAGGCCCAGGCGTTTACGCGAGAACGAAAGCTGGAGATTGCGCTGCGTTCGTATGAATTGCTGACGAAGCAGTACGGACTCGATTCCGAGGACATTATCTTTGACCCGCTGGTGTTTCCGTGCGCGACGGGGGATGAGAATTATATTGGCGGAGCGGTGGAAACGATGGAAGGGATTCGCGCGATCAGGAAGGCGATTCCGGATGTGCGGACGATTTTGGGAATTTCGAATGTGTCGTTCGGATTGCCGGCCGGCGCGCGGGAAGTGGTGAATTCAGTTTTTCTGTACTACTGCACGAAAGCCGGGCTGGATCTGGCGATTGTGAATACGGAAAAGCTGGAGCGGTTTGCGTCGATTCCGGAGCAGGAGCGGGAATTGGCCGAGAATCTGCTGTTTCAGCATCCGCCGAAGCACGTGGACGCGGGAAATTCAAAAGCCGAGTTGATGAAGAATGCGCCAGCGGACTGGCGTGAGCAGACAAAAGAGCAGAAGGCGGCGATCAACCAGTTCCACATTGCGGCGATTACCGAACATTTCCGAACGGCGACGAAGAAGGAGAAAGTGCGCGCGGAGGATCTGCCGCTGGACGAGCGGCTGGGAAATTACATCATTCAGGGAACACGCGACGGGTTGATTGAGGATCTGGAGAGGAAGCGCGCAGAAGGCGCGGCGCCACTGGACATCATCAATGGGCCGCTGATGGCGGGGATGGCCGAAGTGGGCCGCTTGTTCAACGCGAATGAACTGATTGTGGCGGAGGTCCTGCAATCGGCGGAAGCGATGAAGGCGGCGGTGGGGCACCTGGAACAGTTCATGGAGAAGGCGGACACAGCGAAGCGCGGGAAAATCGTGCTGGCGACGGTGAAGGGCGACGTACACGACATCGGGAAAAACCTGGTGGAAATCATTTTAAAGAACAACGGCTACGACGTGGTGAACCTGGGGATCAAGGTTCCGCCGGAGGAACTGATCAAAGCGTATTTGCAGCACCATCCGGACGCGATCGGGCTTTCGGGATTGCTGGTAAAAAGCGCGCAGCAGATGGTGATCACAGCGAGCGATTTAAAGGATGCAGGGATTATGGTTCCGCTGCTGGTGGGCGGAGCGGCACTGAGCGGGAAATTTACGCAGACGAAGATCGCGCCGAGCTATGGGAACGCAGTTTGTTACGCGAAGGACGCGATGACTGGGCTGCGGCTGATGAACGAGCTGATGGACCCGGCGACGCGGGCGACGGTGCTGCAGGAACACCAAGCCGCGGCGGGCGGTGGCGTGAGCGTGACCACAACGGTGACCGTAAAAGAGCTGACGCCGGTGACGCGTTCGCCAAAAGTGCGCGCGGATTTGCCGATCGAGCCCGTGGGATATCTGGATCGCAAGGTGCGGCTGGTGCCGGATTTGCGGGAAGTGTGGAGCTACGTCAATCCGTTCATGCTGTTTGGGCGGCATCTGGGATACAAAGGCGATTTTGAAAAGCAATTGGCGGCGCGCGAGCCGAAAGCGGTCGAACTGTTCGAAGCCATGGACGAAGTGAAAGAAGAAGCGGCAAAGTTTATGAAGGTGCGCGCGGTGTGGCAATTCTTTGAGGCAGAAGCCGAAAGCGAGCGGCTGCACGTTTATCAGCCGGGCGAGAGCGAACCGGCGCATACGTGGAACTTCAAGCGGCAGGCGGCGGGAGATCGGCTGTGCTTGAGCGACTACATCTTGCCGACCCAGGATGGAAAACGGGACCACGTCGCAGTCTTTGTGGTGACGGCCGGCGAGGGTATACGGGAGAGGTCGGAAGCGGCGAAGAACGCGGGCTACTACTTCCGGTCTCACGGGCTGCAGGCGCTGGCAATTGAGACGGCGGAAGCTTGCGCGGAGTGGTTGCACCGGCGGATACGCGAGGATTGGGGATACCCTGACCCGGCCGAAATGACGATGGCGCAGCGGTTTACGTCGAGATACCGTGGAAAACGGTACAGTTTCGGCTATCCGGCGTGCCCAGAGCTGGAGGACCAGGCCGCACTGTGGAAATTGCTGAAACCAGAGGAGATAGGAGTGCAGCTAACGGAGGGGTTCATGATGGACCCGGAGGCGAGCGTCAGTGCGCTGGCGTTCGTGCATCCGGACTGCACATACTTTTCAGTGGCCGGCGACTGACGCTCTTCCTAGCTATCTATATCATTCTACTTAGTTTAGTACTCAGATTTGAACGGTGGTGGCCTGGTGTGGCCAAAAGGGATAAAAGTTTGCCACTTCGCGGAATGGTAGGATGGTAATGGTCAATGGCCGGTGGCCGACGCCGCGTAACCGCAGCCTTATAATACGCTGCAAATAAAAGACTTAATTGAATCTTGCAGGATGAAGGCCGGCGAGCGCTTGGCCAGGGACTTGCTGTGATATTGCCGGAAACTTATGGCAGCTGGACTTAGTGGCGCAATTGATCTGATTGGCGAGCATGGCTTCGTGTACGGGCAGTCGGAGGCCATCCGAGCGGTTAACTCTATTGTCGGAGAAATCGCTCGGACCGATATCCCGGTGCTGTTGAGCGGAGAAAGCGGGACCGGCAAGGACGTGTATGGGAAGTTGATCCACCAGCTCTCTCGGCAGCGCGCACTGCCAATGGCAAAATTGAATTGCACGATGCTGGCACCAGGGGATTTGCTGAACCAGATGAGGCAGTCTCTGGAGCAGGCGCAAGAAGGAAGCGCTGGCACACTTTTCCTGGACGGAATTGATGAACTCGACCTGGACTGCCAAAAAGTAATGCAGGCAATGCTGCAGCAACAGGAAGTAGCGTCGGGAGGACGCGCGAGCCTGCGGCTGATCTCGACCGCTACACGGGTTTTGGATCGAGAGATCGGAATGGGACGGTTCCGCCGGGAGCTATATTTCCGGATCAACGGAGTTTGCGTAAAGCTGCCGGCGCTGCGGGAAAGGAAAGCGGATATCGTGCCCCTGGCGGAATACTTTTTGGAAAAGCACGCGCACGAGGCGGGAAAAAGGACGCCGGTACTGAACGCTGATGATGAAGAGTTATTGAGAGCCCATGAGTGGCCGGGGAATGTGCGGGAACTGGAAAACTTGGCCCGAAGGATCGTGGCGCTGGGCGATTCCATGGGTGTGATGGGAGAATTGCAACGTCCATCAGCACTTCGGATGGACGCGGGCGATGCGCCGAGAAATTCATCGCTAAAGGCAGTGGCGCGCGAGGCTTCTCGGCTGGCGGAGCGAGACTTGATTTTGAAGGCACTGGAAAGAACGCATTGGAACCGCAAGCAGGCGGCGAAGCAGCTCCAGATCAGCTACAAGGCGCTGCTATACAAGATCAAGCAGATGGAAGTGCCCGGATCCGAATTGAAAAACGAGGGAGAAGAGCGATGAAAGTGGTGCTGTGCGCAGCCATTGGGATCATCCTGGCCACGGGTGGATTGCAAGCGCAAGAAGCGGCGAAGAGCGCTCCCGCGCGGCCCCAGCCCGTCGCGCAAGCCGCGGCAATTACCGATGCAAGTTACAAGATCGGACCGCAAGATGTGTTGCGTGTGGATGTGTGGAAAGAGACGGAGATCTCGCGGTCAGTGCCGGTGCGACCGGATGGGAAAATTTCCCTGCCGCTGTTGAATGATGTACAGGCAGCCGGCCTTACCGCGATGGAGCTGGCCAATACGATTACGGAAGGGTTGAAGAAATTCATCAACAATCCGCAGGTGACGGTAAGCGTGGCGGAGATCAACAGCCGACGAGTCTATGTGACAGGTGAGGTGACGCGGCCGGGAGCCTATCCGCTGCTGCCGAACATGACGGCGCTGCAGGCGTTGACGAGTGCCGGAGGATTTACACAGTTCTCCAATCCAAAAAAGATTTATGTGCTGCGAAACGAAAGCGGCAAGCAGGTGAAGCACCCGTTCAACTACAAGTCGGTACTGGACGGCAAGCAAGACGATATTCCACTGCTGCCCGGCGACACCATCGTGGTGCCATAGGAAGAGCTCATGAACAGAAATTGGCGATTCTCGAAAATGTGGATTTTGGCAGCGACGTTCGTCGGTCTGGCCGCAATACAGACCTCCGCTCAGGATCAGCAGAGCAATGAGCCGCCGAAGCCGCCGGCGAAGACGTATGGACCGCTGGGCGTGGATGATCAGCAGGATCAAAACCAGGCGCCGGACGCTTATCAGCCCGATAATCGGCCCCTAACGGGATTTCTACAGACGACAGTAGGCACGCCGATGGAACGGCACAGTTACTGGGTGCCGGGAGTGTCGTATTACAACTTCATTCAGTCGAATGGCAATCTTGGTGGTGGACAAAACAGCTGGAGCTCGACGAGTTATTTGAGCGGAAACGTAAGCCTGGCGGAGAACTGGAGCCGGTCGCAGCTGATGCTGAACTATTCCGGCGGAGGAAGTTTTTCGACAGACTCGGCCGTAGGGAATGGGTGGTACCAACAGCTCGATGCGTCGCAGACATTCAATTGGTCGCGATTGCAACTGGTATTGTTCGATCAGTTCGCGTATTTGCCGCAGGCGCAGTTCGGATTTGGAGCGGGCTCCGGACTGGCACTGCCCGGAGTGGGTGGGACGTTAGGCGGAGGGCTCACGGGAGTAGGCTCCGGATTCACACCGGGCCAGACGATTTTTTCAGCGGTGGGTCCGCGCTATTTCAACACGGCGGGTGTGCAGGCAACGTATCAGGTTTCCGCGCGAAGTTCGGTGACCATGGGCGGTCTGTATAGCCTGTTGCGATTCATCGACGAAGGGAACATTGAGAGCGACCAGTATGTGGGCAACGTCGGCTACAACTATCAAATTACGCGGAACAACACGATCGGAGTGCAGTACCGCTACAGCGCGTTTCACTATTTGAACGACCCCCAGGCGATCGGCGACCAAATGTTCCAAGTAGTCTTCGGACGCAAGATAACCGGGCGGCTGGCTTTGACGCTTTCGGGCGGTCCCGAAATTACGAATTTTCGACTAGCGCAACCGCCAGCGACGAAGACGCGATACGTCGCGGGCTCGGGCGGCGCCACGTTGAGTTATCTGGTGCCCAAGGGCAGCGTTAGCGCAAACTACTTCCACGGAGTAACGGCCGGCAGCGGCGTATTCCTGGGCGCGACAACAGATCAGGTGAGCGGCTCAGCGACGAGAAGGGTATCGCGGGTGTGGAGCGGCGAAGTGCACGGCGGCTACGCGCGAAACCGAAATGCGGAGACCGCGCAGGACTTGGGGAACACGAGCTACGACTCGTTTTTTGGCGGAGTTTCGGCGGCGAGGCCGCTGGGCCGGAACGCCATGTTCAACGTGGGCTACACAGCGTATGTCGAAAGAACAGAACTGTCCGGCTGCACAGGCTCGTGCAGCGCGAGTTTCACGACAAACCAGATATCGGTGGGCGTGAGCTGGCACGCGCGGCCATTCGTATTGCGTTAGAGAGGCAGGCAGGCGGAAGAAAGCGAAACGGAGACGCCACAAGTTTATGTACAAGAGCTTCTTTGGGCTGAAGGAAAATCCGTTCAACGTAAACCCGGATCCCCGGTATCTGTTTCTGACGAGACAGATCGAGGAAGCGCTGTCCGGGTTGATGTACGGTATTCAAACGCGCAAAGGTTTCATCACGCTAACCGGCGAAGTGGGCACTGGCAAGACGACGCTGGTGAACCGGCTGCTGGACTGGCTGCACCTGAAGCGGACGAAGACGGCATTTCTGTTTAATTCGCGGATGAATACGAACCAGCTGTTCGATTTCATCATGGCGGAATTCGATATCCCGTGCGACAACAAGTCGAAAAGCCAGCAGCTGATGAAATTAAATCACTGGTTGTTGGAGAGATATCGCGCCGGAGAAACCGCAGTTTTGATCGTGGATGAGGCACAAAATCTGACTTTTCCCGTGCTGGAAGAGATCCGGTTGCTGACCAACCTTGAGACTTCCACTGAGAAATTGTTGCAGATTGTGCTGTCGGGTCAGCCTGAACTGGAAGAAAGGCTGAAGCTTCCGCAACTGCGACAACTGCGGCAGCGCATTACGCTGCGCTGCAGAACCATGCCGATGACCAAGGAGCAGACGCACGATTACATTCATGAGCGGCTGCGCATTGCGGGAGCGGATCCGCAGCAGGATATTTTTTCAGGAAAAGCGGTTGACTCGGTGCACTACTTTTCCATGGGTATCCCACGCGTAATCAACCTGCTGTGTGAACATGCCCTGATCAATTCCTTCGTGGATCAGCAAAAGATCGTGGAAGCGAAAGTCATTGAAGACGTGGCGCGTGAGTTTCAGCTGGACGAGGTGGAACCGCTGGCGCCACCGGCGAGCTTGCGGCAGGACGCGGAAGTTTTTCAGTCGGAACAGTTCATCCAGAACCTTGGCGAAGCGCTTTCGCGGTTTCGAGTGGGCGCCCCAGTCCAATCGTCGACGCGAGAGCGGAAATAAAGCGATATTGATTCGTGGTAGAGGCGTTGCAGGAGATTCAGGCGGAGGGATGAATCACGATGCGATACCTGGTGACTGGCGGTGCCGGTTTCATCGGATCGAATATAGTAGATGAGCTGGTGCGGCGAGGTCACGACGTCGCCGTGCTGGACGACTTGTCATCCGGCAAGCGAACAAACCTGGAGCAGGTCGCCGGGAAAGTTGACCTCCAAGTGGGAAGTATCACCGACTTGGACACCATACAGAAAGCGTGTGAGGGCGTGGACTACGTTATTCATCTCGCCGCACGCACTTCTGTTCCCCGGTCGGTGAAAGATCCGATCGAATCCAACCGTATCAACATCGACGGCACATTAAACGTACTGGTGGCGGCGCGAGATGCCAAGGTGCGCCGCGTGGTCTTTGCCGCGTCGTCGTCCGCCTACGGTGAGACCCCCATACTGCCGAAAATCGAAACGATGCCGCCGGCGCCGATTTCCCCGTATGGCGTCACGAAGTATGTGGGAGAGCTATACGCTCAGGTTTTTGGCCGAGTGTATGGCCTGGAAAACGCTTGCGTGCGGTACTTCAACGTGTTCGGCCCGAGACAAGATCCCACTTCTCAATATTCCGGAGTGCTCTCGCGATTCATGCTCGCTGTGCTGGAAGGAAAAAAGCCGGTGATTTACGGCGACGGCGAGCAGTCGCGCGACTTTACATTTATTGAGAATGTTGTTGATGAGACGCTGCGGGCGTGCGAGGCGCCGGACGCATCGGGGCGGGTATTCAACGGGGGAACCGGATCGCGTATTACCTTGAATCAAGTCATCCATCTTTTAGCTAAAATCAGCGGGCAGCCAATTAAGGCCGTTTATGACCCGCCGCGAAACGGCGACATCCGCGATTCGCAGGCAGACATATCCTTGGCGCGGAGAGTACTCGGCTATGAGCCGAGAGTGCAATTCGAAGAAGGGCTGCGGCGGACTTGGGAATGGTATCGCGGAAAATACTCAGCCAAGGCTGAGTGTGTGGCGGGTTAGACTGGGTTGGGCGAGGAATCCAGCGGCCGAGTGCGAAGCACTGACGCAATTTCTTTCGAACCGCGCAATGCAACTCACAAAAAAGTATTGATCGCAACATGTGTACTGGTTCTCGTAACGACACTTGCGGCAGGGCTGTGGCCTTTCTCCTTCCGGGAAAAAAATAATGTGTCCTGGAATCAGACGGGCAACGGATTACATTTTGGCGATCCGGGAATGGCCGTCAGCGAGGAAACATTTCAAGGGCTCCCCGGCGATCAAGGCCGAAGTATAGAACTCTGGATCGAGCCAGACTTGAGCTGGGAAGCCAGCACGATTCTTTCTTTCTACGCTCCGAAGACCAGGCCCGTTCTGCAAGTGAGGCAGAGCGGCGATGATCTTGAATTCACCAGTGCGCGCGGTATCGGCGACAACCTGAGCAAGCCGCGAAACGTTTTCATCGACCATACCTTTCACCGCAACGAAACCGTCCTGATTACGTTGTGTTCTTCAGCAAACAGTCTGGAGATTTATGTAAACGCCGTTTTGAAAAAGTCGATTAGTGGAATGCGGATCCGCGGCGAGGACTTTCAAGGCACGCTGATTGTGGGGAACGCGCCTTACGGAAATCTGAGCTGGAAAGGCGAATATCGGGGACTGGCATTTTACAATCACGCACTGCCTGCTGACGCAATCAAAGAGGACTATGCCACCTGGCAACGAAATCGAGCGGAGATCGCGCAGCGAAATCCTTCCACGTTATATCTCTTTGCCGAGGGGAAGGGCGAACGCATTCGGAATCGTGGCAGAACCGGACCCGACCTCATAATTCCGACAAATTACACGATACCCGAGCCTGGGTTTTTGGTTCCCTTCTGGCAGGAATACACGCCAACGGGGGCGTACGTAAGAGACCTGGCGATTAACGTGTTCGGCCTCGTGCCACTCGGGTTTTGCTTTACGGCCTTATTTGCATGGATAAATGGTCGCCAGCGGAGTTGGCGCTACACGGTCGTACTTGGTTTCTTGGTTAGCCTGACTATTGAACTGATTCAGGCTCATATGCCCACGCGCTTTTCCGGAACGACGGACCTGATCACGAACACTGCGGGAACGGCCTTGGGTGCCTGGGGCTACTTGAATTGGCGCACGCAGAAATGGCTGGAACAATTGGGCATCTTTGCTTCGATCAAGCCCGCCGAAACGCCGCCAGGTACAGTCGATCAGACAAGTTCCGGTACGAGCGGCGCTTGAACTGTCTCGGGCCTAGCGATTCGTTTCTCGGCCACAATGGCGACCATGCCTTGCGCGAGCCAAGCCGCCCAATCACCGGCGGCCGAGTCCTCCTCCCTCTGTCGTTTCCTCGGCCCTCTGCCGCCAAGCTCGGTCACGCCAAGATCTCCGCGCGCCAGCGGCGGTGAGATAGACTCGTCCAGCGAACGACTTCAACGGATTGTGCACCCGCTTGGCGGCATAGTCGATCAGCGCCTTCCAGTTGGACTGATTTACCACGTTGGCGGAAACGGAGATACAGGGCGTCAGCATTTTTGTTGTGTGCCACCACCCGCTTGGAATAAAGAACAGTTCACCAGCCTCCAAGACAAACGTTGTTGCGACCGCTTTGTCGAACAGCGGGAATCTTTCGCGATCAGGCTGGTCGACGCTATTGATCGTTGATAGGTTTGGCTTTTCTGATGACGGATAAAGGAATTCCGTCTGCTCTGGCGGATAGAGGATGAATCGTTTCCGGCCGTAGATTTGCATCAGGAATGCGTGCGCTGCCGCGCCATCGTAGTGAAGTACCGGAAAAGCTCCACCCTTGCCTCCGATATAGATTTCGATCGCAGCACCGCGGTTGAGGATATCGCCGACGGACTTCAAGAAATAATCGTCGGGCAGCCAGTTTGGCTGAAGATACTCCGGAAGCGGTTCGATATCGTCTCTCAATGAGGGAAACTTCTCATATAGGATTATGTTGCGCAGGTAGGGGGCTGGATTTTCGTCGGTCGAATTTAGGACCAGATCGATGAGACGCGTCATGCTGTATTCCGTGACGCCGCCTGCTTGGTACCCGGATTTCGCTTTCGCGTCGGGCAGGGTGAACGTCATGGCGCCAAACTCTTTCTGGAAGAATTCGGGAGTCCAACGCGTGAGCGCTTTCCATTGACGGATCGCGTCTGTCACAATCACCGGCTTATTGGCGTAGAGATATTGTTGGGCGAATTCCTCGTATGAAAGATTGCTCCTACGGTCTAGGGGTATTTCCTTCCGCGGTTCCGCCGACACCAAGGGCGGATGCTTTCTGCCAGAGTAGTATTTCATGATCGCTCCTATGCCCGGACGCTACGCCTCCGGGCGTTGTTTACCGGAAAGTTCTCCACTCTCTGCACCAGAGGAACAGCCAAGTTTTTGTTCACGCTCGAGCCAAATTTCCCGCCACCACATGAAATCTTCGCGTGGGCAGCCGCCCACATGGTTCTGCCAGCAAAGGCAATTGAGACCGTCCAGGATTACCGTGCTTTCCACTTGCCGCATTTCTCCGGTGGTTTCTGCGATCATGCGCTCGAGCCTGCTCCTCACTTGGTACCTGCCGCCGCAAAACCGGCGCATTCCCGAGTCACAGCGCAGGCCGCGGTTACACGCGCGGCTATCCAAAGTGGCGGCGATTTCAGGTTCCAATTTTATCCGGACCCATTCTCCGGGCTGAAGGTTGAGGCGCCCCACCGGGGTACGCTTCAGATTGGCCACAAGCAGCCGCGGAGATCTTGCTCGCACGTATTCGTACAAGGGAACAAAAACGTATTTCGCCATTTCGAACAGACCCCGGCTTCCCGAGAAAACATCATAGAAACACTTCAGAACGACCCGGGCACGAGTCAGCGTGTGAGTAGACTGGGCGAGCGCGGTCGATTGACAGAGGTAGCGACCGGGCCCCTGCGTGGTCTTCAATCGTGCGCGCAACTCTTGCTGTTGAGCGAGCAGATTGGCTGGGGCGGTAGGTGCCCTGCTGGTCTTCCGCAGCCACGCTTGCTTCCAGAAGAATATGCAGGATCGCTGGCAGCCGGCATGCGCGTCGCCCGAACAGCGCGGCATCTCTAACAGGACGACGTCGTTGTTGTGGAATTCCCGAATTTTGTAAACCGGGCCACCCGGAAATTCAACACAGGTCTTCTCTGCACGCCGTAGCACGCGAAAGCGTTTGCCGCAGAACTGCATCATCTCCGGCATGAACGGCAGCCCGTCCAACAAACCGTCTGCATCCAGCGTTTGAGCAATTTCCAACGGGCTTTTGACTTCAACCCAGGTACCTGCCCGCAACTTCAAGCCCGCCCAGCTCATGCCCCACCTACCTTAGATTCTACTCCCAGTCTTCCCATGCGCGGGGATGGCAATGTCGCGGCTACGAGCCTATCCACCAGGTCAAGGTAACTCTGATACTTGTGGCGCCAACTGTTACGTTCGGCATATTCTAGGCCCTTCGCAATCAAGTTCTCACGAAGCGTATTGTCTTGCGCGACACTCAACACCGCTTCAGCCAGCGCTTCACTATCCCCGGAGGCGAAGAACCGAACAAGTGAATCATCGTAGTAGAAGCAATCGATCTTGGTGCGAGATGCTACCACCGGGACACCTTGGGACATGAACTCCATAATCTTCGTGCTGTACGCTTGGTTGCCGAATGAGTTGGCGCGCTTCGGCACCACGCCAATATCGGCATTCGCAATAACCTCTGCTATCCGTTCGTAAGGCACTCCGCCGAGAAACTTGACACTTCCATTGAGTTCAAGGCTGGCCGCCTGCTGGACGAGATCCGCTTCCACACCCCCGCCACCATACAGGTGCAACTCTGCGCTTGGTATTTTCTTCTTGATATGCGCCAGTGCTTCGATAGCAATATCCAAACCCTGGTGCCACTGGAAAGTCCCAGGAAACAGGAGAATCAGCTTTCCGTCGTAACGGGTGCGCTTGCGACGACGGAAGATGACTGGATCGACATGATTTATGAAAACCGAGCATCTCTCTTTCGCTACCGAACGGGAGGTCAGTGTTTCGTACCAGAGATGGTTGGAAACGATGACATGATCGGCAAATGCCGCCGACGCCTTCTCAATCAGCCGTAACAACCAGATGTACAGGCTGTCGAGTGTTGCGCCGAATTTGCAAGCAAACAATTCCGGCACGATGTCGTGTACATCGAGAATTACCCTGGCACCTCTAAATCTGGGGTACCAGGCGGCGAACACCAGAAAATCGGGTACATTGTGCACGTGTATCAGGTCATATCGAACGCGTCGCTGATATCGCACCAGAAACAGGGAAGCGACGAAAAGAAAGCGCAGCAAACGCCACAAATAGCTCCACTTGTGGCGTTCGTCGTGTTTACGGTGCTGGACTCGGTAAAGCGTGACGCCATTTAGCTTCTCCACCCGTTGCCAAATCGTCCCAATGCTTAAGGCAATGACGTCTACGTGATCGCCGCGGTTCGCCAGGGCTTCGGCATAGCGCCTGACTCTTCCATCACTCTCGTAGGCGGTATAGGCCAGCATACAAACCCGCTTATGGCGGTGCTTCGCCGACTCCGCAGCGCGGACACGGCGGGCCGGGTCAGAGCCAGTTGTGGTCTCGGCTTGGGGGCTCAAGCTCAGAATCGCACCTCCGAAACTCACAGATTGCGCAATGCCGTCGAGTCCTGGCGGTGCGCTGGCTGCGAGAGATCATTTGAGGGAACCGCGACGGGTTCTGCGGGCATAGCTTTTTCGGGGAGCAAGGTTGTCAAAGTCATTGCCAGGTGACGGCAGAACGGCTCGATTAACATCCCTTTCGGGTACATCGGGAGTTCGTAGATCTCCAGGCTGTTGTTGACAACCCGGTCCCACCCGTACTGCGGATCGGAGAGTCCCAAGAAGTACCCTTTGGGTCGAATAACCGCCACACGCCCACGATACGGCGTGGGCACATAGCTAAAAGCTGCGGCGTCATTAGCGTGTTTAATCCTGAGGTGAGGATAGTCCCGCAGAGCGTCGGCGGAGCCGAGTTGGCGCAGGGCGTGGTATGACGCTTGGAGCCTAATGCGCAGTCGGGTCAGTTCAATGTCCAATTTCTCCCTCAAGAACCTCGCGCGGTCGCGAGCGTTGAGAGTGACAAGATTCATCGCGTGAAACCAGAGATTCTGCAGGGCATGCACCGGGGCCATCAATCGAGCCTGCGGAGAGGAAGCAGCTCCGTAGTTATACGTGTCCAACAGTATGACAACTTCGACGCTCTCTCCCGTGGCGACGAGCTGCTTTGCCATTTCAAAAGCGATGGTTCCGCCCATACAGTAGCCACCTAGAAAGTATGGCCCGCGTGGTTGAACAGTCTTTATCTCTTTAATATATTCAGCTGCCATCTGCGGAATGCCGGTGTAAAAAGTCCCGGCGCCATTCAGACCACGCGATTGCAAGCCGTAAACCGGCTGATCCGGCTCAAGGTGTTGAGCGACCCCGCGGTACAAGAGCACATTGCCCTCAGCGCCGTGAGCCAGGAAAAGCGGCGGCTTTGCTCCAACAGTTCGGATTGGCACAAGCGATGACCAAGAGGGCTTCCAGTCGTTGTTGCGAAGGAGTTTGGCAAGCGCCTCCACCGTGGGGGCTTGAAAGAGTGTGGCCAGGGGCAGATTGCTCCCGGTCAGATTCCGAACTTCGATGAGTAAGTTTACCGCCGCAAGCGAATGGCCCCCGACTTCAAAAAAGTTATCGCGAACGCTGACGCGCTCAATTCGCAAGACTTTCGACCAAATGTTGGCGAGAGCTTGTTCGAGAGGATCGCGCGGAGCAACAAAGTCGTTTTCTGATTCGACCCGTCCGGCCTCGGGATGGGGCAATGCTTTGCGGTCAATCTTGCCGTTGGGAGTGAGCGGTAGCCGATCGACCGCGACGAAAGCGGAGGGAATCATGTATTCGGGTAATTTCGCCTTCAAATGAGCACGCAATTCGCCAACAGATGGCGGTGCATGGCCGGCCTCCGTTTCAAAGTAAGCGACCAGAACTTTGTCGCCGGGAAGGTCCTCGCGAGCAACCACGACGCATTGCTTTACCCCGGCGTGAGCAACGAGCACAGCCTCGACTTCGCCCAACTCGATGCGAAAGCCGCGAATCTTGACCTGATTATCAATGCGGCCAAGACATTCAAGCTTTCCGTCAGCACGCCAGCGCGCAAGATCGCCCGTGCGGTAGAGGCGTGATGAAGCGTCGAAAGGGCTCTGAACAAACCGTTCGTGCGTGAGTGCGTCACGTTGGAAGTAGCCGCGAGCCAGGCCTGCACCTCCGATATACAGCTCACCGACGGCTCCCGGCAGCACGAGATTTCTTTTGCCATCAAGCAAGAAAACCGGAGTGTTCGCAATTGGACGTCCGATGGGGACAGGATTGTCGGATGACAGAACCTTATGGACGGTGGACCAGATCGTGGTCTCCGTGGGCCCGTACATATTCCACAATTCCCCACACCGGGAAAGGAGATCCTTCGCTAAGTCGTGAGGAAGGGATTCGCCGCCACACAACACTTTCAGATGGGGATCGCCGCTCCAACCGGCGTAAAGCAGCGCACGCCAAGTGGCCGGCGTCGCTTGCATCACGGTGCAACGCGAGTCCCGTAAACGCTCGAGGAGCAGCGCGGGGTCCCGTGTATCTTCACGGGAGGCGATTACAACCATACCTCCAGAGATAAGGGGCAGGTAGAGTTCGAGCCCCGCGATATCAAACGAAATGGTGGTCACCGCCAACAGTACGTCGCTCGCCGAGAACCCTGGCTCAAGTTGCATGGAAAGCAGGAAGTTCACAACCGCGGAGTGACTGATCTCCACACCCTTCGGTCTGCCCGTCGAACCCGAGGTGTAGAGCACATACGCGAGGCTATCGGGATCCAGACCCGGCAAGTGTGCCGCGGTGGCGCTCTGCGCTGCAATCTCTTTCCAGTCCGAATCCAGGCGAATGACCGATTTCGGCAGAACCGACATCCCTTGCTCGAGATTGCGATGAGTGATGAGAACCTGCATGGCGCTGTCCTGCACCATGTAAGCCAGGCGGTCTTGCGGGAATGAGGGATCAAGAGGTACGTAAGCTCCTCCAGCCTTCAGAATCCCCATCAAGCCGATGAGCATCTCTAGAGACCGCTCGACATACAGCCCTACCAGTACGTCCGGCCCGACCCCTAGTTTCTTTAAGTGATGGGCAAGCTGCGTCGAGCGGCGGTCGAGCTCGCCATAGGTCAGAAACTGCTTATCGAACTTTACCGCGCGGGCATGCGGAACTCGCTGGGCCTGACGCTCGAACAACTCGGGTAGGGTTAAGTCTTTTGGGAACTGCACAGCCGCGTTGTTCCGGGCAACAATAAGTTCCGTGCGCTCGGTTTCGGAAAGGATTGGAAGGTTGCCGAGCGTCTCCAACGGGTTCGCTGTGACGGCTTCCAGCACGGCCTCATACTCTGCCAACCAGCGCTCGATTGTCCCGGCATTGAAAAGGTCCGTGTTGTAGTCGCACTCCAGGCGCAATACATTCGTCCCTTCCACGAGATTGAAGAACAAATCATAGTGGAGAGCCCGCTTCGGGTTGCGTTCACACGAAAAGTCCAGGTCATCGAATTTGAACGAGCCTGGATCACGATCCAAGTTGAAGATAACCTCCACCAGCGGAGGGCGGCCCGCACTGCGCGGCACCCTGAGTTCCTGCAGGATACGGCCGATTGTAGTCTGGTTGTGATCATAGGCGTCCAGCACGCTAGTCTTCACCGCAGCCAGATTCTCCTGGAAGCTAGCTTTTGCGAGAAGCCGAGTACGAACAGGCAGGAGGTTTACGCAGTGCCCAACCAAACAGTTCTTGCCGCTCACGGCCTGGCCGGCAACTGCCAAACCGACGACGAATTCCGCTTGGCCAGACAGACGGTGAAACAGCGTCTCGAGCGCCGCCAGCAGGAGCACAACAAGCGTAGTCCGCTGCTGTCCAGCGATCCGCTTGAGTGGCAGCAAAGAGAGATCGACGCGGCGCGTCGCGGTGGACGCCTTGGCTGATCGCACTGGCGGACGTGGATGATCCAGGGGCAAATCGAGAGGCGGTGGCAATTCCATGAACTGTTTGCGCCAGTAAGCCATGGCGCCGCGAACTGCGCTATCCCCGGACTGAGTGGCCAAAGCATAGTCACGGAATATTTCTGGCACCTCCAAAACGGGCTCCACGCGTTGTTTCAAAGCCGAGTAGATGGTCGCAATCTCGCTAATTAGAAGTCCAGCGGACCAACCGTCACATACGATGTGATGAGCCGTCCACACTACGACGTGATGTTGTCCCGACAGTCGCACTATCTTGACTTTCAGTAGGGGCCCGGTGCAGAGGTCGAATGGCTCAGAGACCTCGCGTTCGATAACGCCCCGCAGCTGTTGCTGCTTGGTGGCTTCATCCAAACCGCTGAAATCCAACTGTGGAATTTCAATCTGTGTACCTGAATCTACGTGCTGCGTTTGCCCGTCTGGGCTGATCTTGGCTAGCAGCATGGGATGCCGCTCGATGGCTCGACGGAGCGCCAGGGTGAAGAAACCTACATCGAGAGCACCACGGAATGTAAGGCTCAAGGACTCGTTGTAACCTAGCGCGGCCTCGCCGCCCATCTGCGCCGCCAACCAGATTTCCTTCTGCCCGTCAGTTAGCGGGAATGCGGTTGTGAACTGCGGGGCTTGCTCGCTCGGCCATGCGATGTGAACGGGGCAGGTCGTCGCAACTGGCGAGCCTGGCGATGGCGGAGTTCCTTTGGAATGCAAAGGCGCCGGCAGGAATCCCGCAGCCTGCATCTCCGCCAAGCTCTCGCGCAGAGCTCTGGCCAGCTGTGCGACGTCTTCTTCGCTGTGGGACGTGGTCAAGACGAATGCGCGGTTATCCCAGATATGAATGCCCTTCAGACGAAGGAAGTAAAAAAGCAGGGCAGCAAACTTCTGCTCTGGCGCGTAGTTAACGTGAATGAGCGAGCTAAAGTGCGTGACCACGTACGGGGCTGCAAACTCGGCAATTGCGGAGCGAAGTTCTTCGGCGAGCCGCTGCGTGCGCGTTGCGAGGGCGGCCTGCAACTCTGGGCCGGTTTGCTTGAGGTGAGTAAGAACCGCTCTGGCGGCAGCGAGAACGAGAGGGTGCCGAACGAAGGTTCCGGCAAAGAAGGTTACGCCGACTTCCGGAAACGAGGAGTCACCGTACTGCCATTGACCTCCGTCGAGTGCATCCATGAATTTGCAGGAGCCGGCGACCACGCCAATCGGCAAGCCGCCACCGATGACCTTTCCGTAGGTGGCGAGATCGGCGCGAACGCCGAAATAAGCCTGCGCTCCGCCCGGCTCGACACGGAAACCCGTTACAACCTCATCGAAAATTAGGGCAGAACCAATCTGTTCAGTGACGCGACGTAGATCATGAAGAAATTGCTTTGGCTGCAGGTCGAGGTGCCGGCTTTGCACCGGCTCGACCAGGACGGCGGCGATCTCCGAGGC
>Ga0068863_100001415_pt1 | contig 23765 bp, 16 predicted proteins | sample KBSSwiS62_FD_66596 | JGI IMG/M metagenome (GOLD analysis project Ga0068863, IMG submission 66596) | Switchgrass rhizosphere microbial communities from Kellogg Biological Station, Michigan, USA - KBS Switchgrass S6-2 | ecosystem: Host-associated > Plants > Roots > Rhizosphere > Soil ... | reverse complement strand
AAGCGTGCCATGATGCGCCTCTCAAGCCCGGTTTCGCACTTCGCTTCGTGCTTGCCTATCTGTTCGCCGTCAGCGACGGGGATCGGGACAGCTACGACACCTTTTGGCGCGTGATTCAGGAATCCCACCCCACCGAGCCCGGGCACGATGGGCAATTATGTCCGCTGCTCGGCGGCGCGCAGAGAGATGCACGGCATTGTCCGCAGCCTCGGGCTCTATCTCAATACCGAACTCGGTCAGGCGCTTTCTCATGCCCGCAAGCCGAAGGCCGAGCGGCACGCGATCGAAGAGAAAGAGCGCAAACGGCTGGCGCATATCGAACATCTCTGAGTCATTCCCGAATCTTGGATATCCACGCAGTTGATAATCGGACTTGGGTGGCACTCACCATTTGTTACGAACGCGTAAACACTCTATGCTAGGGACATGGACTACGAGATCGAGTTTCACCCCGTCGGCGACGCCTCCAAGGCTGGCGACGCCATAACCGTTAGATATCAGACGGCTTGGGGTTATGAAGTCATGGTCATCGACGGCGGAACGGACGATGCTGGCGAGAACTTGGTCGCTCATATCGAACGACACTATGGAGCGGACACCGTCATAGCGCACGTCGTGAATACCCACCCAGATACCGACCATGCGTGCGGCTTGCGCGCGGTACTAAAGCGCTTCGCGGTGCAAAATCTTTGGTTACATGGGGTGTGGCATCACGCAGCCGAAATGCTGCCCTATTTTGCCGACAAGCGATGGACGCCGCAGGGACTCTCCGCTGCGATCCGCAAACAATATTCGGTTGTCGAAGAGCTTATCGACCTTGCGCAGGCGCAGGGTACCACCATCCATGAGCCCTTTCAGGGTGAGCAGATCGGACCGTTCACGGTATTGTCACCTGCCCGGTGGTCCTATCTGCGGCTCGTGCCTCAATTTCGTAAGACGCCCGATGTTGATGCGGAAGCGCTAAAAGCGGAGAGCATGTGGCTTGGGACCAAATACCAAGTTGGAATGCTCAAAGCGTTATGGGAACGAGCAGTCGATTGGATAGGTGAAAGCTGGCATTCGGAATTGCTCCGTGAGGACCCGATCACTGCCGCGGAGAACGAAACGAGCGTCGTTCTGTATGGCCTGTTTGGCGACTTCTCGGCACTTCTGACCGCGGACGCGGGCATCAACGCCCTTACCTGGGCCGCGAACTACGCGGACGGCCAAGGAATTGACTTGTCGACGGTGAGCCTGATTCAGGTCCCTCATCACGGAAGTAGGAGCAACGTTGCGCCGTCCATACTCGATCGCCTTCTCGGACCTATCCAACCCGAAGGATCACCGAATCGACGAACAGGTATCGTGTCCGTACCTAAAGACAACGCGAGCCACCCGCGCAAGATGGTGATGAATGCGTTTCGTAGGCGCGGCACGCCAGTATGTAAGACTCAAGGCGTATATTTTCGGAAATATTCATCGGGCATGCCAGATAGGCCCACCGAAGTTTCTGCTGTCCCATTTGGATTCTTTTATCAGGTCGAAAATTATGATTGATTTTGGTCGTTTCCTTGATAGCTATGCACGTAAGGCTCGTCTTTACCCTGCTCTCATTACGCTACTACCGGCCTTGGCTACAGCAATCACGTTCATTCCCGCCATCGCGACGTCAGCGGTAGCGAGCACCGGCGCGACCATCGCCGTGTCCTGCGGCCTCGTGTTCCTGTTGGCCGAGTTTGCGAGGTCCGCTGGCAAACGGCTCGAACCAAAGCTATTAGCGATTTGGGGCGGATGGCCCACAACCCTATGGCTACGCCACGACACCGACTATCTGCCGCCGATGACAAAGGATCGCTATCATCGTTTCCTTGCCTCGCGCGTGTCCGGCCTCACCATTCCCGACGCGGCGCAGGAAGCGGCTGAGCCCGTGCACGCCGACCACACATATCGTTCGGCCACCCAGTGGCTGATGGAGCAATGTAGAGGCTCTGATTTCGACATGGTCCATAAGGAAAACGCGGGTTACGGGTTTAGGCGTAATTTGATGGGTCTCCGGTCGGTTGGCTTAGCGATCGCCTGGGGTTGTGTTGCGATCCTTAGCTTGGCCATCGGAAGCCAGACCATATCGCTCGGTCCGGTCGCTATCGGTAAGGTTGACCAAGTGCCGCTGGGCATCGCGGCCGCATGGCTGTTCTGTCTTGTATGCGCGGTAGCGTGGCATCGCGTCAGCGAGCGCTGGGTGCGGGCGGCAGCCGACACATATAGTCGAGCCCTTCTAGCCTGCTGCGACCGACTCTAAGCGTGTCGAAAATGGAAGCCTCGCGGACCATGAGTATCATCTATTAAAAGTTGCGGAGAAACGTATGTCGGTTGTAAAAAGTTTCGGAGTCGGCGCGGGGGACATGTTTTACATATGTCATAATAGTGACAATTTTACGGTAATTGATTGCGATTTAAGTGAGGAAAACGCGTACGATATAATCAGCGAGCTGAAAAGTGTGTCATCCGGAAAAGGAATATCGAGATTCATTTGTACGCACCCTGACGAGGATCATTTTGGTGGGATACACCTTCTCGACGATGCAATACCGATCGTGAACTTCTATGTGGTTAAAAACCAGGCAATCAAGGATCAGGATACTGAGTCCTTCAATCGGTACTGCCAGCTCCGCGATAGCAAGAAGGCCTACTATATCTCCAAAGGGTGTACACGAAAGTGGATGAACCAGAGCGACGAAGTCAGAAAGACTTCCGGCATCCAAATCCTTTGGCCGGACACCTCGAACGCCTACTTTAAGGTAGCCCTAGCCTCTTGTGATGCAGGTGATGCCTATAACAACACATCGGCCGTGATTCGGTACAGTATAGAGAATGGAGCAAGCTTCCTGTGGCTGGGTGATTTGGAAACTGAGTTTATGGAAAACATTACCGACAGCATCAACCTTTCCAAAACCACGGTTGTGTTCGCTTCACATCACGGGCGGCATTCTGGAAAGATACCCAACTCGTGGCTTGAAAAACTCGACCCACAGATCATCGTGATCGGAGAGGCGCCCTCTCGACATTTAAATTACTACACCGGCTATCAAAAAATTACGCAGAATTTAGCAGGTGACATCACGATGGATTGCGTCGATAATAAGGTGCATTTCTACACATCGAGCGCGACTTACTATCACAAGAAATTGGACGACGAGCACCAATCGAAATACCCAAATTATGTCGGCAGCATTACGGTTGAGACCGAATACACCCTCTAAAAGGATCAGAACCGCTCCCAGTTCGACGCAACGCGACACGGCGTGTTCTCTATATTCAGGCAGAGCAATACCAGAGCGCGTCTATCGATCAGTGCCTTGGCGCAGGTGAGGCGGCTTTGCTATCCCTTCCGTTCGAACAGCCACCAAACGGCATGGCCATTGTTTATGTCGACGCGCTGGCAGCACAGACAATCGAGGCGGATCATGCGATGCCATGCGGCAGCTTCGAACAGGTCGAGAATCGAATTGACGAGTTCGCGTTCAACGGTCCACGTCGATTAGTAGCTCAGCCATTCCAGCTCAGCATCGTGCAATCGGTTGGCACATATCGAGACGATCCCCGACGGGTCCGATCACGTGCGAAAAGGAAGCGGCGTTGGCGACGCACTGTCGACCATCAGCGACGCGACTGCGGCTCTCAATGATGCCGGCCTCGGCCGGATCGAGCGGCTGCCTCAACGCGGTCAGTTTTTAGTGCCAAAATCAAATTCTTGACGCCTGCGTGTGCACGCGATGAAACGACGGAGAAGGGTGGTTTACGGATAACTCGCTTTTGGGCACCTTGGGCAATAATGGACGTTGCTGAAGGAGTCCGCAGAGCTTATATTCGCGGCATGGAAAGGCTATCTGGTGACGCATGCTGACTTTTAATAGAGGGCAACAGTCGCCCAAGATTCTTTCGCCTTATCTAAAGAAGGGGCGGCTTGCCGAGGTAATGGCGGCAATCCAAGTAATGGCACACATCGAAGTTCCGAACTTCACGTTACCGATTGGGCACAAATTCTCTCGCGAGAGGAAAAATTCGGTGAAGGTCGCAAAAAGCAGGCTGAAGAAAGATGGAAAATCGTATTCAACGAACACCCAGAGTTTTTCCTGTTTTACGTTTTGGCCGACAGAGACAAGGCTGCGCTTCGTTTGAGATACACCAATCGTACGGTCAATCCCGACGATGGAACTCAATACCTCCCTCACGAGGTGGCCCAGCTCCAGGCGGAATTGCGAAACCGTTTACGCTCTCATCCCCTTGATACCAACGCGACGGCCATGCTGCTTGATGCCGCTATTAAGCTTCACAATCGTGCCGTTGATGAGGTTTCGATCAGCCGTTGGTGGGTTCCATTCGCAGTGGGATCGTTAAGCGCTTTCGCCGTGATCTGCAGCGTGCTTCTCACCAAGTCATTATAGAGCGCACCAGATCGAGCGGTTGTCGTCATTGACGATTGATTGGCGTGGATATATCCAGCCTGATCGCCCAATGAGCCATTTATCGCTAAACATAATCTGGGAGAATCTATCTATTCTTTGGGCAAACCCAATTCACAAAGCGCATCATATACTTCTTCAATATAGCGTTGATATCTTAAAAACTTTGATGGCTGCTCTTCTCTAAGTGTTTTCTCCGTAATTCCTGGTCTACGCTCCATGAACAGTCTAATTGCATCACGCGCTTCCGGCTTGTAACCAGATCTGAGGCTCGCTGCCGCTAAAAAGAAAAGTGGATCTACAAAGTTTGGATTCAAATCTAATGCCTCTTCTAATAAAACTCTAGAGGCTGAATAATGTCTCAAATAAAACTGAGCAACACCTTCAACGAATGCCGCAAATGACCTGCCGGGATTGTCTGATCTAATAGATGAAGATTCCTGAGATCTTTGAATTGCTGATCTAGGAAAGCCTAGAAGTAAATCTATATATGCAATCTGAATTATGGATCCAACAAAACTTGGGTCGAGTCTAAGAGATTCTGCAAAGAAAGATTTTGATTTTTTTAGATCATTTTTCAATCTAAACAACAAGCCCATTGCAAATTGAACCTCCGGGACGTTTGGAGCCTTACTGTGTGCAGATATAGCATACATTTCGCCTAGCTGCGCGTGATTTGAATTATAATCGACCCAGATATTGAGAACATAATTTAGATGAACTATCGCAAGTCCAGCTAATGCATAAACATTATTACTATCAAGATATATAGCATGTTTAAACTCGGCCTTGGCAGATTCGAGGTTGGTCACGCTTAGCGGAATTTTATAAATGTAGCTCCAGCCGGATGCCACGTATTTAGTGATTTCTCCGCCACCATAGATAAATTCTGCGATCTTGGGCGCCTCACCAATTGACAGTCTGAGTGCCCGAGCTATCGCATTTGCAATTTCTATTTGAGGAAGTGGATTGGATTTAAGGCGATAAGTTATCTGGCTAGACCAAATGACATTAAAATTCGCTAGATCAACCAATTCTGGAAATATATTCATCTCAGTTTTATGTATAAATACCGCGCCAGAGAGCGCGTACTCTGCATATAATTTCATATCTTCGACATCATTACCGGAATTCTTAATATGACTTTTATCTATAATCCTAATTCCCTTAATAATTCTCAATCGTTGTTTAAGTACAAAATCAAACTCTCTGTGAGCTGACCCATCATTAAATGTGAAATCTTTTACCAAAATCCTGGGGAGCCACCCGGCCAATTTTTTTGCCCTTAACGTGCTGAATGGTATGTGCAACATATTTGATATCGACTTCAGTGTATCATCACGAATGTTATTCACATAGCCATTCTCAATACGAGATAATTCCCGAGGTGTGATCACACTAAGAAAATCTTCTTGAGTCAAACCAAGCTCCTTGCGACGGTTGACAATGAAGGTTCCCAGCACATTTGAGGGTCGAGCCGTCGGCTGTGACCCCTTCAAAATGTCTGGTGTTTGTCGGGATGGGGACATGGTGTGAGCGCTCCGATCCCTTAAAATGTGCGGCGATAGGAGGCGACCATGCGCATTTTTGCAATCTCTTTCCAGTGTACCAAGCGATTTTTCATCAAGAGACATGAGGACCTTTTCGTCGCCACTTTCTCGGGTTTGATCATATATGTTGTCACACAACTGCTTTGATTTCGCGATCTTGGCAGCGGCGTGAAGCTCCGCGATCCCGTGCGTGCATCCTTGGTCATGTTTGCCTTCCAGGACATTGATTCGATCGATTTTTGCACTGCAACCTTTCTATCCTCCCACCTGATCAATCCGAAGCGCCGGCAGTCCACCACGCTCCCAGCCCTCCACCAATAACGTTGGGCGTGGCTGCGGTGGCCGGAACACGGGCCCAAAATCCTCCCACGTCTGGAACAGAAAATAGGAATTCCCCCGCGGATAGCGCTTGGCGACCATCTCCACCATGCGCTGGGTTCGCAGCGCATCCGACGACACATGGAGCACGACCAGCGGCGCGGTGAGCCCCAGATGCTCCCGATAGCCGCCATGCTCGACGTACCGCTCATATTGCAGGACGCTGCGGAGGAAGCTCTTGCGATTGAAGTTCGTGGAGGTGGCGGGTTCCGTAGCGCGATCGGCCTCCACGGCGAAGAAGCGAAAGCGGCGTTGTCCTACTACTCGATACTCGAGGCCAAAGATGGCGTCGGGCAACAGTTCCTTCTCGACGCTCGTCCCGGTTTCCGGGCTGGATATCCGGGTCAGATAGCGGAGGTCCGTCTCCGCTCGCGCCAGAATGTCAGACTGCGGGATGTAGCGGAGGTCCTCGCGGGCTTTGAGAGCAAGCTCGATTGAAGCCGTGATGCAGCCGACCATGAAGCCGTGCAGCCACGGGCCGGCCGGACGTGGCGTGGGACGCGCCAACATTTGGGCGCCTGCCAGCGCCTTTCTGGACGCCGGCGTCAGGTCATAGACGAGTTGGTTGTAACGGCTGTCGAGCGTCCGGAATTGTTGTGGCGGCCGGCACAGATACGGGCCGGTGTCCGGCGTGTCCGTTTCATTGAACAGGTCGGTGAGGCGCTCGCGAGCGCGCTTCTCGCTACGGTGCGTATCATCCGCATACTGGAGTAGAAAGGATGACGGCAGCGGACCATGCTCGGCGAGCTTCGAGAACCACACCAAATCGCGCGCCTGGGGCGACACCCGTTTTCCTGTTGACACCGGTTCCAACCGCCTGCGGCGGCCCACGGCGTCATGGTTCGCGTCCACTCCCGTTACCATTTTTCCCCGGCATCCGTATCAATGTGGCCGGCCTTTCTGCGCGTGTTGCCACGCGCAGACTTTGGCGGTGAAGGTTCCTCGTCCTGCGTCTCTTCGGAAGGCTCCAGTTTCTCCAAGGTGGAATAGTGCACTGCATAGCGCTTGCGCATCCGGTCGCGGAGCGCGGCCCGTTCAGATCGTGTCATGACGGGCTTCGCTTCGAGATCGCCAAAGGGAAATTGAAGCGGCAGTGCGCCCTTGGTGACGCCGCGTATGTGTGCAGCAAAGCTGCCCTTAGGCTGCGACTCGATGAGTTCGGGCTGGGAATAGAGCATCGGGGCTAAGGTGCGGGCATCCTTGGCCGAGACGCCGCCGGCAAACTTGATCGCCGTGTTGGCGGCGAAGGCCTCCTGGAGCTTGGGTTCGAGCTGGCCGAGATACTGATGCGCGAGCACCATTCCCACGTTATATTTGCGGGCCTGGGCCAGGATGATCCCGATGTTGCGATCAAAATAGTCAGCAGCTTCATCCACATAGACGAAGGTCGGCATACGCTCGTTCGCGGGCAGCGTCGCGCGCTCCTGAGCTGCCTGCGCGATCAGCGCGATGAAGAAGCGACCGAAAATCTCGGTCCCTTGCTCCTTTAACAGATCCTTGGCGGTGTTGATCAGGATGATCTTGCCGGCGTTCATCTCCCCGAACAGGTCGAGCTTTGAGCGCGGGTGCGCGAACATCCGCTCGAAGGTCTGGTTCTCCAAAATCCCCCAGAGCCTGCGCAGCACCTGCTTGCGGGTTTGATCGAATTCCTTCGAGGCGAACTCGGTCTCGAAAAACCGTCTCGCTGTGCCGGTCAACTTCGCGATGTCTGCCGCAAATTTCTGCTGACTGCCCGGCTCCATGAGTTCGCGGAGCGTATGGATGGTGGCATCCGGTATGTGCAGCATGAGCCGGGTGACATAGCGGAAGATGACGTTCTGCTTTTGCGTCATCTCGGCGGACAGGAGCGTGCCGAGCACGAAGTCGTAGAGTTCGAGGATCGAGTTGGTGAGGCGCTCGCGCTCCAGCGCGTCATACGTCGCGAGGCGTTCCTGCCCCACGTCGAAGAGGTTCAGTGAAACGGGCCATTCGACATCGCTCGGGTCGATCACGACGATGCGCTCATGGAGCGCGCTGCCGGGCGCGAAGACGGCCAAGCTCGAAATGGTCTGGATCAAGTCCCCCTGACTGTCGAGCACGACGACGGAGCGCCGGCCGTCCGCCACCGCCTCCAAATCCTGCCCGATAAGATATTGCAGGGTTTGCGTTTTGCCGTGCCCGGAGCCGGCGACGATATGATGGTGCTCGAATCGAGCGGTGGTCGGAATGGTGAAGGACAATTGCTGATCGAACAGGGCGGCGAGGGGGGTGCCGCCCAGATAGGTCGTAATGAGCGCGCCGGGGTCTCTGCCCTCGGCCTGAGACGGGAGCTTGGGCGCCCGGCTGAAGCCCCGGACATCGGCGGGGTTCCCGCCTGAAGCGGCGACCAGATTGCGTTCCAGTCTGTCGCGCAATCGCGAGTACAAGCCGGGTGATGCATAGTCCTCGTCAAAGGCGACCGTCAGAACCGCTTCGGCGGCGGCCCCGATGTCGCCGACACTGCGCACCAGCTCAGTCGTGACGGCAATTCCGTCGCTGCGCGCTTCGTCCTCGAGCAGCGTCGGGCAGGCCGCATAGATCGGTGCCAGGAACCCTATGATCCCCATAGTGAGATGCGCGCAGGTGTCCTCGAAGGTTTCAACCAACTGTCGCTGCGCGTTGAGGTCGTCGCGGATGTCCCACCACGCTGCGATCGTGCGGCGCTCCGCCCAATCGATCTCGGGCAGCGCAAAGAGGCCCTCGTATGCGAAGAGCTGTTCGCAGAGTTTGCGGATAACCGAATGTTGGGGATGGCCGGTCGCGATACCGAAGCGCCGGCTTACGGTGTCCGCAACGAGGGTGATGAGCTGACGCCGGCCCGCATCGGTGCCCACACCAGCGTTCGTGAACATCCCGGAAACACGATGGTACAGCGTCTCGACCTCCGCCGCATCGCTCGGGCGAAACAGGCCGTGCACGAAGGCATGGAGGCGGGGTCCCAGATCGAGCGGCATCAGAGACCCCGCAGTATCACCTGTCGGGCCTCGTCCTTGGGCAGCGGTTCAATCCGGTTCTTCTCGGTCCCATCCCAGTGCTTGGCGCTCTCCATCACCTGTCGCAAGAAGCTGACGGCGGTCGAGAGCCAGGCCTCCTTTCGGGCAAGGTCGATCACACTGTCGCATTTGAAGTGCCGGCCATGGATCAGGTCACGGACAAAAATAGTCTCACGCCGCTCGTTTACGTAGAACCATCCCACGCCAATCCAAACCCCTATGCCGAGAATGAAGCCAATCCCCAGTCCGACTCTTCCGATGGCTAGAAAGGAGAACAGGACCGCGACGATGAAACCCACCAGCACGCCCTCGCGCAGCAATTTCGGCTGGAGGGCTTCGATCAGAATCGCGTTGGCGAACTGGTAGTGCGAGATGAGCGTCTGCTCTTCCTCGTCAAGCTCGATCTTCCCCCAGAGCATAAACCGCACGCCTCTGAACTGGCCGGGTGTCTGCTCTCTCCGAAACAGCAAGTCCATCTCTACCATCCCCCGTGTATCACCGTGGCGAGAACCGGGATCATATAGCAGAAATCATCACGGAAGCGAATCTATTGTAGAGTGAGGAAAGGTGATGTGGAGGGGAGGTAGGGTGGGTTCATAGAGAGCGGAGCGGTTATGAAGTCGCGGGGGCGGCGATCAGAAACGCGTGGCGCTATGATTTGCAATGGATTCATATGTATAGGGAACGGTTTGGCGTGGGCAGGGGGATACAGGTGCCCACCGCAGACCGGAATTGGTGCCCATTCAATTTGGATGGGGCTGTTGGCTTGCGGAGGGAGCTAGGGCGGCTAACCTTGACCTCGGAGCTCGTTTGGCCAAGATCGCGGCCTCATGGACCGAGAGCACGAAGCCGATATCTGGCGGGCCGCGCGGCTCATGATCGCCGAGTTTGGCGACGACGTCGCGCCGGTGCTCAACCAGCAGGTGGAGGAAGCCTTCGATCGTATGGATGCTGAAAACATGATGAGGTGGAGCCAAATCCGCACGGTGGTGGTGATCATCCTCGGCAGCGGCAGGAACCCAACGTGGCAATGAGCGCCATGGTCGCGTTGTGCTCGCAATTGATCGGTCGCTCTTACCCAAACGCCATGAGATAGCAACGGATTGCCACTGGAGATGTGTCGTGAAGTGGTTCAGAACGCGCCCAGTTCCTTGGCCGAAGAAGCCACTCGTGCCTGCCAGGCATCATTGGTGGCCTGGTAGCCTCTCTCAATTTTGGAAGGATGACGCTGGCGAGGCTTGCCAACTCACTCCGAGAGGCGAGGTTCTAAAACGGCCGCCCTACAATTTTGCCGCCATTACCGACGCGCATCGGATCAAGATGCCCGCTCCGTGGGACACCAGTTTCGAGGATTTTTTCAACGAACCGGATCGGGAGTTCCCCAATCTCGTCGAATGGCTGATGAGCCTGGATGCGGCAGAGGAACACAATCTCGATGATTTCGGGGTTCGGATGACGCCCAATCCATGGACACGTGACCAGCGTCGACGGCTAGCCGTCTGTATGGCCTCTCTCTTGGCGCGAAGCCCAGGTACACGTCACCTAATCAGATGCACGACCGAATATTATCGCGACAGGATGGGCTTGGCCGACCCTACCGCGAGCAAGATGCTTATCGCCGCCAATCAGTCAGGTCTCTTTGATTTTTACGCTCAGATTATGGAGAAGCGGGGTCGATTCTTGATCCTCTTCACCGACCATAGAGAGTTGATATTCGGCGATGGTGTCTTTCATAATTTTCCTACGATCATAAGCAGTTATGCGTCTGATCTGAAGGCAATATGTCACATTCTGCCAACGGTGGCGGTCGCCTACACCTGCCCCATAAGCTACGCATTGGATGCCAGCCTGCCAGCGATGCGCTTGGCCAACGAAGAGGTTGCCCTGCTCAATGAGTCGGTACTCGTATATTCAAAGGATTTCGTGTTCTACCGATCTCAGCGACCGCCAATTCCCGACGCTTTCTTGCGCGCCGAGCACTTGCAGTTCGCCTTTCACCAGCAGCCTTGGATCGACCGGCTTCTGTACGATGTCGCCCAGTACCGCTCGCGCACGGTTTAGAAAGAACGATGCCGTTCAGGAAAGGCACTTATGTCTACCGATTCTTGGGGCAGCGCAAGTACCGGTTTGCGCAACATACCTCTACCAGCAAAGTAGCGATCCGTCCCACAGTGCGCTTCGCAGATCACCCGCCAAGGCTGGTTCTTCTCGTGTCGCTGTCAGGGTGTGCCGCCGACACCCTGGCGCTGCGCGAGTATTCCGTCAGTGAAATGCGGTCGCAGGAGATCATTGCCGAGCGAACGCTGAACGACATCGACCGTGCGCTGATTGCCAGTACGCATCGCCGACGTCACCGCCGACTCGATGAGCGCTGCACCCGACTTGGGATCACCACGCTGGATAAGGATCTGACCGATCTCGACGCGCAGCGCGATCTTGTGCAGACTGTGACCGTAACGGCAGGCGATCGCGAGCGCATCGGCGGCGTATTGCAGCGCCGTATCATAATCCCCGCTCAAGCGCATTTCGCGCGCCAGCGCCGAACTTGCCTCGACGCGGACGCGATATGTGTCGCTGCGCGCGGCATATTCGAGCGCTTCGCGAATTTCCTCAAGCGCCACCCTGCGCCGAAGCGGGTCGGCGGTCGGATCGCGGCGGGTGAGGGTGGCGCGAACGATCCGCGAGCGATAGGAGATGTCCATCTGGCGGATCGAGGCGGCGGCTGCCACGCTATATTCGATCTCGCGCAGGGCCACGTTGGTGCCACCGGTGAATCGCCGCAATGTCGCATAGTGGCGCTGAAACAGCGCATAGGCGCGCTGTTCGCCCAACCGGCGCAGGATTGAGATCGCGCGTCGATAATGTTCCTGAGCGGTTCGGTAGCGGCCGCGCATATGGGCGATTAAACCGCGATAGCCGGTCGTCAGTCCGACCGTCAGAATTTCCTCGCGGGCGTAATCGGCGCTTGCGCAATCATCGATCACGCGGTCTTGCGCGCCGTAAATCTCGCGGATGCGCGCAACGCGCCGCAGGTCGTCAGTATCCTCGTCGCTGTGCGCGCGAGGCGATATCGGAGAGCCGGGCGGTGTCGCACGCGCATGCGTCGCATTCAATAGCTCTTCCCAAGGCGCCGTATCTATCGACGTCTCGATCTCGTCGATCCGCCGCTCTGCGCGCTTGAAGCGGCCGCGCTCGATTAACAGCTGCACCGTGTTGAGCCCGATCCGCCTCCAATTATGGCCGCGATACCCGTGTTCGAGGTGTTGCTCGTTCGCACGTTGCGCGAGGCTTAGCGATCGGCGTGCGTCGTACAAATGACCTTGGACGAGCTTTACGACGCCGCGTTCGTTGTGCAGCCAGACAAGATCGTCGGGGTAGAAGGGTTCGGGCCCCAGTTCGGCTTCAATCACCTGAGGCGTGAGCTTGATCTCGCCGGCGATCTCGCGAAATGCCTGCCGTGCCGCCGCGATGCGCCCGAAATTGCGCAGCAGCCGGTCGAGGCGCTCAGCATGCTCGCTAAGCGGGCCGTCCTCGGACCGGCGCAGCATCGGGTCACTGCTGTCGAGACCAAGCAAGCTGGCGGTCGAATAATAGCCGCGCAACACCGACAGCGCGGCCCTGATATTTGCCGACGCGCGCCGGCCGTAGAGCGACGCTCGGGTGCGCAGCAGCGTTACCGGCCCCTCGGGATCGTCGTCGATGGGGCGCTTGGCGAGCGCAGCTGCAAACGTCTTCGCATCCTTAGCGGACAGCGTCTTGGGCCCCTCTTCCTCCTTCCACGAGCCGATCAGCCGATCGACGAGCTCGTTCAACTCGTCATGGAAATCGGACTTGGGAATGAAATTCTCGCTCGGCTGGGCCGCGAACAGCGACATGTTGAAGGTGGTCGACAGCTTGGCCTCGGACAGCGGGGCACCGTGGCGCTCGCGAAGTTCGGTTGCGAGCGACCGGTGCAGCCCGAACCGCGTCGACAGCATGACCCGAGGCGCGCGCAGATATAGCGTCTTGGGCGACTGGTCGAACGGTGCGATCTCGAGCAAGAGCCGCAAGGCCCGTAGCTGCTCGACGACCTCGATAAAATAATCGTCATGCGCCACGCCTTCCGGCGCACATTCACGTAGCATAGCATCGACCTTCGGCGCGAACCGGAGGACGTCGGCTTCGACCGGCGTGCCTATGAACGCGAGCGTCCGCAGAACCTCGAACGAAAGCGGCCCGTCCACTTGGACTGAAGCCAGCGTTTGCGGGGCGAGATAGGCGGCATAAAAGGCGCGGCGGACGGCCTCCCGATCGATCAGCAGCGCCGTCTCGATCTTGGCATCCGCAGCGGGCGTGATAAGTGTTCGAGCGTCACCGTCTATCTTGGGGACGGTAGCGAAACGCGCCTGGAAAGCATCGACGACCGCGTCGAGATAGCATGAGCCGATGCCGGTATGACTTTTGCCATGGGGCGGGGTCAGCGTTGTCGCGGTAATCCCCAAGCTGTCGAAATAGCGCCGTACGCGATCCGTCCCAAGCAATACCCATTGGACCGATGGCGGGGCGGCACGGTTGGCAACGATGCAACGGATCAGATGATCGAGTTCGGCGCTGAGCGGCGCCCCATCAAACCCGAAGAAGCGATCGATGCCGTTAATTACCACGAGCAGTCGCGGTGTGCCTTGGTAGAGATTGGGGTCGGAGAACAGTTTCTCTCGTGAGAAGGCGCCGAGCAAATAATTTTTACCGTTGGGGAATCGTCGACGCGCTAGGAATTGCGCGATGGCATTGAGCATCGCGTCGCTATCATAACTGAAACCGGCATTGACCAGCATCCGGTCGTCACGTTTTGTGTGCTGAAGGTTCCAGCCATGCACTTCAGCCCACGCGTCCGTATGGACATCCTCCTGAACGATCTCCTCGGCGAGTGCACCACGCCCAAAGCCCGGCTCGGCGACACCGACCACTAAGGCACGGGACTCTGGCTTCGGCTTAGGATGAGCGATCGGGACGACCGCCACATGCTTATGTATTTTCGGTCGCTTCTCGGCATGCAAGCGCAAATCGACCGTGCCCCAAAGTCGGACCGGCTGCGGCTGGCCCTTGCTCGAACGTGGCTTCTCCAGCCGAGGATCGATCGAACGCCAGAGCCTCGCGTCGCGGCTCGCGCGACGGCTGAGGCGTTTGACGAGCGGGGGAAGTGCTTCCAATGTCTTGGCCAAGGCATTCAGTTCGCCAGTCCGCTGGGCCTTGCGCGCTTCTAACAGGATGACCGAACACGCCGCCACCTTCTCCGTCGCCATCCGCAGCTCGGATTTCGCAGCGGCGCTATCCCCCGGCCCGGCCGTCGGCACGGCTGAGTCACCGCTAGCCACACTCAGTTCCTTCTTCGCAGTCACAAGCGCCGCCTCGGCATCCTTCACCGCCTTGTTGAGAGGAGCGTGCTCGTTTCGCATCGCCGCGACCTCGTCTGCAGCCATCACGTCGACGTCGAAAATGACCTGGACGCCCAGCCTTTGCAGGAAATCAATCCGCCGCCCCTCGATCGTGGCCTTCGCTTCGGCGTCATTTTCGAACGGCCCGAGCGTGTTCCAGACGAGAAAGGCCGGCGCCATGCGACGATGTGGACTGTTGCTGACGAAATATTGCAGCTGACGGTTGATCTCGTCCTCCGACATGCCGAGTCCAACGAATAGGATCGGATTGCCGGCAAGCAAGACACGCAGCCCATGTTCGAACGGATTACGAAAGAGGTCGTCAAGGCGGTAGAGGCGGTCATAATGGCGAATGTCGACCACCAGTGACTCCGGCAGATCCGCCCGACCGTGCAGATGCATGACGTGCTGGGCTGTGTCGGGTGATGCGATCGCGAACTCGAATAGACGATCGGGTCGCTCTCGATCGAGCACGTCGCTCTCGACATGCGCACCATTGCCCAGCACTCGGCTCAGCCGATTCAACCGGTCCCGCAGAATCGGCTTGGCGGGCGAAGTCGGTTCGGCCTGCAGATCGGTTCGGCATCGTTGCACGAAGGCCATGACCGACGCCTGATGCTCGTCGAGCAGCTTGCGTTCATCTTCGCGGAGCATTAGCGCGCGCTCAAGTTCGAGATCATAGTTCAGCGTCGCGAACCGCGAGATGCCAAGGCTTGCCAGCAGCGGCGTGATTGAGTCGCACCGCTCCGGACCCGGCGTGCGCTTGAGCGCGGCGCTCGCAACCGCCGTATCGAACGTGCGCAGCGACAGCGTGGTACTCCGGTTGTCGTCACTGTTAAGATTCTCGCCATCGGCGCATGCCTTCACATCGAAAGCATCGGTCGGTCGGCGCGATCGAATGATCAAATCATCGAGTTCGGCAAGCGATTCGCGGATAAGACTGAACTGGACGCGCTTGTCGACCGGCCGCTTGACCTCGGACTTTAGAACGTCGGCGAGCTCTTCGATCTTGGTAAGGAATGCCTCACCCCGCCGCGACTGATAAATACCAAGCCTAGCGAGATCGCCGAGCGCGCAGCGTGCAACTGCTGCTGCATCTGAGGCGGCCTCGCCGATCCGCTGACACAGGCCATCCCAGGGGAAATAACCCAGCGCCTCGCTCGACATAGCCCCGGTCAGCGCGATCATCCGGTCGGACCTCAGATTGCGGGCAAGCTCAAGCAGCGCCCGATTGCGCAGTTTGACGTCATCGAACATATAGCGTCGTGGCGAGCCCATCTACCTTTCCCCTCGTCGATATTATGCTTTTGCAAAAGACTCGCCATCCAGATCGAGTATAAATTCCCGGACGGGTTGAGACGACGGCCGATATCAATATGACAAAAGCAGGGCGCGTCAAGTCACGTTCTCAAGCAGCGGCGCGATATGGCAAGCTCATCGACCAGCCTCGCGAGAAGCTCTGCAATATGGGCAGAATCCAGGTGAAGGGTGCGCCTGCTGGCCTTTTGAAAAATAAGGCATAAGTCCGTTTCGAGGAGGCTCTGGGCTTAGCAGCAACGGAACCGGAGGGGCATCATGTGGTCTCCGACTCGCTATGGCCGGGCAGAAGCCAGTTCATATTTAGGACAGAGTCGCGCTTCGATTCATTGGAGCATGCAGACGACAGAGCAGCGGAGGCCGGCCTTCAAATGGAAAGTTCGACTTTGTCATGCCCACCACAAAAAAGGCCGACGGTTTCCCGCCGGCCCCAAGCAGCTCCGTCAGGAGCCGGGTGTATCGCGTTCCGCAATACGTGCCGCGAGCCAGTCGTGCACCTCCGTGTCCACCCAGCCAACCCTTCCGGCACCGAGACGTACCCGCTTGGGGAATTGTCCGGTCGCCTCCAGGCGGGCTACGTGTTGCGGGCTGTACAAGACAATCTCACGCACTTGCTTCTTCGATAACAACCTCATGTCGCTAACTCCCGTTTGGGAGCGTCGCGACGCTCAGGTTTGCGCCTAAGCGATCAAACGTACCATGAAGGCATCGTATTTCGCCAGCGCTTCACGCTTTTCGTCGAGCCGGTCGTACCGGTCGTAGATTTCGTCGAGGACGGGCGGTGCGTGGTTGATGAGCACCTCGCAAATTTCGCGCGGTACTTTGAGCCGGGCCATGTTGGACCTGAAGGTCCGCCGGATGTCGCGGAGTGTCCATCCCTTTGTGCCCGACTCTTCCTGCACCTCTCGCTTCATGCGGTTGAGGGCGCCGGCCGTCAGGTGCGTTTCATTGCTGTACCGGCCGGGGAAATAGTGGTCGCCGGTGTTCGGGCGCTCGTCGAGAATGGTCTGCGCCAGCGGCAGAAGGGGGATGGCATGGTCGCGACCGTTTTTGGTATGTTCCCCCGGTATCGTGAGCACGCCGTCGCGCGCCCAGGCCCGACGTATGAGACAGGTCTCGGCATTGCGAGTACCCCAGAGAATGAGGAGCCGTATCACCATCCGCGAGCCGGACTGTGCGGCCTTCCAGACAGCCTTGAGTTCGTCGTCGGTGAGCGTTCTCGTTCCCTTCTTGTCGGTGTTCGGTGGCTCGTATCCGTCCATCGGCGAATGCTTGAGGTAGCGGCGAGGCGGACGGACGCACCACGTGAGGAAGGTACGCGCGATCCGGTATGCGTGAAGCTGAGCCGAGGGGGTGGGCGCCAGCTTGTCGAGAATCTTGCGGATATCCGAGTCGGAGATGTCGGAAAGCTGCCGGTGGTCCAGCCCCTTGAAGTCGCGCTTGAGGGTCAGCTTCACGATGTGCGGCCAGCGGGATTCGGAGTCCTTGTAGTTTTCCGTGAGGAACTCGTTTCGGGCGGTCTCCCACGTCTTGGAGACCTCCTTTGCCTCCGGCGCCGTTGACAGGAGCTTCTTTGCCTCTGCCCTGGCCTCCGCCAGGGAAATGTCCGGGTAGCGACCGATGGTGACGAGTTCGCGGTTTCTGCCGCGCATGACCACCCATGTTTTCGTTTTGATCCCGCAGCGGATGCCGAAGCCTGCGGTCTTCGTATCAAAGAACTTTTCGTTTTTGCTGGAGCCCTTCAAGGCCCGTACGCTGATGTCGGTCAAAAGCATCGTGGGCACGATCTGTCTCCTTTCTGTCTCCACTATACGCCGCGTAGGGGCGAGCAGCTATGAGGAGCTATGGGGACAGAAACGGCGGAAATCTGCGGATTTTAGGGCCGACAGATACGCGATGAGAAGCTATGAGGAGCTACAAAATCAGCTTGGGAAGCTTCTGCTCTGCCATTGAGCTACACCCGCAAAAACCCGTGGGTTTCGACGTCATGCACCCGCGCGGTCTACAACGCCCCGCTGGATGCGCTCGCCGAGTGCCACAAACATGCTGCTCAGGTCAACGTAGCCCTTTCGGTTTCCGACGCTTCGATGCGAATCGCGGAAATGTCACAGCACCCACGTGGCCGTCATCGCGACGATATCGCCACTGAACAGGATCGAGAAATCGGCGATGCCGTCGCCATTGCTGTCGGCGATCAGCGTGGTCGTGTCGGCTCCCTGGTCGAACGCCAGGACGAATTGGCCCGCGACGCCGGAGAAGCTGTCGACTCGCGTGAAGGCTTCGTCGATCCCCGCCGTAGTGGCGACGGCGTCGATCGCCGACAGGTCGAGAACGTCACCCGGCGCGAAATCGGTGATCCGGTCGGCATTGGCGCCGGGCGTGCTTTCGCCGGTCGCGCGGTAGGCGAAGACGTCGTTACCGCCGCCGCCGGTCAATACGTCCCGGCCAGCCCCGCCGGTCAGGAGGTTCGCGAGCGCCGAGCCGGTCAGCGTGTCGCCGAAGTTCGAACCGACGATATTCTCGACATTGATGATCGTGTCGGTGCCCTGGCCGCCGCCTACGGCCTGGGCGGTCGCGACGGCAAGGCTGACGGTCACCGCGCCGGTCGCCGCGGCGAAACTGATCGTATCGATATTGGCGCCGCCGTCGATACCGTCATTGCCGGTGCCGCCGGTGAACAGGTCGTCGCCGGTCGCGCCTTTCAGGATGTCGCTGCCGCCGCCGCCGTCGAGCGTGTCGCTGGCGCTGCCGCCATCGATCAGGTCGTCGCCATTGCCGCCGGCAATGACATTGATCTGCGCACTTCCGGTCAGCACGTCGCCCAGCGTCGATCCGACCAGATTTTCGATGCTTGCGAGCGTGTCGGTGCCGGTGCCGACCGTGTTCTGCGCCGTCGTCATCGCGAGATTGACGGCGACGCCCGCCGACGCGCCGGCATAGCTCGCAGTATCGGTCCCCGCGCCGCCCGACAGCGTGTCGTCGCCGAGTCCGCCCAGCAGCGTGTCGTTGCCGCCATTGCCGGTCAGCACATTGCTGCCGGCATCGCCGGTCATGCTGTCGTCGAAGCCGGAGCCCGACAGATTTTCGATCCCCGCCAGGATGTCGCTGCCGGCGCCGATCGTGCTCTGCGCGCCGGCAAGGGCCAGGCTGAGCTTCACGCCGGTGATCGCGGTCGCATAATTCGCGGTGTCGAGACCGGCGCCGCCATTCAGCGTGTCATTGCCTGCACCGCCGGCGAGCAGGTCGTCGCCGTCGCCGCCGGTCAGGATGTTGGCGAATTCATTGCCGGTGAGGCTGTCGTCGAACGACGTGCCTTTCACATTTTCGATTCCGCGGACCGTATCGCTGCCGGCGCCGATCGTGTCTTGCGCCGACTGGCTGAGCAGGTTGAGCGCGATGCCGGCGCCGACGGCCGAATAGTCGAGCGTATCGATACCGGCGCCGCCGTCGATGATATCGGCGCCGAGGTCGCCAATGATGCTGTCTTTGCCTGCCCCGCCGGCCAGCACATCGTTGCCGAGACCGCCGAAGAGGATGTTGTCGCCCCCGTCGCCGGTCAGGCGGTCGGCGAAAGCGGTGCCATAGAGTCCCTCGATCGAGATGAACGTATCGACGCCGGCAGTGCCGAGCGCCTGCGCGCCGGTGACGACGAGGCTGGCGACGATAGACGTGCCGGCATCGCGATAATCGGCGATATCGAGGCCGGCGCCGCCGTCGAGGCGGTCGTTGCCGAGGCCGCCGTGCAGGACGTCGTCGCCGTCGTCGCCGGACAGCATGTCGTCGCCGCGGCCGCCATCGACAAGGTCGCTGCCGGCCCCGCCCGCGATGGCGTTGGCGCCATCGTCGCCGGTCAGGCGATCTGCAAAGGCGGAACCGGCCAGATTCTCGAATCCGGTCAGCCTGTCGCTGCCGTCGCCACCGGTCGCCTGCGCGCCCGCCGTCGCCAGGCTGACGGTCACGCCGGCCACGGCGCCGGCATAGCTGGCGGTATCGCTGCCCGCACCCCCGCTCAAACTGTCGTCGCCCGCGCCGCCCGCAATGACGTCGTTGCCCGATCCGCCCGTCAGGCGATTGGCGCCGGCACTCCCGGTCAGCCGGTCGTCGAAGGCCGAGCCGGTCAGATCCTCGATATCGCGCAAGGTGTCGCGGCCGGCGCCGATCGTGTCCTGGCCGGCGGCGATCGTGAGGTCGACGGCGACCCCCGCACCTGCGCCGGCATAGTCGACGAGATCGATGCCGGCGCCGCCGACGAGGACATTGTCGTTGCCGTCGCCGGTCAGGACATCGTCGAACGCCGATCCGGCCAGGCCCTCGAAGCCGGTCAGCAGATCGAGTCCCGCGCCGACAGTGTCCTGCGCGATGCCCTGAAGCACGAGGCTGACCGTGACCGCTGCGGCCGCGCCGGCGTAGGAGGCGATATCGCTGCCGCCGCGACCGTCGAGCACATCGCTGCCGCCGCCGCCTTCGAGACTGTTGGCCCCGGCATCGCCGGCCAGCGTGTCTGCAAAGCCGGTGCCGACCAGATTTTCGATGCTGTCGAAGCTGTCGGCGCCGGCAGCGCCCGTGATCGCGCCCGACGCGAGATCGATCGTCATCGCGGCGGTCGCATAGGCATAGCTGACCGTGTCGCTGCCGGCGCCGCCGTGAATCACGTCGTCCTCGACGCCGCCCGACACCAGGTCGTCGCCGTCGCCGCCGTCGATCGCCAGGGCGTAGCCGGCAAAGGCCGATGCCGAGAAGCCGGCGAGGTTGAGACTGTCGCTGCCCGAGGTGCCGACCAGCCAGTCGCTGTCGGACAGGGATTCGATTCCGGCAAAGGTGGCGCTACCCGACGTCGCATCGAAAGTGGCGCCGGCGAAGACGATCGTGTCGGCGCCGCTGCCGCCCTGGGTCGCGCCGCCGAGGACGGCGCCGGCCTCGAACCGGATCACATCGTCGCCGGTCCCGCCGTCGATCATATCATGGCTGCCACGGCTGATGATCGTGTCGAAACCGTCGCCGCCCTTGAGGCTGTTGGTGCCGCCGCCGCCGTCGAGATCGTCGTCGCCGAACCCGCCGCTCAGGCTGTCATTGCCGTCCTCGCCCTGGATGCGATCGTCCTCGACGCCGCCGGTCACGGTGTCGGCGCCGTCACCCGCGCTGATGACGATGAAATAGCCGGCGAAGGTCCCGGCACTGAACGCCGCGAGGTTGAGACTGTCGTTGCCCGAGGTGCCGACCAGCGTGCCGCCGCTGCTGATCGATTCGATCCCGGCGAAGCTGGCGCTGCCCGAACCGGCGTCGAACGTGGCGCCGTTGAAATAGAGCGTATCATTGCCGGCGCCGCCCTGGATGGCGCCACCGAGGATCGCGCCGGCCGCGAATTTGATCGCATCGTCGCCGGTCCCGCCGTCGATCTTGTCGGACAGGCCCGTGCCGACGATCAGGTCGTTGCCGTCGCCGCCGGACAGCGTGTTGCGGCCGCTGCCGCCATCGACATAGTCGTCACCCGCGCCGCCGTTCAGCGTGTCGTCGTCGGCGCCGCCATAGAGCGCATCGCCGCCGCCGCCGCCGTTGAGGATATCGTTGCCGGCTTCGCCGCGAATCGCGTCGATCTCTGCGCCGCCGGTGATCATGTCGTTGCCGGCGCCGCCATAGAGATTGAGATAGCTCGTCGCGAGCGCGGCCAGGCTGAGTCCGGACAGGTTGAGGCTGTCGTTGCCCGCCGTTCCGTAAGCGGTGCCGGCGACCCGCTCGAACGTCGCGAAGGACGCGCTGCCCGAGGTCGAATCGAAGATCGCACTGATGAAGTACAGCGTATCGGTGCCGCTGTTGCCGATGATCGCGCCGCCGATGATCGCCGCGGCATAGAGGTTGACGATGTCGTCGCCGGTCCCGCCGTCGATCGCGTCGTGATAGCCTTCGCTGTAGATATAATCGGTGTTGGCGCCGCCGTTGAGGACGTTGGTGCCGCCGCCGCCATAGAGCGAATCGTCGCCGGCATCGCCGTTCAGCGTGTCGTCGCCGCCCAGTCCGTTCAGCGTGTCGTTGCCGCCGAGTCCGCCGATCGTGTCCGCCGCCTCGGTGCCGGACAGCGTGTCGGCGCCAGTCGTGCCGGTGATGACGGGCATTTCGGTCTCCGCGAAAAAAGGGCGCCGCCGATCGGGATCGGCGGCGCATGAAGGATCAGGTCCCGGCAAATGGTCGGCCCGCAGAATTTCGATCCCCGGCCTGGGCAGACCGGAGATCGTTAGCGCTTCAGAGAATGAAGTCGGTCGCGACGAGCGGACCGCCGCCCACGACGGTCGTGAAGAACGAGAAGTCCGCCGCGCCGTCGCCGTCGATGTCGCCCTGCACCTCGAAGATGCTGCCGCTGACCAGCGTGCTGATCAGTTCGCCGGCGGTGTTCGAGAATGCACCGACCAGCGTAAACGCGTCGTCGGCACCGCCGGTGATCGCGTCGATCGCGCCGAGGTCGATCTGGTCGCCCTCGGCCTGGGTGAAGCCGAGGACGCGGTCACCGACGATATCGCCGATCACGCTGAACACGATCGTGTCCTGGCCGGCATTGCCGTTGATGACGTCGAGGCCGGCACCGCCGTCGATGATGTCGTTGCCGGCATCGCCGACGAGGCGATCGGCACCGTCACCGCCGGTGATGCTGTCGCTGCCGTCGCCGCCGCGGACGATGTCGTCGCCCGCGCCGCCGATCAGCACGTCGTCGCCGAGATTGCCATAGATGGTGTCGGCGCCGTTGCCGCCATCGACGGTGTCGTCGCCGCCATCGCCGAGCAGCTTGTCATTGTCGTCGCCGCCGAGGATGAAGTCGATGTCGTCGCCGCCGCGGATGAAGTCGGCGCCGGCACCGCCGTCGAGCGAGTCGTCGCCGGCCTGGCCGTAGATCAGGTCGTCGCCATTGCCGCCCAGGGCCGTGTCGATGTCGCTGTTGCCATAGATCTTGTCGTTGCCGTCGCCGCCCTCGAGCGTGTTGACGCCGGTGTCGCCGAGCAGCGTATCGTCGCCGGCGCCGCCGTCGAGGGCATCGTCGCCGTCGCCGCCACGCAGATAGTCGTTGCCGTCGCCGCCGAAGATCGAGTCGTTGCCGACGTCGCCGCGCAGCGTATCGTTGCCCGATCCGCCGTGGATCTCGTCGTCGCCATCGAAGCCGCGCAGCGTGTTGTCGTTCTGGTCGCCATTGATGACGTCGCTGTCGGCGCCGCCGCTGACGGGCGTTTCGACATACATGACCTGGAGCTGACCGCCCTCGACGATCTCGCCGCCGACCGAATTGTGGATCTGGTCGGACGTCAGATAAGCCTTGGTGTCGTCGTCGCCGAGCAGGTAGGTGACATCGATCACGCCCGACGCTTCTTCGTCCTGCGTGATGAAGTCGGGGGCGCCCGAGAGGAACAGCGCTGGATCATGATTGGCGATCTGGCTCAGCGTGTCGGTGACCGGATCATAGATCCAGACCTTGCCGAGATGCGCGTTGTTGCCGACATCCTCCTCGATGATGACCTTGCCCTGCGCATTGACGGTGATGTTGTCCATCATCTGCTGGCCCTCGGTGCCGTCGAGCACCGCGGTGATCGTGCCGCCATTTTCCGGGTGGGTGATGTCGGTGAAGGTCGCTTTGTAGAGGCGCGACGGATTGTTGAATCCGTTGGTCGTCAC
>Ga0068863_100001412_pt1 | contig 23785 bp, 17 predicted proteins | sample KBSSwiS62_FD_66596 | JGI IMG/M metagenome (GOLD analysis project Ga0068863, IMG submission 66596) | Switchgrass rhizosphere microbial communities from Kellogg Biological Station, Michigan, USA - KBS Switchgrass S6-2 | ecosystem: Host-associated > Plants > Roots > Rhizosphere > Soil ... | reverse complement strand
GGCGGAGCGCGTGGTGGCACTGAAGTCGGTGACCGTGTTGGCGGCGACGGTGGCCTCGATGCCCGCGGCCAGCTGCGCCGGGGTCGCCGTCGTGGTGACCGGGGCGCCGCTGCAGTCGGCGCTGGCGTAGAGGGAGACGGTGGTGCCGGCCGGAGCGGAGCCGATCACCAGCGGCGTCGTGTAGCTGGCCGGTGAGGCCGGCGCGGTGCCGGTCAGGCTCGGCGGCGCCGGCGGTGGCAGGTGGTCGAAGGTCGCCGTCACTTCCTCGGCTTCGGAGACCGTCACCTCGCAGGGGCCGGTGCCCGCACAGCCGCCGCCCGTCCAGCCGCTGAATTTCGAGTCCGGCGCCGCGACCGCGGTCAGGTCGACGATCTGACCCGGCTCGTATTCCCCTTCGCAGTCGAGGCCGCAGTCGAGGCCGCCGGGGTCGCTGGTCACCTTGCCGCTGCCGTTGCCGGCCTTGGCGACGACCAACGGGACCTTGGGCTGGGTGGTCAGCGGCCGGCAGGCGATCGGCGCCAGCTTGACGAAGCGCAGGTTGTCGAGGAAGACCGCCGAGTCGTATTTCTTGTCGGAGGCGTCGAAGATCGAGAAGTAGACCGAGTGCGCCCCGGTCGTGATCGGCGTCCTCGCGGTGAGCAGGCGCGTGCCCGCGTTGAAGTAGGTGCCCGCCGCTTCCGACGCGGTCATTTCGGTCGGGCCGACGCCGTTGACGGATATCGGTTCCCCCAGGGGCGAGGCGGCAAAGTCGTTGGGGCGGACCAGTTCGCCGCCGGGCAGCACCGACCAGTCGTTGGCGTCGACTTCGGCGACGAAGGCGTCGTTATAGGTCGAGCCGACGTATTTCGGGTACTCCTCGGAGAGGAAGCGGAAGTCGAAGGCGAGGCAGTTGGCCCCGGCCGGAACGTCGACGTCGAGCTTCAGGACAGTCCAGTCCCGGGCGACTCCGCGCAGCGCCGGTTCCGGGCTGGTCTGCGAGGGGAACTGGGTCGAGCCCTGGAAGGCGCCGTCGAACTGGGTCGCGACCGTGCCGATTTCGCCGGTCGAGAGGATCGCGTAGCCGCTGCCCGCGGTTGGAAAGCCGGCAAGCGATTGCGGCGCCGGGGTGGCGCTGTCGCCGACTCCAATCGAGGAGCTGGAGCCGGAACTGCCGGAGGGATGCTCGGGCAGGGAGGCGCCGGAGAGCATGGACCCGTCGCCGATCAGCGCTTCGCCGGCGAGCGCCGGAGATCCTGCCGCGGCGGGGTTGAGCGCCTCCACCTTCGCCAAGGCCTGAGCGGGCCCCCAGAGCACTCCAACCACGATCGCCGCGAGAACAGCTTTTCTCATTTCCGGGAGTCCTTAGCCTTGGGCCTATTTTTGGACGAATTTCCGACCCTACGCATTCCCGCCTCATTGGGCAAGCATCACTATCCAAAGTCCGTCCTTTCCAGCTCCAGAGCCAGCGCCTCGACCCGCCGCTCGATCTCGTCCCGGGTCGTCCTCACCGCCTCGAGCGACTGCCCCTTCGGATCCGGGAGGTCCCAGTCGATGTAGCGCTTGCCGGGCAGGTAGGGGCACTCGTCGCCGCAGCCCATCGTCACCACGACGTCGGCCCACTCCGCGTCCGCGTGGCTGAGCTTCCTCGGGGTGCGGCCGCTGAGATCGATGCCGAGCTCGGCCATCGCCGCGATCACCTCGGGGTGAACCCGGCCGGCCGGAGTCGTGCCGGCGGAGCGCGCCTGGTGGCGGCCGGCGGCGGCGCGGGCGAACAGCGCCTCGCTGATCTGCGAGCGCCCGGCGTTGTGGAGGCAGACGAAGAGGGCGCGGGCCATCAGCCGCTCTCCGGCTGGGCCGCTGGCGGATGCTCGCCGCGAACCACCTGGTAGGCGACGGCACCGATCGCGGCACCGACCACCGGCGCCAGCAGGTAAATCCAGAGGTCGTGCAGCTCGCCGGCGACGAGGGCCGGGCCGAGTGAGCGGGCGGGGTTCATCGAGGCGCCGGTGATCGGGCCGCCGAAGAGCGCGTCGAGGCCGACGGTGCCGCCAATCGCGATCGCCGCCGCCGCGCCCACCGCGCGGGTGTCGGTCGCGACGGCGAGGATCACGAACATCAGGAAAGCGGTCAGCACCACCTCGTAGGCGAAGGCGCTACCGGCCCCGACCGTCGGCATGGTCGTCCCCAGCGCGGCCGGATCACCCGGCCAGATCGCCGCCAACAGCCCGGCCGCGACCAGTGCGCCCGCCACCTGCGCGAGCAGGTAGGCCAGCGCCTCGGCCCGGGGGAAGTGGCGGGTGAGGACGAAGGCGATGGTGACGGCCGGGTTCAGGTGGGCCCCCGAGAGGTGCCCGGTGGCGTAGACCATCGCCATCACGATCAGCCCGAAGACGAGCGCGATCCCGACCGTGCCAAGGCTGCCGGGATGTTCGGCCTCGGTGACGATCGCCCCGCAGCCGGCGAAGACGAGGGCGAAGACGCCGATGCCCTCGGCGGCGGCGCGGCGGAGCAGGTCGGGGCGCCCGTCCACGCGATCCTCAGCAGCAGGCGGCGGCCGGGGTGAAGACGTCGTGCACGGAATCGAGGGCGCCGGGGACAAGGCTGAAGTAGCTGCGCGTCCCCCGCGTCTCCCGCACGACCAGGCCCGCCTCCCCCAGCACCTTGAGGTGGTGGCTGACGGTGCCCTGCGAGAGCTCAAGGAAGGGCTGGAACTCGCAGACGCAGACCGCCTCGCCGTCGGCTCGCAGCAGCATGTTCACGATCCGCAGCCGGTGCCGATCGGCCAGCGCCTTCAGCACCGCCTCCAGCTCACCCGCCTGACCTTCACCGAGCGACGAGCCGGCCAGCGGCGTGCAGCAGTTGATCACGGGCAGGTCGGTCACGCGGTGGTGACGCTAACAGATTCATTGATGAGTATCAATGAAGCGAGGAGGAGCGAGAGGGAATCTACGAGTCACCGAACTCCAGGGAAGCGGGACTCGTGAGCGGGCTGGGACCACCGAGCCCGCATCGGGTCGTGGCTGATGCACAGGAGCGATTACCTGGGCATCCAGCGCACGATTCCCCGGAAACCTAATTTTCACCGTCAAGGCTCGCGGTGAACTGCGGGCCGACAAGAGCGACCCTCTCTGGAAGTCGAGAAAAGGAAACCGCCAATGCACCCGACCAGCGGTGCCGCCGACCGCGTCTCGCTCGACACTCCCGCTGCCGCCGAAAGGGAGTGGCGGAGTGATAGCGGCGATACGCACGAGAGCTGCCCACGCCGCACTCTAATTCAGAAGCGGCTCGACATCACCAGCTTCAAGACTTTCGAGATTTACGGTGTCTGCACCCTGAGGACGAAACGCGTCGGGAGCCAGCACGTACACAATGAGAGCGGCGGTCACATAGTATGCGATCCAGATCCCTCCATAGTCCCGCTCAAAGCCCGTTATTGGCTTCCCGTCCAACGTGAAGCGGCGTGACTTCCAAGCACTGTCTTCATTAGCGAGCCTGGAGGCGAGCCCAAAGACATCATCCCCGGCGCTCGAGAGCCTTACCGCCAACTCGGTCGCAACACTCTTGCGCGCGAGCTCCTCTGAAATCGCAGACCTAGTCAGATTGCCTTTGCGCTGTGCGGTAGTGCGCCGATCCACCCCGACTAGGACTTCGACATTCGATTCCTCCAGACGATGACCGACGACGAGCAGGTCCCAACCCTCCCCCACGACGCAGCGCCTTCCACGAAATGGCTCTGCCAGGCCGTACGGGGACAGCGGCCTCTCACCGGAACGGCCTTTCACGACGGCGAGCCTCTGAGTTGCTCTGTTGACAGCTGCTACTCCCTCACACTAGCGCCGAACTCGGAGGAACCGATAGGGCGCTAATAGACGATTTCGTGCTTGATGGCCGTGAACTCTAGCCCCAGAGTTCCCTCATGCTTGCCCACTCTCACATATAACTTGAATTCATACCAGGTCCCATACGGAATGAACAGGTCGATTTCATAACTAGGCGTCCGGACATTATGCACGACACCATAGTCGTGATACAGCACTGACCCACCTCCGAACGCTGGATTCCACACGTCAATATACATGTGTAGCGCTACGCTTTTGTCACCAGCTCCAGCGATCACGCCGTTGGCATGGAAGCGGGCATCACAACCGTCCTCGCTGCAGTTCTGTACATCGATAGTTATATGCAGCTGCCCATATTTTCCACGAGCGACTGGATCAATTTCGTATGCTTCGAATTCCTCTTCGGCTGCTGGCGGCGGAGGTGGTGGCGGTAAATTCGGCGGATTCGCCTCGAATTGAGTAAGCCAAGCAGGGACACCTGGGGTATAACGGCCATTAACGGCGGCCTCATTGACTGGATCGCCCGCGCCAGGAACGTACGCCGATGAATCGGATAGGGATACAGTCGGTTGAAGGGAGCGGCCCAACTGGGGAACGTAGGTATGCGAGCCTAGGTTGACGACGCCGCTTTCGAGTTCGGTCGGGCGCTGAGTAGCGCCCAGCCAGCCATATTTCGCCGGTTTACCGCCTCGCGGAATTCCGGTGGCCGTCGCTTCGGCAGTCCAAGTCAGGGATTTCGAAGTTTCACTGAGCGGCGCCGTGGCGACGACGTCTCCGTGCAGGTTCGCGATCTGCAGCTGGGGTTCTGCTGAACCCTGTCTGATAGCCGCCAGGCTTCCATCTAGGCCCCCGATATAGCGGATTGAGTTCCCGGCTTCGTCAATCGTCCAGCTCGGAGAGTCGCTACCGCTCGAGAAATGAGAGACCGTCACAGAAGAGCTAGATCCACTGGCGGTAACTTCGACGTCGCGACCAAAGGGATCCAATCGATATGCCAAGGCCTGTCCGTTCTGTGACTGCGTCGCCAGACTTCCATCGACGTAATAAGTGCTTTTCAATGGAGACCCGCCCGCATCGGCGGCTGGCAGTTCGGTGATATCGCCGAATGGGTCATAAGTCACGCCGGCGTCGGTTAGGCGATCACCAGCGTCAAAACTGTTCGCGACGGTGGTCCCACCGGATTCCGCGCAGCCGCCGCCTTCTTTGGGGGGGCGAGTAGTGGTGGAGGTACGATTAGTATCAGCGTCGTAGGCATAGATCGTCGTGGTGCACCCGGTTGACGCTGGGGCTTCTTGGGTTTGCGTTAACCGTCCTGCCGCGTCATAAGCGTATCCCTGGGTCACACGAGTGCTGGCCTCTTTAAGCCACTGACCATGGATGGACGGCGTGGCTTCATCGCTGTACCACACACAAGCTTCGGCGCAATTCGTGGTCTTCGTGTCGACGACCTTCGTCGGCGCCCCAGTGCTGTCATAGCTATAGGCCGCCGTCATCCCGTTCGGATAGCCCTCGGTTGCGATATGCCCCTGTGCGTCGTAGGTGGCGGTAATCGCGCCTATATCCGAATCCGTGAGTTTGACCAGATCGCCCGTCGTAGAGTCATAGACGGCCGCCTGAGTCCCTTTCCCATCGTTTACTTCCGTCGGCCGGCCGTCAATGTCATAAGCGTAGGAACTCGTAACCCCGCCGGCATCGGTGTAACCCGTGAGCTGGCCGAGCGAGTTGTATTCACTCGTCGTCGCTTCAAAGCCTTTAACACCGCTTGCGCTCTCGGTCGTGGGAAGGCCCAGACTGGGGCTGTAAGCGATGCTCACAGCCGGCAAAGCGGCGCCCGACGAGGCCGAGAGCGCAACAGATGTGGGGCGGCCAGCGGCGTCGTATCCTATCGTCCGGGTCCGACTTTCAGACCCGCTGATCGCAGTCGTCGTTACCGGCTCCTGCCAGACGTTGTACTGGGTGGTCGTGGTGGGCAAGTCCGGGAGGCCCAACGTGCCAGGTTGTGCCGCGGGAGACGTCTGACAGGGAAGATCGGCCCACTCAGCGTGTTCGCCGCACGACGCCGGAGTCGCGGCTTTTGCCGAGTAGTAGATCGTGCGCTGCGAATGAGCATCCCCGCCTTCTGGATTGCCCGGCCTTCTCGTTTCCGTGACATTCCCGGTAACGGGGTCGTAGATGGTTCGGCTGACAAGGTTCAAGCCGCCCGGGTCGACGGTCGTGGAAGTTGGCTGGCGGAGACTCCATCCCAGGTTGGACTGCCCGCTGTAGGAGAAGGTTTTCGTGCGAACGTCGGCGTCGGCTTCGCCCGATACCTGAGCACCTTCCGTTTCGGTGGTCATGAGGTGATAGGGACCGCCTTCTGGCGCGCCTTGGTCGTAGGTGTACTGCGTATGCAGACGGGCTTCGACTTCTTTGCCCGACGCAAGCTTGACTTTATGCCGAGGACCGAGGACGGCGAGCAGATCGATGCCGTTTGGACTGTAGGCGAACTGCGTGTCGAGCAGTTTCGCTTTGGTAGCCGATTCCCCGCCGGCTTCCATGGCTACGGCGCGATTCCCCGGGCTGAGGCTACGGACCAGGTTTTTTTCGACGTCATATTCCGCGGTGGCAATCCGCCCTCCAGGCGCAACCGTATTGACGGCGTTACCAGCGTTGTCCATGTAATAGAGCGTTGCCCGTTTGTAGCTCGCCGGGCTTCGGGCCGGAACTTGGTCAGGTGGAAATATTGCCGTCGCTTCGATGGGCGTCGCGGTTTGAGCCCATTTTGAAACAGCGCTCGCGCTCAGGTCATAAGGAGCACCCGCACCCGACACCGGAACGTGATAAATCGCCGTCCAAACGGCCGTGGTGGGATCGGGGGTCGGTGGGCTCGTTTGTTTCGTGTCAGGTTCCCATTTCTGGACACGATTTGCGTGGTCCGCGATAAAGGCATTTCCCCCTGAGTCGACGGATATGCCGGTCGGTTCCGTAAATTGACCGCCTCCTACGCCGACGGTTCCATGCGCTTTGACAAAGACGCCGGCCGAGCTAAATATCTGGAAACGATTGTTTTTGCCATCACTCACATAGACTCGCCCGCTGCTGTCGATCGCGATGTCTCCCGGTTCGTTGAATTCGCCGTTGCCTGAACCGGCTTTGGTTTCGCCTTCGCAGATACAGCCGACGACTTCACCCGAGGTCGTAGATAGCTTGAATACCACGTCATAGGTCGCCTCGGAGACATACACGGTGCTGCCAGATACTGCAACCCCCCGAGGCGTGCTGAGCAACCCACTGCCCGTCATCGCGGTCAGATAGCTGCCTGAGCTTGAGAACTTCTCAATTCTATGATTGCCGGTATCAGCAACCCAGACATTGCCGCTGGAGTCAATCGTTAGGCCGGTCGGGCTTTTTAGCTGGCCAGCGCCGGATCCCGGCGTACCAAAGGTTTTTACGAAGGCCCCGGCTGACGTGAATTGCTCGATTCGATTGTTGCCGGTGTCGGTGACGTAGATTTCTTTCGAGGTCGGGTTAATGGCGATGTCGGTGGGATTTGAGAACTGGTTGTTCCCCGAGCCCGCCGTCCCATAAGCCGCAGAGAAGACGCCTGCCGACGTGAATTTCTCAAGGCGGTTATTTCCGGAATCCACTACCCAGATGAAGCCGCTTGAGTCGACGGCGATGCCGTTCGGAGTCGAGAACTGGCCGGTCCCACTGCCGGCTTTTCCGAACTGCGATGCATAGACCAGGGGGGGAGCAGTTCCGACGGCGGCGCTGGGGGCGCTCACCGCAGTGACAGAACCGCCGGCATTCGTAGCGGTGACTTCGGCGACGAGCGCGTGACCGGAATCTGCGGAGACCGGCGTATATGCCTGATCGGTAGCGCCGGCGATTGCGACGCACGCGGTCCCCGCAGCGCTGCAGCGATCCCACTGATAGCCGTAGCCGCCGGGGCTGTTGCCCCAGGTCCCGTTCCAGACCTTATAGGAGGTTCCGACTTTCGGATAGCTGTTCGTGAGAGTCGGAACAACGGTGTTCTGCGGAGCTTCACCGCCCCCGATGGCCGTCGATGCCTTGGTCCGACTCACCGACAACAGCCAGTCCGACTGGGTCTCGCCTCCCTGGGTTCCGTACTTGAAAGCCCAGGTCTGCTGTCCGGGCGGGGTCATAGCCGTCACATGCCCGGCGGCGTCATAGCCGTAGATCGTTTTCAAGGCCGGAGAGATTCGCGGATCCCACGTTGCCCGCAGGCGGCCGTGCACGTCGTAGCTGTAGTCGATCACCGGCACCGCCACCATAGAGCTCGTTTCCGGATTCCAGGCGTGGAGTTCGACGCTGCCGAGCCGACCTTTATAGGAGCCCCAACCGCTCGGTTCATCGCTGGTCGCCGTCGTGCTTGAAGCGTAGGCAAAGGTAAGCGCCCGGCAGCCCCGTACGAAGGTCGTGCAGGTAACACCTGACGGCACCGGCCCCAATACCCGCGTGGGACGGGTCACGCCTTCTACCGTTTCGAACTGGAAGGAAGTTCCGATATTGCCGCTTGGGCCGACAGAACTGCTTGGAAGATACAGTTCCCCTTCGCCGCCCGGCTGCTTGAACGTGGTCACGTCGCCTTGGACATCGGTCAGCTTGAAGCTCGGGGTGGTGACTATCCATTTCTGGATCCGATTGTTAGTGGTATCAACGACCCAGAAGCTCCCTTTGGCGTCAGCTCTGATCCCCGTTGGGCTATTGAGTTGGCCGGGCCCGCCGCCTTTCGCACCGAACTGACCCAGAAATTCGCCTTTCATGTTGAGCTTTTGGACCCGGTTGTTACCAGTATCGCTTACCCACACATGGGCTTCGGAGTCGGTCACTATGCCGTTCGGATGGTTGAACTGCGCAATCCCAGTTCCTTCGGACCCGATGCTGCGGATGAATTCGAAGGTCGACGACCACTCCACGATTCGATTGTTCCCGGCGTCGGCGACCCAGATTGAGCCGTCGCTCGGCGCGACAGTGACCGCCGCTGGTTCTTTGAGATGTTCGGCACCTTCTGAGGTAGAACTGATCTTCGCCAGGTATTCTCCTGAGGGGCTGATCTTCTGCACCCGGTTATTGCCTGCGTCAACGACCATCAAATTCCCGCCCGCCGTTGCCGCAATCCCCTTGGGTTCCACGAACTGACCGTTGGCGCCACCAGCCGTGCCTGCCTGGCATACGTCGCCCGAAGCCGCGGTACAGAGATTCCTCTGTGCTTCCGTGCCACCGGCTGACACTTTCGTTTTATTTACATCTTTTCCAAAGGTGGCTACGAATACACCTGCTTCGCTGAACTCCTCAACCCGGTTGTCGGACGTGTCGGTAACCCAGATATTGCCTTTGGAATCGAGTACAAGGCCGCTTGGCGAAGTGAATTTACCGCCGGTGGTTCCGAGCGCCCCAGTCGCTTTCAGGAATTCCCCTTTTTCATTAAACTGCTCAATTCGATTGTTCGTCTTGTCGACTACCCAGAGGTTGCCTTTAGCATCAACGGCCACGTCGGTGGGTTGTTTGAACTGGCCATTGCCGATCCCTTCGGAGCCGAACGAACTCGAGTAATTAGAGCCCGAGTCATAGCTCAGCGACCAGCCTTGATAGCCAGGGGGACTGGTGTAGCCGCCGCCTTTTTCAGGTGCGAACAGCAGCGAGCGACCACGGGCGTCAGTGAAGACTGCCGCACCACTCGTCAATCGCTGCACGCCTTGCCAACCGCCTAAGCTCATTTGCCAGTTCGGCCCGAAGGGACTGGCGACAGCCGGCAAACCCTGTGAATCATAGGAGCGGGTCAGCGAGAGGCCGTTGCCAACGTCAGACGCCGATACATCCCTTGAACTGAGCGAAAAGCCACCGCTGGCTAGATCAAGCGTGCCCGGACCCATCTGGGTCGCTGGTCCCGCCTTGATCAAGAACGGAACTTCGGTGGTGGAGCTGTTACCGGCGTTGTCTTCGGTGAAGATCTTGATGACGTGAATACCGGAACTCTCGCTCCGGCTATGTAGGTCGTAGATACGTATCACCTGGCATGGGCCAGCAGAGCAGCCAGGCGCGCCACCTTTCCCGAGAACCACTTCACCATCGATTTGAACTTCGCTTTTTGCGGCTGCAACTCCTGAGCTCGCAGTCGGTGCTTCCCCGTCGCCGAGAACGAATTCGAGTTTGTGGACCGAGCCACGGCTGATCGTGAAGTTGTCCGGGAGACCCAAGACGTCAGCAAACGGTGCCGTATTGTCGATTTTGACTTGAGCCGCTTTCGTCCCGATCGCGCCAGTTGCGTTTTCGACCTTGGCTTCGACCGTGTTGACACCCTCTGGGAGATTGCCGACATTCGCCGGGATCGTGTAGCTCTCCAGGCACTGCACTCCAATGCAGCCGGTCGCTGAACCGTATGCCATCTTGCCATTCCAGCTTGAGTAGTTCGGGCTGAGTATGCCTCGTTTATATATGCCGATACCGGGATCAGTTGCGGTGGCTTTGAACCTGCCTTCTTTACCGCTCGTCAGCCAGACGCCGGAGCCGTACAATGGGTTCAGGTGTCCTTCTACTTCTTTGTCTGCCGTATCGAAGGTGATAGACGGCCCAGTGTCCTGAGCAATTTTGACGTTGAGGTTCTGGGACAACCCATAGGTGAAAGTCCCACTGTTGATGGCGACCTTCTCATAGACCGCCGTATTTCCAGGCGTACCTCCCGTCGACGGGCAGCCGGCTACTGGGCATTGGGTCGTGGCCAGCTGGGGGTAGACATAAGTTCCCAGATATTGCTGGGGTTCCCAGCCTGAGGAGCCGATGATCCCGACCAGATTGGTCATCTGGTCGCCACTGTAGGCCGACCAGACCGAGGGTTCGTAGCTGTAGATCCGCGATATCCCCTGGGTCGTGTAATTCCAGGCTCCATACTGACTGTATGAATAGGGAACTTCGGTGTACACGGTAGGGAATTCAGGATGCCCCGCGGTAAATGGGGAATTGAAGGCCGAGGGATTATTCGTCGTGAAATACCATGGACCCTGTTCGAAGTATCCCCAGTTTTTTTCGCTTACAGTCGGGTCTACTGCGATCGGGTATTGGTACTCGCCCGAGCGATGTTCGACAGTCAAGACGATCTGATTCCCGTTGACATCCACCGATGCGGGCACCTGATTGCCAGCCGCATCCACCGCGGTCACCGGCGAGATCGTGGCGATCGGCTTTCCTTGTTCTTCGACTGAGATCGATTCGTCGGAGGCCTGTGTCAGCTGGGGGCTTCCGTTTCCCCCGATCTGGAAGTAGAGCTTTTGCGGGCTGGCCGGGGAGCGCAGTAGGGTCTCCGTCTCGAAACCGGCCGGCAGCGGCTTTGCGACCGTATCGGTGTCGGTCTGGGTATTGGCGTAGAAGGCGACAGCTTCTTCGATCACTCCAGGCGCGCCAGTGAGAGTTCCGCCTTCGTCGTCAACGGGCGTCAAAGTCACGCCACTTTCAGGAAGGCTAATCCCTTCGGAAAGCTGTATCGCTATTTCCACCGGCGTCAGCGGAGTCCTCGGTTCAATCACGCCATCGCTTTCGATCAACGCAAGATCCACCGGGGTCTGCTTGCCAGAAGGCGTCGTCGTTACGAGGGGAAGTTGCGATTCGACAACCGAATGTTCATCGTTAGCCAGGTCAAGCTGAGCAACGTTGGGCGTTGGATAGTCCGTGATGCGTTCGCCCTGTGTTAAGTCGAGGGGCTGATAGGCAGGTTCGTTGAGGATTTCGGGGAACTGCTGTTTTGCTTCCCGCGCCGCTTCAGCAGAGTCGAGATCTCGAAACAGCTGGCGCGATTCGAGCAGTTCCGCGGTTTCCTCGGGAGTTGGCAGCTTGGTTTCTTCTCGCTCCAGTTTTTCGGCCGCTTCTTCGAGTCCTGGCGGTGATTCAAGCGCTTCGAGAAGCGCCGGGCTCGGTTCTTCCACGATCGTGGGCCGCGGATCTTCAGCAGGAGCCGAATCCGCCCTCGACCCCGTCGTAAGGATCCAACTCGAGAGCGCAGCGACCGTGGCGATGCAGCCGATCAAGGCGATGAGCCGGGCGCGAGAAATCCTCGGTGTTGTTCTATCCGAATTAGCGCCCATGCGTCTCCCTGTTTGGCGAGCCCCTGCGGCGCCTCGATAAGTCATTGCAGCAAGAACTACGGAGTTTTTTGACTTGCTCGAGAGATCAGAACACCTAACGAACCTGAGCGCAATCGGTAATTTTGGGTAAACAGTGAAGCTTCGCAGCAACGTCTACGGCGGTCACCAACGACCCCCACAGAAGCGAGCCTTCCTGCTGCGAGGCATCGTCCACTGTTTCACCAAGCACTACGCGACGAATCTAAGTGACCTGGAAGAGGCGGGTGATCCGGCTCTCTCCGATAAGGCCATACCGCTACGGGGATTCGAACCCCGGTTTCTGGCATGAGAAGCCAGCGTCCTAGTCCCCTAGACGATAGCGGCGAGGGACGGGCATTCTAGCGATTCCGGATTCGGCGGTGCTTTTTGAGGGCGGGGACGGCGATCGGGGCGCAACCGGTAAATTGCCCTCTCCCCCGCGGCTGTGGCGGAACTGGTAGACGCGCACGGTTCAGGTCCGTGTGGGCGAGAGCCCGTGAAGGTTCGACTCCTTTCAGCCGCATCAAGTCGGGGAGCTCAGGGGCGCCGCCGCGCCGCCCTGAGCTTGAGCGTCACCGTCGCCGTCGCCGTTTCCGCCGTGCCGCCCTTCGGCTTGAAGGTCACCGCCACCTTGACCCGCAGCTTGTGCTTCTTCCGCAGGGTCGCGAGGGCCTTCGCGGTCGGCTTGAGCAGGAGCTTGACCGTGCTCGCCTTGGCGGCCTTGGCGCTCGCCGGCTTGATCAGCTTCGCCGCGCTCTTCGCCGTCACCGTGCCGGCGGCCGGGACCTTGACCGGCAGGATCGCGCTGCCGTTGCCCGCGTTCGCCTTGACCTTGCCGAAGCCGAGCCGGGTCGGGCCGGAACCGCCGCCCTTCTTCAGCGGCGGCAGCTGTCCCGGCGGGGCGCTTTCGACCGCGACCGCGTCGACGCCTCCGACCAGAACTTCCTCGTGCGCGGCGACGGCGATGCGCAGCCGCACCGTCTGGCCGGCAAACGGGCTGAGGTCCGCCGTCAGCCGGGTCGGGGCCATCACCTTGGCGGCGCCCGGTTGGGTCCGGAACACGGTCAGCAGGACGTCGGCGGGGTCGACCGATTCGATCGGCGCGGTCGGCTTGATCACGTCGATCCGGTACTGCTGATTGGCCTGACCGCCCAGCGCTTCGTTGTCGGCCGAGAGCGTGTCCGGCGCGGGGACGGCAATCGGCACGTATGAACGGTAGTAGGCGAGGAGGTTGAGTCGGTGGCTGAGGCCGGCGCCGAGGGCGATGTTCTGGGAGAGGATCAGCGTGTCGGGATTGAGCTCGTCGGCGACCGCCGCGTACCTGCCCTGGGGCGGTTCCTGGATCGGCCCGTCGCCCCTTTTCACCGCGATCGGATCCTGCCTGATCGAGGGTGGATCGTTCGGGTCGCCGCCGTAGGCGAACCAGTCCCCCGCTTCCTGCGCCCGGTGGACCTGCCAGCCGGCCAGCGTCCCGGTCTCGAAGTCGCCGTTGACGACGTTCGCCGCCAGCGCGCCGCCTGGCGCCAGCAGTCCCAGAAACACAGACGCCGCGATCCCGCACAGGACCAGACGCCCACCACCGCCGCCAACCTTCATCGCCAGACTCCCCCTTAGTAGCTCGAAACCTCCCGAGCAAAGGCTAGCGCGCTGGCTCAGACGGGCTGCGTAACCGCTGATCCGGCGCGGGCGGCGGTGCCGGCGATCTCCTCGGCGAAGACCGGCCAGAGCTGGCGGGGAAGGTCGTGGCCCATGCCCTCGATCAGCTTCAGGCGGGCGCCGGGAATGGCGCGGGCGGTCGCCTTGCCGCCGGCCGGGCGGACCAGCGGATCCCCGGTGCCATGGATGACGGTGGCCGGCAGCCGCACCTCGCGCAGCGCCCGAGTGCGGTCGCCGGAGGCGGTGATCGCGTGCAGCTGGCGCAGCACGCCGGCGGCGCTGTGGCCGCGGTCGTAAGAGCGGCCGGCGACGCGCCGCACCCGCTCCTCGTCGAACGGGTAGCCGGGGGAGCCGATCACGGTGAAGGTCTTGACGGCGCGCTCGACCGCGGCGTCGCGGCCCTTGGGCGGCCGGCCGAGCAGCACCGCCATCGCCTTACGGCTCGGCAGCCCGGTCCAGCGGCTGCCGGTGTTGGACATGATCGAGACCAGCGAGCGCACCCGCTCGGGGCGCTCGATCGCCATCGTCTGCACGATCATCCCCCCCATCGAGGCGCCGGCGACGTGGGCGGAGTCGATGCCGAGGTGGTCCATCAGCCCGAAGGTGTCGGCGGCCATGTCGCGCAACAGGTAGGGGGCGGTGGAGCGGCGGCCGCTCATCATGTCGAGGCGGCTCGGCACCCCGGCGGAGGTGATCCTGGTCGAGCGGCCGATGTCGCGGTTGTCGAAGCGGATGACGCGGAAGCCACGCTCGGCCAGCAGCCCGCAGAAGCCCTCGTCCCAGGCCAGCATCTGGGTCGCCAGGCCCATCACCAGGACCAGCGGCTCACCCTCGGGGTCGCCCATCTCCTGGTAGCAGAGCTCGATCCCGTTGGCGGAGGCGATCTGTTCGTCGCCAAAGGAGTGCATGGGTAAAGCTTAGGGGGATGCGGACGGCGATCATCTCCGACCTTCACCTCGGCGCCGCCAGCGGCGAGGACGTGCTGCGCGACCCGGAGGTACGGCGCCTGCTGCTGGAGGAGATCGGCGGCGCCGACCGCGTCGTCCTGCTCGGCGACGTGGTCGAGCTGCGCGACCTGGCGCTGGGAGTGGCGCTCGACTCGGCCCGCCCTTTCTTCGCGGAGCTCGGGGAGGCACTGGGCGAGCGCGAGGTCGTGATCGTCCCCGGCAACCACGACTACCGCCTGGCCGAGCCGCTGCTCGACCGGCTCTCGCTCGAAGGTGCCGGCGGGCTCGGGCCCGAGCACCACGAGGAGCGGCCGGGCGATGGGGCCGGGGCCGTGATCGACGACTGGCTCGGCCCCGCGAGCCTGCGGATCTCTTATCCGGGCCTCTGGCTGCGCGACGACGTCTACGCCACCCACGGCCACTACATGGACGCCCATCTCTCGCTGCCGCGGGCCGAGTGCCTGGCGGTCGCGACCCTGATCCGGCTCTCCGGGCAGTTGCCGAGCCCGGCGACGGCGGCCGACTACGAGCGGGTGCTGCGCCCGGTCTACGGCTTCAGCTTCGGCGTCGCGCAGGCGCGAACCCGCGTCGGCCGTCCCCGCCCCCATCCCTCCGAAGCCGCCTGGAAGGCGCTCGCCGGCGAGAACGGCGCGGGCGGCAGCGCCACCAAGAGGCTGCGCGCCGCCTCGGTCCGCAACGCCTTCCCGGCCGGGGTCTGGGCGATCAACCGCCTGCTCGGCTCCGAGTTCAGCGCCGACATCTCCGCCGCCGAGATCTTCCGGGCCGGCGTCGCCGCCGCGACCGAGCTGGCGACGCGGCTGGGGGTCGACGGCGCCCACGTGATCACCGGCCACAGCCATCGCGGCGGACCAAACGAGGACGAGCCAAGCTGGCCCCTGCGCGGCGGCGGCCAGCTGCACAACACCGGCAGCTGGGTCTTCGCCACCGCCTTCCACAACCCCGGCACCCCGCCCAGCCCCTACTGGCCCGGCACCGTCACCTGGGTCGAAGACACCGGCCCACCGCGACGGGTTCAGCTCCTACTGGACCACTCCCACGGCGACATGCTCGGGGTCCTGCGGCGAACGGCCGACTTGAGCAGCCAGGGATAGGGCTCGCCGGAGCCTCCCCGCTGTTGCTCCGCCGAGCCCTATCCCTGGCTGCTCTCGCCCAACCAATCGGCAATGACCGCCCCGATCTCGGGCCCGGCGTCCTCCTGGAGGAAGTGGGAGGCATCGGCGATAGGGCGCGGTGCCGGGAGATTTAGCTCGCTGGAGACGCGCTCTCCTACCGAAAACGGCAGGATCGGGTCGGAGTCGGCCCAGAGCACGAGCGCGGGCCGGTCGTCCTCGCGCAGGCCGTCGGCGACCCGTTTGCCCTCGATCGCCCCGACCGCGTCGGGGGTGGTCGGCAGGATCAGCGGGAAGGCGCGGGCGCCGGCCTTCGAGGGCCCGTCTATATAAGGAGCGTCGTAGGCGGCGGCGACCTCGTCGCCGGGATCGTTCTTGCAGCCGCCGCGGACCAGGGTCCCGACCGGCACGTCCTCGTTGTCGCGGACGAAGTCGCGGAAGGCGAACCAGGCGTCGCTCATCCGCTGGTGCCCGGTGAAGGGACCGGTCTCCATGATCACGATGCGGGAGACGCGGTCGGGATGCTCGACCGCCAGCCGCAGCCCGATCGGCCCACCCCAGTCGTGGACGACGACGGTGGCGTCGCGCAGGTCGAGTTCCTCCAGCAGCAGCGCCATCAGCTCGACGTGGCGGTCGTAGGTGTACCAGCCGATCTCGGTCGGCTTGTCGGAGCGGCCGAAGCCGGCGTAGTCGGGGGCGATGCAGCGATAGCCGGCGTCGCGCACCGGCCCGATCACCTTGCGCCAGAGGAACGACCAGGTCGGCTCGCCGTGGAAGAAGACGACTGGCCTGCCCTCGCCCTCGTCGAGATGGGCGAGACGGAGCCCGTCGACCTCTCGGTAGCGCGACTCGAACGGGTAGTCCGGCAGCCCCTCCAGCAGCTCGTCCGGCGTGCGCACAGCGTCGACGCTCATCCAGCTCTCCTCTCGTAGATCCCACTCCCAGTCGGGCGCAAGCCTAAACGGGCAAATCCGGATCGCAATTCCCTACTTTGTTAATCGACTTTGTGCTACGGTCGCGAACTCATTCAGCAGTAAGTCAGTCGAAATAGGAAGGAACCATTTATGCGGAACGCTCGCAATGCCCGGCGGCGCGGCGTGAAACTCGGCCTCCCGGTCGCGCTTCTCGCTCTGCTCATCGCCGTTTTCGCCGCTGGCTGCGGTAGCAGCAGCGACAGCTCTGACTCCACCTCCGGCGGTTCCGGAGATGGCGGCAGCCTCAACGTAGTCGGCTACTCCACCCCGGAATCCGTCTACCAGGAAGCCCTCGAGCCCGGATTCGAAGCGACCCCGGAGGGATCGGGCGTCAGCTTCAGCAACTCCTTCGGCGCGTCGGGAGACCAGAGCCGTGCGGTGGTGGCCGGGCAGCCGGCGTCCGTCGTCCACTTCGCCCAAGCCGGCGACATGGAACGACTGGTCGAAGAAGGCGGCCTCGTCGCCAAGAACTGGGACAAGCAGAAATACGGTGGCATCGCCCAGGACTCGGTCGTCGTCATCACCGTCCGCAAGGGCAACCCCGACGGGATCAAAACCCTCGACGACGTGCTGAACAAGGACGTCGACGTGGTCACCCCGAACCCGTTCAGCTCCGGCGCCGCGCGCTGGAACATCATGGCCGTCTACGGCAACGCGATCAACCAGGGCAAATCCCCCGACGAAGCGCTGGCCGACGTCAAGACCCTGCTCGAAAAGGCAGTGGTGCAGCCGGGCAGCGCCCGCGACGCGCTCGCCGCCTTCACCCAGGGCGAGGGCGACGTTCTGCTCGGCTACGAGAACGAGGCGATCAAGGCGATCGACGAGGGCGAAGACGTCGAATACGTCGTCCCCCCGAGCACGATCCTGATCGAAACCCCGATCGCGGTCACCACGGATGCTCCCGAGCCCGCGGCTCAGGACTTCCTCAACTACATCTGGTCGGACGCCGGCCAGAAAATCTGGGCTGAAAACGGCTACCGGCCGGTCAACCCGAAGCTGGTCGACCCGAAGCAGTTCCCGACCCCGAAGGACCTGTTCAAGATCAGCCAGTTCGGCGGCTGGAGCAAGGTCAACGACGATTTCTTCGACGACGAAACTGGTTCCGTCGCGAAGATCGAGGGTGAACTCGGAGTCTCCACCACCGGCTGACGATGGAGGCCCACGCAGCACACCCGGCAGCAGCCCCCCGGGCAGGCATCCGCCTGCCCGGGGTAGGTGCCGGCCTCGGCCGGGGGACGATCCTGCTCTACCTGAGCGTGATCGTCCTGCTGCCGCTTGCCGCCGTCGCCTCAAAAGCCTTTGACAACGGCCTCGACGCGTTTTGGACGGCCGTCACGGCGCCTCAGGCGGTCGCAGCGCTGGAGCTGACCTTCATCGCCTCGCTGATCGTCGTCGTCATCAACGCGTTCTTCGGCACGATCATCGCCTGGGTCCTGGTCCGCGACGAATTTCCGGGCAAGCCGATCATCAACGCGGTGATCGACCTCCCCTTCGCGCTGCCGACGATCGTCGCCGGACTCACCCTGCTCGCTCTCTATGGCGCCGACAGCCCGTTCGGGCTCGACGTCTTCACCACTCGCGTCGGCGTCGTGATGGCGCTGCTCTTCGTCACCCTGCCCTTCGTGGTCCGCGCCGTACAGCCGCTGCTGTTGGAGATGGACCGTGAGATGGAGGCCGCGGCGGCCTCGCTCGGCGCCAGGGGCTTCACCATCTTCCGCCGCATCATCTTTCCCAACCTGCTTCCGGGGCTGGCAGCCGGCGTCGCCCTTGCGTTCGCGCGGGCCCTGGGCGAGTTCGGGTCGCTGGCACTGATCGCGATCGCCTTCAAAACCGAAGTCGCGTCGGTCTACATCCGCTCGCTGGTGGAGAGTGGCAACGAATCCGGCGCCGCCGCAGTCTCGGTGGTGCTCCTGGGAGCGTCGCTGCTGCTGCTCGCCTCGATCACCCTCGTCCAGCGCTGGGGCAGCCGCCACGATCGCGGCGGCAATACCGGGTTGACGGTGATGCCGATGAGCGGCGAGGACTTCACCAAAGACCAGGAGACCGACGATGAGTAGCTCTCGCTCCAGCCGCTGGGGCCTGCGCTTCCTCGGGATCGGATATCTGACCCTGCTCCTCCTGGCGCCGCTGGTGATGATCTTCTTCAAAACCTTCGAGGACGGGATCGGCCCGCCGCTCGATGCGATCACCTCGCCGGACGGCCTCCACGCCCTGAAGCTGACCTTGATCATGGTCGCCGTCGCGGTGCCGCTGAACACGATCTTCGGCATCGGCTGCGCGCTGCTGCTGGTTCGTCATCGCTGGAAGGGCAACGTGATCATCGACGGCATCATCAACCTGCCCTTCGCGATCTCCCCGATCGTGATCGGCCTTTCCCTCTTTCTCCTCTACGGCGCCAACGGCTGGTTTGGGCCGGCGCTGGCGGACGTCGGCTTCAAGGTCCTCTTCTCGATCCCGGGGATGATCCTGGCCAGCGTCTTCGTCTCACTGCCGTTCGTGGTCCGCGAGGTGGTGCCGGTGCTACAGGAGATCGGCACCGACCAGGAGCAGGCCGCCTCGACCCTCGGCGCCAACGCCTGGCAGACCTTCTGGCGGATCACCCTGCCGGCGATTCGCTGGGGCGTCGCCTACGGCATGGTGCTGACGACCGCTCGGGTGCTCGGCGAGTTCGGCGCGGTGACGATCGTCTCCGGCTCGATCTCCGGGAAGACCCAGACCCTCCCCCTCTTCGTCGCCAAGCAGTTCGAGGGATTCAACTTCGCCGGCGCCTACGGCGCCTCCCTGCTGCTTGCCGTACTGGCGCTTTCGACCCTGCTCGCCATGAACCTACTCAAACGAAAGGAGGCCTGATGGGAATCACAGTCGAGGGAGCAAACAAGCGCTTCGGTGACTTTCAGGCTCTCAAGGATGTTTCGATATCGGTCCCGGACGGCTCGCTGACCGCTCTGCTCGGCCCCAGTGGAAGCGGCAAGTCAACGCTGCTGCGGGCGATCGCCGGACTCGAGGATCTCGACGCTGGCCGGGTGATGATCAACGACGAGGACGCGACCGCGAAGCCGGCGCAGAAACGCGGCGTCGGCTTCGTCTTCCAGCACTACGCCGCCTTCAAGCACATGACCGTGTTCGAAAACGTCGGCTTCGGGCTGAAGATCCGCAAGTGGAAGAAGCCGGAGATCTCCGATCGCGTGCACGAGCTGCTGCGGCTGGTCCAGCTCGACGGGCTGGCCGGCCGCTTCCCCTCCCAGCTCTCCGGCGGCCAGCGCCAGCGCATGGCCCTGGCCCGGGCACTGGCGGTGCAGCCGCAGGTGCTGCTGCTCGACGAGCCCTTCGGCGCGCTCGACGCCAAGGTCCGCAAAGACCTGCGCACCTGGCTGCGCCACCTCCACGAGGAGATGCACGTGACGACGATCTTCGTCACCCACGACCAGGAGGAGGCGATGGACGTCGCCGAGCAGCTGGTGGTGATGAACAACGGCCAGGTCGAGCAATCGGGCAGCGCCGACGACCTCTACGAGAACCCGGCCAACGAGTTCGTGATGAGCTTCGTCGGCGAGGTCAACCGGCTCGGCGACAGCTTCGTCCGCCCGCACGACATGGAAGTCGTGCTGGACGCCGACGAGCGCACCCAGGAGGGCATGGTGCAGCGGATCGTCGCCCTCGGCTTCGAGATCCGGGTCGAGTTCGTGCTCGCCGACGGAACTGAGATCTGGGCCCAGCTGACCCGGCCGGAGCTGCAGCGGCTGGAGCTGGAAGAGGGGCAGATCGCCTATCTGCGCCCCGCCCAGGCAAAGAGCTTCAACGGTTCGTCCCCGTCCGAGACCATTGGGGCCTCGACTCCCCACGGCTCACCCGACGAGGGCGACGCGGAGAAACCCGCAGCCGTCTGAAGAGGCGAAGGAGCGGGGCGCGCTTTTTGCCGGGTAGCGCCCCGCTCCCCCTCGCCGCACCGGCGATTCTCCTCCACCGGCCGGACCCTCGCTCCCCCGGCTCCGACTTTTTTAGTCCTTTTGCCTCTCGCTCTGCTATTGTTGACTTAGTTACTCAACTAAGTAGAGAAAGGGGACCAGGATGAGCAAACGAGTGCAGAACACGACCTTCGTCTCCAGGGGCCGGATCACGGGCCTGGTCAGGGACGAGACGCCGGCCGGCCTGGGACAGAACCGCACCACCCGCAGCGCCAACCGCGAGTCGGTCCAGTCGGCCGCCGACGAGGCGCTCTTCTACCGGGCCCGTCTGATCCTCGGCGACGCGCTCCCCCGCCCCAACCGCTGAGTCTGAGCGGCCGGGCCGAGCAAGTAATTCCGCGGTTCCTTATCCACCAAGTAGGAGGAAAAGGAACCGCGGAACCTGCTCGAGCCGGCTACATATGCCGGCTGCTGCCTTTTATTTAGTGGTGGTGGTCGGCGTCGTTTCGTCCGCTTCCTCGGGCTGCGGGGTGGCCTGGACCGCGAGGTTCCACCCTTTCAGCGTGAAGGTCACGTTTTTGGCGCCGGCGTACTGGACGGCAACCGTGTGCCCACCCTTGGCGAGAACGCTGGTGATGGTCGCGGTGCCGACGATCGGCACCGGCGTCGGCGTCGCCGCCGTCGAGGGGACCAGGTTCACTTTGCTGGCCACCTGACCGTCGACGAGGATCGAGATCGGGCAGGCCTGGTCGGGGCCCGGTTTGGCCGCGGTGCAGGTCGCGTTACCGGAGAACGTGATCACGACCGAGCTGACTTTGGCCGGGGTCGCGAACGAGGTGAACGCGGTCGGGATGTAGCCGGCCGTGGGGGACGAGATCGGGCCGAACGTCGCGCTGCCGGCGGCGATTCCGGCGACCGAGGGCTGCGGCGCCGCGGACTTGGCGACGTACAGGTTCGAGGCCGCCTTTTTCCGCAGGTACAGCGTCGACGCCTTCTTGTTGCTGACGTAGGTGGCCGCCGCCTTCTTCGCCGTCAGGAACGACTCGGCTTTCTTGGCCAGCGACGGCGTCACCGTCACCGCCAGCGCGACCACGGCGGCCACCGCGACAACCGTCGCCGCACGGGGGGACGAAATCCTTCTCTTCAACAATTGAACCTCCATTTCAGGGGCCTTGCCGGAGGTCCGTCTACTCCTGCCGGATGGCCTTTCTTTACTAAGTGGGTCAATAAGCTACAGAAACTGCTAGCTTAAGGCCATCAAGTTGGTCAACAAAGTCTTGTTAACCCCAGAAGGAAGGAAGCGCATCTGATGAGAATCAAGAGCCTCGCCATTGCGGTCATCGCCCTCGCAGGGCTTGCCGCACCGGCGTCGGCCGGAGCCGTAACCCTGATCGGGTCGGGATCCGTTGCCGCCCAGCCCGTACTACAGGCCCTCTTCAAGACCTACGAAAAGCAGGTCAAAAAAAATGTCCACTTTGTCTACGTCGCCAACGGCGGCAACGCGGGTGTCAAAGACGTCCAGAGCGGCGCCAGCCAGTTCGCCGGCCAGGCCCGCACCCCCCTCCCCAGCGACGCCGGGACGACCTACATCAAGGCGTTCATGGACGGTCTCTGCCTCGACGTCAACAAAAAGAACCCGCTCGGCAACATCAGCATCCAGCAGGCCCACGACATCTACCGCGGGCTGATCACCAACTGGAGCCAGGTCGCTCCCGGGGGTCTGACCACGACCATCGACCCGGTCGGCCGTGACACCAACGGAGGTACCTACAACTTCTTCCTCCAGGCCGTCCTCAACAACGAAGCGCCGGCGTCCAACGTCAACGCGCTGACCGCCGACGGCCTCGTCGTCAACGCGGTCAAGCAGGACGAAAGCGCGATCGGCTACGCCGGCCTCGCCTGGCAGGGCAGCAAGAAGCTCAAGCCCCTCAAGGTCAACGGCATTCCCTGCGAAGCCAAGAAGATCAGCGTCGAGCCGCTCAAGTACCCGCTCTCGCGCTACCTGTTCATAGTGCTCCCGGGCGACGGCAGCACCAGCCCTCCGGCCCTGACCAAATTCATCGACTGGATGCGGCTCAGCCCGCTGGCCGGTGAAACGATCAGCAAGGCCGGTGGCGTCCCGGCGTTCAACAAGAAGAAGTAGCTAGTTGAACGAGGAGTACCCACCGGAGTACGGCCCGAAATGGTCAGACCAGCGCGTCGAGCGGATGCTCGGCGTGCTGGTCTGCACCGTCGTCGGGCTGCTGCTGGCGATGATCGTCACGGTCCTCGTCCACGCCTGGCCGTCGTTCGCCCATAACGGCCTCTCCTGGTTCGGCGCCGGCGGCGACGTCGACGACCAGCTCAACGCGATCTCCCTCTCCGGCCAGTCCGGGGCCGAATACATCTACACCTTCCACGCCTGGCCGCTGATCTGGAGCACGATCCTGATCACCGGCGGCGCCGTCACCATCGCCCTCTTCTCCGCCCTTTTCGTCTCCGTCTTCATCGTCGAGTTCGCGCCGGAGTGGATGAGCAACATCCTGCAGCCGGTCGTCCGCTTCCTGGCCAGCGTGCCCTCGGTCATCTACGGCCTGATCGGGGTCGTCGTCCTCGTCCCCTTCATCGGCAACAACCTCGTCTCCGAGCCGCAGAAGGCGTCGGTCGCCGGCGTCATCTCGCTCACCGGCTACAGCCTCCTGGCGGCGATCACGGTGCTGACCGTGATGATCGCGCCGCTGATGGTCTCGATCTTCAGCGACGGCCTGCGCTCGGTCAAACCGGGCTGGGTCGAGGGCTCGCTGGCGCTCGGCGTCAACCGCTGGCGCACGACCTGGAAGATCGTCGTCCGCACCGCCCGCCCGGCGATCGTCGCCGGCACCGTGCTGGCGGTGGCGCGGGCGATCGGCGAGGCGGTGATGCTGGCGATGATCTCCGGCTCGGTCGGCTTCTCGCCGAACCCGGCCGACGGCATCATCTTCATCTACGAGCCCTCGAGGCCGCTGGCGCCGACGATCGTCAAGAACATCGACCAGCTGAGCTCGCCGCCGTCGAACGCGACCCTTTTCGCGATCGCCTCGGTGCTGCTGGTCTCGGCCGCCTTCCTCTCCCTCACCGGCTGGGTGGCGCGGCGCTCGATGCGGAAATACGGAGCCGCCTGATGGACTCCCCGGTCGCGCCGCCGCCGGTTCTGCCGCCGCCGGCCACCAACCCACCCCGCCCGAGCAAGGACGCCGTCGAGGGCAGCTCCACCTGGGCGCTCACCGACCGCATCGGCCTG
>Ga0068863_100001410_pt1 | contig 23791 bp, 27 predicted proteins | sample KBSSwiS62_FD_66596 | JGI IMG/M metagenome (GOLD analysis project Ga0068863, IMG submission 66596) | Switchgrass rhizosphere microbial communities from Kellogg Biological Station, Michigan, USA - KBS Switchgrass S6-2 | ecosystem: Host-associated > Plants > Roots > Rhizosphere > Soil ... | reverse complement strand
CGAGCACATAGTGCCCATGGCGGACGTCCTTAATGGGATAGGCAAACCGGAACTTACCGAGGCGGTTCATCGAGTCAACGGTCGCGCCATGCTTTTCGAGCAACGCTTTGACCGTGCCTTCGATGCGCCCCACATCCTCGTCCGTAAACGTGGCGGGGATGATGTACAACAATTCGTACTGGGTCATCATAGGTTCATAGAATGTCCCCGTTTGGCGGGGCTGCCCGGGCATTTCAGCCCTGGCATTGGCCATCCATGACTTAAGTTTTAGTGGGTTGACCTTACGCGTTTTCAGGCAATACGTCAAGCGTCTGGAATTCAAAACGCCTCCAGCCAGGTTGGCTAAGAGGCGTCTGAAAGACGTTCGAGACGCGATGCGTCTGAACGAGGGAATTCTCCGTGGAAAGGGCGTTCTCCGAGGAAAGGGATGTAGGTGGAGCATCTTCGTCAGATGCTCCAATCAGCTGTGGCCCGAGGACTCGTCCCCGGGAGGGGGGATGTCCGTCAAGGGCTTCGAGGGGATCGGCGCAACCACCGTGAACACCACGAGCATGTCCACCAAGGTACGCACGGTCCACTCTTCCTGCTCACCCGAGTCTGCACGACCATGGTGCGTCGGATCCTCGAAGGTCGGGCGATCCTTGGCGGGGAGCGTGTTGAGGATCGCGACGCTCGCGACCGCCGTGGCGTCCATGACGACGCGCATGTAGTGGAACAGCTCAGGACCAACGACGACAGGGCCCAAACCCTTCTTGCACGCACGGGCCGCCTGACGGATGCCGAGCGTGAAGTCATCGGAGGTCTTCGGAATCGGCATCAGGAGCGAGTCCTGCTCACCGATGTGCGGCGCCGCCAACGGCAGGTTGATCTGCGGCTGCGTGAAGCCCATGGGCGGCGTCTGGCTGTAATGCCGGGGACGCGGTGGAGGCGGAGGCAGCGGGGCCGCGTACGGAAGCGCCTCGCTCGGGATCGGCGTCACCCGAAGACCGGGGAGGCTGTCGATCCCATCCGTCAGATGAGCGAGCTCGTCGAACTCGTTGGACGAATGCGATTTCTCCTCGACCTCAGGCGCGTCCTTGGTGGACGGGCTCGGGGCAAAGGGCTCGCGGACCGAACGGACGAAGTCACCCGGGCTGTCGACGTGACCGCCCAGAGCAACATCGAGAGGCTCGTGGGAAACACCGTTGCCGGCGTGTCCGTTGAGCGACTCTTCGATCGCCTTTCCGAGGATCGAACCCGCGGCGTCACCGTAGGCCGCCGCCGGCTCATCCTCGATGTTCATCGCGCCAGCCGCTGCGGACGTGTCGTTCGCATGGCCATTCGAGTAGAGCACCGAGAGATCGACGTCGAGAACCTCGCCGCCGACCACCGTCGCAACGTCCGTGAAGAACTTGCTCACAGCCTCTTGGGCCGTGGCACGATGATCGATGAGGCTGTCACGAGACGTCCTCCCGTTGAGGAAGGCCGCTTCGCGCACCGCGTAGACCATCGGCATCCAGGACGTCCGAATCCTTGCGACACCCAGCTCGAGCGCGGCAGCCCTGGCTTCGGCAGCCATCTTGGCTTGCGACTCGATGCCGAGACGGGACTGCGCCCAGAACATCGGCGAACCGTTGCTCTGGCCGTTGGTGTGACCGTTCGCATGGCCATTCGCATGGCCGTTTGCGGAGGTCGGCACTGGGCCGAGGCCCATTGCCGTCGAGGTCCGCTTGGGCGGAATCTCGACGAGCGTCTGGCGCTCTTCCGGCGGCTCGTTCGATTGCGGCGTGGCGTGCATCGAGCGGACTTGCTCGGTGAGCGCCTCGTTCGCGATGACGAGCTCTGCGTTCTGCTGCTCGACCTTCTCGAGCTCAGCGATGCGCGTGCGGAGGTACGTGTTGTCCCTCTCCACGCCATCGAGCTCGACGACGCGGGCGATAGCCCTGTCGCGCTCATCGCGCAGGTCGTTCTCGTTCTTCACGAGAGTCCCCTTGGACTCCACGAGCGCGGCGTTCTCGGCGCGGAGCCTGTTGAGCTCCTCGAAATCCACGGACGCCATAGGCTTCCGCGGCGCAGGCGGCGGCGGCAAGAAGACGTTGATCTGCTTGCGTCGCTGCTCGTCGGTGTGGGTGTGATACTTGTCGCCGAGGACGTACTGCTGGAGCGGGTCGGGTGACACCGGCAGCGGGACCGTCGGAGCGGTGAGCAAGGGCGCGGGAGCTGACCTCAGGTTGGTGAGCTCTTGCTGCGCAGCCGCCAGCTGCTGCCGGAGGCTTGCGACCTCACGGTTGGCGGCGTCACGAGCAGCTTCTGCATTCAGCACGCTGGACTTGTTCATATCCAGCTGTCCGAGGAGGACTTCGTTCTTCTCCTTCTCGGCGTTGAGCGCTGCCTGCCGCTTGATCGTTTGGCCGGAGTGGTACTTGACGTTCTCTTGGAGCGGGACCAACTGGTCCTTCGCCCGCTTGATCTGCGCCTTGTCGACCTCGCGCGTCGCACCAAAGGCCAGAAGGCCAGCGATGAGGGCGGCAGTAATGACAGTGACGATGATCTTGTCCCACGGGAGGCCCGGGGGACAGTTCTTGGCAGCCTGCTCGGGCTTCGCCTCGGCCACCTTCTTGGCGCCGGGCAGAGCTGCGAGCTTGGCCTTCAGACACTCCTCGTCGTTGAAGCAGGCGCCCTGAGCGAGCATCTGCTCCTTGAGGTTCGTGAAGCGCTTCTCCGTTTCGAGATCCGCTTGCGGCGGCTCGGACGGGGTGGCGATCGGTGCCGGAGGCGCCGCGTGCGGCACAGGCGCCTCGGCTTGCACCGAGGAACCCAGGCTGGCGATGACCTTCGTCACGCACGCCGCGTCCTTGCAGGCGCGGAGCGTGTCGACCATCTCGTGCTCCTCACTCGGGGTGAGGTACTTGGTGCCGGTGATCTTGATCTCCTCACCAGGCACGAGGTAGACACGCTGCTTGTCCTTGGGACACGCCGTCCAGACGTCGTTCGTCGCACGGTCGCTGGGCTTCGTGATCGGCTGTTGCGTCCGCACGAAGTGACCAGGCCGCGGCTCGCACAACGCCAGCGTCTTCTCGGGGTTGTCCCGCCGGATGTCGTGGGGAGTGACCCCCAGACGCTCGGCGAGCCGCCGCGTGTCGACGTTGGCATGCGGGATCAGCACGTACTTGGCCGGGTCACCAGGCTTGGTGAACAGGCGAGCGTCGTTGACCTCGACGACCGGCTCCTGGGCTCGTGCCGCTTGTGGCACGATCAGGCTACAGATCGTCGCGATGAACGCGATCCAGAATCGGTAGACGCGCATGGGCGTCACTCCTTTCCTTCTGACTGATTTTGAAAGGCCGATATTGGCCGGACCTGTGGTACACTTTTGCGTGAACAACAGGGCACCCCCTCCCAAATGAGGGGATATGCGAATTCATCATACAATATCCGCAATGTCAAGTAACCGACCCCTCTCCCTAACGAATCAAAATGTGAATCATTTTGCCGTCTTTGGAACGCATCCGCGGCTGAGTTTAGCGGAATTACGATGTGCCATTCCTCGGATCGATCGTCCATTGACCATCGGGACCGCAGCGCTCGTCCATGACCTTGATTGGGACGGCGAGGCACTCATGGACACCCTTGGAGGAACCGTGAAGCTGGGCGACATCGTCTCAACGACCGAGGGCTTGGACCTCGATCTCGAAGATTTAGTCGAAACGCTCTCCCCTTTTTTGACCCGTCCCTCGATCGATTTCGGATGGACAGTGTATGGCGGCTCCAAAAAAACCCACGACACCATCAACAAGCTCGCCATCCCCTTCAAGAAGATGTTGAAGGCACACGCCATCTCATCGCGCTGGGTCACCGGCAAAGACGGCGACATCTCCCCAGCCGCCATCGCCAAACTCAAACTCACCACCGAAGGCCTGGATCTCAACATTTTTATTGACGGCGAACGTATCCACGTCGGCAAAACGACGCACGTCCAAAATGCAGACGCCTGGAGCCTGCGCGATTTCGGCCGCCCAGCCCGCGACGAACGCGTCGGCATGCTCCCTCCCAAACTCGCCCGCATGATGGTGAACCTTGCCATGACCCCACCCGGCGAAACACTCTGGGACCCATTCTGCGGCGGTGGAACAGTGATGATGGAAGCCGCATTGGCTACCGAAGCCGGTTTGATTCTCGGGAGCGATATCGACGACACCCAAGTCGGCAACTCGCAAAAAAATTGCTCCTGGCTCACCGCCCAAGGCATCTTCCAGCCGCATGATTCCAAGCGAATCGTGATCTTCCAATCTGATGCACGCAGCGTGAAACCAACCCACAAAAGCACCATTTCTCGCATCGTGACTGAAGGCTATCTCGGCCCGTTATTGTCTGGCCAAGAAACCAAAACAACCCTCGAAAAAAACGTCCACGATATTTCAAAACTCTGGGAAGATTCGCTCAAAGCCTGGAAACCGATTCTCGCCAAAGATGCGCGCCTCATCTGTATCTGGCCGGCCTTCAAGACATCCCACGGCATCTCGCGCGTCGATCTCGAGTCCAAACTTTCGTCGCTCGGCTACCGCATCATCGACCCGCTCGACGGCTGGGACGATTCCCACGGACCGCTCCTCTACGCCCGACCCGACCAACGCGTCATGCGTCGGATCGTTGTTCTTGCACGGAGCTAACCCTTGCCAAAATTCAGCAAAGGCGTCACAAAATGGCGCTTTTTCTGTATAGTCCGGCAGGAGATCCGTTGACAAAAATGCTTTTTTGGCTTAGGATCGCCCTTCGGCCTGAAACGTCATGTGGACGTTGAAAGCCGATTTTCGTCCCTTCCAAGGAGTTACAAATGAACGGAATCAGGCGACCTTCTCCCAAGGGCGGTCTGCCTGCAGCACCGCCGCAAGAGGTTACGATCCTCGAAGACCGACGCGTTACCCGCTCCGACAATCGCAACATCGAGACGTACACGACGGGTGACGTGATCCCGAACGAGGACAACTCGTTCTACATCGTCAACGAAGGATCCGTCGCCGTGCGACTGCCTGTCGATACGCCGAACGGCCCGCAGGCGTTCACCCTCTACCATGCAGTGAAGGGCGATACCTTCAACGAAGGCGCGTTCTCCGAAGGCAAGGTCGTCGGCGGCCAAGCCATCTCGACCCGGACGGAGGAGCGCAAGCTCCGGTACGTCGCCGAGACGAACGTGAAGCTCCTGCGCATCGTCGATGGCAAGCTCCCCGATGGCGTGCCGCACGAGAGGCTGCTGCAGATCCTGCTGCATGCCCAGATCCGGAAACACAGCTTCCAGCGCGAGCAGATCATCTACCACTACCGCCAGGCGCAAGAAGCGCGGAGCGGCCAAACGCAACGCGAGCTGGAATACGAAGCCGAATCCGAACGTACGAGCGACCAGCTCGCAACGGCCCAGGAACGTATCGCCGAGCTCGAACGACAGCTCGCAACGAAGGACAAGGCCCTCCAGACGGCGGAAGCTGCACGCGACGCCGCCCGCGCCGAAGTCCGACAGACGGCGGCGCGCCGAGTGCCCCTCGAGCCGATCCAGGGCGAGCAGAAGCGCATGCAACTGCAGACCGTGGGCATGGAGCAATACGTCGCCCGGTTGGGCGACGAGCTCCTGCGTCTCGGCCTGCCGCAGGGCATCGTGCAACCCACGAAGGACGAGATGCATCTCTTGCTCGGCGAAGAAGCTTCGCAAGAGTTCATGCAGCGGCTCGCCGGACAACGGCAACGCCGTCTCGCGAGTCTCGACCGGGTGAGCGACGCGGACATGGATACCCTGTTCCGCGCGAGCTCCCGACCCGAGCGCTCCGAGCTCAAGTCCGCGATCCCGTCCTCCTCGGCACCGACGGTTCGGCGCCCTGCACCGCCGCCCTTGCCTGCCCAGGCACGGAAAGCGACGGTGGTCGGCTTCCCTGCTCATCACATTGACGACGAGGACACGCTGATCGGGCTGAGCCCCGCTTCGCAACCCGCGTCGTTCCCCAAGCCGCCCGGTTCGTTCGGCAAACTTCCCTCGTTGCCCGATGGACGGCAACCCATCCTCAAGCGGATCGGCCACACCGTCCCTCCGGCTCCGGGAGTCCCGGCGGTCCCCAAGCATCTCGTCCCCAAGGCCTACGCCGATGAGGAAGATGATGACCTGAAGCGCGAAACCCTCGTGGGACCAGTCCCCCTGTCGTCGGACCGTCCCAAGAAGTAACTCTCTCCAACACAAAGCGCGCCCGCCATCTCGGCAGGGCGCGCTTCTTTTTTTGCCTAGACTTCCGGATACACCTGCTTTCCCTGTTCGTCGTACAAGATAATCGCGAGCACCGGACACGACTGCGCGGCGAGCAAGAGCGTCTCATCATCCGTGGCTTTGGGATCGACGATGTACGCCTTGTTCTCATCATCCATCTGAAAGACACCTGGAGCCACGACCACACACGGCGCCGCACCGATGCACAGGTCGCGATCAACCACGATCTTCCCGATTTTAGGCACCTTGCTCATGGCCGAAGTATTTATCTTTGTAAAACCGGATCAAATTTTCGACTTCTGGAATGCACGACGGATCCCCTGTCCCGACCTTCGTCTTCGCTTGGACTTTTTCGAGCGTGTCCGCACCATCAAGCACCGCTTCTTCAATATCGTGGTCCGTGATTTTCAAGACCTTATCAATGATGCGTCCTTGTTCGACTTGGACGTTGTCGTTCTGCCCCTGTTGGCGATACCAATCATTGATCGCCGCACGGAGCGCCTTGTCACCAAGCACGGAACAATGGACTTTCCGCGCCGGCAACCCGCCGAGACGTTCCATGATGTCTTGTGGTCGCAATTTCCGTGCTTCTTCGAGCGTCACGCCACCGTTTTCCGTCACCATGACCGACATCATCGAGGTCGACGCGATGGCGGATCCGCAGCCGAATGTCTTCCACTTCATGTCCGTGATCTTCTGGGTGGCTGGATCAACCTTGATCCAGATTTTCATGGCATCTCCACACGCCGGCGAACCTACCATGCCCATCGCGGCCTCGCCGTAAGTCTCTTCGTTGTCCATGAAATTCTTCGGATGGAAAAAATGTTCTTTCACCGTGTCGGTGTAGAACCATCCTTTATCTTTGGTCTGTGACACGACGTCTCCTTGGCGCGCGTCGTTCGAGGGTTTGGTGATGATTGGTTGGTCAGACATATGGTTTTGGTTGTCATTGCGAGGCTCGGCGAAGCAATCTTTCAGAGGAACAAATTCTTTGAAGGATTGCTTCGTCGTCTAACTCCTCGCAATGACAATCATGCAAAATATTTCATATCTAAATTAACCGGACTCATGTGACGCAACTTGGCCACAATCCCGGGCATGACTTCGATCACTTTTTCAATATCTTCGGCGGTCGTGCGATGGCCAAATGTGAACCGCATCGAGCCGTGGGCGCCTTCGTACGACAACCCCGTGGCAATGATCACGTGCGATGGATCAAGCGAGGTCGAGGCACAGGCCGAACCCGTCGAAACGTAAATTCCTTCAGCATCGAGATATAACACCGCCGCTTCACCTTCGATATCCAAGAACGAAATATTGACCGAGTTCGGTAAGCGTTCCGTTAGATGGCCGTTCAAGCGCGTCTTGGGAATCGCGAGCAAGCCTTCGGTAAGACGATCGCGCAATTTTGTGAGCCGTGCGTTCTCCACTTCCTTTTCCGCTTGCGCGAGATGCAATGCCGTCGCAAATCCGACGATCCCAGGGACATTTTCCGTCCCCGAACGAACGTTCCGCTCTTGCCCACCGCCGCGGATGAGCGGCTCAAGCTTCACGCCACGACGAACGTACAACATACCAACGCCTTTCGGTCCGTAAATCTTTGAGCCATTCAACGTAAGCAAATCGACATGCAATTTTTCGACGTCGAGATCGAGTGCGCCAGCGGCTTGGCACGCATCCGAATGGAAATACGGAAACAACGACGGCGTCGCTTGTGCTTTCCGCCACTTCAAAATCGCACGACCGATATCCGCGATGGGTTGGATCGTCCCGATTTCGTTGTTGGCATACATGATCGAGACAAGAATCGTGTCCGGTCGCAGTGCCTTCTCCACGTCATCGACCGACACCATCCCAAACTTATCGACCGGCAAAATCGTGAGCTCGACTTCGCCTTTCTTTTGCAAATGAACCAACACTTCGAGCACCGCATGATGCTCAATCGCCGTCGTAATCACATGCTTCCCCTTGGCGACATTCGCCCGCACCGTCCCCACGATCGCCAAGTTGTCCGACTCCGTTCCGCCGGCCGTGAACACGACTTCTTCTTCGCGGCAATTCAAATTCTTGGCGATCGACGCACGTGCATCGGTCACCGCTTCCTTTGCACGCATCCCCGGCGTATGGAACGACGACGGATTGGCGTAGACGTCGCTGAAATACGGCAACATCGCCTCGAGAACTCGAGGATCAACGTAGGTTGTGGCGGCGTGGTCTAAGTAGATTTCTTTCATACAATGCTTTCGAGGGTTGTAGCTTTGAGTGATTGGCTGATCGTTTGCTGCAGTCGGTTCCAGACGGACTTTGAAGAACATTTATGCGCCACAGGACAACGGCCAGACTGGCACTCAACGAGCTCAAGCGGACCGGCGAGGGCCGTCAAAATATCATCGATTGAAATCTCTTTGGGGGCCTTTGCTAACCGATACCCGCCGTTCGGACCTTGTTTCCCCACCACGAGGCCGGCGGCCTTCAACTTTGCCGCGACTTCTTCCAAATACCCCAAGGAGAGCTTCATCTCTTGTGCGACCTCAGACAATCGCAGAAATGAATCGTCCTCAAAACGCGAGGCTAAACTCGACATCAGGATGAGTGCGCTGTGGTCGCGGGTAGAGACTTGAAAAACACCAGACATATTTCCTGGTTTGTAGCTGGAAAATACGAGAATGTCAATAACGCAAAACGCCGTCCCGAGGATGGGAGCGGCGTCGCGATGAGGATCAAGGTCCGGTCGGACCTTCAGGTGAAATCGAGCTCGAAGCCGAACTCCAGCACCGAATCGGCATGCGGCTGCTTCGGGCGCTGGATCCGAAGCGGCCTCGGCTTCATGCCGGCAAGCTGCAGTGCGTAGAAGACGTACTTCGTCGCCTCGGGCGCAGAGGCACACTCGCTCTCCGTCGCTTGCTCGACCTTCCAGAAATCGACGGTACGTCGATCGTGGATACTGATCGTCTCGCCGGAGGCCGCTTCAACATACACCCAGTCTCCGGTAGCCGACGAGAACAGTCCATGGCAGATCTTGAGCAGGATCCGCCTGACCGTCGGAAAGTTGTCATAGGACGAAGTGCCGATCAAGTCGAGAAGCGTCAGCTTGAGTACTTTGCGCCGCTGCTCCTCCGCGTTGAGCCGCTCCTCTTCCGCCCGATCCTTGCGCCGCGTGAAGAGCATGCCCATCGACTTCCCGTGCGCAGCGGAAAGCGGGATCGCACGGAGCTTTCCATGAGCGGCGATGAAGCGCATACCCGTCAGCGAGAAGTCGTCATGCCACAGGATCTCGGTCGTCCGATTGGGAACATCCAAACCCATGAACGTCACCATGGGATGGCCCTCTTTCGCGATCCCGAGCATCTCGCACAATCGGATGAGCAGCCCCCTGTCCTTGTGGAACCGGGTTCGAAACTCACCCGACACCTCAAAGTATGGGCCGAGATGCAGGCGCTTGTTGCGCATCTCGAGGACGACTTCGAAAGGCTGGTCGCAGAAGGCGAGTACCTCGAGACCCACCAGCAACGACCGAACTTCGTCGTACGTTTTCCGCGAATACACGTGGTCCAATTACATTCTCCGTGTGAAAGTTCCGGCTCACCGCGCCGCGCGGGTTCGCGATCGAACGCCTTAAACTAGCTGTTTTTGGTCTTTTTGTCAATCTAAAGGAGGTTATTCATTGGCTTGTTTTTATTGTGTAAATACTTGGCTTAACATAGCCAAATTAAATTGGCTTATTTTAGCCATTTTTTGTTGCTTATTACTCTTGACAAAAGTCTCAATACGTGATATAGTGTTCAGTTAAAAAATCAAGAACTACCACGACCGCGAGTGCCTGAGGCTTTTGAGGAGAAAAGCCCAAGACACCCCCGGTAGTGACCCTATCGGACCAATCTCGTTCACAACCCACACCAGTAGATCCGGAGGATTCCACCATGAACAAGATCATCTCGCTCCTTCACATCGCTTCCATCGCCCCGCGCCTCGCCATGCTCGCGCTCCCGGCTCTCGTCGGCTGCGCCAGCACCACCGCGAACGTCGAAGCGCCGGTCGTCCCGTACGACGTCGGCACCCCCGGCGAGCAGACGCTCGTGCTCAAGCAGAACCCGCTCAACAGGTTCCTCCTGGAGCCGCAGAAGCTCGCGCCGCTCAAGCTCGCCACGCAGAACCAGTGCAGCTGGGTCATCGACGGCCGCGACGGGCGCTACGTGTCGCGCGACGCCGCCTTCAAGGCCGCGGACAAGCTCGCGGAGCAGCTCAAGCTCACGGCGACCGATCTGAAGAAGATCGAGATCAACGTCGTCGAGCACTGCGACGCGACGAGCAGCAGCCGGCCCGACAACGGCGGCGTCGACAGCAACAGGACGATCGCGGCCCGCGCCAAGCTGGGCTACGACGACTGACGGAAGCGACTTCGGAGGAGATACAACCTGTATCTCCTCCAATGTCCCGAGTGTTTCTCGAAAGAGGAGCCTTCAGGATACTCAGCGACCCGTTCCTATTGGAGCGGGTCGTTTTGCGTTACACTCTCGGTATGAAATCTGTCTTGCCTGTGAGTCTCGTCTGCCTCGCGTTGTGTGGAGCCGGTTGCATGCCAACCCTCATGAGCCCACATGTTGCAACCGAACTCAAACCCGACACCAACGTCGAGACGATCGCCCCACAAAAGGGGTTCGGGACGTTGCCAACGATTCCCGTTCCTCAAAGTCATGTGACGGTCACCCTCCAAAAACCGCTACCGACATTACCAAACGCGGTTGCCGTACTACGTATTCGGCCAGGGACGCCCAACGACATCGAGCTCATCAACGTCGTCGCAGCTCTCGGATTACCGGGTGGAGCCGTTGGGACAAACACCAAGTCACATGAACTCAGCATGTCATGGCAAGACGGCCAAGGACTCGACTGGTCGTATACTGGCACGGATCGCGGACTTGATTTTGAATCGCAGGCTGCCAAAACCGCGCCGCTAACCGTCTCCGCGCTGCCCTCCAACGACGAGCTCCTCTCCACGGCGAATAACTTCCTCGATACACGCGACGTCTCACTGACCAACTACCGCGACGGCGCGCTCTCCCCGGACTGGAACTACTGGTGGACAAATGAACAGAAAAACGGTCATTGCATGGATGCAAACGCCGTGCGCACCGTCCGGAACCTCTCGGTATCACCGGCGTCTGGCGGCTTTCCCATTCTCTCGAGCGGAAACTGCGTCGCCGCCGAATTTCCTGATCGTGCCACAGTGCGCTACACCGCCATGGCCGACCAACAAGACATCATCGAACCAAATGGCTCAAATGTCAGCGGGATCGAACTCACGATCGACGCATCGCGGAAGACGGTAATTGCGGGCTCAATCACTTTGACGGCAGACCCCGACCGCTCAGACTACCCCACCCTCCCTGCCGCACGCGTTTCCGAACTCATCTTGGCCGGAGGACTCTCAGGTGCGACAGGAAACATCACGGTCACGGACTACGCCATCGAATTGCTGCGCGTCATTGATCCTCGAACTTCCCCGCGTGTCACCTATCTCATCCCTTCTCTCGTCGCCAAAGGCACACGCACCAAAACAGACGGTACGACGGACTCGTTCCAAATCGTCGTTCCACTGCCTGCATCGTAATCGCTTGTGCAGATCCCCGCATCATGGAAATTCCCGGCGCTCATCGCGCTCGTACTGGTTGTTGCAGAAATGGGAGTCGCACTCCTCATCGCATTCTCTGCACCCCCCGGAACACGCTGGCTCGGGGACACCATCGCAAACCCCAGTGATGTCGCGGTCTACATTTCGTACGTGCGGCAAGGCGCCGACGAACACGCGCTCTTACACGACCTCTACGCCATCGAGCCGAATGCGGCACGCTTTGACCTCGTCTGGTCCACCCTCGGCGTGATTGCGCGAGCCGTTCCACCCGTATTTGCGCACGAACTCGCACGCTGGCTCTTCACCATCCTCCTTGTTTTCGCGATCCATGCCGCCGCGCGACAACTGACGAACACCGAACCAACTGCACGCATTGCCACCGTCCTTGCTGTCGCCGGCGTCACCCAAGGTTGGCTTGTCTCGATCTATTTGACTCTCACACACAGCTGGAGCTGGAGCGGATCAACCTTGGCGCCCGACGTCGCAACAGAATTCGCCGTTGCACCGATCCTCTGGGGCGGTGCACACGTGATTCTCTCCCTCGCACTCCTCATCACGGGGTTCCGTTTTTTGTGGCAAGCGATCGAAACTAGCTCACGACGTGCGACATGGTTCGCAATGCTCGCCCTCGCCGCGTTATTCTGTTTTCATCCCTACTTTGTACCGCTTGTCGCCGTCTTTGGATGCATCGCCCTCATCTCCCTTCGGCGTCACCTGACACTCAAAAAAATCTCCCAACTCGTCGTCCCTGGGATCGTCTGCGCCTTACCCGCTCTCGCAATCTACGCCCCGCTCGCTCTCGATCCCGTATTCCGAACACATCACCTTGTTGCCAACGTCCTCGAACTCGCCTCTCCCGAAGTCTGGCTGATCGTGCTCCTACCATTCCTCGGCGCGCTCGCCTGGCGTGCCACCAAACGCATCACCATCCAGCCACGCGAACGATGGGTCTTCACCTGGATCCTCGCGACACTGATCACCCTCCTCTTTCCCTTTCCATGGAAACGAAAGCTCACTGAGGGACTTGATGTCGCCCTGGTCTTTGCCACGCTCCCAGCTTGGGTCGCACTCTGGCAACGACTCACCAAAAATCGCACCACTCTGTCGTGGCTCAACGCCTGCCTCCTTGTGGCAGGAGCAAGCCTCATCCATTTTCATCTCCTCACCTCCCAACTTGCCTGGCTCCAAGATCCTGAACACCAAGCGTGGTTCTATCAGCCAAATACCGTCTTCGCCGCGTGGGAAATTATCCATCACAAAACTCCAACAGACGCCGTCGTGGTGACAGACGACCAATGGCTCAACCTCTGGACCCCTGCAGAAACCGACCGACACGTCTTCACGGGACACGACCACGAAACGCCAAACTTTGCGATCAAGCAGCAACTCTGGGGTTCGCTTGGGAACGTCACAACGACCGCTGACGCCGAGCGAATCCTCGACGAAATGCATGCCACGACGCTTCTCTTCAACTCGCCAACAACGTCCCAACGACTTGTTCCGCTCCTTCCCACCGAATGGCGGCCAATCTACCGTTCAGGCACAACCATTGTCCTCGAACGCCAAACCGATTAACCTCTACACACTATGCAGCTCCCCGAAAACCTCCAACACTTCCCGAAAGCGACGCTTATCCTCGCCAGTGACTCGGTCCACGCCAAATTTTTCCTCGTCGGCGGTGATAGCCTCCAAGAACTCGACGGCGTCGGCGTGCCACGTGAAGCCCCCCAAGACAACGAAGGGCCATTCACGTTCGATATCAACGACGGTCCGCGCCTGCATGACTTTGTCCACCAGCTCGTCACAAAAACCGTCGAGCTCACGAATGCCCACGGCGTCGCTCACATCCACCTCGTGATGCCAGCCGAAGTCGAACACATGCTTTCGTCACACCTGCCGCAACCCGTCCAAGCCCTCATCGGCCAAACATTGCATCACGACTTGATGAAGTCCTCGCCACTCGAGCTCGTCGAACGGTTGTTGAAGGATTGATTGCCCCAACGTATAGTCTCAACACCTCCAGGTACCGACTTTCCAAATGTCTGCCCACGCAGACGCTAGGCGGTCTTCAACCTGGGGGTTTTGATTTTAGGCGAATGAATCAAATTTCTTGGCGTGGGCGATATCGGTTGCCGTGATGCCGCCTTCACCGGGAGTCGTCAGATGGATTGAGACGGTGGTGCCCTTCAACGCAAATTCCGGCCGATGACGTGAACGGTTGACGTAGGTGGCGACACGATTCAAAAAGTTCAGCGCTTCAGAAAAATCGGTAAAGCGATAGGTCTTTTCGATCCCACCACGAACCGTCGTCCAACCCGGAAGCCTTGCGAGCGCACTCGACAACTGTGGGGATGTGAGACGGACCGTCGAAAACAGCTGTGTCGAGAGAATGTGGCCGGTCGAAAACGCGAACCCACCAATCAACGCGATGATGAGCGGCTCAAGAAACACGTAGACCAAAATCCCTGAGCCATACAACGCTGGCGCGAGATACAGCCCAATAATGGCAAACGACACGATGCCGAGCGCCACCCAAAACAAAAACTTCAACTTATCCCAAAATGCGAGTACAGCCTCAAGGACGAGTGCAATAAAAAACAAAATTCCAACGAACAAAAATATCCCCGGTTGATCGAGACCGTACGTATCCCGATGGAAGATGAGCGCAAACGCCAACCCGTAAAAATACAGGACGGTAATGATGAGGAGGGTTTCCTTGAGGTTGCCGAACGCCTGCGAGACCCGTGACATAGGCCGATTTATCCGAGGATATCACGAATGAGGAGCGCCACGCCCAACCCCACGATGACACACGCCGAAAGAATCGGCAGTGCATAGGTGAAGCGTGGCGAGGTGCGACGCATCGCGTAGCGCTTTGAGACAAGCAGCAATCCGCCAACGGCCAAAATCGTGAGATGGAGGCCGACCGTAAAGGCGACAAGCAACAAGATCCCTGTCCCAAGACGTCCGAGCGATAACGTCGCCATAAAAATTGCCCAGGCGGTTGGACACGGAGCGAGCGAACCAACAAAACCGAGCCAAAGCGCCTGGCGAAAATTATCCGCGTGCTCGTGCGCATGCGAATGTTCATGGGCTTCCGAGGGACCATGCTCATGCGGAAGGCCAAGCGCATGCGCGCGCTCATGGGCTTCGTCAGAGAGCGCCGCTTGCGGGTTGTTCAGAACCGTCCGATAGCGCGTCACCGCTCGAACTCCGTTCACAACGCCCAACACGACAAGCGCCGCTGCCGATATGATCTCCAGACCAATCAAAAGTTGCGTAGGAGGCAAGACAGAGGCCACTACTCCCGCCAAAAGCGCCATCAGAAACACGTCAGACACATGAGTGAGCGTCATGACGGTTCCAAGCAACACCATTCGGCCAACCGTGGCACGCTCGGCAACCAAGGTCGCGGCCATAAGCGACTTCCCGTGCCCCGGACCAAGCGCATGCAGCGCACCAATCAACGCTGCCGACGCAAGCAACCCAACGATCCCCCACCAACCTACACCCGGATCAAGTAATCGCTTTGCGATATCTGCCACCGCCGCATCCGGTGTCCGGCCAATCGATTGAACACCCGTCGACGACGGCGCAACACTCGCATACAACGGAGTGAGATCGATCGTGCCGCTGCGATGATCGCGATCGAGTGTTGCTTGCTGCGGAAATGCGTCACCTTGGTCAAGCCGTAAAATCGAAGTTTGCGACGGGAATCCTTCAAGAAACAGCGTCGATTCAGCCGTGAGGAAATGCGAAGCCCGTGGGCACGAAAGCGGCCCCGCAACCGTGACTCCATCGGCAACGGCATCAAGCTCGGTTTCTGGTGTCACCGCATCACCGGCAGTCCACTCGCAGTCTTGGCCATCTTGCGCCACCGAAATATGTGATGAGACATAAGCCGACACCAGGGCACCGCTCGCACGAAGCTTCGTCAGATCAAAACGCTCCGTGCTTCCGCCACGCACCAACTCAAACGCTTGGTAAGGATGAATCGCGACAGTGAGCCATGGACCCGTACTCGTTGTACCAAAATCCAAATACGCGACGTCCAACGGATGGGCAGCGACAAAAGCCACCGGCACCATGCTCAAGACGCCAGCAGCAAAGAAAGACACGAGCCATCGTTTCCACATAGCAATCATTGTATCCTGCCCGTAGCCTACTATGATCCTCTTCCTCTTTGCCATCCTCGCCGGCGTCGTCACGATTGCCGGCCCGTGCATCTTGCCGCTACTCCCAATCATCCTGGGGACGTCGACCGTGAAATCCCATCCCGCCCGGCCGCTTGCGATCGTCCTGGGCTTCGTCCTATCGTTTTCATTCTTTGCCGTGATCTTCGCCGTCTTTGGCCAGATCCTGGGCATTCCCGCCGACGTCTTTCGCTTGGTCGCGACCGTCGTCATTGCCGCATTTGGCGTGATGCTGCTTTTCCCCAAGCTTCAGGAATCAATTTTCGCGAAGCTCCAACCTCTCCTCTCAAAAGTCACCCCCAAAGCGGACCTTGCCGGTGGCGGATTGTGGAGTGGCTTTTTGCTCGGCGCGTCGCTCGGGCTCGTTTGGACGCCGTGCGCCGGACCGATTCTTGGATCAATCCTGACGCTCGTCGCTTCAAAACAAAACCTCGTCCAAGCCGGTGCGTTGCTCATCGGCTACGCCTTTGGCGCCGGCGTCCCGATGCTCGCCATCGCATATGGAGGACAAGCCGCTGTCACCAACGTCCGCGCGTTTTCCAAATACACGAGCATCATCCAACGCTTGTTCGGCGTCCTCATCATCTTGGTCGCGATCGGCATCTACACCGGCGTCGACCGAAGTTTCCAAGCGTGGCTCGTTCTCCACGCACCCTGGCTTTTTCCAAACCTGAACCTTAATCTGTAACCCATGAAACGCTCCACCCAAATCGTGATTGCCGTCCTGGCGCTCGTCGTTATCGGCGCAGCCATCGTCGCCTCGCGATCACCCATGCCGACAAATCTTCTTCCAAGCTTCTCACAGCCTTCCCCTCTGACAGCTTCCTCGACGTCCTCTGACCTCCCGGTCCTCGCCGACGCGATGCCTCCGTTCGGCGGGATCACCAAGTGGTACAACACCGCGAACGATCAACCGCTCACGCCAGAATCGCTCAAGGGAAAAGTCGTGTTGGTCGATTTTTGGACGTACTCTTGTATCAACTGCATTCGTACCTACCCGTTCCTCAAATCCATGCACGACAAATACGCCGACAAAGGACTCGTGATCGTCGGTGTGCATACACCTGAATTTGCATTTGAAGCCGACCCAAACAACGTCGGCCGCGAAATCGAAAAAAACGGCCTCAAATACCCCGTCGCACTCGACGCGACGTATCAAACCTGGAACGCCTACAACAACCAATACTGGCCAGCCGAGTATTTCTTTGATCGCCAAGGACGCCTGCGCCACGTGCACTTTGGTGAGGGCGAATACGATCAAAGCGAAGAAGCTATTCGTGCACTCCTGGCAGAAAATGGCGAAATGCTCGAGCCCATGGGCACAGCTGTGCCGACTCAAGATTTTTCCGACATCCAAACCAACGAAACCTACTTTGGCCTGAACCGTGGCAACGCTTTCATGGGCGGACCACAGGACGCCAACAAGGATACGGACTTCACCCTCGCATCTACCGTTGCACCCAACCAGTGGTCGCTCGGCGGAACCTGGCGCTTCACACCCGAGCATATCGAAAGCCGCGCGGCGGATGCAACCTTTCGCTTCAATATCCAAGCCAATGAGACACACCTCGTGATGGATGCGACCGACGGCAAAGACAAACATGTCGACGTCTATGTTGATGGCAAAAAAGTCGGGAGCATCATCGTCAACGCATCGACGCTCTACACTGTCGCCAAAACAAAAGACGGCAAACGTCATGTGATCGAGTTGCGCATCCACGAAGCAGGTGTCAGACTCTACGCAGCAACATTCTCCTAAACCTCTATGGCCAACCTCGATACACTCAACCGCGCCGAATTGTTTGATGAAGTCGCAGAACTCGCACGTGCCCAAGGCATCAGCGACCAAGCCGAATGGAATGAACTCGTCGACGAAGTCCTCGACAGCCACTTCAACATCGGTGAGCTGAACGACGACCAAGACATCGAAGGCATGCGCGAAGTGCTCCACCTCGCCTGGAACGAATACCAGCGCGAGTCGGGCCCGGAATCCTCTGCGGCAATCGCCGAAGATCCTCGCGAACCACACGCCTAATCGAACAAATTGAAAAGCGGGCTGATCCAGTTTGGACCAGCCCGCTTTTTTGTTGCGGACGAGCGAGACTTCCCCTAGGCCGCCTCGGCGCGATACATGATGCCGTTCGTGATCTCGTAGCCGAGGAGGCCCACGGCGATCTCGCGCTCGATGAGCCAGCCATGCGTGCAGTCCTCCCAGAGCAGCATCTCGTCGGGGTAGGCGAGCGCGTACTCCAGACCGGCTTCGACGAGCATCGGCTCGAGGCCCAGCTCGGTCAGCTCGCTCCGGATCGCGGGATGTCGCTCCGGCTTGCATCGGAACCGGAGGGAGATCCCCTCGGACGGTCGGCGGTCGTCACGTGCGAAGACCAAGTCCTTGGCCCAGCTGTTCTGGGGCACAAAGTCCTGGACCAAGACGATCACGTCCTGGTGGAAGGTGACGGCGACGGTGCGCTTCTTGTCGCACCTCGTTCCCAAGCGGTTGACGGTGGACGACACGTCACCCGTGACGTAGAGCGTCTCTTCGGCGCTCACTGCAACCAAGACATGGCGGGACGTGTGGCGGAATGCGTACATGACGTACCTCCTTTGTAGACGGACGGTGCAATTCCTCTCGGGTTCCCGAACGTATTTTCGGGGGACCGGTTGAGGATCCCAGCCGCGCAAAGCGCACGGCTGGGACCACGAGACAGACTCAGAGGGCGTAACCTGGGTCCGGAAAAGGACGGGGGCGGGCCGGCGGAGGCAGGTTGAACTCATCCATCATGGGGGCGTCGGCCGGTCGCTCTTTGAGGGCCGGTCGCTCCGTGGTTTGAAGTTTGGAGGGAGATGGAGCAGGCTCGGCCGAACGGACTCGAACGTCTCGTCGAGACTTGCCTTCTCTTCTTCAGCGCGCGCGGCGTTCTGCGTCCAAAAGCACTGCAGGCTCTGATGTGCGATCCAGGTCTCGAGCTTGTCGGGGCAGTCACCGACGAAACGGACGCCCTGCTCGGTCAAGCTGCCGCAGTACTTGGGGTGGCCATCTTCGAGGCGATGGATGTCGCCATCGGACGTGACGTCGTACTCCAGGACTGAACACTGCTGGAGCATGTTGTCGCGCAGAACCGCGTAGAGTTTGCTCATGCCATTCCTTTCGTGAGAAGTTTCAGCTGACTCCTTTCGCCCTTTGGGGCTCGTCAGTCCCGATACACATCGGGAGAGGAGTGCGGACGCTTGGAGGCGGTCCGCGAAGCCTTGTTTGTTTACGGCAAGCCGATCGCTTTCTTGACCCGCTCGATGATCGAACGCTGGGCCGCATCGGACACGCGGCGCGTCAGCACGATGATCGCGCGTGCGCATGCCGCATCCAACGTGTAGAACTCGATCGTGTCTTCGTTCCCGGAGAACCCATTCAGCGTCCCCATGGGTTCATACGGCGCCGTGGAGCCAATCGTTACCAGTCGCCGACCGAAGATGGTCCCGTCGCTCTTCATGAGCATCGGCTCGATTCCACGATCGTGGAACGCCGTGTCGGTCGCGCCTTCGCGCGTCAGGCGACCGTCCGCATCAACCGTGAAGGCCTCGTCGTCAGGCTCGAGGCTGCCAATGTCTCCAGAAAAGTACCAACGGACTCGGTACAGGGTTTTCGTCACCGTTTTTCCTCCTAATCTGAACCGGTAATCCCGCATCAAACACGATCTGCGGGGAGCGCTAAATTACCATAAAATTGCCGTTTTGTCAACGGGTAAGCTAACGATTTTGGTGCTCTTTATTTTAGCTATTTATAGCCAAAAAACTGGCTACGGTTGCCGCCGTTTCGGCTCGGAGCACGGTTTTGCCCAGTCGCGCAGCCCGCATTTTTGCGGCCTTGGCTGCCGCGATTTCGGCTTCGGTCCAGCCTCCTTCGGGGCCTATCCAAATGCCGATCGGCTCGTCTGCACGACGCTTTGGAATCGCTTCAAACGGCACGTCCGCCATGGGTTCAAAAAAGACGTTGACGCCATTATTTTGGGCAGAGGACACTGCTTCCTCAAACGACATCGGGGGATGCACGATGGGCACGCGCCCACGCCCCGATTGTTCCGCCGCCTCGCGTGCGATTTTTGCGATGCGATCCATTTTGACATCTAATTTCACGGTCCGTTCTGACCGCACCGGCACGATTTCCGCCACCCCGACTTCCGTGGCTTTTTGCGTCACATATTCAAAATTCTCTCGCTTGAGAACCGCGCAATAGAGAATGGCATTAGTTGGGGGTTCCGCACTATTCTTCATCCGCTTCTCGATCCGGACATCGACGCGTTTCTTTGAAATCTCTGCAATGGTGACAAGGGCGTCCATGCCCGTACCATCACATAAAACAATCTGCTCGCCTGGTTTCATCCGTAGGACTACAAAAAGCTGATGGACGATTTCGGTATCCGTAATAGATACCACCGGCCCAACAAGTGGCTGGTCAACAATGAAACGATGCATTTTTTTCATATTGGCAAAAAGGATAACACAACACCCCATGGATCCGCGCTCCTGAGTGGCAGGAGGGGCTCCATGGGGTGCGAAGAGCGGTGTGATCCGCTAGTTCTTGGGGTAGGTCGCGCGTTCCGAGTCGGTCGCGGGTCGGATATGCGTGATGGGCGTCGTCTCGACCTGCTGGCCGTCGCGCTCGCCCTCGAACACCAGGATGTCGCCGGGACCGGGTCGCTGCTCGGGGGCGAGCGGACCGACGTCTGAGCGCTTGAAGCCGCTGAGCTTCCGGTTCTGCAGCTCGTGCCCGACGAGAATCTTGCTCGTCTCGACCGACCGCACCTGCACGCAGATGCCGTACCGGATGTGGTAGACGTGGTTCGCCGTGATGTAGACGACGCACGGGTCACGACGAACGACCTTGCGAGACGGGTTGTTGCTGGAAGGTTCCATCTCTCCTCCTACAGGCCGATGAGGTTCTTGATCTCCTGGAGCACGCGGCCGTGGTCCTTGGTGAACAAGACCTCGCCGCCGGGACCCTCGAACCACACGTCGAGCTTGCCGAACACGACGTCGCAGCGCTTGATCTCGATGCCCTCGAGCTGAAGCCGCGAAAGGCTGCCCTGGCCGTCCAGGATCAGCCCGTTGTCGCCGACGAGATGGACCATGAGGATCCGCGAAGGCGGGTTCGACGAGTCACGCAACATGCAAAACAACTTGTTCAACGGACTATTCCTCCCTCTCAAAGCCAGCGAGACAGGATTGTCTCGAAAGGCTTAATTGAGGAGGAAACGGTGCAAGATGCACACCGTTTCCTACGACTCGTGCGTTGGAAGGAGCGTATGCCGGTCAGTTGGCGGTCGTCACCTCCGGCAAGGGCATGAAGCCGCGGATGCCCGAGGTCGTGATCGATCCGCCGCCATGCTCTGGGTAGATGTCGAACACGAGACAGTCGCCGACTGCGGGGTTGTCGCGCAGGAAGCTCATGCCGCTGGTATGGGGCCGCGCGAGCGCGTCGAGCTGTTTGTTAAGGGCATCGTGCGTAGGCTTGACCTGCCGAGTCTTGAGGTCACGTACTTGGACGCACTTCCCACCGCGGATCGTGTACTCGCTGTGACGCGTCACGTACACCCCGTCGAGGCTCTGCAGCAAAAAGATCACGTTGTCGTTGGAGCTGTTGGTCGAAAGAGCGTTCATCGTTCTCTGTTCTCCTCTGATGAGCTTTCGATGTTGGTTCGAGAGCTGATGTGAGGAGCGGACTGATAGATTCATCAGTCCGCCAAGGCCTCGTGTCGGTCAGTAGACCAGGTCGCAGTGCAGCCGCTGATACTCCGCGCTGCGGTTTCGGTGGAGCGGGCTCCCGGGCGCCTTCTTCGAGAGCATCTCGATGTTGCGCTTGAGCTCGCTGCACAGGACGTTGAGCGGGAGCTGGAGCGGCCGCCCGTCGACGGTCGACGTGCCGAGGTTGAGGTGCTGGCCGCTCTCGTTCACGATCGGCGAGCTGGCCTCGTATTGAGGCGGCGTGCAGCCGACGGTGAGGGCGACGGACACGAGAATGGAAATGAGCGCGAACTTGTTCATGGTAGTTCCTCCGGTACATGTGGGTTTCGAGTTTTGAACGAATAAATATAGCATAAAATAGCCATTTTGTCAACGGTCGCATGGGCTACTTTTTTGCTCAACACAGCCAAATACGCTTTGCTATGTTAAGCCAAAAACCAAAGGAGTATCATAAAAACATGCAATCTCAGCGATTTTTTGGATTCTTGGCTGTCTTCAGCCTCTTTTCTCTCCTTCCATCGACGGCGTTGGCAGACGTGCCGTTTTCAACCAGCCAAGCGGTCGTCATCGTGCAATGCGGCAACCGCCAGGGGTCGGGCGTCGTCATTAACCCCGAGCAAGGATATGTCCTGACCAATGCCCACGTCGTCGAAGACGTCGAACATGGTGGGAGTCCGGATCCGTGTGAAATCGGGTTCATCCTCGATGATTCTCGCTACCCGAAACTGTTCTATACAGCCACGACCGATAAAGTCGTCTTCGACGAATCGACTGCAGCAGACTTTGCCATTCTCAAAATCGGGCAGCCGGAACAACGCCGTACGCTCTCGAGCTTCCCCTATCTCAAAACTGATGAGTTCTCCAAAGTGGGCGATCCATTATCCGTCATCTCCTATCCGGCGACGGCACAAGGCGTCCAAGTCGTCACCACTGGAACCATCCAATACTTGTCACACGGCATCTTGCATACCGACACCAAAATCTCACCCGGCTCGTCTGGTGGCGCCGGCGTCAACACGGAGAACAATCTGATCGGCATTGCGGTAGGGATTGAATTTGAGGTGGTAAACGGAGCCGAGCATGTGATCGGCTACGAACTCGTCGACATCCGCGCGGTTCTCGATTGGCTCAACACATTTGGGATCAACGTCGCCGACCTCTACGTGACCCATGCGGATCCTGACCGCTACCACCAACCCCAAGCATTCATCACGCCAGAGAACTTGAGTTGTTCCTTGCTCGCGAAGCTCGCCGACCAAACGACCGTCTATTGCCTCAAATCGAACGGCAGTCGAGCCGTCTTCCCCAACGACACCACCTACCACTCGTGGTTCGGTGATTTTTCGGCCGTCGAGACCGTCTCGCCACAAACACTGGCGAGCTACACGCTCACCGCAAATGTCACAATGAAACCGGGTACGCTCATCAAGATCGAGTCAGACCCAAAAGTGTATGAAGTGACCGACGCGCTCGGCACCATCCGCTGGATTCAAACCGAAACCCAAGCGCGTGAACTCTTTGGCGACGGTTGGGCCGGTTTCGTGAAGGATGTTCCGGTGAGCTTCTTCCAAAACTACACGGTTGGCGGCCCCCTCCCGACGAACTAAGGCAACAATCCTTTGAGGGTAGACGAGGCGATTTCGATTTCTTGAGGACCAGCCGCGTATGCCGCGACTTGATACGGCGGGAAGATAATCCCAAGTGCGCCGCCATCGGCAAAATAGAAGTACTGAAAATTCTTGATATCCGGTCCGGCGCCACTCTTGATCCAGTCTGCGTCTGAAAATTGCTGCTCGCCGTTTCGTGTGGTGAGTGCCGCCACAGAGGCCGCTGACACCTCTTTGAGATAGTCGGTTTTTGGAGCAAACAAGTCTGCCAAATGAACTTCCTGTTGCGTTTTGGCGTCAAAACTCACGGTCAGGTAGACCGCGTTCGGGTGCGCACCGCCGGTGTACATGCTCCCCGATTCCACGATCGTAAACCGATGGTCATCGTGACGAT
>Ga0068863_100001409_pt1 | contig 23845 bp, 24 predicted proteins | sample KBSSwiS62_FD_66596 | JGI IMG/M metagenome (GOLD analysis project Ga0068863, IMG submission 66596) | Switchgrass rhizosphere microbial communities from Kellogg Biological Station, Michigan, USA - KBS Switchgrass S6-2 | ecosystem: Host-associated > Plants > Roots > Rhizosphere > Soil ... | reverse complement strand
TGCGCCGTTCTGCTGGGCCGCGAGTTCTATCGGCTCGGGCCAAGCAAGAAATTCATGTACGCGACGCTCGGGCTGCTCTTCGTCAACGTCTCCGTCGGCGGGGCCCTGACCAATTTTGCCGCTCCGCCCGTCCTCATGGTCGCGGCGAAATGGGGTTGGACCTCCGCCTATATGTTCGCGCAGTTCGGCGACCGCGCGATCGCGGGCATCGTCCTCAGCAACGTCGTCTATTTCATTGTCTTCCGGAAGGAATTCAGTCAAATGGCCCGCAACAACCAGGCGCTTCCCCAGGATGAATCCGAAAAACAGGAGCCGGTGCCACTCTGGATCACCGCCGTCCATTTCCTGTTCCTGGGCTGGACCGTTTTCTTCGCGCATGAGCCCGCTCTTTTCGTCGGCGGCTTCCTCTTCTTCATCGGCTTCACGATGGCGACGACCGCCTATCAGGACGACTTCAATATGAAGTCACCGATGCTGGTCGGCTTCTTCCTCGCGGGACTGGTCGTCCACGGTGGCCTGCAAGGCTGGTGGATCGGACCGATGCTGAGCCGTTTGAGCGAGTACCCCCTCCTTTTCGGCGCGACCGTCCTGACCGCTTTCAACGACAACGCCGCCATCACCTACCTCGCCACGCTGGTCCCGGATCTCGAGGATCATCTTAAGGACGCCGTCGTCTCCGGCGCCATCTGCGGCGGCGGCCTCACCGTCATCGCCAACGCCCCCAACCCCGCCGGCCAGTCGCTCCTCCAGAAATATTTCCCCGAAGGCGCCATCGCCCCGGGCGGCCTTTTCCTCGCCGCACTCTTCCCCACGCTGGTGATGCTCTTTTTCTTCGCGCTGCCGAGATAGCGTCAGACCCATCGCACGCAGAAGATCGGCGGGAGATGCGCATTCAGCGTTTCCCATGAATCACCTTGATCGGGACTGAACCAGAGGCCTCCCGTGGTCGAACCAAACGCGAGTTGCTTGCCATCCGGCGCAACCGCAAGCGCATGCCGATAGACCAGATCGTAGGCCTGGTCCTGGGGCAGTCCATTTCCGCACGCGGTAAAAGTCTTCCCGCCGTCGCGCGTCCGGTTGACGACGAGCTGGCCGTCGACCGGAATGCGAAGCTCATCCTTCACGGCAGGAACGAACCACGCGGTTTCGGGATCGTTCGGATGGACCGCGACGGCGAAACCAAAGGCGGAGGGCTCGACCGGTTGAACAACCTGCCAGTTTTCGAGATTGTCGGTGCTTTTGAAGATGCCTCCGTGGTGCTGCACCCAGAAATGGTCCGGCGCGCCGGGACATTGAACCATCCGGTGAGGGTCCTGGATGTCGGGGTCCTCGGCCTGTTCTGGTGGCATGTAGGGCGCCCGCATACCTTTGCCGCGGGCTTGCCATGAGGCGCCGCCGTCTTCGGTCAGCATGACCCCTCCGCACGAAACCCCGAGAATGATGCGCTTGTTGTCGCGCGGATCGACGGAAATGGAGTGGATGCCTGGGTAATCGTAGCCACCTCCCATCCATTTGCGCCGTTCGGGCCGGTCCCACAGCGAGCGGACCAGTTCCCAGCTCTGTCCGCTGTCGGGTGAACGGAACAGGGCGCCGGGAATCGTCCCGCACCAAAGGAGGCCGGGCTGATCGACGCCGCCGGTTTCGAGGGACCAGATCAGCTCGACATTCCACGGAATCGGGATCCCTCGCATAGGGCATCGGACCTCCGGATCATCCTCGGTGCGGGGAGGGAAGGCTGGCGCGGTGATCTCCGTCCACGTCTTCCCTCCGTCCGTCGAGCGATGCAGCTTCGAGCCAAAATGACCATGGTTCAGTCCCGCATACAGCGACTTGTCCCGGGGATCGGATAGCACCATCGGCACCTGCGCGCCGAGAAACGCCGATTGCGTCATCTTCCATTTCGACTTACTGCGTTCATAAATGAAAAGTCCCTTGCGGGTGCCGATGAGAAGTTTCGATGCCATGATGAATTTTCGGTTGCAGGTTGGATGTAAAATTAGCCGCCGCTGAGAGATTGCATGATGTAGACCTCGCCATTGACGGAGACAGGATCGGAAAGTTTGATCCGGTCGTGAATGACCGAACCATCGACAAAGATCGCCATGTGCTTGCGCAGCGAACCTCCGTCCTCCAGCACATAGCCGCGTAAGGTCGGGTATTGCTCGAAATAGCTGTGCAACACTTCGTGCACCGTGCCGCCCTTGGCCGAGGCCGTCTCGGTTGCGACATGGCGCTGCAAGTTGGGAGTAACATGGACCGTGGCCACGGAATTAATTTAACGCGACCTGAGCGCTTTTTCCAGTCTGCGATGGCTGTTCTTCACTTTGCCAAGGAAGTCTCAGGATAGGTCTGATGTTTAGAAAAGTAGTCTTCCGTAGCCGCCTGCTCGGCCTTTTTATCGGAGTAGCCTTTGTTCTTATAGAAGCTGTAGTCGTCCTTGTATTCCTGTTGCCCGGAGGTGCTGCCCGTCAGGGCATTGGCCAGATTGGTGGCCGGATCATCTGAAGTCGCACAAGAAACCAGAAGACTGGCACCAACGCCAGCTAGGGAAAAGCGAAGAAATCTCCTGAGTTCCATCTCGCGCCCCGGGTGCCGGATCAATTCAGCAACTGATACCAATTATCCCGCTGACGCGCCTCATAGCCGAGCTCCGTGATTGCCTTCTTGATCTCGTCCACCGTCAGCCGGAAGCTGGTTCCGGCGGCGGAGACCACATTCTCCTCCATCATCACGCTGCCGTAATCGTTTGCGCCGTACTGGAGCGCGACCTGTCCGACCTTCGGCCCCTGTGTCACCCAGGAGGACTGGACGTTGTCGAAATTATCGAGAAACACGCGGCTCAGCGCCTGCATGCGCAGGTATTCGTGCGAGCCGGTCGGCGGGATGTTGCGCATTTTCGTGCCGTCGGACTGGAACGTCCAGCAGATGAACGCGGTAAAGCCGCCCGTCTCGTCCTGCACCTCGCGCAGGCGGCGCAGATGCTCGATCCGGTCGTCGACGCTCTCGACATGCCCGAACATCATCGTCGCGGAACTGCTCAGCCCGAGCCGGTGCGCGATCCGCATCACCTCGAGCCAGTGATCGGTATCGCACTTGAGCGGCGCGATCGCATTGCGCACCCTGTCGACCAGGATTTCGCCCCCGCCGCCGGGAATCGAGCCCAGCCCCGCTTCCTTGAACCGGGTGATGACCTCCTCCAGCGACATCCCGAAGACCTCCGCGAAGTGATTGAACTCCGGCGGCGAAAAACCGTGGATGTTGATCGTCGGATGATTCGTCCGGATGTAATGGAGCAGGTTGAGATAGTAGTCGATGCCGAGCTTCGGGTGGTGCCCGCCCTGCATGAGAATCTGCGTGCCGCCGATCGACTCGAGTTCCTTGATCTTCTCGCCAATCTGCTCGGGCGAGAGCACATAGCTGTCGTCATTCTTCTCCGTCCGCATGAATGCGCAGAACTTGCAGTAGACATTGCAGACGTTGGTGTAATTGATGTTCCGGTCGATGATGTAGGTGACAATCTCGTTGCCGTGGCCATCGTAGGCCGGGCCCTTGCGCTGGCGTCGGCGCGCGTCGGCCAGTTCGCCCAGCTCGGTCAGCGGCGCGAAATAGAGCTGCTTCGCCTCCTCGGGCGTAATGCGGCCACCGTCGAGGATCTTGCTTTTGATTTCAGAATCGAGGATCGGCTGGATCATGGCGCGTTAGATATAGCTCAATTCCGGTTTGTTGGCGAGATGGCCGATTTCAACGAGGTCCGAGGCGAAGGCCGCGATGGCCTTTTGTTGCGGGGCATTGAGGTGATAGTAGAGGTGCTCGGTAAGATAGCGGTACTCGAAATGATTGCGGGCGATCTGGTCGCGTGCGGCCAGCCCGATCTTGGCGGCGGCACGCAGGTTCCTGGCCAGCGCCTCCGGATTGGGCGCATCCTTCCGCACGGCCCAGACCGCGAAGACAAACGGCAGCCCCGTGTGCGAATGCCACGACTGTCCGAGATCGAGATAGCGCTCGTCCGGGTGTGAGTGACGATACGCAATGGCGGGATCGCCGATCATCAATTGCCCATCGGCGGGCTCGTCGGGAGAAACATACGTCGGATTAAGCCGGTAGTATTTCTGGAGCAAAACACGGATAAGTTGGTTGGAAGTCTTCGAGGCGGTATCCAGCGCGATGGTCCTAAGCCGTACGACGGCCATGGTGTGGACCAGGACGACGCTGTAGACGCTGTTCAGCGCGCCGATGCCGATCCCATTCACGATGTGATAAGCCTCCGCATTTTCCAGCACCTCGACAATCGGGACCAGCGCCGCATGCAACAGGTTTGCCGCGAGTTCCTTGGCCAGCCGGCTCGGTTCCATCAGCACAATCGGCTCGGCGATGGCGTAGGTGAGGGGACGCGCGTTGAGGTAAGGCACGGACCCAAGATGATGCGGAATTAGCGGGTCGATCGGCGTCAATTGCGGGCGCGGCTCGGTAACGATGAACGAAGGATTGGGGTTGTTCTCGGAAAGGGTACTCATTTCAGAACGTCTCCCAAAATTCCTTGTCCAGAGCTTCTCTTTTGGGTGCTGAAGAAAGTTTTTCAGCGATACTTGCAGGCTTGGAAATAGCTTTCTCAGCCGTCTTGCTGAAAACTTCGACCTTGGACTTGTCAGGATAGTCAGATTTTGGCGACTGAAGTTCCGTTCCTTTGGAAAGAACCTGAGCAACCAAAACGACCAAGTCCGAAATGTCGTCGCTTGAAACACTCATGCCAGGACCCCTTCTTTCTCCGGCATATCCGGCAACTCCTGTCCCGGCCCCTTCAATTCATTCAGCTTCTCATAAAACGTGTTCCGCTGCATCGGGACCCGCCCCGCTTCGCGGATGGCTCGTTCAAGGGTCAGGATGGTCTGGCCTTGAGGCGTCTGGCTCCCGGCCATGTGAAAGATCTTCTCCTGCTGGATCGTGCCGTGCAGATCGTCGACACCGTAGCTCAGCGCGATTTGCGCTGTTGGCAGTCCCAGGCTCACCCAGTAAGCGGTGATATGATCAAAGTTATCGAGGTATATCCGGGCAATGGCAAGATTACGCAGGTCTTCAAAGGCCGAAGCGCGGCTCAGGCCCAGATGGCTCAATTTATTGTTGTCCGGTTCATAGGCAAAAGGAACCAGCGCGGTGAAGCCGCTCGTCTCGTCCTGCAGTTCGCGCAGCCTCCGCAGGTGATCGACTCGTTGTGCCAGTGTCTCAATGTGGCCGTAGAGCATCGTGCAGGTGCTCCGTTCGCCCATCTGGTGCCAGGTCCGGTGCACCTCGAGCCATTCCTCGGCGCTCTCCTTGCCCCGGCAAAGCTTGTCGCGGACTTCGGGATCGAAAATTTCCGCGCCGCCGCCGGTGAGCGAATTGAGTCCCGCTGCTCGCAAAATTTCCAGTGTCTCGCGGATCGGCTTCTTGGTGATTCGCTCGGCGAGGTGCCGGATTTCGATCGCGGTAAAAGCCTTCACCTTCAGGTCGGGGCAGGCGGCCTTGAACGACTTCACCATCTCCGTGTAGTACTCGAACGGCAGTTTGGGGTTGAGCCCGCCGACCATGTGAATCTCGGTAATTCCTTTCGCATAGGCTTCCTTGGCCTGTCGGGTCATCTCCTCGATATCGTAGGTGAATTGCCCCTCCTTCTCGTGCGGCCGCCGCGCAAACGCACAGAACTGGCAACTCAGGATGCAGACATTCGAGTAATTGAGATAAAGATTGAGAATGTAAGTGGCGACGTTGCCGTTCTTCCGCTCGCGGACATGATTGGCCAGGTAGCCGAGCGCATTGAGGTCTTTCGTCTCGTAAAGGCGCAGCGCCTCGGCGTCGGTGATCCTCTGCGCGGCGAAGACTTTGTCCGCGATATCGGTCAGCCCCGCCCGGGCGATGATTTTGTCCATGAAGCTCATTTTGAATCGGTATTCCAGACACCATTGGCAATCAGATCAAAGCCTGTGAGGTGGGGATAGTTCCCATAAATACACAGCGCGACCCCGCTAACCAAAATCAATCCGACCAGCGCATTCATCTGGAAGAAAGCGATATTGATCTTAACCAGGTCACCGGAGCGGCTGAGAATATGCTCGAAAATCAGGACACAGAAAATAAGACCCATCGCAATCCAATATGGCAGAGAAAGCCCCGCCATCCAACCAAAGGCGAGCAGTATTAGCCACGTGAAGAAATGGAGAACAAGGGCTAATCGCAGGGAGGCCTTCACGCCATAACGGGCCGGGAAGGAATGGAGCCGGGCTTGCCGGTCAAATTCGATGTCTTGCGTCGCGTAGATCAGGTCGAAACCGAACACCCAGTACCATACAGCGGTGGCCAGCATCCAGGGGAGAAGAGAGGTCAGGGTGCCGGTCGTGGCCGCCCATGCGCCCATCGGCGCGGCGGCGAGGGCCAGTCCCAGAAAGGCATGCGAATAGGCCGTGAACCGCTTGGTCAACGAATAGCCCAGGACCATGAGGCACGCGATGGGGCATAAAACGAGGCACAGATAGTTAAGTTGGGAACAGCCGATCACAAACGCAGCCAGTGCAATCAGGCACAGGAGCAGGGTCATCCTGCGGGTGCCGAGTTGTGAGCGGCGCTTGGTGCGGGGATTGAAGGCGTCGTAGTCCCAATCGGCCCAGCGGTTAAACGCCATCGCCGCTGTCCGGGCCGAAATGAGGCACCAGACGATCCAGAAGATTGTCCGCCAATCCGGCAAGCCTCGCGCCGCGACCAGCATAGCGGTCAGTGCAAACGGCAATGCGAAAACCGAGTGGGAAAACTTGATCAACTCAAGCGTATCCAGGAAACGCCGGATCATGCTGGGCTTGGGGCCTTTCGGCGACGAAGTCATCATGACGGACGAGGGCATCCCTCATCCTAGCGGAGAGGTGTGGTCCAAGCCAAATAAACAAATCGGTCATTCCGAGTTTGGATGCTTTATTTGGGAGGTGGTTGCATTCCGCTCACCAAAAATAAACTCAAGCAACACCGGCAGGAAAAGCAGGGCAATAAGCGGCTTTAGCCAGCGGTCGGTCAACAGATGGACGCTGACATTTCCTATCTTGGGAAAGCCGTCGCACGCCAGTCCCAGCGCGGCAAAGCCGAGCAGCCAGACGAGCCAGGTGGCCCGCTTCTGTTTCGCGTAGAGCAACGCCAGGCTGGCCACCCACGGGCCGAGAAAAACATAGGAGCAGGCTTCGGTGCGGGGATTGAAGAGCATCAGGTAATCCGCGCTCAGCGCACCGATGACCCAAGCCGCCTCGACCCGGCCCAGTCGCCGTGCCGCCATCCAGCCAATACCGAAATAGACCGCGGCAAAAATCACCCGGACGACGGTTTTCAACTCATAGGATGGGTAGTAGCCGACATGTGAAAGCAGCGCCGCCAGGTCGCTGAATTTCGGCTCATCGCCTTTGGAGGCCGACATGAGTGTCTCGAGGCATCGGTAATATTCGTGCGCCACATAAGTCGGGCTCCAATGCAGAAAGGGCAGGGCCAGCACGACCAGCAATCCGATGATCACCCGCGGAATGAGCTTCCAGTAAATCGCCCCGAACAGGAGAAGCGGGACTACTGCGAGCGGTTTGAGCGCAATCGCCAGGCAAAGCCACACCGTCGCCGCGATCCAGCGCGAGACGGAAATCTCCGCCGCAGTCATGACAATCAGCGCGGCGAGGGGAAGATCAAACTGGGCGTTGCGAAGGCTGGCGAGGGCGCTCGGAACGGCGAGGAGTGCTAGGATAAGGAAGCTTTTGTTCGAGCGAACGCCGTCCTTCGATAAAAAGAAATCGTGCAGCCGCACCAGGGCATACACATACAAGCCGAAGATAAACGCCCGCCAGGCGATCTCGCCCAGTTCAAAGGGTAGCGAGTTGAACGGCGAAAACAAAAAGGCGGCCTGTGGAAAATAGAGAAAGCCTCCATGCTGGTCTTGAGAATAGGCGTCCACGCCCGCCCACCAATTCGTCGCCGCCGTGCGATAGGTCGGCATCGTCGTATGCTTGTCGGGAGCCCGCCGCGCATCGGCCATGATGGCGATAAAGATCGCGAGACAGAAGGCGAAGGCAGCCCAGCGCAACCATGCTGCGCTGGAAGGTGCGGAGGCGTTCATGCGGCCCTTTCGGCATCGGTCCACGTCACCATGTCGGCCAGCGTGGGGCGGCCATCGTGGTGCCAGGTGAGGGGTGGAAATTGCATATGACCGGAGGGACAGAAACGGGAAACGCCGAGGCTAAGAAAGACGTTTTCCAAACGCGAGGAGATTTCTCCAACGAGCCCGACGGTCGAGATGCGTCCGGTGACTGAAGCAAGGGCAATGCTCAATTGGGCCTCGGCAACTTGTCGCAGATAAATCACGCCGTGAAGCGGCGATGCTTGAAATTCAGATGCCGGATCGTGAATGAGCGTCCAACCCATGTGCTTTTGCGGCGGCAGCCAGACTTGGTGGCCGAGGGAATGAGCGACATCACGTGCCTCGACAATCCGGGCAGCGACGGCGAGGGGGCGTGAGGGCTTTGAGTCGATTTTTTGCCAATGCGATTCCAAGGCCGATGCGAGCTTGTCGCCCAAGGCCTTCATCTTTGTCCCGCGCGGCGCGTAGATCGCCTGCGGCGAAAGACAGCCAAGTTGATCGTAGGTCAGGACATCCTTGGCACAGGCGCTCGCCTGTTGCAGCGTCAACTTAGCGGGCTCCGCAATCCAAAGCAGACTAAGCGCATGCCCATGCGCGATGAATTTCTGGTCCCAGCGCACTTGGGCGCGAAGACGGGCCATCGTCGCATCGGAACCAAAAGCCACCACGACATCGGCGCGGGAAAGGACTTTGGGATCCAGCGTCCGGTGCGTCTCCACCATCTGGCGCAGGGGCCGAGGCAGGCTTTGAATAAACTCCAGAATCTCTTTGCGCGCCGAAGAATCCTCCCGATCACTGGGAAGCTTCACCACATTGCGTGCGCCCAGAAGGAGTCCCTGCGCGATGCTCGTCCAGGCTGAGATCGCCAGGTTACCTGCGCAGATATGGTAGATAAGTTGCGGCGCTCGGGCCTGCACGCGGACACCATCCCGGTGGATCCAACGATCCAGCGCATCGACATGACCCAACTGGTCACGGAGCAGCCGGACGGCTTTAGCCCGGAGAAAAAAAACGGGACAAGTGCGGGCGAGAAGATCAAGACGCTGGCGGGTAGTCAACGGAATGGGTGTGTTGGGGTATGGGCGTTTACAAATCGCTCTGCACTTTGGGAGAGGCGGCCTGATACCGTTTTTCGACGATGTCTTTCAGGGCTGCGTTGCGCTCGGCTTCGAATTTATTCCATTGGCCCTGGTCGAAGAGATCAATCTTGCCCTCGGTGACTTTATCCAGGGAATTGGCGTCGGTCAGCGTCGCGCCGGGAAAAATGATGGTCATTTGGATGTTCTTTCCCTTCCAGGTTTCCACGGGCACTGTCTTCGAGTCATTCGGGCCATATTTGGCCTTGAAGGCGCGGTCGGCGGCGTAGAAGTCAAATTTCTTGGCCTTCATCGCCACCTGGATATCGATCAGGATTCCCGCATGGAAAGTCAGGACCATGCCCGAAATGGGAATGCCGCCCCACGTTTGTCCCGTGACGTCGGTAACAAGGTAATTCTCCCCATAGGGACTCACCCGCAGAAGAACACCGGAGGCGCGGGGATCGACCACGCGCAAAAGACCCGGAGGGAAATCGCTGAACTTAAGGCCCAGGGTGAATTTGCCAATGCCTTTGATTTGGTCTATCGAAGTTGTCTTCGAGGAAGATTTTTCCTCGGCCGAAAGGGACGAATTTCCCATCCCCAGGACAAAAATGCCCCAAGTCAAAATCGCAAAGATTGTTGAAATATGTGGAGGCGTGCGCATTTATTCCATCGATGCGGAAATCAGTATTTCGAGGAACAGCCCTGACGGCGAGTTTTTTCGATAGCAGGATCAGCGCCCACTCAAGGCCAAATCCTCCGCGCTGAGCGAACAGCCGCGCGGCTCGGTCCGGGGCAGCCGCCCGATGATCTTCAGCCCCAGCGGCGTCCGCTCCGCCAGGTCGAGCGTTTGCAAGGCCATGACCGAATCGACATTGGCCAGGTCGTACCAGCGAACCAGCCCACTTTGGCCGAGTCGGACCTCACGCCCGGTAGCTGGATCGCAGACCAAGACTCGTGTCCACGGGGGTGTACCGTGCAATCCATTAGAGCCGTGCGCATAAGCTTGGCTCGAAAGCTCGCTCATCCCGTATTCGTTCCAAATCGAATAATCGGGAATGGTGAAGAGCTGTCCAAGCAGCGTGTAGAGTTCCGGTTTGGATATCTCCCGGCTCCGTCCTTTAAAGCCGCCCGTTTCGAGCACCCAACTATCGCGCGGCAAAGCAAGAGGAGGCAGGTCGGCCCACGCATCGATCAGGTGAACAAAACTGAAGGCCGTGCCGCAAATCGCCACGGGCTGGCCCGCCTGAATGGCAACCAAAAGGGCCTCGCGCAATCCGGTGAAATCAAGCTGGCCCTTGCGAATCCAGAAGTGGGACTTGGCACTGGAAGTCTTCTCCCAAAAGCCGAACATGGCGCTGAGCGAGGAATGCGGATTTTCCCTCGGTGACGGAACTAGGAAGTGGAGTTGAGCCTTGTTGCTCAAGGGGCCGATCCGCTGCGCGCTACCGACCGAGATCTCCCGGTAGATATCGATGGCGAGCAGATATTGCCGCCCCGGCTGCCCGGTTGTTGTGCCGCTGGTTTCATAGATGGCGGTCGGCTTGGCGGAGCCATGGGCGAAAAGCTTGTCGCGCTTGAAGAGTTGCTGCGGCACGGCTGGAATGTCGCTCCACGAAGAGATGTTTTTCGGCGTGATCCCGTGAGCGATGCAAAGCCGCCGGTAGGCCGGGACCTGAGCGAACTGCCACGCGAAGAGTTCACGGGCGAGGCTCTCCCATTTCGCCTCGTCCAATGGCCCCAGCAACTCCCGGCTCCACTTCCGACGGACGGCGGGATCGGCGAAGTTGCGTGGAAAGGTCATACCTTTGCGGCCAGATGACTGTCCATCAAGCTAGACCTTGGGTGCGACAAAGTAGGTCTTATTCGGTTTAGGGACAGCGGCCATTGCTGCATCCGGCACACCGAAAGTTTGCGCAAACTGGCTTTTCGGCAGGCCACCCAGCATGGTGGAAAGCCCAATATCGTCCGGCTTGCTGTCGTTGAAGACAATGGCGATGACGGCATCGCTAGTGCCCACGTTCTGGATCGAATGAGCGTAACCTTGAGGGATGAAACCGATGTCGCCTGGTTCCAGCACCACGGTGTCGACGGTGTCATTGGGATCAACCACAATCAGTTCCGACTTTCCCGCCAGAGGAACATCGATTTCCCAACAATTGGGATGCCAGTGGGGCTCGCGCAAGCTGCCGGGCTTGAGCGTCAGGAGAAAGACGGCGGCGCCACGGCCCGCCACCACGGGGAAATTGTCTGCGTTGCAGATCGCGATTGTTCCGCCCGCATTCGCTACGGTCGGGGCGAGATTTTTCAGGTCGAATTTGTGAGTGTACTTTGAGGGCTTGAAATCGCTCTTTTCCGGGGCGACCGGGGTGGCTGCTTCGGCGCCATTGGTCAGCCCGGCGAGCAGGAGACCGGCTCCCGTCGTTGCCGCTATTTTGAGAAGATCGCGGCGTGAGGGGGAAGGGGATTCGTCAGCCACATTATTTTTTTAGCCAAGTGGGCGTTGCAAGTCAATCGAGCGCCCCGATGGACTACATTCTTGTGCATCGGCCCAATCCTGTCCAAATTTTCAGCCGCCATGAACCCCTACGAATCTCTCCTGCAACGGTCCAAGGAAATCGCCCTTTACGGCAGCGCTGCCAGCGTCCTGTCGTGGGACCAGGAAACCTACATGCCCGCCAAGGCCGGGGCCTATCGCGCGGAGCAACTCGGCCAGTTTGCGGGATTGACGCATCGCCTGGCCACGAGCACCGAGGTGGGCGACTGGATCAAGGCATGTGAGGACAGCCTGCCGCCCTGTGCGGATGAGGAGGAGCGTGAGCTTCGTGCCGCGAATGTGCGCGAATGGCGTCGCGATTACGACCGCGCGACCAAGCTGCCGGCGCGTCTGGTCGAGGATCTGGCGAAGACCACCTCACTGGCCCGCGAGGCGTGGGCCAAGGCCCGCAGCGAGTCGAATTTCCCCGCTTTTGCGCCATGGCTGGAAAAGATCGTGGCGCTGGTACGCGAACAAGCCGACGCCTGGGGCTACTCGACCTGTGCTTATGACGCGCTGCTGGAAGGCTACGAGCCCGGTGCCCGCGCCGCGGAACTCGCCCCGGTTTTCGCCGACCTGCAGAAGCAGCTTACGCCGCTTCTTCCACAGTTGCAGAAAATCACGGAGGCGGTTAACCCCGTCCGACTCGAAGGGAATTACTCCATCGCCGAGCAGCAAAAGCTCAACGCCCTGGTGGCGCAGGCGATGGGCTTCGATTTCGAGGCGGGCCGCATCGATACGACGACGCACCCCTTTTGCACGGAGATGGGGCCGAAGGATTGCCGCCTGACCACGCGGTACAACGAAAAGGACTTCACCAGCTCGCTCTTTGGCGTGATGCATGAGGCCGGGCATGGGCTCTACACACAGGGGCTGCCGCCGGAGCAATTCGGCACGCCGATGGGTACTTACCTGTCGCTTGGCATCCACGAATCGCAGTCCCGTCTCTGGGAGAACCAGGTCGGGCGCAGTCTCGCGTTCTGGCAGCAGTGGTATCCACTTGTCCAAAAGCAGTTCCCAAATCTGGCCGGTCTATCGCTGGAAGAATTTTGGATCATCGTCAATCGGGTCAAGGCGACCCATATCCGCGTCGAGGCCGATGAAGCGACCTACAACCTGCATATTATTCTGCGCTTCGAGATCGAGCAACGGCTCATCTCCGGCGATTTGGCAGTGGCCGATCTGCCTAAGGCCTGGAACACCCGTTTCGAGGAACTCTTCCAGATTCCGGTGCCGGATGATGCTCGCGGTTGTCTGCAGGACACGCATTGGGCCCTCGGCCTGATCGGCTATTTCCCGACCTACACGCTTGGTACGCTGAACGCCGCCCAACTTTTTCACGCGGCGCTCAAGCAGGTGCCGGGGCTCGAATCCGATTTGCAGCAAGCGAAATACACCCGGTTGCTCGACTGGCTGCGCGACAGGATCCACCGGCATGGCCGCCGTTATTCGCCCTCGGAGTTGATGCAGCGCGCCACGGATGAGACGACCAAGGCGACTTATTTCATGGACTACCTCAAGGCGAAGTATCGGATTTAAGCGGAGTCCTAAGACTGATTGCCACTCGGGCGCTTTCAGGTATGCTGTAGACATGGATTTCCAGCCTTACCTGTCCCCATTGCGCGAAGATGCTCCCGAGAAAGAGGAGAAAGAAAAAAAAGAGAAAGAGCCCAAGTCGAAACTTGAGGAAAAGTTCCTCGAGACCCGCACCATTCTCATCTTCGGCGAGATCAACCAGAAGGTTGCCCGCGAAGTCAGCGAGAAGCTCATCCTCCTCTCCGCCCTCAATGACAACGACATCAAGGTCATCATCAATTCCCAGGGCGGCCATGTCGAGGCCGGCGACACCATCCACGACATGCTTCGTTTCGTGAAGCCCAAGGTGAAGATCCTCGGCACCGGCTGGGTCGCCAGCGCCGGTGCGCTCATTTTTGCCGCCTTGCCCCTGGACTGCCGATATTCTTTGCCCAATACCCGCTTCATGCTCCATCAGCCCAGCGGCGGCGTGGGTGGCCAGGCGACTGACATCAGCATCGAGGCGCAGGAAATCCTCAAGATGCGCGAGCGCCTCAACCGGATATTTTCCGTGCAGACGGGCCAGACGATGGAAAAAATCGAACGGGACACCGACCGTAACTACTGGATGAGCGCCGAGGAGGCGAAAACCTACGGTTTGGTCGGCAAGGTCATTACGACCCAATCTGAATTTTAAGGATCATGAAGGAGAAGGCATGAACTGTGCTCAAGCTTCTCCCATGCGCCGACCTTTCAAGTTAACCGTCCAGTTCCTGGCTGGCATTTGTCTGGCAGGCCTGCTGTCGCTTCCTGCGACGGCCTACGAAAAGGAGGGTATGCCCGATCTGTGCCAGATCGAACAGACCTGCCTGCCGACCGCCACAGCCAACCTGATCATCTGGTTTGGCCGCCATGGCTACCCGAAGTTAATCGTTTCCGGGGATACCCGGGCCGACGGGTACATTCACACCGTTCGTCGGATCATGTCCGAAACGGATGCGGATTTCGAATGGGGCACTCGGCCCGACAAGATCGCCAGCGGGATCAAGTCCTACATCGAAAAGGCCGGTTATGAATGTGATGTCGAGTTCCGCGGCATTGGAAAGACGCCTTTCACCAGTGATTGGCTGAAAGACAATGACGATCCCAACAAGGGCTTCATTTTGCTTCTGGCCTATACTGCCTATAATCCAAATAACGATAGTTTCAGCAATGCCTGGAGCGGTGGCCACGCGGTCACGCTGGTCAATTCCATGCCGGACATGATCCTCGTCCATGATCCCGCCCATATGGCTGATGAAACTGGTCGCAAAATTCTCACGCCGCGGGTGCTCACCAAGGGGACTTGGGCTTCCAGATCAGGCAATGCCCCGGTCGCGGGTTTGATGGTCTTGAGTGGCTCCCTGCTCGAAGCGCCGCCGAACACCGGCATCCTGCTGATCGGGGCGGTTTGCATCACTATGCATTCGGACAAAGACCTCATCGCCATCTCTTCTTCCAATCCTGCTTCCGCCTCCGGCCCCAACGTCAAGGCCGGTCCCGGCTCTGTGGACAAATCTGCTCCTGCGCCGGCACCTGCACCCGCTGCCCCCGTTTCGGCCACCAAAAGCTGGACGCAGTGGTTGTTTGATCTGCTTTTCTCGAAGTAAAGAGGCTTGGCCTTTTCGCGGGCAACCGGTTACATGGCCACATGAAAGCCGTTATTTTAGCTGCTGGACGAGGAACGCGCATGGGTGATCTCACGACCAATCTGCCCAAACCGATGTTGCCTGTGGAGGGCAAGCCGGTGTTGGAGCACATCGTCGAAGGATTGCGGGATGAGGCGAAAATCAGTGAGATTTTCATCATTATCGGCTGGCAGGGGAGTGTGATCCGCGATTATTTCGGCGACGGGAAACGCTGGAACGTGGACATCATCTACGGCGAACAAAAGATTCAGGACGGCACTGGCAAGGCCCCGGAAGTCGCGAAGGAGTGGGTTGGGCAGGGACCTTTCCTGTTGGCCAGCGGCGACATCCTTTCGACCGAATACGCCTCGCTGGTTAAGGCTTTCCACGAGGACGGTGTCATGGCTTTGAAGGCCGGTGAGGACCTTAGCAAGGGCGGGGCCGTGGTCCTCGACGACCAGGGGTTCATGACCACGATCGTTGAGAAAGGCGCATCTTCCGAGATTCCCGCCAACGCCTTTTACAACGCCGCCATCTACGTCCTTCCCTCTCGTATCTTTGAATTCACGGCCAAGCTCGAGAAGTCACCTCGCGGTGAATACGAACTGACGGATGCCCTCAAGGCTTTCGTTAAGTCCGGAGCCCGCTTGCGCGGCGTGATTCTGCAGCGAGCCTGGGCTGACGTCCGCGATCCCTCTGTACTGGCAGAGCTAAACAAGCCAGCAAAGTAGTTTTTTGAAAAGTTTTTCTTGTCAATCTGCAGGTCTTGGAATAAATAGTTAACCACATGGTTAACTATAAAGCTGATGCACTTGATCTGACTTTCGCCGCGCTGGCCGATCCGACGCGTCGGCGGATGCTCGAGTCGCTTTCCCACCGGCAGATGCGGGTGACCGATCTGGCCGAGCCGTTTGCCATGTCATTGCCGGCCGTCTCGAAGCACCTGCGCGTGCTCGAAAAAGCAGGTCTGCTCAAGCGTCGCCGGATCGGGCGCGAACATCATCTGGAGATCGAACCTGCCCCAATCAAGAAGGCCCATCTTTGGATCGAGCACTACCGGAAGTTCTGGGGAGGCTCGCTCGATTCCCTGGCCGATTATCTCGAGAACAACCAACCGAAAAAAACAACCAAAAGGAAAAAAACATGACCACCACTGCACAACCTCCGCTCAAGCTCCAAATCACCCGCCTGATCAAGGCCCCGCGCGAAAGGGTCTTTGCCGCCTGGACCACTCCGGCCGATATCGTGAAATGGTTCGGCTGCGGCGATAGCCGCGCCGCCTCGGCCAAAGTCGACCTGCGCGTCGGGGGCGAATACCTTATCCACATCAAAAAGGGAACAGAGCGCGAATTCGATGTCCGCGGCGTCTACCGTGAAATCAAATCGCCTTCCCGTCTGGTTTTCAGCTGGGCCTGGTTTGGCACCGAAGGGATGGATGGCGAGGAGACTGTGGTAACAGTCGACTTGATTGATCGTAACGGCTCGACCGAACTCCAGCTCAGCCACGATCTCTTTACTAGCGTCGAATCCCGCGACGGCCACAGCTACGGCTGGAACGCCGGTCTCGATCAGATGGAAAAGTTCCTGGCCTAAGGAAAGGATTTCGATCCGGGGCGATTCGCCCTAGCCTCTTCTCATGCATCCGGCGTGGGAAGAGGCGATCGAAGGCTGCTTGGGCTATCTGGCCACGGAGAAGAGCCACGCCGTCAATACGCAGCTCATCAACCGGACTGGATTGGAGGCGTTTGCCGCATGGATAGAGAAGAAGCATCCCGATGTCATTCCGGCTTCAGTCAGCAAGGAACATCTCCGCGAATTCCTGCGCTCGCGCCGGACCGAGCGCAAGCTCGCCCCCTCGTCGATGAAGATGGTCGTCGTCGCGTTACGGCACCTCTGCGCTCACCTGAAGAGGGAAGGACTTCTAGAGCACGATTTGCTGCCAGCCCTTAATCTCCCTCGGTTGAATCAAAATCTCCCGGAGACCTTGAGCGAAGCCGAGGTTTCCCAGTTGCTTGCGGTCCAGTTGCCCGAGACACCCTTGGGCCTGCGGGACCGGGCGCTTCTCGAGGTCCTTTACGCCAGCGGTCTTCGCGCCTCGGAACTGACGGGACTGCGCCTGGAAAATGTCCTGCGCGAAGAAAAGCTCTTGCGTGTCATCGGGAAGGGGAACCGCGAGCGTTTGGTGCCGATTGGTGAGAAGGCCTTAAGGGCATTGGAACGTTGGCTGGCCCAGGGACGTCCTCAACTGGTGAAGCCCAAGACAGGCGGCGAAGTTTTCCTCGGCGATCATGGTCGCCGCCTCACCACTGTGCGCATCTGGCAAATCGTGCAGGAGATAACCAAGCTTGCTGGTCTCCAGAAAAAGATCTGGCCGCATCTTTTGCGGCACTCCTTCGCTACCCATCTTCTCAGCCATGGTGCCGACCTCCGGGCCATCCAGGAAATGCTCGGCCATGCCAGCCTTGCCACGACGCAGGTCTACACTCACGTCGATCAGGCGCGCTTGAAGGAAGTACACCGCCAATTCCATCCGCGACCCTGAGTTTTACGCGACGAGTAATAGTTCGCGAAAATATTCCAAAAAAAATCAGATGCACATCGATTTATGTGCTTATATTAGATATTCGGTTCGGGTGGTAGGTGCAGAGAGCGATAGAGGGGGCTTTCGACGTGATCACCCGAAAAGTAATCATGGCAGCACCTTGGCAACTCAGACGTAAAAAACGCGGAAGTCAATTTGACCGGAACATTGTTTGGTATTAAGTAAAAGACAGTCTTAAGATGTTTGGTTATGGCCCTCCAAAACAAATCTGGCATCACGGAAAGCAAGCGAGTCACGGTCAGCTTTTCTGATTCCATTGATGTCAAGAACGAGCAGGTTCAATGGACGCCCAAGGGAGTTTGCCTCCTGACAAAATGGCACTTTGCAGAGGGAGTCGAGGTCGAGTTTGCTTTCGAGCACCAGGGAGAGAGGCACTGCTGTTCGGGTGTTGTCGTGGCCTGTCATCCGCTGCGCGAGCCGCAGGGGTGCTTCGAGACCATTCTCTATTTTGTCGATACGCCGTGCTCGAAGTTGCAGAAGGCGGCCTGTGAATGCAATCTGGCGCGGGATGGCCACGTGCCCATGGCGGAGACAAACGGAGCAGGCCGGAAGACTAAATCGGCGCGGCTCTAGTTCTGGGCATTCTCGAGGGAATTGAGAATGACCGAGGCGGTGCGCTGGGCGGCGCCGAGATTGGCCTCGAAAGTGGTCCGGGCGCGGGTACCGAGTTCGCGCCGGATTTCGTCGGAGTCGAAAAGGGTCTTGAGGCGCTGGGCCAGTTCAAATTCGTCGGACACCTGGATGATGGCCTGACGGGAGAGGAACTCCCGGGTGATGACCTTGAAGTTCTGCATGTTGGGGCCGACGATGATCGGGGTGCCTCCGGGGGCGGCTTCGATAAAATTTTGTCCACCGTGGCCGCGGAGGCTTTTGCCGACGAAGGCGAGCGTGGCGCGCTTGTATAGGGAACTCAGTTCGCCTGTGGAGTTTACGACGACGACTTGGGGGGTGTTTCCGTTGCTTAAAGGGCCGGTGGCGGAGGCCAGTTGGGACCGTGTAGTTACACGGAGGCCCATGCGCTCGCACATGTCGCGGATGGCCATGCCGCGTTCGGCATGGCGGGGGGCGAGGACGAGGCGCAGTTCGGGCCATTTTTCGCGCAACTCCAAGAAGATGCGGACGAGGACTTCCTCTTCGCCGGGGTGGGTGCTGCCGCCGAGGAGGATGGGCTGGTCGTGCCGCCAACCAGTGCGTTCCCACCAGGCGCTGATGTCCTTTTCGGCCGAGGTGTCGCTGACGGCGACGTCGTACTTCAGGCTGCCGAGGTTGAAGATGGTCTCGGGGGCAAAGCCGGCCTGGGTGAGGCGGGTGACGTCGATCTGGTCCTGGGCGAAGATGAGGTCGATTTCCTGGAGGAGGGGGCTGACCAGCCAGCGCATCTTGCGGTAGCGGAGTTCGGTGCGGTCGCTGAGCCGGGCATTGACGAGATAGATGGGGATGTGTCGGCGGCGCGCGCACCAGAGGTAGTTGGGCCAGATTTCGGACTCGATGAGGACGAGGCGCTTGGGATGGATGAGCTTGAAGGCGGCAACCACGCTCCAGAGGAAGTCGATGGGGTTGTAGATGATGGAGGTCTTGTCATCCTCGAGCAGTGACTTCGCGACGTTGAAGCCGGTGCCGGTGGTGGTGGAGATGACGATGCGGAGTCCGGGCTGCATTTCGCGCAGGGAGCGGATGAGGACGCGGGCGATCTTGACCTCGCCGACGCTGACGGCGTGGATCCAGAGGTCGCAGCCGGGCTTGAGGCGTTCGCGGACCTCCTTCGAATAGAGACCGAAGCGCTGGCCGAACTGGGGCAGGATCTTGCCGCGACGCCAGAGCCGCCAGAGAAAGAAGGGGCCCGTGACGAAGAAGAACGTCATGAAGATGACGTTGTAGGCGACCTGCAGGATGAATTTAAGGACGGCTTTCATTGGCTAGCCCGTGGTCGGTCGATGGTGGGAGGGGAATGGGGAAGGGTTCACGCGGAGAGCGCGGAGACGCGGAGGGGGGCAGGGGTGGGGTTTCGCTGCAAAAGGCTGAAGAGGGGAAGGCAGGCAATGGAGTTGCGCAGACAATTGCGTTCCCAAATGGAGTTTGGGAACGAGGAGCCAACGAGGAGCCAAGCTTGGGATGAGTTGTCTTTGATCATGCGCGGGGATGCGCGTCATCATAGACACGCTTGAGCCGTTCGACCGAGACGGAAGTGTAGATTTGCGTGGTGGTGAGCTGGCTGTGGCCGAGGAGCTCCTGCACGCTGCGGAGGTCGGCGCCGTGGTCGAGGAGATGGGTCGCGAAGGTGTGGCGCAACTTGTGGGGAGTGAGGCGGGCGTCGAGCCCGGCGGCAGCGAGGTAGCGCTTGAGCAGGAGCTGGATGGTGCGGCCGTTGAGCTGTTTGCCCTGGGCGGAGACGAAGAGGATGTCGTCGTCGAAGGGGCAGGCGTCGAGATAGGCCTCGAGCGCGCGGATCGCGGGGCTGCCGATCGGGCACATGCGCTCCTTGCGGCCTTTGCCGAAGACGCGGACGGTGCCCTGCCGGAGATCGAGGTTGCTGCGCTTGAGGGTCACCAATTCCGCGAGACGCAACCCGGCGCTGTAGAAGACTTCCAGCCACGCGATGTCGCGGAGCATCTGCCAGTTCTGGGCGTCGCGGCGGGACTTCTTTTTGCCGCCGGCGGCCTGGAGTTTTTCGCTTTTGTCCCAAAGAAGTTTCGGGGCCTCGAGCAGGGCCAGGACCTGTTCCTTGTTGAGAAAGACGGGGAGGCGGCGCGGCATCTTGGGCAGGGTGAGGTCGGCGACGGGGTTCGATTTCATCCGGCCTTCGCGGAGGGCCTGCTTGTAGAAGGTGCGCAGGGCGGCGAAGCGGAGTCGGACGGTGCTGGGGCCGAGCTTTTGCGCCCGGGCGAGGCTGTAGAGGTAGGACTTGAAGTCGGCGGGCTTCAGGTCCCACCACGATTTGTCCGGGACGGTGGCCTTGAATTCGAGGAGGGCCTGGCGGTAATTGCGGACGGTGTTGGGTGAGACGCCGCGGCCTTCTTCCATTTGCTGGAGGAACTCCTCAATCGCCTGGTCCCCGCTTTTGGGGCGAGGGGAGGTGGGGGATGCGGGCATGGCGGGCAAACCCCGAGACTAAAAAGCCGGGGCTTGGGAAACCATCTTTCTTTTTGGGGAGGTTTCACGCGGAGAGCGCGGAGACGCGGAGGGCTGAAGGAGCCAGGTGAGCTTGATCTGAAAATGGGGCTGTTCGCTTTTTCGCTTTTCTTGAGAGACGTGTATCCAATTGGGCGAAGTGCGCTACAGTCTCCATCTATGGGCGATTCAAATCCGAAAAATAAGCAAAAGCAACAGGCGCAACAGAGCGCAAAGAAAGCCAGTAACCAGAAGAAACCTGCGGTGTCGTCGGTTTCGGCATCGGGCAAAAAGAAATAGCCAAGGCGATGAAGGAGGGGCATGGCCCCTCCTTGGCTCACTCGTGACACCAGAAGCTTTTAAGGGGCGCTACGAATCTCTTTTGGGTCTAAGGACTGCCCCCTTTCCTTTCCTTGTTCGTTAAACCACGAGAACGGGCTACTGTAAAACATCATGGCTGCACCAATCTCCATCTTTATTGATACAAACATCTTTGATCGTTATCAGTACGATTTCAAATCGCCGCTGCTGGAGTCATTGGTTCAAAGGACTCATAAACACCATCTCAGCTTATTGATGCCCGATGCCACGTTGAAAGAGATTCACCGTCACATTGAGGAGAAGTGTGAGCAAATACGAATCGGTTTAAATCTTGCTCAAAAGGATGCTCCGTTGATTTCAAAGCTTGAGGCATGGCCCGACAGGAAGCAAAGAGATGAGGTCATTAAAAAAGCCATCGTTAGAACGAAGAGTGAACTGGCGATGTTTCAGAAATCTCTTTCAAGTGTCGCTCTTGATTACGAGGGTGTTGATGTTGAAAAGGTCATGCAGTGGTATAACGACAAGACACCTCCATTTAGCGACAAGAAGCCGAAGGAATTCTCTGATGCGTTTGCTCTGTATGCGTTAATGAATTTTCAAGCGAAAGCTAACGTACCTGTTGCCATCATATCCGATGATGATGACTTTCAAAAAGCGTGTGAGTTGAATGGGGAAAACTTCAAATATTTCAAAACCTTGGATGACTACCACAAGGCTCTGGATGAGAATGATAATCTTGCGGCTACACTCGTTGCTAACTTATCAGGTTACGATTTCCCAAGTCTTGCTGATTTCATCAACGAAGATTTCGCAGATCTTATTTTTATTCACGCTGAGGATGATGAAGCAATTATCAAGGATATTAGTGTGATTGATGTAGCAGTCGAGGGTTACATGCTACTTCACATTGGAGACAGAGAGTGTGAGATTTCGGCTTGGATGACTGTAAATTATCAAGCCCGAGTTCACATGGGCGATCCTGATAGTGTCTCAAGAGATTCAGAAACACGCACCACGTTCTATCGTCATGATCTCAGCGGATTTATAAAGGACTCAACTCGTTTGCAAGGTATCGTTAGATGTTCCATGAATGACCAATCAACGAAGATTGATAAGATCGTTAGCTTCTCATTCATTGATGACATTGTGATGGTTCATAACAGGCCGCCGGAAGAGGATGAATCAGACGACAGAGATTGAATGAATACTCAAACCAATCTTGGGAAGGGTGACGTTTCGCCCCTTTCATGAGGAAGAAAAAAGGGACAGGCATCTTTTCATTTTGCTGTTATGCCTGCCGGGGTAAGGGTTGGGGGAGGTCGTTCTCGAGGCAAAGTAGGTCCTTCGACTACGGCTCGGGTGAGTCGTTGGAGGAAAGTGCATGGAAGGGCTCGCCTCCGCTCAGGATGACGGCGATTTTTAAGGTGGTGGTTACCCGGCGATGAATCGCCGGGCTATTTTCGGGTGGTCCCTCCGGGACTTGGAGGGGAGGACGGAGGGAAACATCCGCCGATGGGGACACCGGCGGCTACCTTTGGAGAGGGCGATGACATAAACCGCCGCTATATTATTGGGCCGCCCTTTACGGCTTGGCTTTGTCGTCGTCCTGATCCCACTGATCTTCGGTGGGATGCCAGGTCTTGTCGGGATCGTAGAGCTCCATGCTCTGGAAGATTTCGAGGGTCTTGGGGCCCAGGTCTTTTTCATACACCGTCCCATTCGGGCCGATCATGAAGGTCTTGACGCCTGTGACGCGATACTGGGCGGGTGCAGCGACGAGGGCGAATCCCCCGATCATGGAGCCCTGGACGACGAAATCCATTTTGCCCAAAGGCGCGGCGGGGCCCTGGCCTTTCAAGATCTTGAAATAATAGCCGTGATAGGGCTTGGCCTTGTCGGAGTAGCCCTGGGCAATGGCGTCGGCAATCGATTCCGCGATGGGGCCTCCCCACGTGCCGTCGTCATTTTTCCATGCGAGCCCGTCGTGTTTGCCCGGGGTGCTGAGGATGCGCTGCGCGTACTCGTTCACCTTGGAATCGCCATGCTTTGTCTCGGCGTATTCGTGCTGTGCATCAAAATATCCCTGGCAGATCGCGATGGCATCGAGTTCGTCGGCGCCAATGCGCCGGTTGAGAATCTCCTGGCGTCCGATTTTCGTGTCGAACATCCATTTGCCCTTTTCCTTGACCAGCGGGATGGGCATCGGAAAATCGTCATCACCCACGGTGATAAGCGTCAGGTCCTTATCGTCCGGGTCGACGCTGAACGAGGTCCTGGCCTTCGCCTTGGCTGCAAATTCCTCCGCGCGATTCTTGTCCGCGACCTGATCCTCCGTGCTGACCAAGTCCTTGCTGTCGGGGCCGAGGATTTGGATCAAGGCGGGGACATCGAAGTTCTCCGCCGCCTTGACGATGCTATCGACCGCGGCCTGAGGTGAATCGAAGAGCATCGGTGAAGGCGGAATTGTCGACGGAGTCTCGGTTTTTTTGTCGGGCGCCGCCAAAACAAAATCAGCCAGGAACATTAAGGAAAAAAGCGCCGCGGCCAGCGGGTAAGTTTTTGAAATTTTCATATGGGTATTTTTCTCAATCGCGGGTGAATGGGTTTCCTTAGCGGCCTCGTCGGCCTCCACCCCCACCGCCGCCCCGGCCTCCTGCACCAGCTCCGCGAGCGCCTCCGCCGCTAAAGCCGCCGCCACCCATGCTCTGGCCACCGCGAGAACTGCTGGCCCGTGCTTGTCCTCCCCCTTGATTTCGTCCACCGAAAGCACTGTTGCCGCCGCCGCCCGGCGAAACCGAACGGTTGCCGACACGATCTCCTCCGGAAGGACCGCCAGCCGGCCGTGTGCTCGGTCGCTGAGCGCCACCGGCACCGCCAACTCCGCCC
>Ga0068863_100001400_pt1 | contig 23922 bp, 17 predicted proteins | sample KBSSwiS62_FD_66596 | JGI IMG/M metagenome (GOLD analysis project Ga0068863, IMG submission 66596) | Switchgrass rhizosphere microbial communities from Kellogg Biological Station, Michigan, USA - KBS Switchgrass S6-2 | ecosystem: Host-associated > Plants > Roots > Rhizosphere > Soil ... | reverse complement strand
GAATTCGTACTTGAAGCTGGTGGCCAACGGCGGCGGCTTCAACATCGACGTGGAAGTGGTGCCCGAACCCGGCACCTGGGCCCTGATGCTTGGTGGGTTGGTCCTCCTGGTCGTTTGCCAGCGCTTGCGCCGGAAGAACAGCTAGAACTTCCCTTCCAACGGATCTTGAAAAAAGAGGCCCTCGCGGCCTCCTTTTTTGTTGGTGTCGGCGGCGTTCTTCATCTCAAATGCCGGAGTGGGATTGAATCAATTTTGCCCGGGTGAACTCTGGTTGGACAACAAGGGAGTGCCCATCAATGCGCACGGCGGGGGAGTTCTCCACCACGAGGCACGCTATTATTGGTACGGAGAGCACAAGACAGAAGGAGAAGCGGGTAACCGGGCCCAGGTGGGAGTCCACGTCTATTCGTCGCACAATCTCTACCAGTGGAAGGACGAGGGCATTGCGCTTGAGGTCGAGAACGATCCCGGCAGCGATATCGCGCGTGACTGTATCCTTGAACGTCCAAAGGTAATTCATAACAAGACGACCGGAAAGTTTGTCATGTGGTTTCACCTGGAACCGAATGGGACGGGTTACTCATCGGCCAGAAGTGGCATTGCGGTGGCCGATCAGCCGACCGGGCCGTTCCATTATGTGCGGAGTGTCCGACCGAACGCGGGATCCTGGCCGATGAATGTGCCGGACGAATGGAAAAAGCCATTGAATCCCGAGGAATTGGCAGAGATAAAGCAGCGCGATTTTCCCGGCGGTCCCGTTCCCCACTATTCTCTTCAAGGCACGTTTCAACGTGATTTTGCCGCGGGGCAGATGGCCCGCGACATGAATCTTTTCGTCGATGATGATGGGGCTGCTTATCATCTCTATTCATCCGAAGAGAACGGTGTTCTGCAAGTCTCCCAGTTGAGTGAAGATTACCTGCAACCGAATGGACGCTACGTCCGGCTTTTCCCCGGACAATTCCATGAGGCCCCGGCCTTAATGAAGCGGCGCGGAAAATATTTTCTCTTTACTTCGGGTTGCACGGGATGGCATCCGAATCCTGCGCGATTATCGATAGCCGACTCCATTTGGGGCCCGTGGATGGAGTTGGGAAACCCCTGTGTGGGCAATGAAGAGGAGAAGGTCACGACCTTCGAGTCGCAGTCCACCTTCATTCTGCCGGTGGCAGGACGGACCGATGCCTATATTTTCATGGCCGATCGTTGGAGACCCAAGAATGCCATCGATGGCCGCTATGTGTGGCTTCCGGTACTGTTCAAGGATGACCGGCCCTTTCTCGAATGGAAGAACCAATGGGACTTGGAAGTTTTTGGGCCGAACAAGGCTTGAAACATGACCAGTATTGAGGGGCATTTTCATCTGCGCTGGATTTGCGGCCAAGGCTTTACGGTCTAAGGGGAAAACCTGCTTGTTTAAGCAGGGGGACAACCTATTTTCTGGCTATCACCATGCTACCCAACTGGCTACTTAAGGACAGATTCTGGGTTCTTCTGGCCATGGTCAGTCTCGTCGTGGCATGGTCATTGCCTGTAGTCGCCCAGGCTCTTTACGCGAAGAGCCAACCGGTCTTCTCCCTGGCTTTTGCCGTGGCCTGGGCGGGCATCATGGCGGGACTGGGACTTTATTTTTATGGCGTAGCCCGAAAGAATTCCCAAGTCGCCAGTTTGGCCATCGTCCTGTCCGTGGCAACGCTGACCCTTCTTTATCGGGTGCCGCTCAATTTTGTCCAACCGCAATTCATGGCGGAAGATGCCTGTATATTCTTCGTGCAGCAACGCGAACTTGGATGGCACGCCTTCATCACGCCTTACAACGGTTACTATCATACCGTGGTGCGCCTCATCGCCGCAGTCGTTGCGCACCTCCCACTTCTTTTCTCGCCAGCTTTTTACAATCTGGCCTGGCTGGGAATCTACAGCTTCGTCGTGGCCTATATACTGTTGCAATACCCCGAACGGAAACTGGCGCCGGTCATGGCATTGGTCACCGCCTTTATTGCCCATAATGGCGAGATATTTCTGGTCGCGACCGATACGATCTGGCTGGGAGGGCTTTTTCTGATCTCGCTGCTCCTGCTGCCGGTTCCCGATCTCAAGTCATGGGCCCGGTATGGTCTGGCCGGCATTCTCCTGCTTTTTGCCGTGTCGGGCCCCTTCAGCCTGGCGTTGGCACCTTTTTATGGATTGCGCTGGTTGATGAGCCGGAAAGGATTCCCGATTGTTTACGTCATCGCCGTGGTGCTGGGGGCGATCATCCAGATGACCGCGCTGCACGATTATTACGCGCAACAACCTCCGGGAGTTCCGGTGACGTTATCGACCCTTTGGCTCTCTCTCGAAATTGCCGTGGTGCGGGTCCCGTGGTCCCTTATGGCTGGTTATCAGCCACAGGAGTCCTACTGGTTGATCGGCCTGGTTTTCTTCGCAGTTCTCGTTGGTTACATGGCGCGCGAAATCGTGATGGATTTCCAGAAGCATCTCTTCCCGATCGCGTGCCTGGTGCTGAGCACCGTTTTTGTCGTCCTAAGTGTTCGCCGTATCGCACCGCTGGAAAATCTGCTGCCCCTGGTCAACGGGGATCGTTATTTCTATCTCCCCAAGGTTCTTTTGGCCTGGGCGCTGATTCATTTTGCGGCAACTGCCCGAGAGGCCAGGCCCTTCTATCTGGCACTGTTCTTCTGCGCGTTCGGTTCAATCGCGGAATTTACCAACACCCAGAAAACCGTCGATTACGACTGGCCGCACTATGCTGCGCTGATCGAGCAGGATGTTAAAGTCCAGCTTCCGGTCAATCCTCCGGGCTGGTCGACCACCGTCAACAATCATGTCCCGGCTGCACGGTTGAATCAGGTCAAGTAACCGGGCAACCGGCTGCTTCAGGAAAGTTCGGACGGCTTTTTGTAGTCGCCCCGGCTGAAATATTTTTCCAGCAGGACGTACATGCAGATGAAAAAGTAGCGGCTGCCCATTTCCTTGATCTTCAGCTTGGCCTCGCCGCTGCGGCGGTTGCGCCAGGTGATGGGAACGATGGTCCACGTGTAGCCGCGCACAATCGCCTTGAGGGGCAACTCGACGGTGAGGTTGAAATGGGGTGCGATAATAGGGCGGCAGCCGTCGATCACGGTCTTGCGGTAGGCCTTGAAGGCATTGGTCGTGTCGTTGTATTTGATGCGAAAGAGCGAAGCGATGAAGGCGTTGGCCAGGCGGTTCAACGTCATCTTGACCTTGGGATAGTCGATGGTCCCGCCGCCGCGGATGAAACGGCTGCCAAAAACGCAATCGAAGCCCTTGTTCAATTCCTTCCAATAGACGACCACATCGCGGCAGTCATCGGACTCATCGGCCATCATGATCGTCACCGCGTCGCCCTTCATGTTGTCAAAGCCGCAGACGATGGCCCGGCCGAAGCCGTGTTCCTTCAGGTTTTGGACAGGACGCAGTTGCGGGATCTTTTTCTGCAATTCCACGAGCAGCGGCCATGTCTGGTCGGTGCTGCCGTCGTCAACCACAATGATCTCATGCGGTACGCCTTGCAGGCGCAGCTCAAGATGCAGGTGTTCCACCGTGGAGCAAATGCATCCTTCTTCGTTGCGCGCGGGCAGAACGATGGAAAGCAACTGGAGCGGCGGGGATGTGACGGTGGAACTCATGACGGTCAATCAGGAAGCGGAAAGTTCCAGCCAGTCTGCCTCGTTTTCGGCCTGCTTGGCGATCTCTTCCAGAATAACCGGAAGGGATTTTTCAGGTTTCCAGCTCCAGACCTCGCGGGCCTTGCGGGAATCGAGCACGACCCAGGGAAGGTCGAACGAGCGCGGCTGGGGATCGGAGGCCACGGTCTGCTGCCCCCAACGCTTCGTGCACCACGCGCTGAGCTGGCGGAGAGACATTGTTTGGGAAGCCCCGCCGGAAACGTGGACAAGTTGGGTGCGCTTCTCGCGGCAACGCAACTGGAGGATGAGCAGGCGTGCCAGATCATCCGGATGGAGGCAGTCCCGCGCCTGGTGACCCTGGCCATCGAAACCGATGTAACGGAGAGGCCTCTTCTGCTTCCACGAATGCAGCCAGTAGGCGAAGATACCTTGGTCGGCCCGACCGAACTGTCCCGCGCCCGCCAGCACGCCGCAGCGGTCGATCCACACGGGAAAGCCAAAGGCTTCGCCGTACTCGAGCGCGAGGACCTCCGAGGCCAGTTTTGTGCTGCCGTAAAGCGAGACAGGTGCGGCGGTCGAGAAGCTTTCGTCCAAGCCTTCGGCGCTCACGCCCGGGGGCCAAAGATGGGCTGGATCGGGCACGAAGGCTTCATTGACCACCGTCATCGCCAGCGAGGCGAGGGGAGGAATCGAATAAACCCGGCTGGTACTCAGGAGCAGGAACATGCTTCGGTGCGCCTTGCAGTATTCAAGCAGGTTGATCGTGCCCGTGAGATTGTGCTCCACCAACTGACGGCTGCTTGTGCTGCCATCAATGCCGGCCAGGACGCTGGGATTGGCCGCCGCGTCGATGACCGCATCAACGGCGGGCAGCGTCTCAAAATCGCTCGCGGAGCGGAGATCGGCATGGCGGACCTTGACCCCAAGCCGTTTCAGCTCGAGGCGATTCTTTTCGCTGCCAGGCCGGATGAAATTGTCGAGGCCATGAATTTCCCAGTCCGGAGAGTCGGCCTTAAAATATCTGGCCAGGGAGCTTCCGACAAAGCCGCAAACGCCGGTGATCAGCAGTTTCATCGGATCGATTTCAGGCCGCGATCCGCCGTTGCCACGATTGGACAATCTCGCCAATCGTCTGCTCGAGCGTCTTCGTCAGGTCCCATTTCGGATAGTGGAACTTCATCTTGCGGAGATCGCTGTAATAGCAAATATGATCGCCGATCCGATTTTCTTCGACGTAGGTGTACTTCATCGCCTTGCCGCTGAATTTTTCGGCCAGTTTGAAGGCCTCCAAAATCGAGCAGGAGTTGTCTTTGCCGCCACCCAAATTGTAGACCTCCGCAATGCGTGGCGCCTGGAAAAAGGCATACATGAAGCGCGCGACATCCTCGGAATGGATATTGTCCCTCACTTGTTTGCCCTTGTAGCCAAAGACCCGGTATTCCTTGCCTTCCAGATTGCACTTCACGAGATAACTGAGAAACCCGTGCAATTCGACGCCGCTATGATTGGGGCCGGTCAGGCAGCCGCCGCGGAGGCAACAGGTGGGCATCTGAAAATAGCGTCCATATTCCTGCACCATGATATCGGAGGCGAGCTTCGATGCCCCAAAGAGCGAGTGCTTCGATTGATCAACGGAAAAATCCTCCGAGATGCCATGCGCGTAGGCCGGATCGGCGTAGTCCCATCGGGTCTCAAGTTCCTTCAACTCCAGCGTATTGGGCCGGTCGCCATAGACCTTGTTGGTCGACATGTGGATGAAGGGCGATTCGGGGCAGGAGCGCCGCGCGGCCTCCAGCAGGTTCAGGGTGCCGACTGCATTGGTATCGAAATCATCAAACGGAATGGCTGCTGCGCGGTCATGCGAAGGTTGGGCGGCGGTGTGGACGATCCCGTCCGGTTTCAATTCGGCGATCAAATCGAGAACGGCCTTCCGGTCACGGATATCGAGTTCATGGTGAGTAAAGCCGGGCACTTCCTTGGCCAGGCGCGATTGGTTCCAGCGCGTGTCACCTGCTTCGCCAAAGAAAACGGCGCGCTGGTTGTTGTCGACGCCATGAAGCGTGAACCCCATGCGACTGAAAAAAAGACATACTTCGGAACCGATCAATCCGGAGGATCCCGTGACGAGCAGGCGTTTGGATGGTGAGCTCAATGTCGGGATTTCTTGAAGGTTGTTGGCTTTTAACGATTAACGAGAATGATGGCAGTGAGTTTGCCGCGAGTAAGGCCTTTGTTCCAAGGAAATTCTCCCTGATAAGGGTGTTCGCTCCACTCTAGAAAAAACCTCGTCCGGTTTCGACGCGCTGGAAGTCAAGGGGCTTTGGCAAAATCATCGACCAGTCGCCCGATGCGTTTACTCCATGAGACAACCGGCTTCTCGACCGCCAGATACATCAGCCATGCGCAAAATAAAATTGCATAAGCGAAGACAATCCCGGCGAAGAGAACCGACCACATGTCCGGTTTGGTTTTGACGTAAAGAAAGATGCCCCCGGTCAGAAAAAGCAGAGGTAAATGGAGCAGATAAACCGGGAAGGAGATTTTCCCCAAAAACACAAAGTTGCCGAGAAATTTTTGCAGAAAGGGAGACTGCACGGTTAGAAACAGAAACAGAAAGGCACCAAATCCATGGAACAAGGCGACCCTGTCGCAGGCATGAAACCCCAAAGGATTGGAGTAACTAAAATCAATGAACCGGATTTCGTGAAAAGAAAAAACCCGATAAAAGACCGGGGCAGATTCATTGGGATAGGAACTGTACAAAACGGCGAAAAAGCTAAGCGGAAGAAAAACGCGCCAGGAAAGGCTATCCTTTAAAAATCCCTTTTCTTTCAACAGGTACAACCACGTGCCACACAAGACAAAAAATTGATAGTATCCCCAGGAGATAAGCGTAAAGAACAAGAGAATGGCGTAGGGATCAACCTTTCTGTTTTTTAAAAAGAGAACAAAGATGATCAACATGACGGAGCTGGAAAATTCGACCCGCATGGTCCAGAGAATGCCGCCCAACATCCACGAATCGGCAGGTGGTATAAAGAATGCCTGATACAGGCCCTGGCTGAACACTTCCCCGAAATCAGGCTGTGGGATATAAAAATGGACCCCGTTCAGCCAGGAGGACTTGGTCAGGGCCATGACTTGCGGTGCAAAATTTAGTCCCAAGGTATTGACCGACCAGGCGATCAGGCAGGCCATCAGAACGGGAAAAGCCAGCCGCACGTATCGGCGGGTGAGGGTGCCTAAAAAGGTAGAGTTTTCGGCAAAGGACTTGACCAGGACAAATCCGCTGAGGACAAAAAAAACCTGGACCATCGTATTGCCTTGAACGAAAAGATTGAGCGGGCTCTTTGCGATCCATGGTTCAAAACCGAACACAGAATTTTCTGGCCGGCCATTGAGAAGTCCAAAATCATAAAGACCGCAAAAATGCGTCAAAGCCACCAAGATCGCCGCCAATCCTCTCATTCCATCCAAATAACCCAATCTCGTCGTTGATGTGGCCGGGGTGGGTGGTGGGGGCTTCATAGTGGCGAGAAACTTGCAGGCGCCTTTTCATCCGGAAGAGCGGGCCAGGAAAGTGAAATTCGATTGCAAGCTATTCCTCTGGCATAGCGAGGCCAATTCATTACCGGGATCAAACCGGCGCATTGTCATTTACTGAAAGAATTTTCACCGGCCACGCCTGGGCAAAAGGAAATTCTTGCCTTTTCAGGAACGGTTAGTGCTTACCCATGGCTTTTGATCACAGGTCGTAGCCATGCCTAAATTTACCCGTCAGGATTTCGAAATTTCCACCCTGGGCGAAGCCGAGCTGCTTTCGCCCATGCAAAGCCTGCGCAACGAGGCCGAGGCCGAGTTCATCACCGATGAACGGCATCGGGTACTCTTCGATTATTCACTCGAGAAAGTGGAGGCAGCTCTGGAAGGCGGCGGCGAGCCGGTCACGATCGAGCGTTCCGGCCCACGCGAGAAACTCTATTTCAATCCTGCGCGGACCATCGCCGCCGTTGTCACTTGTGGCGGATTATGCCCGGGCCTCAACGATGTCATTCGCGGAATCGTGATGACGCTCAATTACAGCTACGGCGTTCGTACCATCTACGGAGTCCCCTACGGATACGAAGGGTTCATTGATAAATATGGGCATCCCATCATGAACCTGACCCCCGACTCCGTGTGCGACATCCATGCGGCTGGCGGCTCCATCCTGGGTAGTTCACGCGGTCCGCAGTCGAAGAAGGAAATGGTGGATAAATTGGTCGAGCTCAAGGTCAGCATCCTCTTTGTCATCGGCGGGGATGGCACGTTGCGAGGGGCCCAGGAAATCGTGGCGGAGGTCGCCAGCCGTGGGTTGAAGGTCAGTGTCGTGGGAATTCCCAAGACCATCGACAACGACCTTGAGTACATGGACAAAAGCTTCGGGTTCGAGACTGCCTTTGCCGAGGCTGTCCGCGCCGTCCGCTGCGCCCACAGTGAGGCCAAGGGTTATCCGAACGGTGTCGGCCTGGTCAAGCTCATGGGACGCGATTCAGGTTTCATCGCCGCGTTCGCAGCACTGGCGGACAATAGCGTGAATTTCGTCGTGATTCCCGAAGTGCCTTTTCATCTGACGGGGAAACACGGTCTGCTCAAGTCGCTGGAAAACCGGTTGGCCGGGCGTGGTCATGCCGTCGTGGTGGTTGCCGAGGGCGCGGGCCAGCATCTAATGAAGAACGACCCGTCGGCGAAGGATGCCTCGGGCAACGCGAAGTTCGGCGATATCGGGCCATTCCTGAAGAAACAGATCGAGACCCACTTCAAAGACATCAACAAGGAGGTCAACATCAAGTACATTGATCCCAGTTATGTCATCCGCAGCGTTCCGGCCTCGGCCCAGGACGCGATCTATTGCCTGCGCCTGGCCCAGAACGCCGTGCATGCTGCCATGGCCGGGAAGACCGACATGGTCGTCGGCCGCTGGCACGGGCACTACGTCAACCTGCCGATCAGCGTCGTCACGGTCCGGCGGCGGAAGGTCAATCCGCACGGTGATCTCTGGCTGAGCGTGCTTGAGGCCACCGGCCAGCCGGTCGAATTCAAATAATCAACCAATAGAAAGAAAACATCATGGCCGATAAAACAATCAAAGTCCCCGAAAACGTCCCCGGCAAATGGTATGTCGACGACACCTGCGTGCCCTGCCAGACCTGCCTGACCGAGGCGCCCCAGTTGCTGAAATACAATGACGACGAGACGAAGGTCTACTTCTTCAAGCAGCCCGAGAACGCCGAGGAAGAGGATGCCGCCGGTCGCGCCCGCGATGTCTGCCCGACGGCGTCGATAGGGGATGATGGGGAGTAGGGCCCGCGATTAGTGGGACCGTCCGGAGTAGGTGGGCAGGTTGTTTTCCTTTTTCCTCGCTACGGCGCAGCTATCACTGCCATATTTCAGAGAGGCTAATGAAACTCCTGTTCACGCTGCTGGCGGTGGGAATGCTCAATACGACGGGTGAATTGGTGCTGTATGCCCAGGCCACAATTCAGGGCCATGTCCAGTTGCCCAAGGAGCCCACCGTCGAAGTCATCAACAAGCGATACGCGATCAGTGGTGAACAGGCCATCATCGCGCCCGATCCACCCGCCGCCGTCGTTTATCTCGACGGGTCATTTTCCTCCAAAAAAGAGCCGGCCAAGGTCCAAATGGCGCAGAAGAACATGGATTTCATTCCCCGGCTGCTTCCGGTCGAAGTGGGAACGACCGTCGAATTCCCCAACTACGACGACACCTACCATAGCATCTTCTCGTTCTCGAAACCGAAGCGGTTCGACCTCGGTCGTTATCGCAGCGACGAGAAGCCGATCCCTTCCGTGCTCTTCGACAAGTCCGGGGCGGTTGTGCTGCATTGCGATATCCACGAGCACATGCGCGCGATCATCCTGGTGCTGGAGACGCCTTATTTCGTGAGGACCGATAGTGCGGGCGCCTACCGGATCACCAACCTCCCCTCGGGGCACTATACGCTCAAGGCCTGGCTCAACGACAAAACGACGCTGGAGAAGAAGGTGGACCTGAAGGAAGGCGAAACGCTCCATGTGGATTTTTCATGAGATCGCAGCGTTCCACCAGCGCCTGAACCGGGGTACGCTTTTTCGCTTTCGGGCCCGGCTGACTCTTTTGCTCATGGCGATCGTTTTTATCGTCACGGGCGTCGCACTTTACGTGACACAGCGGGCCGAACAGGTCGCCAGCGAACGCAGCCTGCAGGAGCAATTCCGCAGTCGCATCGGTTTTTTGCTCGGGGCCCAGGACGCGCGTGAGACGGAGGTGGCCCAGCAATGCCGTTCCCTGGCCCATGCCGTGCGAATCCAGGCTGCCTTGGAGGAGGGGGACGTGGAAGACCTCTACGTCAACGGCAGGATTGAACTGCGCAATGTGTTGGATGACCCCAATTCCCCCCCGGCGGGCCGGGCTGCGATGCCGCCCCGCGCCACTTTTTTCCGTTTTCTTTCCGCCGAGGGCAAATTGCTCGAGCCGCCCGGATCGTCCGGGCAGGAGCCGTGGGAGTCGCAACTCGCCGCTGCTGTGGCGGGGGGGACAGGACAGCAGATAGGGTACGTGACGATTCCCAAGGAGGGTGCGGAACCCGAAATCAACGAAGTCGTGGCGACGTCCATCCTGCAGCCCGATGTCGGGGACCGACTGGGGACGTTGGTGCTCGGATTTCCCTCTATAAATTTTGACCTCAATGCGGACGCCGAACTCAAAACGGGCATTTGGCTCGATGGTCAGCTTTTCCTGCCCGATGTCTCTCGGGAAGAGCGCAAGGCCTTGTCCGGCGGAATCGCCAACGCCATTCGCCAGTCCGTCCAGGAAACCGATAATTTCAGGGTCGAGGTCCACGGCGAACCCTATCTTCTCTTTTACCGGATACTCAATCCGGGGTCGCATTTTGCGCCCGCCTACGAGATCTGTCTCTACTCGCTGGCCGGACCGATGGCCGAGCAGCGTCTAATGCGCTGGAAGATCGTGGCCGTCGCGGCGCTCGTCCTAGTGGTGGGGCTTGGGGCGAGCCACTCGTTCTCGATGCGCCTTTCCCAACCGGTCGAGGAACTGGCCGAGGTCTCGGCGCAAAATGTCGCCCGGCGCGAACAGGCCGAGGCCGCCCGGGAGATGACCGAGCAAAAATACCGCAGCATCTTTGAAAATGCGGTCGAAGGTATTTTCCTGCTTGGGGCCGATGGCCATTACCTGAGCGCGAACCCGGCCATGGCGCGAATCTTTGGATTCGATTCGCCTGCCCACCTGATCGCCGAATGGGCCTATCGGCCGGAGAAGGTCTACGTCGACCGCGAGCGTGGGGAGGAATTCCTTCGCCGCATCCAGACGGACGGCACGGTTTCCAATTTCGAGTGCGAGGTGAAACGCCGGGACGGAAGTGCCCTGTGGATTTCGCAGAACGCCCGGGCCGTGCGCGATGCCGCCGGAGCACTGCTCCATATCGAGGGCACGATGGAGGACATCACCGAGCGCAAACAGGCGGCCGATTCACTCAGCAAGCTCAACATCGAGCTTGGGAAGGCGCTGGCGGACCTGAAAGCGACCCAGAACCAGGTCGTCCAACAGGAGCGGTTGCGCGCGCTGGGCCAGATGGCGAGCGGCATTGCCCACGATTTCAATAATTCGCTCATGCCCGTGATGGGCTTTGCAGAACTCCTGCTCGCCCGGCCGGACATCCTCGATGACCGCAAGAAGGCGGCGGAATATCTCGGCATGATCCGCACCGCAGCCAAGGACGCCGCCAGCGTCGTGGCACGGTTGCGCGAATTTTATCGTTCCCAAGAGAACACCGATGCCTTCGTTCCCGTGGACTTGTCGCAGCTAGCCAGGCAGGCGGCATCGCTGACGCAGCCGAAATGGAAGGACCAGGCGCAGGCCAACGGTGTGGCCATCCGGATTGTCGAGGAATTGGGGCAGGTTCCCCCGATCTCGGGCGACGAATCCGCCCTGCGTGAGGTCCTGACCAATCTCATCTTCAACGCCGTCGACGCGATGCCGGGAGGAGGCTCGCTCATTTTGCGGACCCGCTGCGAAAGCGAAAAGGTGATCGTCGAGGTTGCGGATACCGGCGCGGGCATGACCGAGGAAGTGCGAAAGCGCTGCCTGGAGCCGTTCTTCACGACGAAAGGCGAACGCGGCACCGGTCTAGGCCTTGCCATGGTGTTCGGGATTGTCCAGCGGCACGGAGGCACAATCGATATCCAGTCGCAAACCGGCAAAGGCACGACGATCTCCGCCCGATTCCCGGTCCAAGCCCCTGTCGCGGCAACACTTGCCGTCAAGACCGCGCCCTTGCCCTCCCAGTCGGCCTTACGCGTGCTTCTCGTCGAAGATGAGCCGCAAGTGCGCCAAGTCCTGACGGCGTTCCTGGAAATCGATGGCCATCAGGTCCAAAGCGCGGACCATGGAGCCGGTGGGTTGGCGAGATTCCTCGAAGGAGAGTTCGATCTCGTCATCACCGACAAGGCCATGCCGGGAATGAGCGGCGATCAAATGGCAGTGGAAATCAAAAAAATTTCGCCCAAGATGCCGGTTGTGCTCTTGAGCGGCTTCAATTCAGCAGGCGAAAGCGAAAAGATTCCCGGCGTGGATGTCATTGCGTCCAAGCCGATCACCATGCCCGCGCTCCGCGAGGCCATCCGCAAGGCATTGCAAACGGCATGAAAACCTGCCTGATCACACGTTGCCTGGGAATTTTGATTGCCATGGCTTTCCTGCTGGGCAGCCGGATGGCATGGGCGGGTGAAGATTTCCTCGACACACTCGGCGACAACCTGAAGTTCGGTGCCTTCAACAACTATGTGACGGGTAAGCTCAGCGGGCGGCTCAACCTTGAGCAATACTACGTTCAGCAACCACCACCGGGACTTATCTACACCGACGGTCATTTTCTCACCAACCCATCGTTGACGCTCAATCTCGATGTCCAGGCCGGACCACAGCTTTACCTCTTTGGCGAGGTTGCGCTCGATCGTGGCTACGATCCCACCGAAGGCCCCGCCAAAATCGATGCAATCCAATATGCGCTGCGCTACACGCCCTGGGAGGACGGGAAGCTCAACCTGCAGATCGGCAAGTTCGCGACCGTGGTGGGAAATTGGTCCCGCCGTCACGACCCGTGGGAAAATCCGTTCATCACCCCGCCTTTGGTCTACGAGAACCAGACCGCAATGTGGGACACCGATGCCGTCGTCGCGGCCGGTGAACTCAATAGCTGGACCACCTCGCCCAAGAATTTGCGCCTTCCGATTATCTGGGATGCCAACTACACCACGGGCGCTGCGGTCTTTGGCAGCATCCAAAAATTCGACTACGCCGTGGAGATCAAGAACGCCGGGATTTCCTCGGCCCCCAGTTCCTGGAACGCCACCACGGTCGGCTTCGCCAATCCGACCGTCAGCGGACGCCTCGGCTTTCGCCCGGACCAAGCCTGGAACTTCGGCGTTTCCTCCAGCGTCGGAACTTATCTGGAGCCGAAAGCCGCGAGCACCGTGCTGCCGGGTTATGACCTGGGCGATTACAAGCAGGTCACCATGGCGCAGGACGCCAGCTTCGCCTGGCATCACTTGCAGCTCTGGGCCGAATGCTACGAGTCGCGGTTCGAAATCCCGACCGTCGCCAACGCCGATACAGTCGCCTACTACATCGAGTCCAAGTACAAGTTCACGCCGCAGTTCTTCGGCGCCCTGCGCTGGAACCAGCAGCTTTTCAGCACCATCCCGGACGGCATGGGTGGGACTACCTCGTGGGGTAGTAATGTTTGGGACATCGATGTGGCCTTCACTTATCGTTTTACGCCACACGTCCAGGCCAAGATCCAGTACAGCTTCCTCGACCAAAGCGGCCCGGTGGCGGAACAACAGAGTCTTGTGGCCGGGCAACTTACGGTGAGATTTTAATGGCAGGCTTCAGCGATAGTTATCATCTCCAGATCGGCGCCCTGATCTTTCCCGGCATCGACCAGTTTGATTTCACCGGTCCTTTTGAAGTCCTGTCGCGCGTGCCCAATGCAACCTTTCACACCATCGGCTTGGACACCGCGCCGCTGCGCGACATGAAGGGGCTGATCCTCACGCCGGAGAAAAGTCTCTGGGAAGTCCCACCGCTCGATGTCCTTCTCGTTCCCGGCGGCGCAGGCCAGGTGCAACTGATGGAAGACGCCTCGGTGCTTTCCTTTATTCGCCAGCACGCCGCCGGCGCGGGTATCGTCTTTTCGGTCTGCACCGGATCGCTGACCGTTGCCGCCGCAGGCCTGCTCAAGGGCGTCAAAAGCACAACCCACTGGGCCTCCTTTCATCTCCTGGAAAAGCTGGGGGCCATTCCGGTCAACCAACGCGTCGTGGTCGATGGCAAATTCGTCTGCGCCGCGGGTGTCTCCTCCAGCATCGATGGCGCGCTCCGTGTGGCTGCACTTTTGCGGGGCGACAGGATTGCCCAGGAAATCCAACTTTACATGCAGTACGCCCCGGAGCCGCCTTTCCAAAGCGGCACCCCCGAAACAGCTCCCGTTGAGGTCGTGGCCGCCGCCCGGGGCGCCGTCAGCGCCTTGACCGCGACCCGCGAAGCCGTCATTGAGCGGATTGCCGCGAAGTGGCAGAACGGTCGCAAGTGACTCAAGCGGAGCCCGTGGCGGTCCGCGTCGGATGCATCAAGAAGACCTCCGTGCGGAGCGAGTTGCGGCAGCTTCCCCACGCATTGCTGAGATTCCAGCCTCGCGTGTAAATCAACCACGGATCGTCCACGCAACATTCCTTCGAGCGGGTCCAGTCCCATTTTTCCAACGCGGGCAGCCAATTGGCCGTTGTAGGATCGGTTTCCGTGAGTTGACGGAAGGAAACGGTTTTCCCTTCCTCGGTCAGGACGAGATGGAAAAGTTCATGTCGCGGATCGAACCACCCGGCCGGTTTCGCATCGGGATTGGTCGCGACGACCAAGTGAATATGCCCCGAGGCGCTTCGGCTCAGGGAAATCCCCCGGCCATGTCCGTCCTGGAGATTGAATTTTCCGAGGGTTTCGCTGGTATCGATTTCCCTCCAGCCGGAGCGGTCACGACACAGCAGAACGCCACCGCCCTTGTCCGGGGTGGTCGCGTGAATCCACGGTCGGTCTTGCGCATCGACGACATGCCCACCACTGAGTCGCAGTCCCCCCTCGGGATACGCGCGAAAACTTGTGGCCGAAGTCGGGGTGAGGGGGAGCTCACATTTCTTGCCCTCGTTCAGCCAGGTCTCGCCGCCATCCTCGGATCGCAGATAAACCGCATAGCGTCCGGGGACCAACTTGTCCCCCGGCAGGGAGTAGTGAAATTGAAAGAGCAGATGCAACGCCCCTCCCGGCCCGACGCTGATCGAATGAAAGAAATTATTATAACCAGCCACGGGGCTGATCGCGATGACCTGTGGAGGCTCCCATCCCTGCCCCGGGCACTTGCGACGATACCACAACTGCCAGCGCTCACCCCCCGCGCGATAGGCCAGATGCAGCGTGCCGGCTGCATCCGCAATCAGGCTGGGATAAGTGTCCTCGGGGCCGAGGACCTCGGGATTACTCCACCGGATCGAGCAATAGTCGTGCGTGTCTTCCCTGGCCAGGTCATCCGTCCAGAGGTAACGAAAAGGTTGGTGATGCGCGCCGAGCATCACATGCAGCCGCCGGTCCTTGTCCAAGGCGAGGGCGGGCCCGCAATGGTTGTCGAAAGCCTCTCCCAGCAGCAGCGTGTTTTGCAGGGCCCCGGTGCGCGCCGAGCAAATCCCCAAGCGCAATCGGGTGGGGCCCGCGGCGCCCTCCGCCGCATCCAGCCACCCAACGAAGAGCCTGTCGCCCAGCCGGATGATCTTGCTGCTGTTGTTGTATTCGGTGGCCCGGTCCGAACCGCAGCTGGAAAGCAGTTGTCGCTCAAGCATGTCTCTTCCATACGCCTAGGTTGGCGCTTGGCAAAGATTGTCCTTTGGTCATATAAGTTGACCAGATGCTCGATCCTGTTTTCAAGACGCCACTGGGCCATCAGGTCTCGGAGGTGTTGCGGGAAGCCATCCATCGCGGCGACTTCGGCGAATACCTCCTGCCCGAGCGCCAGCTCAGCCAGAGACTCAAGGTCGGCCGCCCGACGCTTCGCGCCGCCTTGCATGAACTTGAAAGTGAAGGCCTGGTTTGCGCCCAGGGCCGGCGCGGCTGGCGGATCATCCCGTCCCGGTCGGCGAAGCGACGGCCTCTCCCGGGCACGGTCGTGCGGATGCTGCAGGATGACCAGCCCACCAGCCGGTTGAACGAACACCTCCAGGCGCAAAAATTTCTCGCCGAGCATCTGTGCGGTCCCGGAATGGAATTCCACGTGGAAACGGCACCCGCCTGTTTCAGCCATCGACCCGCCAAGGCGTTGCAGCGCCTCGTCGGCACGCGCCCCGCCAACCTTTGGGTATTGTACCGCACGACGCACGCGATCCAGAGATGGTTCCAGGAACAAAGCCTCCCCTGCGTCGTGTTCGGGTCCACCTTTCCCGGCATCGATTTCGTCTCGATCGAGGAGGATTATCGTGCCACGTGCCGTCACGCCGCCGGTGTTTTTCTGTCCCGCGGGCACACACTGATGGCGTTGCTAACGGCGGAGAGTGCCCGCCCTGGTGATCAAGTGGCCTGTGCCGGATTTCTGGAGGCCATCCGGAACTCCCCCCGGCAGGCCCATTGCGAGATCGTTTCCCACGGCCAGTCCCTGCCGCAGATCTGCCGGACCGTCGACTCCCTCCTGAAACGGCCTGAGTGCCCGACCGGCTGGCTCGTCTTTACCGCGCAAACGTACCTGACCATTCTCTCCCATCTCGCACTGCGGGGAATTCGCGTCGGGCAGGAGATCAGCCTAATCTGCCGTAATTCGGATCCCTACTTTGAAGTGCTCGTGCCGAAAGTTGCCCACTATCGCCGCAACATGCCCCGGATGAACCGAAAGCTGCTAGAGGTCATCCGGCAATGCCTTGACGGCCCTTATCCGCTCCGGCGGCAATGGCTGATTTCCTCCGAGTTTCGCGACGGCCAAACCGTCCGCTCCCTTTGAGGAAACGCGGTCATCAAAGCTTGGTTTGAAAATAAGACCAGAGGAAAGCCATTCCTTCGTGCGCCCGTTTGGAGAACTCTGGTGCGTTCAACAACCACCACGAATCCCACTCCATGCCGCCAAAATCAGACACCTCTTCCCCGATCAAACAACTCGCTCACGGAGACCTTTTAAAACTCAAACGCTGGAACACTCCCACCATCTATAACGGCTGGGAACAAATCACCCGCCGCGACGCCGCGCACAGTGGCTTTAACCTCGAGGAAACGCGCGATTTCATGCCCCAGATGGGGCCCATGGTCGGTTACGCCGTCACCGTGGTCATCCAGCCCGGCAGCCCGGAACATCCCAAGGCCAATCCCCAGGCGTGGAGCCAATATCGCGAGTACATCGCCAGCCTTCCCGCGCCCAAGATCGTCGTCGTCCAAGATCTCGACAAACCCCACACCTACGGCGCGTTCTGGGGCGAGGTCAACAGCAACATCCACCGCGCTCTTGGTTGCGTCGGCACCATCACCGACGGCGCCATCCGCGACGTCGACGAAATGGCCAATGCCGGCTTCAAGGCCCTCGCACGTCGCATGTGCGTCGGTCATGCGTGGAGCACCCCGGTGCGTTGGAATTGCGAGGTGGAAGCCTTTGGCACGAAGATCAAACCGGGCCAACTCATCCACGCCAACAAACACGGATTCCTTATCATTCCCGAAGAGGATGGCGGGCGCATTGTGGAGGCTGCCGCTTTCATGGATGCGAACGAATGCAACACCCTGATCCCCGCCGCCCGCAGTGCCGCTGGCCGCAGCATGCCGGAAATTCTCGAATCGGTGAACTCAGCCGCTATTACTTTCACTGCAGCGGCGAAGGCGAAGTTTAATCGGCAAGGCGAATGGTGAGATCGGGTGAAGGGGACGTTTCATCCGGGAGGCCGAAGATTTTTTGCGGAGCGGCGACCCCGCGCAGAGGAAATTCACCAAGGGGAACAAGGTCGGCGGGACATTTTTCGGCAAATTCGGTCGAGGTGAGAATGACGCGTCCCAGCGAGGAGGCGAGTTTTTCCACGCGAGCGGCCAGGTTGACGGCGGGGCCGATGCAGGTGAAATCGAGGCGATTTTTACCTCCGATATTACCATAAAGAACCTGTCCCAGATGGAGGGCGAGCCCAAAGCGAATTTGTTGGGTCTCGCTGCCATCGAGAGGTACGCGGAGGCTGGCTACGCTGGCCCGGGCTTCACGAGCGGCTGCGAGGGCACCGGAGCAGACCTGAGCGGGGTCTGAGTCGCCGTGGATCGGAAACATCGCGAGCAGGCCATCGCCCATGAATTTGAGGATTTCGCCTCCATAGCGGAGAATGGCAGGTTCCTGGCAATCGAAGTAACGATTGAGCAAATCGATCATCGCCCGAGGGGCAATCCGGTCAGAAAGCGTGGTAAATCCGCGCATATCGGAGAGCCAGATGGCGGCATTGATCGACTCGACATGGCCGCGACGAATTTGTCCCGCGAGAATCCGTCCGCCGGCATGGTTGCCCACGTATGTATCGAGGAGATTGATGGCCGTTTGCCGGAGGGCGCGGACCTCGGCCACGCGCGCGAGGGGAGCGACCACCGAGGTAAGATCAGCGATATCACATGTCGCGAAGCCGCCGGGCCGGTCGGTGGCCCAGATGGCCGAATGCACTTCACCGCTGGTGGAAACGAGAGGAGTGGCCAGAATATCGGTGGCGCCCGCCGTAAGAAATTTGCGAATGACGGGGGAATCCAACGGAAAACCAGGCTCATGCAGGCGCAGGTGCGCTGGCGGAATATTGGCCTGGGGAGAATTCTCCGCGAAAGGCTCGGCGGCGAGGGCGTCAAAGGGGACTAGAGATATGGTAATTTCCCGTCCGAGGGTCCATTCAAACCGGCGGCCTTCTCGATCCGGATGTAAGGTTCTGACAAAGACATCCACATGGGATAGGGGAATGCCGATAGCTGTCAGTCGCTCACACAATTCGGCCAAGACTGCCTGCGAAATGAAGGCGGAGCGGGCACCGGAAAGAAGCCAGTCAATCGTCGACTTGATCGTCTGATTTTCCCGTCCGGGCATGTGGCTTCAGCCTAGGAGATCAGAGGAGAACCGCACGTGAAAACGGTTGTGAAAAGGGATTTTACCTCTGAAAAACATGATTTCGCGGAAAAGTTCGGGCTGTATGATCCACATCTGGCGGTATTTTGGGGTCCTTCTTCCCCAAAAAAATCCGGCAATTCCGCCCCAATTCCATTAATTTTACCAAAAAAGTCCTTCCCCGCTTTTCAGCATTTTACCTCTGAAAATAGCCTCAACATAAGTTCCGGACAAAAAAATCTGCAAAAAAAGTTCAAAAACCTATTGACCCCTGCTCCAGATTTGATAGGTTGTCCTTCCCGGAAATCCGGGGAGATGGTGCAGTTTGAGACTTCAAGTCCGGTCGCTGAGCTGATTTAAGCGAAGCAAAAATGGCCGACATTGTCTCCGGTATCATCCGTTAGTCAGAATTCTTTCGGTTAAAAACGAGGAAGACAGACAACGGGTGAAGCGTCGTCGAGTGGTGCGAAAGTACCAGTTTGAGGGCGAGTCGGTTCCTCGGAACCGGACCACTGCAGCATTACTGATCTTTGAACACTTTACTGGAACCGAGAAGCGCAAACACAGTTAGCCGCGCTAGACATCTCGGTAGAGACAACCTAAGTAAGAAGTACAGCGAATAGATTGAATTGTGCGGAACGTTGAGTTTCTTTCCTACGCGGATGAAGACTGACGCAAGTCAGTACTCCCATCGGTAGGATCTCAAAAGTTTTGACCGATAAGGTCAGAAGAAGCTGCCGCCTCCTAGCCGAGGCACGCAGCCTTACTTTTTGATTAATGACATCGTCCTTAGTGATAAGTGCGATGATTAACGGAGAGTTTGATTCTGGCTCAGAACGAACGCTGGCGGCGTGGATAAGACATGCAAGTCGAACGCGACTTATTTTGTTAGCAATAACGAAGTAAGTTGAGTGGCGAAAGGGTGCGTAACACGTGGGAATTTACCAAAAAGTGGGGAATAGCTTGGCGAAAGCCAAATTAATACCGCATGTGATCGAAAGATCAAAGTCGGGGACCGCAAGGCCTGACGCTTTTTGAGAAGCCCGCGGCCCATCAGCTAGTTGGCGAGGTAAAAGCTCACCAAGGCTATGACGGGTAGCTGGTCTGAGAGGACGACCAGCCACACTGGAACTGAGACACGGTCCAGACACCTACGGGTGGCAGCAGTCGAGAATTTTTCACAATGGACGAAAGTCTGATGGAGCGACGCCGCGTGGAGGATGAAGGTTTTCGGATTGTAAACTCCTGTCACTGCAGAACAAGGCTACGCATGTTAATAGCAAGCGTAGTTGATGGTATGCGGAGAGGAAGGGACGGCTAACTCTGTGCCAGCAGCCGCGGTAAGACAGAGGTCCCGAGCGTTGTTCGGATTCATTGGGCGTAAAGGGTGTGTAGGAGGCCAGGTAAGTCAGGTGTGAAATCTCAGAGCTTAACTCTGAAACTGCGCTTGATACTGCTTGGCTAGAGGATCGGAGGGGGTAACGGAATTTATGGTGTAGCAGTGAAATGCGTAGATATCATAAGGAACACCGGTGGCGAAGGCGGTTACCTGGAAGATTCCTGACTCTGAAACACGAAAGCCAGGGGAGCAAACGGGATTAGATACCCCGGTAGTCCTGGCCGTAAACGGTGTGCATTGGGCGTATGCGGATTCGACCCCGTATGTGTCGTAGATAACTCATTAAATGCACCGCCTGGGAAGTACGGTCGCAAGATTAAAACTCAAAGAAATTGACGGGGGCCCGCACAAGCGGTGGAGTATGTGGCTTAATTCGATGCAACGCGAAGAACCTTACCTGGCCTTGACATGCTAGTAGTAGAACCCAGAAACGGGGACGAGGTAGCAATACCAGCTAGCACAGGTGCTGCATGGCTGTCGTCAGCTCGTGTCGTGAGATGTTGGGTTAAGTCCCGCAACGAGCGCAACCCCTATGATTAGTTGCCCAGCAATGGACCCTCTAGTCAGACTGCTCTGTGAAACGGAGAGGAAGGTGGGGATGACGTCAAGTCAGGATGGCCCTTACGGCCAGGGCTGCACACGTACTACAATGCTCAGTACAGAATGAACCGAAACCGCAAGGTGGAGGCAATCCCTAAAACTGAGCCCAGTTCGGATTGAGGGCTGCAACTCGCCCTCATGAAGTTGGAATCGCTAGTAATGGCGCATCAGCTACGGCGCCGTGAATACGTTCCCGGGCCTTGTACACACCGCCCGTCACATCATGAAAGCCTGTTGTACCCGAAGTGGCCTCGTGTCCCTAAGGTATGGCCGGTGATTGGGATGAAGTCGTAACAAGGTAGCCGTAGGGGAACCTGCGGCTGGATCACCTCCTTTCTAAGGAGCAGTGCTCGCACTCTCAAAACACTTCCCTCTTCGGAGGAAAAAGAAAATGAAAGTTGCAGCGCTAGGTCGAACGCTAAACCGGATCGCAAGATTCGACATGCGTTCAAACCCTCGAAACTCGAAAGAGCGAGAGGTACTCAACGTTACGCACAATTCAGTCTCGAATTTGCTGACTTTTTATCGGCAATGTCTCGAGGGTTCCGCCTCTGCGGAAATCCTCTCCAGTAAGCTTCAAGACAGCGGCGACTCGTCGTCGGCTTGTTCTTTGCGAACCATGTTTTGGAAGAAAGAGAAAGACGGGGCGTCATCCTTGACCTCCTCCTGGTAACCACATACTTTTGTGATCAGCTAAGGGGACATAGCTCAGTTGGTAGAGCGGTAGCTTTGCAAGCTATAGGTCAGGGGTTCGAATCCCCTTGTCTCCAGTTGGACGTCCGCCTTCGGGCACGAATTTAGGGCCTGTAGCTCAGTTGGTTAGAGCATGCGCTTGATAAGCGCAGGGTCACTGGTTCGAGCCCAGTCAGGCCCACCAAACCTTCTTCCAAAAATAACGAATTTCGTCTTTGGCTGGCGGCAATGTCCGGCACCTGAGACAACCTGCAAGAGGGCGACCTGGCGCAGCGAGTTCTTTGAAAATTATAGGTAAAGTAAATTAACTGAGTCTTTTAGTGAGTTCTGCGGCTAGTAACTGCGGAACTCGTCAAAAGCTCGGGTAGATACAACTTTAATTGCTGAGGATCTGAAAGTGTCCGGACAAGTCCGGACGAAAGTAAGAGAACAATTGATCAAGCTACAAAGAGCGTATGATGAATGCCTTGGCACCAAGAGGCGATGAAGGACGTGTCAAACTGCGATAAGCTTCGGGGAGTGGTAAGTACACTGTGATCCGAAGATTTCCGAATGGAGTAATCCCATGCCATTAATCTGGTATGACTCCTGTGTGAATACATAGCACAGGTAGAGCAACACCCGGTGAAGTGAAACATCTCAGTAACCGGAGGAAAAGAAAGAGAATCGATTCCGTCAGTAGTGGCGAGCGAAAGCGGAACAGCCCAAACCAGTCTGCTTGCAGACTGGGGTTATAGGGCCACGATATGGTATTGTGAACGTTAGAGGAAGCGGATGGAAAGTCGCTCCAAAGAAGGTGAGAGACCTGTACTCGAAAACCGACACAAACCTAGTGGTACCCTGAGTAACGCGATGCACGTGAAACTTCGCGTGAAGTGAGACCGACCACGGTCTAAGGCTAAATACTCCTTGGTGACCGATAGTGAACAAGTACCGCGAGGGAAAGGTGAAAAGTACCGCTGTGAGCGGAGTGAAATAGTACCTGCAATCATACGCTTACAAGGTGTCAAAGCCCGCAAGGGTGATGGCGTGCCTTTTGCTTAATGAGTCTGCGAGTTACTGTCAGTGGCAAGTCTAAGCACCTATGGTGTGGAGGCGTAGCGAAAGCGAGTCCGAAATGGGCGACCAAGCCGCTGGTAGTAGACCCGAAGCGGAGGTGATCTACTCATGGCCAGGTTGAAGGTTGCTTAACCGCAACTGGAGGACCGAACAGGTGAATGTTGAAAAATTCTCTGATGAGCTGTGAGTAGGAGCGAAAGACTAATCAAACCCCGTGATAGCTGGTTCTCTCCGAAATAGCTTGAGGGCTAGCCTCGTACACTGACTTGCGGAGGTAAAGCACTGGATGGACTATGGTCCCTAACGGGATACTGAATCCAACCAAACTCTGAATGCCGCAGGGTGCAGTACGGGAGTCAGACAGTGGGGGATAAGCTTCATTGTCGAAAGGGAAACAGCCCAGACCGCCAGCTAAGGTGCCTAAATACCGTTTAGTGGAAAGGATGTTAGGTTTCTATAACAGTGAGGATGTTGGCTTAGAGGCAGCCATCATTTAAACAGTGCGTAATAGCTGACTCATCGAGAGACTTGGCGCCGAAAATGATTGGCGATCAAGCGGTATACCGAAGCTGCGGATACACAGAGATTTCGATCTTTGTGCATGGTAGGAGAGCGTTCTTGGTGCTGTGAAGCGGTAGGGAAACCATCCGTGGAGCGCCCGGAAGTGAGGATGCAGACATGAGTAGCGACAAGACAGGTTAAATTCCTGTCCGCCGTAAACCCAAGGGTTCCTGGGGAAGGTTCGTCCTCCCAGGGTTAGTCGGGATCTAAGTCGAGGCCGTAAGGCGTAGGCGATGACCAGCAGGTTCAATATTCCTGCACCACCGACATTTAAACCACGATACGCAAGTCCAGAGACAGTCCAGGTGTTGATTATCCTGGTCCCGCAAGGGGACGTGAGGGCGCAAGCTCAAGCGGATCTGTTGACGGGTTTGCCGAGAAAATTTGTGGTGTATACTAAGGTGCCCGTACCGGAAACCGACACAGGTGGGTGAGTAGAATATACTAAGGCGCGTGAGTGAAATCTCTTGAAGGAACTCGGCAAGTTAGCCCCGTAACTTCGGAAGAAGGGGCGCCCGCGCAAGCGGGTTGCAATAAAATGAGTCAACCGACTGTTTAACAAAAACACAGCTCTCTGCTAAGTCGCAAGACGACGTATAGGGAGTGACACGTGACCAATGCGGAAAGATTACGGTAAGGGGTCAGCCGCAAGGCGAAGCTCTGAGCCCAAGTCCCCGTGAATGTCGGCCGTAACTATAACGGTCCTAAGGTAGCGAAATTCCTTGTCGGGTAAGTTCCGACCTGCACGAATCGTGTAACGAGTTGAC
>Ga0068863_100001397_pt1 | contig 23940 bp, 25 predicted proteins | sample KBSSwiS62_FD_66596 | JGI IMG/M metagenome (GOLD analysis project Ga0068863, IMG submission 66596) | Switchgrass rhizosphere microbial communities from Kellogg Biological Station, Michigan, USA - KBS Switchgrass S6-2 | ecosystem: Host-associated > Plants > Roots > Rhizosphere > Soil ... | reverse complement strand
ACGCCGCACGGATTGTCGGGCTAAAGCCCGACCTACAGCGAATAGGGAAGCGGCAGCTTCTTGATTCCAACGCCGCGATCTGACTCCAGCTCCAACTCCGCGTCTTGCTGCGCAAGGCTGACCACGGCGAGCAGCTCGCATCCTTCGCTCGTTGCCGCGGCATCGACCACATCACCTGCGTGCTGCTCGCCCGCCAGCACTCGTGTGCCAGGAGCGGGCGGCGGGCCTTCGCTCCCGAACCGGAACATCCGCCGTTTGATCGCTCCCCGGAAATGCGTGCGGGCAATGATCTCCTGTCCCGTGTAGCAGCCCTTCTCGAACGCGATGCCGCCGAGCAGATCGAGATTCAGCATCTGCGCGACGAAACTCTCGTAAGTCTCCGGGTACACCTGCGGCAGACCGGCGCGAATGCCGGCGAGTTGCCAGTCGCGCTCGCGATACGCCGCCGGCTCGACGATCCCGGGTGCCGCCGGCGACTCGTCGATCTTCACCTTCGACCGCAGCACGTACTTCCGCAGCCGCGCCGCGATGCGCTCCGTCAGCGACGCGGGCAGCAGCAGCGCGATCCCGTCGGCTCGTTCGGTCAGCCACAGCACGGCCTGCACTCGACCCTGCGCGGAATTGCACGAAGCGGGGAGGGCGCGTGCCGGCGTGAGCGCGTCGATGTCGGCGCTCAACTGACCTTGCAGGAAGCTGCGGGCGTCAGCACCGCTGACTAATAGAGAACCCAGGAGAGAGGTCAAGAGAGGGGGTCATCCGTTCGCGGAATCCGAACACAAGCCTCGCGACAAACTAATGAGGCGAGGTTCCGCCTCAAAAGTGCTTCTGGCACACTTGCCTTCGCTGTATGTCGCATGGCACGCAATCATCGTCCGGATCGCGGCCGACCACAAATACGAATGAGTTGGCCGGCAATGCCGAGTCCGCAGTTCCAGCGCCGGCACCGCGCAAGACCGAGCCGTCGCCGGAGCACGGTGGCCGCGGCGGCCTCGATCCCACGCGCTACGGCGACTGGGAGAAAAACGGCCGCTGCATCGATTTCTGACCGTGGGGGTCAGCTTGGATAGCTCTAACACTCGCAAACGGCCGCTGTCGCCATTTCTGACCGTGTACCGATGGCAGTACACGATGGCGTTGTCGATCCTGCATCGCGTGACTGGCTGCGCGTTGTCGGTCGGCCTGCTGTTGTTCGTGTACTGGCTGATCGCTGCGGCGAGCGGTCGCACGATGTACTACCAGGCCCGCGACTTCTTCGGGCATCCGCTGGTCCGCGTCATGCTGATCGGCTTCTCGTTCGCCTTCTTCTATCACCTGCTGAACGGCGTGCGTCACATGACGTGGGACACCGGCCACGGACTCGAGCGCAGGCCCGCGCGCTTGAGCGGCTGGATCGTGTTCCTCGGCGCAATCGCCACGACCGCGCTGTTCTGGCTGCTCATCGCGCGCCACTTCGGAGGTGCCGCATGAGCCTGCGCAGTCCCATCGGTCGCGTGCTCGGACTCGGCGCCGCGAAGGAAGGCGTCTCGCACTGGTGGTCGCAGCGCGTAACGTCAGTCGCACTGCTGCTGCTCGGGTTGTGGTTCGTCGCCTCGCTGCTGCGTATGCCGAACTTCGGTTATGAAGTCGTCGTGACGTGGATCGCGATGCCGGTCAATGCAGTTCTCTTGCTGCTGCTCATCGCCACGCTCGTCTATCACTCGCAGCTGGGCGTGCAGGTGGTCGTCGAGGACTACGTCCATCACCACGGTCTGAAGATCGCGACGATGATGCTTCTGACTTTCGCGCACGTGGCAGTTGCTGCCCTCGCAATCTTCGCGGTGCTGCGCATCGCGTTCGGCGGTATCGCATGAGCGAGTACAAGTTCATCGACCACAGCTACGACGTCGTCGTGGTCGGCGCCGGTGGTGCGGGTCTGCGCGCCACGTTCGGTCTGGCGCATTCCGGCCTGTCGACCGCGTGCATCACCAAGGTCTTCCCGACTCGCAGCCACACTGTGGCCGCACAAGGCGGCATCAGCGCCGCGCTCGGCAACATGGGCGAGGACGACTGGCGCTGGCACATGTACGACACCGTCAAGGGCTCGGACTGGCTCGGCGATCAGGACGCGATCGAGTTCATGTGCAAGGAAGCGCCGAATGCGGTGATCGAGCTCGAGCACTACGGCTTGCCGTTCTCGCGTACCGACGACGGACGCATTTATCAGCGGCCGTTCGGCGGCATGACGACCCACTACGGCAAGGGCACGGCGCAACGCACTTGCGCGGCTGCCGATCGCACCGGCCACGCGATGCTGCATACGTTGTATCAGCAGGCGCTGCGCCACCAGGCGCAGTTCTTCGTCGAGTACTTCGCGATCGATCTCATCATGGAGAACGGCGAGTGTCGCGGTGTCGTCGCCATCAACATGGCCGACGGTACGCTGCATCGGTTCCGCGCTCACCAGACGATACTCGCGACTGGCGGCTATGGCCGCGCGTACTTCTCCTGCACTTCAGCGCATACGTGTACCGGCGATGGCGGCGGCATGGTGCTGCGTGCCGGCCTGCCGCTGCAGGACATGGAGTTCGTGCAATTCCACCCGACCGGCATTTACGGCGCCGGCTGTCTGATCACCGAAGGCGTGCGCGGCGAAGGCGGCATCCTGCGCAACTCCAACGGCGAGCGCTTCATGGAGCGCTATGCGCCGAACGCCAAGGATCTCGCGTCGCGCGACGTCGTGAGCCGCGCGATGACCATCGAGATCCGCGAAGGGCGCGGCGTGGGCGAGCACCAGGACCACATCTTCCTGCACCTGGAGCACCTCGGCGCGGAAGTGATTCATGAGCGTCTGCCCGGCATCGCCGAGACCGCGAAGATCTTCGCCGGCGTCGACGTCACGAAGCAGCCGATCCCGGTGCTGCCGACCGTTCACTACAACATGGGCGGCGTGCCCGCGAACGTGCAGGGCGAAGTCGTCACGCTCAAGAACGGCAACCCGGAAAGCGTGGTGCCGGGCCTGATGGCCGTCGGCGAAGCAGCCTGCGTTTCGGTGCACGGCGCGAATCGTCTCGGCTCGAATTCGCTGCTCGATCTGGTCGTGTTCGGCCGCGAGGCCGCACGCCATTGCGCGGCGACGCTCAAGCCCGGGACACAGCATCGGCCGTTTGCGAAGGATGCCGGCGATCTCGCAGTGAGCCGCATCGACCGGCTGCGCAACGCCAAGGGCAAGATCGGCACCGCACAGATTCGTCTCGATATGCAGCGAGTGATGCAGACTCACGCCGCAGTGTTCCGTACCGGCGAGTCGCTCGATGAGGGCGTGAAGAAGCTCGCGGCAGTGATCGCATCGTTCGCCGACGTGAGCGTCGCCGACCGCTCGCTGATCTGGAACACCGACCTGATCGAGACGCTGGAGCTCGACAATCTGCTGGCGCAGGCCGCGGCGACGATCCAGTCCGCGGCGAACCGCAAGGAGAGCCGCGGCGCGCACGCGCGCGAGGACTTCCCCGACCGCGACGACGTCAACTGGATGAAGCACACGCTCTCGTGGGTCGACGGGCGCGGCGCGGTGCGCATCGACTACCGCCCGGTGCACATGAACACGCTGACCAGCGACGTCGAGCCGATTCCGCCGAAAGCCAGGACTTACTGAAATGGCGCAATTCCGTCTCCCCGCGAACTCCAGGATCCGCCCCGGCAAGCTGTTCAAGGCCCCGGCGGGCGCGAAGCAGGTGCGCGCGTTCAGGATCTACCGCTTCGATCCGGAATCCGGCGAGAACCCGCGCGTCGACACCTACGAAGTCGACATGGCGAGCTGCGGCCCGATGGTTCTGGACGCGCTGATCAAGATCAAGAACGAGATCGACCCGACGCTGACGTTCCGCCGCTCGTGCCGCGAGGGCATCTGCGGCTCGTGCGCGATGAACATCGACGGCCTGAACACGCTGGCGTGCACGCGGGCGAACGAGGACATCAAAGGCACGATCAAGATCTATCCGCTGCCGCACATGCCGGTGGTGAAGGACCTGGTGCCGGATCTCACCGACTTCTATGCGCAATACGCTTCGGTGAAGCCGTGGTTGCAGACACGCACGCCGGCACCGCCGGATCGCGAGCGGCTGCAGTCGAAAGAGGACCAGGAAAAAATCGACCGCCCGGCGGCGTGCATCCTGTGCGCCTGCTGCTCGACCTCGTGCCCGAGCTACTGGTGGAACAGCGACCGCTATCTCGGTCCCGCGGCATTGCTGGCAGCCTATCGTTGGATCGTGGATACGCGCGACGAGGCCACCGGCGAGCGCCTCGATGAGCTCGAAGATCCGTTCCGCCTGTATCGCTGCCACACGATCATGAACTGCACCGAGGCCTGTCCGAAGGACCTGAACCCGGCCAAGGCGATCGCCGAGATCAAGAAGAAGATCGCGGAAAGACGGCATTGAGCGTCGCTCAGCTCCGCTGGCGCTGCCGGCGCGGCATGCGCGAGCTGGACGTTCTGCTCGAACGATACCTCCGGGAACGCTATCCTTCCGCCCCGGCCGCCGAACAACAGGCATTCGCAGCGCTGCTGGACCTGCCGGACCCCGAGCTGCTCGCGTTCGTGATGCGGCAGCAGGTCCCGGCCGATCCGCACTGGGTTCATGTCATCGCGAAACTCACCGACTCTGACGCTTGAGATCGACGGGCGACGTACCGAAACGCGCGCGGCGTGGCTCGTGCTCGTCTGCGCTGCTTGCGCGGTCGGACTGCTCGGCGCCTTGCCGCTCTGGGTGCACGGGCTCGCGGCGGCAGCGGTCGGTGCGATCGCGTTTGGGCTCTGGCGGGCAGGCTGGATTGGCTCCAGGCATCGGATCGTCGCTGCGCGCTGGTCGGCCGATGGCCGCTGGGCGCTCGCGGACCGTCACCGATCTGCAATCCCGGCAGAGCTTTCCGGCGCTACCCGGCTCGCCGGTGCGGTCGTCTGGCTGCACTGGAAGATCGCCCCCGGTCGACGCCGCTCGATGTTACTGGCCCATGGCGACATGCCTGCAGGGCAGTTACGGGCGCTGCGTGCACGCCTCAGAATCGAGGCTCTGGAGCGGGCGTTGCCCGACATGCCGACGCGATGAGAACGACTCTCGAACGGCGCCGGCAAGCCGCGAAAATGTGCAGTAGTTCCGCGAACTTTCCGCGGGGCGGTCAGTCTATCCGAGCAGCCCGAGAGGCCGCTGGTCGATGACGCAGGACGACTCCGACCAGCAGCTCGTCGAGCGGGTCCAGGCGGGCGACAAGGCCGCTTTCGACCTGCTGGTGCGCAAGTACCAGCATCGCGTGCTGAAGCTGGTGAGCCGGTTCGTTTCCGACGCTGCGGAAGCGGAGGACGTCGCCCAGGAGGCATTCCTCAAGGCGTACCGGGCACTGGCTTCGTTCCGCGGAGACAGTGCGTTTTACACGTGGCTGTATCGCATCGCGATCAACACGGCGAAGAACGCGCTGGTTTCGAATCGGCGGCGGCCGGTCGACTTCGATCTGGATCTGCAGGATCCCGAACAGTACGACCGGCACGCGCGGCTCAAGGAGGGCGATACCCCGGAGGGGGTGCTGCTCACCGAGGAGATCCGCAGCGTGGTCGAGAAGGCGATGGAACAGCTGCCGGAGGATTTGCGGACGGCGATCGTCCTGCGCGAGCTGGAGGGTTTGTCGTACGAGGAGATTGCGGAGGCGATGGATTGCCCGGTCGGTACCGTGCGTTCTCGAATATTCCGGGCACGCGAGGCGATCGACAAGAAGCTGAAGCCGCTGCTGGACTGACCTCAAGCGAGAGGGCCGGGCGGCAGAAATTGTGAAATTGCGGATCGCGCCCGGACGGCGCGTTGAACTGCAGCCATGGATACTGGCAATGTTGCGACCGAGGGTGACTGAACACATGACCGATGCGTTGAACGAACAGCTCTCAGCCTGCCTGGACGGTGAACTTCCTCCGGCAGAGCTCGATCTGTTGCTGAAGCGCCTGGAGCGCGATCCTGAATTGCGCCAGACCCTGGGCCGCTACACCGCCGTCGGCGAGGCCATGCGCCAGCCCCGGCCGGCGATCGCCTCGAGCTCCTTCGCAGAGAAAGTCATGGCGGCGGTCGATCAGGAACCCGCGGTCGCGCGTCGGCGCGTGCGGATTCCTCCGGTCCTGCTGCGCAGCCTGCGTCCAGTTGCCGGAATCGGCGTGGCGGCCACGGTCGCTGCCATCGCGATTTTCTCGGTCCAGCAGGCCGGCGTTGCGCCCGGTCCGGTCGCTTCGAACCAGGCGTCATCGGCGCCGACTGCAGTCGTCGCACAGAGCGATGACGACGCTGCGAGCTACATCGTGCCGACCAACACCACGCAGTCGGCCTTCGTGCCGGCCACGCGCCTGACGAACTACGTCGTCGCGCACAGCGAATACTCCTCGCCGCTGGCCCGCCGCTCGATGTTGACGGGCGTGCTCGCGGAAGACGATGGCGATCCGGACGTCGCGACCACGACGATCACGGACGAGACGAATAAGGACGACGAAAAGAAGTCGTCCGCGCAATCGCAATAACTGCCTCGATGACCGTCTTCAAATATTCCGTTGCGCTCGCCGCCGTCGCGCTCACTGCGATGAGCTCGGCAAACGCGGCCGACCGCGCCGCGCGCGAGTGGCTCGAGCGCATGTCCGAGTCGCTGGCGACCCGCAACTACGACGGCCGTTATCTGCACGTGCGCAACTCGCGCACCGAGACGATGCGGATCATCCACCGCGTGGAGAAGGGCAAGGTCACCGAGCGGCTGGTGTCGCTCGACGGCAGTGGCCGCGAGATCATCCGCAACCAGGACGAGGTGATCTGCTACCTGCCGGACCGTAGAACCGTGCTCGTCGAGAAGCGTACCGACGACCGCACGTTGATGGCCACGGTGCCGCTCTATAACGAGCAGCTCGAGGAGCACTACAGCATCGAGCGCGGCGCCTTCAAGAAGGCGCTCGGCCGCCGCACGCAGGTGATTCTGGTGCAGCCGCGCGATCAGTTCCGCTACGGCTACCGCCTGTGGCTGGACGACGAGACCGCGATGCCGCTGATGTCGCAGCTGTGCGATCGCAATGGCAATGTCATCGAGCAGATCGTGTTTGCCGAGCTGAATTTCCGCGACCGCATCGCCGCCGATGCGGTGAAGCCCGCCGTCTCGGGCGAGGGCTTCCGCTGGGTGCGGCAGGATGCGCAGGAGCCGCGCATGGCGAACGTGGCGCTCGGCTGGAGTATCGTGCGCGTGCCGTCCGGCTTCCGCCTGACCACCTGGAGACTGCAGGTCATCCAGGGCTCGAACACTCCGGTGCGGCACCTCGTGCTCTCGGACGGGCTCGCTTCGGTATCGGTCTTCATTGAGCCCCGCTCGCCGCAGACCGAGGCGATGCGTGGTCTTGCCAAGGTGGGCGCCGCGTTCGCGTTCTCGCGCGACCTGGACGGCCACCAGGTCACCGCTGTCGGCGAAGTGCCGGCGGCGACGGTCGAGGCGATCGCCGAGGCCGTGACCAAAGAAGAAGCCGCCGAGCTCGGCCCAGTCGCCCGCGAGCAGCGCCAGTAAACGGTTCCCTTCCGATGCCTCAGTGGACGGTTTACAGCCGTACCGACTGCAGCCTGTGCGAGCACCTGTTGGAGGAGCTCGCCGAGCTGCTGGGTCCGGCGGTGGCGGCAGCCGTGCAGGTCGTAGATATCGCGGGCGATCCGGAGCTGGAACGCAAATACGGCACGCGTATTCCGGTCTTGCTGGCAGATGGCGAGTTTGTCTGCGCTTACCGGCTGGACGTGGAGCGAGTGCGTGCCTACCTGTAGGCACGGATTGTCGGGCTAAAGCCCGACCTACAGCCTATAATCCGCCGCCGCTTGAGTCCCCGGCCCTCTGATGAAGCTGATCCGCAACTTTTCCATCATCGCGCACATCGATCACGGCAAGTCCACGCTGGCCGACCGCTTCATCCAGCTGTGCGGCGGACTGGAAGCCCGCGAGATGGAAGCGCAGGTGCTCGACTCCATGGATCTGGAGCGGGAGCGCGGCATTACCATCAAGGCGCAGAGCGTGTCGCTGCGCTATCGCGCCCGCGACGGCGAAACCTACCAGCTGAACATGATCGACACGCCCGGGCACGTCGACTTCTCCTACGAAGTGTCGCGCTCGCTGGCCGCCTGCGAAGGTGCCTTGCTCGTGGTGGACGCGGCGCAGGGCGTCGAGGCGCAGAGCGTGGCGAACTGCTACACGGCGATCGAGCAGGGGCTCGAAGTGCTGCCGGTGCTCAACAAGATCGATCTGCCCTCGGCCGATCCGCCGAAGGTCATCAAGGAGATCGAGGAGATCATCGGCATCGAGGCGCAGGACGCGCTGCGCGTGAGCGCCAAGACCGGCGAGAACGTGCCCGAACTGCTCGAAGAGCTGGTCCGGCGCATCCCGGCGCCGCGTGGCGACCCGGACGGGCCGCTGCAGGCGCTGATCATCGACTCCTGGTTCGACAACTACGTCGGCGTGGTCTCGCTGGTGCGCGTGATGAACGGCTCGCTCAAGACCGGCGCGAAGATCCGCGTCTGGTCGACCGGCCGCGCGCACCAGGTCGACAAGCTCGGCCGCTTCACGCCGAAGTCGATGACCAGCGAGACGCTGGAAACCGGCGAGGTCGGCTTCGTCATCGCCGGTATCAAGGAGATCGATGGCGCGCCGGTCGGCGACACCATCACGCTGGATGCACGACCCGCGAGCGAGCCGCTGGCGGGCTTCAAGAAAGTACAGCCGCGCGTGTTCGCCGGGCTGTTCCCGGTGAAGTCGGAGGACTACGAGTCGTTCCGCGACGCGCTCGCCAAGCTCAAGCTCAATGACTCAGCGCTGCATTACGAGCCGGAAGTCTCGACCGCGCTCGGCTTCGGCTTCCGCTGCGGCTTCCTCGGACTGTTGCACATGGACATCGTGCAGGAGCGCCTGGAGCGCGAGTACGACCTGACCCTGGTAACCAGTGCGCCGACGGTCGTTTACGAGATCGCGCTCACCGACGGCAGTACCGTGTATGTCGACAACCCGGCGAAGCTGCCGCCCAGCAACGAGATCGAAGACATCCGCGAGCCGATCATCACCGCGAACATCCTGCTGCCTCCGGAGCATGTCGGCGCGGTTCTCAAGCTGTGCAACGACAAGCGCGGCAAGCAGACCAAGATGCACTACGTCGGCAATCAGGTGTCGTTGCAGTACGAGCTGCCGCTCGCGGAAGTCGTGCTCGACTTCTTCGACCGCCTCAAGTCGGTGAGCCGCGGTTACGCGTCGTTCGACTATGAGTTCAACCGCTTCGAGAGCGCGCCGGTCGAACGGCTCGACGTGCTGATCAACGGCGACGTGGTCGACGCGCTGTCGATGATCGTCCATCGCGACAACGCTTATCACCGCGGCCGCGAGCTGGTCGACAAGATGCAGGAGCTGATTCCGCGGCAGATGTTCGAGGTCGCCGTGCAGGCAGCGATCGGCAGCCACATCATCGCGCGCGCGACGGTGAAAGCTCTGCGCAAGAACGTCCTCGCCAAATGTTATGGCGGCGACATCACGCGCAAGCGCAAGCTCCTCGAGAAGCAGAAGGAAGGCAAGAAGCGCATGAAGCAGCTCGGCTCCGTCGAGATCCCGCAGGAAGCGTTCCTCGCGGTGTTGCAGGTCGGCAAGGAAAAATAAGCATGATCTTCGATTTCTCCTTCATCCTGGTCGCGGCTACGGCGCTGACCGGCATCATCTGGGGTATCGACAGCTGGCTGTTCAAGCCCAAGCGCGTGGCTGCCGCCGTTGCCGCCGGCACGGCGCCGCAGAGCGTGCGCGAGCCGGTTGCCGTCGAGTACGCCCGCTCGTTCTTCCCGGTAATCCTGATCGTGCTGCTGATCCGCTCGTTCCTGTTCGAGCCGTTCCGCATCCCCTCGGACTCGATGATGCCGACGCTGCTCGACGGCGACTTCATCTTCGTCAACAAGTACGCCTACGGCCTGCGGCTGCCGGTGATCAACAGCAAGATCGTGGCGATCGACGAGCCGCATCGCGGCGACGTCATCGTGTTCCGGCTGCCCTCCGATCCGTCGACCAACTACATCAAGCGGCTGGTCGGTCTGCCCGGCGATCACATCGTGGTGCGCGACCGCCAGGTCTTCGTCAACGGCGAGCGCATGCCGGTGCGGCTGGACGGCATCTACCAGGGCCACGGGCATACCGGCGCCAAGATCGGCTTCGAGCAGCTCGGCACGGTCGAGCACCGGGTGCTGTACCTGATGGACCGCTACACGCGGGACTTCGAGCAGACGGTGCCCGAAGGCCACTACTTCTTCATGGGCGACAACCGCGATAACAGCCGCGACAGCCGCTTCCCCGAGGTCGGTTTCGTCCCAGAGCGCAACCTGGTCGGCAAGGCCGTGCGGATCTGGCTGAACTGGGATTGGCCGGATGCGCCGCTCTGGAGCCGTATTGGCGACCCGATCCGCTGAAGTGAGGACTGTCTGCTGGACGCCGCAGCTTTCTTATGACAAAGAGGCGGGCAGTGAAAACTGCTACTTCTCTACCTCCTGGGAGCTTCTCTATGCGTTCTCGCCAGCGCGGCGCCACCATGATCGGAATGCTGGTCATCCTCTCGATCGTGGGCTTCGCCCTCTATGGTGCGATCCGGCTGACGCCGGTGTATCTCGAGTACATGGCCGTGGTCCGCGCGCTCGAGCAGACCGCCAAGGAGGGTGGCGCGGGCGGACCGCAGGACCTCCGCAACTCGCTCGACAAGCGCTGGACGGTCGAGGACATCCACAGCCTCACGCCGAAGGACGTCGAGATCAAGAAGGTCGGCAGCGGCTACACGATGCGCGCCTGGTATCGGGCCGAAGCGCCTTTCGTCGCCAATGTCTCGCTGGTCGCGGACTTCGACAAGACGGTCAAGGTCGGCGACACAGCCGGCAGCTGACGTGTGCGGTCGCGCCATTGAAGACGGCAGGTGAATGGCTGCGCGACGCGCTCGGCTATGAGTGCCGCGATCCCGCACTGCTCGAAGCCGCGCTGACCCACCGCAGCGCCGGCGGGCCCCACAACGAACGGCTCGAGTTCCTCGGCGATGCAGTGCTCAACTGCGTCGTCGCCATGCTGGTGTTTCGCGAGTTCGGCGCGGCCGACGAGGGTGAGCTGTCGCGCTTCCGCGCGAGCCTGGTCAGCGGCGAAGCGCTCGCCGTGGTTGCGGCGGAGATCGAGCTCGGCGACCAGCTGCGCCTCGGCTCCGGCGAGTTGAAGTCCGGCGGCTTTCGCCGCAAATCGATCCTGGCCGACGCGCTCGAAGCCTTGTTCGGCGCGATCTACCTCGACGGCGGCTTCGAAGCCTCGCAGCAGGTGATCGAGCGCCTGTTCGTGCCGCGCCTGGATCGCCTGCCGAGCGCGGCGGAACTGAAGGATCCCAAGACCCGTTTGCAGGAAACGCTGCAGGCGCGCGGCCTGCCGCTGCCGAGCTATGCAGTCGAATCGACTTCCGGCGAGGCGCACAATCAGTTGTTCCAGGTGCGCTGCTCGGTCGATGCGCTCGGCTTGCGGGTCGTCGCCAGCGGTCCGAGCCGACGGCGCGCCGAGCAGGCGGCGGCGCAATTGATTCTCAACGCACTCATGCAGACGTTACAGGGAGATCAGCGGTGAGCGAGCCCGCGAATCCCCCGAGCGGGGCAGGGCATCGCTGCGGCTTCGCCGCGATCGTCGGCCGGCCGAACGTCGGCAAGTCGACGCTGCTGAATGCGCTGCTCGGCCGCAAGGTCAGCATCGTCAGCCCGAAGCCGCAGACCACGCGCCACCGCATCCTCGGCATCCTGACGCGCCCCGACGCGCAGGTGATCTTCGTCGACACGCCCGGCCTGCACGCCGGCGCGCGGCGCGCGATGAACCGCCACATGAATCGCGCCGCGCTCGCTTCGCTGCAGGATGCGGACGTGAACGTGTTCGTGGTGGAGGCATTGCGCTGGACCGACGAGGATCAGCGCGTGCTCGACGAGCTGGTGAAGCAAAATCGCCCGATCATCCTGGTGCTCAACAAGGCGGACAAAGTGTTCCCGAAGGAGCGCCTGCTGCCGTTCATTGACGAGTTGAATCGGCGCGCTAAGTTCGCCGAAGTCGTGCCGCTGTCGGCGTTGAAGCGCAGCAATATCGAGCAGCTGCCCTCGACCATCGCAGGGTACTTGCCGGAATCGCCGTCGCACTTCCCCGAAGATCAACTCACCGACCGCTCGGACCAATTCCAGGCGGCAGAGATCGTCCGCGAGAAGCTGACCCTGCGCCTGCGGCAGGAGCTGCCGTACGGCCTCACCGTCGTCCTCGAACAGTTCAAGGAAGAAGACGGCCGCTTGCTGATCAACGCCGTCATCTGGGTCGAGCGCAGCGGCCAGAAGGCGATCGTCATCGGCAACGGCGGTGAGCAGCTCAAGGCGGTCGGTCGCTCGGCGCGCCTGGAAATGGTGGAGCTGTTCAAGCGCCCGGTGCATCTCGAGCTGTGGGTGAAGGTGAAGGAAAACTGGTCCGATAACGAGACAGCCCTGCGCCAGCTGGGCTACGAGACGTGAGCGAACCGCGAAAGGTCGAGCTGCAGCCGGCTTACGTGCTGCATCATCGACCCTATCGCGATACCAGCCGGATCCTCGAATTGTTCACGCGCGACTACGGTCGCGTGTCGGTGTTCGCCCGCGGGGCGCGCAGCGCGCGCAAGGCGGGCACCGCGCTGACTTCGGTCCTGCAACCGTTCAATCGGCTGCTGGTGTCCTGGAGCGGCAGAGGCGAGGCGGGCCAGCTGATTGCGGCGGAGTTCGATGGGGCCGTCTCGACGTTGCCGCCGGACCGCCTCGTGAGCGGCTTCTACTTGAACGAGCTGCTGCTGAAGCTGTTCGCGCGTCATGACAGCCATCCTGACGTCTTCGCCATGTACGGCATGACGCTGCAGGCTCTCAAGGTCGATGCAGAAGGAGTGCGGCCGCTGCGCCTGTTCGAGAAGCGGCTGCTGGATGCACTCGGCTACGGACTTGCGCTCGAGCGTGACGTCGATGCGGACCGCCCGCTCGACGAGCGCTATGCCTATCGCTATCGGCTCGACCAGGGCGCGACGCGCATCGAGGGTGTCGCGGAGGGCGTCGATATCTTCTCCGGACGAATGCTGCTCGCCGTTGCCCGCGAGGATTTCTCCGATCCCGCCGTCTGCGCCGAGGCGCGCGCTCTGCTCCGTGCCGCGCTCGACCGCTGCCTCGAAGGCAAAGAACTCCGCACTCGCGAGGTGATGCTGGCCCTGCGCCGGCGGCGTGAGTAATGCGCTGTAGGTCGGGCTTCAGCCCGACTTCTGTACAATCCGGCCCATGCTGCACCTCGGAGTCAACGTCGACCACGTCGCCACGCTGCGCCAGGCCCGTCGCGCGAGCTTTCCCGACCCCGTGTTCGCCGCCCTGATCGCGGAGCAGTCCGGCGCCGACAACATCACGATGCATCTGCGCGAGGATCGTCGGCACATTCAGGACCGCGATATCCGGGTCGCACGCGAGACGCTGCAGACGCGCCTCAATTTCGAGATGGCAGCGACCGACGAAATGGTGCGCATCGCCTGCGAGGTGCGGCCGGCGGACTGTTGCCTGGTCCCCGAGCGTCGCGCCGAGGTGACGACGGAAGGCGGGCTGGACGCAGCATCGCAAATCGCGGCGCTGGGTCCGGTGTGTCGCAAGCTCGCCGATGCAGGAATTCGCGTGTCGCTGTTCGTGGATCCGGACGTGGCGCAGCTCGAAGCGGCGGTGCGCGTCGGCGCACCTGCAGTCGAGTTGCACACCGGTTCTTATGCCGACGCGCGCGGCGAGCAGCAGGCGCGCGAGTTGCAGCGGATTCGCGCTGCGGCTCGGCACGCCAGCGGCCTCGGCTTGATCGTGCATGCCGGTCACGGCATGAACTATCACAACGTGCAGCCGATCGCGGCGATCCAGGAGATCGTCGAGTTGAACATCGGTCATGCCATCGTCGCGCGCTCGCTGATCGACGGCATGGCGCGCGCGGTGGCGGAAATGAAGCGACTGATGGTCGAGGCGCGTGCGGCGAGCAGCGCATGATCTTCGGCATCGGCACGGACGTGGTGCAGATCGAGCGCGTCCGGCTGGTGCACGAGAAATTCGGCGAGCGCTTCGTCGAGCGGCTGCTGCTGCCCGCCGAGCTGGCAGCGTTCCGGCGCTACACGCGGCCGGTGCGCTTCCTGGCGATGCGCTTCGCGGCGAAGGAAGCGATCGTCAAGGCGATGGGCACCGGCTTCGCGCATGGCATGTGGATTCGCGACACCGGCGTCGTCTCGAATACATGGGGCAAGCCGGAGATCGTCTGGTCGGAGCGCGGTCGTCAGATGTGCGAGAAGCTGGGCATCGGCGAGGGCCACGTGACGCTGACGGATGAGGCCGGCCTGATCGTGGCCGTCGTCGTGTTGATGAGAAGGGTGACCTGAGGACCATGGCCGTATTCGTGTTCGACATCGAGACCGTTCCCGACGTGGAGCTCGGGCGGCGCGTCTTCGGTTTGCACGACCTGAGCGACAAGCAGGTCGGCTACGTCATGCAGGCGAAACGCCGCGAGGAGTCCGGCAGCGAATTCCTGTCGCTCGAACAGCAGCGCGTCGTCTGTATCTCCATCGCCATGCGCTCGCGCGACAGTTTCCGCGTCTGGTCGCTCGGTGAGCCCGATGCTCCGGAGGCCGAGCTGATCCAGCGCTTCTACGACGGCATCGAGAAGTTCACGCCGGACCTGGTGTCCTGGAACGGCGGCGGCTTCGACCTGCCGGTGCTGCATTACCGGGCCTTGCGTCACGGCATCGTGGCGCCGCGCTACTGGGAGGCGGGCGACGCCGACCAGGCGTTCCGCTTCAACAACTACCTCAGCCGCTATCACTCGCGACATCTGGATCTCATGGACGTGTTGTCGAGCTACCAGGGGCGCGCCCGCGTGAGTCTGGAAGGCGCGGCGCTGTTGCTCGGTCTGCCGGGCAAGCTCGGCATGAGCGGCGAGAAGGTGTGGGACGCGTACCTCGACGGGCAGATCGACGTGATCCGCAACTACTGCGAAACGGACGTGCTCAACACGTACCTGATCTACCTGCGCTTCGAGATGATGCGCGGCCGGCTGCTGCCGCAGGAATATCGCGACGAGGTGCAGCGCGCGCGCGACGTGCTGAGCCAGCAGGCGAAGCCGCACTTCCAGGAATTTCTCGCCGCCTGGCAGGAACCGCACTGTTGAACGCAGCAGTCGAGATCATCGACCTCGCCCACGACGGACGCGGCGTCGCGCGCGTCGACGGCAAAACCGTGTTCATCGACGACGCACTGCCGGGCGAGCACGTCGAGTGGCGGCGTATCAAGCGCGGTCGCAACTTCGATGAAGGGCGCCTGCAGCGCGTGGTCGAGCCGGCGGCGGATCGCGTCGAGCCGCGCTGCGCGCATTTCGGCGTGTGCGGCGGCTGTGTGTTGCAACACTTGGCACCGACGCGGCAACTCGAATTCAAGCAGCGTCAGTTGTACGAGGCTCTGACGCGTATCGGCAAAGTCACGCCGGCTGAAACGCTGCCGCCGTTACAGGGCGGCGTCTGGAACTACCGGCGTCGGGCGCGCCTCGCGGCGCGCTGGGTTCCGAAGAAGGAACGCACGGTGCTGGGGTTCCGAGAGCGCAGCACCAGCTACATCACGGACGTGAAGCGCTGCGAAGTGCTCGCGCCGCCGGTCGATTCGCTGATCGAGCCGCTGTCGCTGTTGCTGACTCAGTTGAGCGTGCGCAATCGCGTGCCGCAGATCGAAGTCGCTGTGGCGGACAACGCGCTCGCGCTCGTCGTGCGCGTGCTGGAAGAGCTGACTGCGGCCGATCGTGAGCTGCTGCTGCAATTCGCGCGTGAGCACGCTGTGCAGCTGTACCTCCAGCCGGGCGGTTACGACACGATCGCGCCGCTGACCGACGTCACGCCGCTCGAATATCGTCTGCCGCAGTTCGACGTGACCGTGCGCTTTCAGCCGAACGATTTCGTGCAGGTCAACGGCGAGCTCAACGTGCTGATGGTGGCGCGCGCGGTCGAGTTGCTCGCACCCGCTCCCGGCGAGCAAGTGCTCGACCTGTTTTGCGGTCTCGGAAATTTCTCGCTGCCGCTCGCGCGCAGTGGCGCGCACGTCGTCGGCGTCGAGGGCGACGCGGGATTGGTCGCTCGCGCCCGCGCCAACGCCACGCTGAATGGCATCGACAACAGCGAGTTCTTCGCCGCCGATCTCGCGCAAGCGTCGGCCGCTGATGCAGCGTGGGCGCGCCGCAGCTATGACAAGGTGCTGCTCGATCCGCCTCGCGCCGGTGCACTCGAAGTGCTGCCGATCGTGGCGCGTTGCGGCGCGAAGATCGTGCTGTACATTTCCTGCCATCCGGGAAGCCTGGCGCGGGATGCCGGCATCCTCGTCCACGAGCACGGCTTTGCGCTGCGCGCCGCCGGCGTCATGGACATGTTCCCGCATACTGCGCACGTCGAATCGGCGGCACTATTCATTCGCGAGTAGGCAAGCGCCATGACACTAGGTCCTCTGATGATCGATGTGCAGGGCACGACTCTCACCGAAGAGGATCGCGACCTGCTGCAGCACCCGCTGGTCGGCGCGGTCATTCTGTTCACGCGCAACTTCGAGAGCATCGAACAACTGGAACGGCTCGTCGCCGATATCCGCGCGGCGCGTACGCCGCCGCTGCTCGTGACTGTCGATCACGAAGGCGGACGAGTGCAGCGCTTCCGCAAGGGATTCACCGTACTGCCGGCGATGCGCACCATCGGGCGTCAATACGATCTCGACGAGGCGGCAGGCAAACAACTGGCGCGGCAATGCGGTTGGCTGATGGCTGCTGAGCTGCGCGCGGTGGCGATCGACATGAGCTTTGCGCCGTGCGTGGACCTGGACTACGGCGTCAGCAGCGTCATCGGCGACCGGGCGTTTCATCGCGATCCCCAGGTCGTGGCTGAGCTCGCCATAGCCTTCGCCGGCGGCATGCGCGAGGCGGGCATGGTGGCGACGGCCAAGCACTTCCCAGGGCATGGAGCGGTGGTACCGGACTCGCACGTGGCCATGCCCGTCGACCGGCGGCCGCTGTCCGACCTGGACGAGGACCTCTATCCGTACCGGCGGCTGATCGGCAACGGCCTGGCGGCCGTGATGGCCGCCCACGTGATCTTCGAGGAGGTCGACCCGCTGCCTGCAGGGTTTTCCTCACGCTGGATCCAGCAGGAGCTCCGGGGCAATTTGGGGTTCGACGGAGCTATTTTTACCGACGATTTGTCGATGAAGGGTGCAGCGGTGGTCGGCGACATGGCACAGCGCGCCGCGGCGGCCCTGGCGGCCGGCTGCGACGTGCTTTCCCTGTGCAACGATCGCAAAGGTGTGCTGCAAGTCATCGATTCTTTGCGGGGAAGCGGGGATCCTCTGAGTCAAGTTCGGATGGTGCGCCTCCACGGCAAGCCCGGGCCGACCCGGGGAGCGCTGCAAGCGTCCGCGGAATGGCAGGCCTGCGAGGGTGCCGTCAGGGGTTGTATGGAGCGGCCCGATCTGAAGTTGAATTCATGATTGCCTACAGTGATATGAGCGTGGACCCAAGCTTGTCCCCTGGTCTGTTCCAGGCCCTGGCGGCTGCCGCCCCGGAAGGCATCGCGATCTGCGAGGCCCGCTCGGGCGAATGGCAGGTCGTGTACGCCAATGCGGCGATGGAGCACCTGACCGGCTATGAAGCCGCCGCCCTGCGCGGCCGGACCCTGCGGTTCCTGCAGGCCGAGGACCATGAGCAGGAAGGCCTGGCGCGGATTCGCGCAGCCCTGCAAGACGGGACTCCCTGCACGACCGTACTGCGGAATTACCGACGCGACGGGACCATGTTCTGGAACGAGCTCACGCTGGTCCCGCTGCGAGATGCGGAGGGCCGGGTGACGCACTTCGCCAGTTTCCATCGCGAAGGCGGCGATCGCCTGCGGCTCGACCCGAAGGACGCACGCGATCCTTCGATGAACACGCAGACCATGCTGGCCTACCTGCGTGACGACAAGCTCACCGGACTGCTGCGACGGACGTACTTCGAAGAGCTGGTGAAGCGCGACTGGGGCCTGGCGCAGCGCGAGTCGCGTCGCCTGAGCTTCCTCGTGTTCGATCTCGACTGCTACTCGCAATACCGCGACGTGTTCGGCCGACCGGGTGCGGACCAGTCGTTCCGTCGCATCGCGCGCGTCATCGCCGGTTGCTTCCGTCGCGCCAGCGACCTGTGCGGCCGGTTCGACGAGGATCAGATTGCGGCGCTGACGACGGGGCTCGATCTGGGCCAGGCGTCGAAGCTGGCCGAAGCGGTGCTGGCGCGAGTACGTGATCTCGCGATTCATCATCCGCGTTCATCGGTATCGCGCTACGTGACTGCCAGCGCTGGTGTCGTGTCGCTGGTGCCGCCGCACGATGCAAATCCGACGCGCGCTTATGAGTCGGCGCTGCGTGCGCTGAAAGACGCCAAAGAGCTGGGGAAGAATCGAGTGGTCAGTCGCGAGTGCGATTGAGTACTCCGCGCTAACTCAGAAGATACTCTCGCAAAGATCGCCAAGATCGCCAAGAAGAACCAGAGATTCAGCGTCCGGCGATTTTACTGTTCGGAGTTTCAGATCGACTTCTCTTCCTTGGCGTCTTGGCGCCTTGGCGAGATATTCCGGATTCGCGCTTACGCTCCCGTACTGGGCGTCACGATCGCAATCACGCCAAATCTCGGCGAATCCAGGTAGTGCCGTTCGTTGCTGCGCATCCTGCGGCTCTGTCTCAGCACGAACCTCTGCGTTGGCTCCCCTGCTGCACTCGGCGCGTCGTACACGAGATCCAGCGTCAAGTGTAGATAGCGGCCGCGCGACAGCGCGACCTGACCCACCAGCCCCGAGCCCGCGGGCACCAGCGAATTGATCGGCAGATACCTCGCGTCGTCGCGCGGATAGCCCGGCTGCGTCCAGCCGAAGTGCGCGAGCGGCTGATAGTTGCGGCTACGCTTGAGCGTGTCGGCAATCGCCTGCAGCTTGAACTTCGCGGGCGGCAGGGCGGGATACGTAGCAGTCGTCGTCGGCGCCGGCTCGTTCGAAGCGAACGGCGACGGCTCATCCTCGGGAATCACCAGCCGCTGGCCGGCCTCGGCGGCTTCCATGCTCCATTCTTCCGGCGAGGCGTTCGGGGTCAGCGTGCGAAAGATCAGCAGCTCGACGTCGTAGTTCTGCAGCACCTGCGCCGTGGTCGGTTGCTGCGCGGAGGCAGTCAGCGTCGCGACGCTCAGCAAGGCGCACAATGAGGCGATTGGGGTGAGCTGTTTCATCGGCGCAGTTTAGCAGCAGCGGGTTTCTTCAGGTCTTCGAGCAGCTGCTCGACCGCAGCGAAACGCTGCTCGTCCTTCTCCAGTTTCAGCGTGAAGCGCAATTTCGTGCCGCCTTCCAGGCGGTGCGTGCGCGAGTTCTGCTGCACGTAGCGGATCAGCGTCGCCGGCTCGACGCGGGTGTCGCGCTCGAACGTCACCGAGCCGCCGCCCGGACCGACGTCGATCTTGCGCAAGCCGAGCGCGCGCGCCGCCTGCTTGTAGCCGGCGATGCGGAACAGATTCTTCGCCGGTTCCGGCAACAGGCCGAAGCGATCGATCATCTCCACCTGCAGCTCGCGCAATTCGTCGGCGGTCGCGGCGGCGGCGATGCGCTTGTACAGCACGAGCCGCAGGTGCACGTCGGGCAGATAGCTGTCCGGGAGCAGCGAGGCGACGTGCAGGTCGACCTCGGGGCCCTGGTGCATCGGCTGATCGAGCTGCGGGATCTTGCCGGACTTGAGCGCGTTGACCGCGCGCTCGAGCATTTCCATGTAGAGCGCGTAACCGATCTCCTGGATCTGGCCGCTCTGCTCCTCGCCGAGCAGCTCACCGGCGCCGCGAATTTCCAGGTCGTGCGTGGCGAGCGTGAAGCCCGCGCCGAGATCCTCGAGCGACTCGATGGCTTCGAGTCGCTTCGCGGCGTCGGCGGTCATCGCGTTGCGCGGCGGTGTCAGCAAATAGGCATATGCCTGGTGATGCGAGCGGCCGACGCGACCGCGCAGCTGGTGGAGCTGTGCGAGACCGAGCTTGTCGGCGCGATCGATGATGATCGTGTTGGCCGTAGGCACGTCGATGCCGCTCTCGACGATCGTCGTGCACACCAGCAGGTTGCTGCGCTGGTGATAGAAATCGAGCATCACCTGCTCGAGCTCGCGTTCGCGCATCTGGCCGTGGCCGACTGCGATACGCGCTTCGGGCACGAGCTCGGCGATCGCTCGCGCCGTGCGCTCGATAGTGTCCACGCTGTTGTGCACGTAGTAGATCTGACCGCCGCGACGGATTTCGCGCAGGCAGGCCTCGCGAATCGACGCGGAATCCCATTGCGACACGAACGTCTTGATCGACAGGCGCGCGGCCGGCGGCGTCGTGATCAACGACAGCTCGCGCAAGCCGCCCATCGCCATGTTCAGCGTTCGCGGGATCGGCGTCGCGGTGAGCGTCAGCACGTCGACTTCGGCGCGCAGCTGCTTGAGCTTTTCCTTGTCCTTCACGCCGAAGCGATGTTCTTCGTCGATGATCAGCAGACCGAGCCGGCCGAACTTCACCCCGCTCTGTAACAGCCGATGCGTGCCGATCACGATGTCGGTCTGGCCGGATTCGAGGCTCTGAATCACCTGATCGACTTCGCGCGCGCTGCGAAAGCGCGACAGCGCTTCGACTTTTACCGGCCAGTCGGCGAAGCGGTCCGCGAAGGTCTGGTAGTGCTGTTGCGCCAGCAGCGTCGTCGGCACCAGCACCGCAACTTGTTTGCCGGCCTGGACGGTTACGAACGCGGCCCGCAACGCGACTTCGGTCTTGCCGAAGCCGACGTCGCCGCACACGACGCGGTCCATCGGCTTGCCGCTGGCAAGGTCGGCGATCACCTGTTCGATCGCCTGAGATTGATCCGGCGTCTCCTCGAACGGGAACGCAGCCTCGAACGTGCGCAGCTCGGCTTCGTTCGCGACCAGTTGCTCGCCCTGGCGCGCGGCGCGGCGCGAGTACAGATCGAGCAGCTCAGCGGCGGTGTCGTGAATACGCTGCGCAGCTTTGCGCTTCGCCTTTTCCCAAGTGTCGGTGCCGAGCTTGTGTAGCGGCGCCGTTTCGGTCGGTGCGCCGGTGTAACGACTGACGAGATCGAGCGCATGCACTGGCACGTACAGCTTGTCGCCGTCCGCATATTCGAGCAGCAGGAATTCGTTGGTCAGTCCGCCGACGTCGAGCGTCGCGAGGCTGACGAAACGCCCGACGCCATAGTCTTCGTGCACGACCGGCGAGCCGGGGCGGAGGTCCGTCAGATCGCGGATGATCTTTTCGGGATCGCGCTCGGCGCGGCGTCGCCGACGTTCCTGGCGCGCGCGTTCGCCGAACAGTTGCTCTTCTGCGATCAGTGCGAGCGGCGGTTCGGTGAGCACCAGGCCCGTCGCGATCGGCGAGACCGTGATGCCGAGCGCCGTGCTGCCTTCTTCGAACGCCGACCAGCTGTCGACGAGCTGCGGCCGCAGGTTCCGCTTCTGCAGGATGTCCAGCAGCATCTCGCGGCGTCCGGCAGATTCAGCCGCAAGCAACACGCGGCCTTGAAAGTCGCTCAGGAACCGCGCGAGCTCGCGCGCCGGCTCTTCGCTGCGCGCATCGATGCGCAGCGCCGGTGGCGAGCGCGTCGCGAAGTTCTGATAGGGCAATGACTGCGTGAGCGGATCCAGCTCCACGCGCGACAGCTCGATCCGACGCAACGCTTCGAGCCGTTGCACGAGCTCATCCACCGGCGTGAACACTTCGGCGGGTTCGAGGATCGGACGTTCGGCATCGTGCCCGCGCTGCTCGTGGCGACTCGCGATCTCGCCGATCACCTGCGTAGCCGCGCCCTGCACATCCGTCTCCGCGGCGACGATCGTGTTAGCCGGCAGGTAATCGAACAGCGTCGCGGTCGCGTCGAAGAACAACGGCAGGTAGTACTCGATGCCCGGCGGCGGCGCGCCCTCGGCGATATCGCGATAGATCGCCATGCGCGTCAGATCGCCGGGGAAGCGATTGCGGAAGCGCCGTTTGAAATTCTGGATGCCGTCAGCGGTCAGCGGGAACTCGCGCGCCGGCAGCAGGCGCAGGGCTTGCACTTTATCGCCCGAGCGTTGCGTTTCCGGATCGAACACACGAATGGTTTCGACTTCGTCGTCGAACAGGTCGATGCGATACGGCGCGGGACTGCCCATCGGGTACAGGTCGATGATCGAGCCGCGGACCGCGAACTCGCCGGGCGCCATGACCTGCGAACTCGCGACGTAGCCCGCGCCGCTCAAGCGGTCGCGGAATGCTCCGACGTCGAGTACTTCACCGACGCTCAGATCGAACGCGTAGCCGTCGACGTAGGCCTGCGGCGGCAACCGTTGCAGCGCTGTCTCGAGATCGACGACGACGATGCCCTTCGTGAGTCGCGGCAGCGTCGACAACATACGCAAGCGCTGCGACACGATGTCCGGGTGCGGCGAGAAGAGGTCGTAGGGCAGCGTCTCCCATGCCGGGAAATGCTCGATATAGCTGCCCGGCTCGCAGAAGAACCGCAGCTCGTCCTCCATGCGGCTCGCCTGGCGCGCATTCGCTGCTATGACCAGCAGCGGCCCGGAGGCCTTGTGCGCAGCCTCAGCCAGCCACAGCGACGTGGCGGAGCCGTAGAGCTGGCCCCAGCGCACGTGCAGCTGGGCCTTGCTGGGCAGCAGGGGGCAATCCTGATCGGTCAAAACGGCGCTCCAAAATGACGACACTCGGGACGACGCCGTAGGGCGTCCCCGAAGAGGGTGGCGAGGTTAGCAGGTGAGGGCAGGGGGCTCTAGGAGCAAGAGCCCCCTGACTTGTCAGCCGGTCGTAATGACCGTGTGGATGACGTGGTTGTTCTCGAAGAACACGACGAAGCCCGGGTATTCCCAGCGCGTGATGGGCGGCTGCTGCGCCGAGGCGCCGCCGACCGGAGCAACTCGCTTGGTGGGCGCACCGTACTTCGCCTCAACCGAGTCCATCGACATGCCGCTAGCGGGCGTGGCGCTCGTGGCAGGGGATGCCTTGGTAGCCGGGACCTGTAGCTCGTCCGCCAGGGCCGAGCCGCACAGGACTACGGCAGCAGCGGCGGAGACCAGCCAGGATGTGGAACGCATGGATCGTCCTCTTGAATAGCGACGTCCGACTCTAATGCAGGCATTACATAAGGGCCAAGCACGGCACCCCGATAAGTTGTCGCAGTTCACATTTCCGGGTCGCCTGCAGTAGCCTTGCCGGCCTTATGTTCCATCCGGTGCCCGTCTACGTAGGGCTACGCTACGTGGTGAGCCGCAGCCGCGGCTTCTTCGTTTCCTTCATCAGCTGGATCTCGATGGCTGGCATCTGCGTCGGCGTCGCGGCGCTGATCACCATCATTTCGGTCATGAATGGCCTGGGAAACGAGGTGCGCGGGCGGCTCCTGAGTCTCACCTCGCACGCCACGATCTCCGCGGCGCCGGAGCGCATGCGCGACTGGCAGATGCTCGGGGAGCGCATCCGCAAGCAGCCCGACGTCGAAGGCGTCGCGCCGTTTCTCGATCTGCAAGGCATGCTCGGCCGCGGCGAGGATCTGCGCGCGGCGATGATTCGCGGCATCGAGCCGCAGCTCGAGCCGCAAGTCTCCCAGATCGGCGGGCATATGAACGTCGGCCGGCTCGAGGATCTGCAGCCGGGCGAAAGGCACATCGTGCTTGGCGCGGGGCTCGCTTACGCATTGGACGCGCGCGTCGGCGACGAGATCACAGTGCTCGTGCCGGTCAGCAACAGCAAGGCAGGTGAGGGTGCGATCGCCGGTATCGATCTGCAGCCTCGCATCCAGACGTTCACGGTCAGCGGCGTGTT
>Ga0068863_100001393_pt1 | contig 23981 bp, 21 predicted proteins | sample KBSSwiS62_FD_66596 | JGI IMG/M metagenome (GOLD analysis project Ga0068863, IMG submission 66596) | Switchgrass rhizosphere microbial communities from Kellogg Biological Station, Michigan, USA - KBS Switchgrass S6-2 | ecosystem: Host-associated > Plants > Roots > Rhizosphere > Soil ... | reverse complement strand
TCCGGCCATCCGAACATCGTGAACCTGTGGCAGGTCGGCGTCACCGAGAGCAGTCGGCCGTACATCGTGATGCCATATCACGCATCGGGTTCCCTCGCGGCCAGAGTGCACCGCGACGGCAGGATCTCGTGGCCCGAGGCGTTGCGCATCGGAGTGAAATTGTGCGGTGCGCTGGAAACCGCCCATCGGGCAAACACACTGCATCGCGACATCAAGCCGGCCAATATTCTCGTCAACGATTACGGCGAACCTCAACTGAGCGATTTCGGGACTGCGCGCATCGCCGGTGGATACAAAACGGTGACCGGGTTCTTCACCGGAACGCTCTCCTACACCGCGCCGGAGGTACTCGAGGGCAAGCCGCCGACTGCCGTGGCCGACGTGTACTCCCTCGGCGCGACGATTTACGCGCTGATCGCAGGCCACGCCGCGCACGAGCGCAAGACCGACGAGGAACTCGTCGCGCACTATCTGCGGATCACGTCGACCCCCGTGCCGGACCTGCGCGGCGAGGGAATCCCGGCCGATGTGTGCGCTGCGATCGAGAAGGCGATGTCGCTCGACCCGACCAAGCGGCAGCAGTCGGCGGAGGAATTCGGCCGCGAGTTGCAACTGGCGCAGCGGCACAACGGGTTGGTCGCGGATCCGATGGCCCTCAGCGAGCCCGCCGGTCACGTCCCTGAATCCTCAGGCGGCACGCAGTCACTGCCGCTCTCGGAGCCGATCCCTGTGGCACCTCCGCCTGAGGCGGCGCCGATCCCACCCGCCGACTCGATAGCGTCGGCTCCACCGCCGGACCCGAACATGTTCGCGCACACCTCGTCGGTCAGCGCGTCAAGCTTGCCGTGGCAAGCCCTGCAGCCCGGGCCCCCGCCGGGCGCCCCACCGCAGAAGCGGAAGAGCAAGAGAATCCTGATCGTCGCAGGGGCGCTTGCGGCGGTGCTGATTTTGGTGATCGGCGGCATCTTCATCGTCACCTCGTCGCATGAACCCGGCGGCGGCCCGCCCGCGCCTCCGCCGAGTCAACCGACCGTCGAAGCGCAGGCCGGTTGGCGCCCGATCGCGGATGCGCGCGTTGCCCTCGACGCGGTTACCGCCACCGAGGCCGACGGCACCATCTGGATCTTCGGTGGGATGGCCGCCGACAACCGCGTCACCGGAAGCCACGAGGGCTATGACCCCAGCATCGACAGCTGGAAGGGCGGCGAGGACTTGCCGGTTCCCGTGCAGCACGCGATGTCCGCGACGTGGAAGGACACCCCGGTCGTGCTGGGTGGCTGGCGAACCGAAGGCGCCAACCCGAAGGTCGCCACGGATCGGGTATGGCGGATCGTGAACAGTCAGTGGACGGAGTTGCCTCCGCTGCTGCAACCCCGGGCCGCAGGCGCGGCAGCCGTGGTGGGTGAAAGCTTGATCGTCACCGGCGGTGTGGATGCCACCGGCAAGTTGCTGAACACCACCGAGATCTTCGACGGCAATTCATGGAAGCTCGGCGCCCCGATGCCAACTCCGCGGCAGATGCTGGGCGCGGCGTCGGACGGCAAGCTGGTCTACACCATCGGTGGCACCAACGGAACCGTTGACCTCGGGGCCGTCGAAGCCTACGACCCGGCCGCAGACACCTGGACGAGCCTGCCCGAAGTGCCGGGGCGTCGCAGCGACTTCGGCGCCACGGTCGCCGACGGCCGGCTGGTGGTCGTTGGAGGCGTCTCGCAGGGCGAGGTCCTCAACAGCGTGGTCGCATTCGATCTCGCCAGCAAATCGTGGAATGGGTTGCCGGACTTGGGAACTGCGCGCCACGGGTTGGCGGTGGCCGGTGTCAGGAAGACTGTTTATGCGGTCGGAGGGTCGACCGGTATCGGCGATGACCAAGTCACGTCATCGGCTGAAGCACTGAAGCTGGCGCCGCGTAAACCTCAGCCTGCGCCGCAATGGCGCGCGCTGCCCGATGCGCCCACCGCGCGGCTGATGACGGCGTGGACCGTGATCGGCGACGAGATCTGGGTAGCAGGGGGAATGACCCACGGCGACACGCTGCAAACCGTCGAGAGCTACAACACCCAGACTGGCGAGTGGAAAACGCAGCCGCCCTTGCCAATTCCCCTTAACCATGCGACAGCGGCGACCTATCGCGGCGGGATGGTAGTGATCGGCGGTGCCGAGGACGCCATCGCCCAGGCATCGAACAAAGTCTTCGCCTTCCGCGACGGCAAGTGGACAGAGCTTCCGCCGCTGGCCCATGCCCGTGCCGCCTCGGCGGCAGCCGTCGTCAACGACAAGCTCGTGGTCGTCGGCGGACAAAACGAGAAGAAACTCGTCCCGCAGACTGAGGTGTTCGACGGCAAGTCCTGGACGCAGGCCGCCGATATGCCCACTCCGCGTGAGCATTTGGCGGCGGTGTCGGACGGCGTCTACGTGTACACCGTTGGCGGGCGGTTCTTGAGTGCCGACGAGAACTCGCCGGTGTTCGAGCGATTCGACCCGGTATCCGGGAACTGGGAAAAGCTCGCGAACATGCCGACGCCGCGCGGGAGCTACGGCGCCGCGTTCATCGACGGCCGGATCGTCGCGGTCGGCGGCGAAGAGCCGACGCGCGTGCTGGCCACCGTCGAAATGTATGACATCGCCAGCGCGAAGTGGCGCTCGGTGGCGCCGATCAACACCCCGGTGCACGGTGAGGCGGTGGCCGCCGTCGGCTCGACTGTCTATGTCATCGGGGGCGCGGACCGACCGACACACGAAGGGCCGGTCGCGACCGTCGAGGCCCTCGACTTCATTTAGAGGTGTCGCGCAGCTGCGCGATGGTGACGGCGCCGCGCCGCAGCGCTTCGTTGGCCAGCCGGACTCGGCGGTCTCCCTCAGAGGGGATGGCGAACTTGTCGTACAGGTTCTGCAGGTGCTGTTTGACGGCGGCCTCGGTCACGAACAGCTCGGTGGCCATCCGCTTCACCGACGCCGGCTCGGGGAAGGGGTCATCGGAGACCAGCGGGCGGCACAAGACCACGAGCACGTCGAGTTCGCGCCTGGTGAGCTGCGGCGGCTGCTCGACGGGTTTGGCCATCACGGTTTCCTCGTCGAGTTTTCCTCCCCCGGCGTCGCGCACCTCCCAGAAGATCAGCCGTGTCTTGCCGACACGCACCTCGTCTTTGGACCGCAGGACGCGTTCGGCGGTGATCCGTTCGCCGTTGAGATACGTGCCGTTGCGGCTGCCCATATCCCGGATCGACCACGCAAACCCGAGGTTCTCCAGCACGGCGTGCAACCGGGAGACAGTGTCGTCGTGCTCGAGGGGCACCTCATTGCTCGAGGCTTTACCGATGGTCACCCGCTGACCGGTCAACGGGATCAATTCCCGGCCCGACGGCTTCGACACTTCCAAGTGGCACGACATGGTGGCAATTCTGGCCCAAGCGCCGCGGGTCGTCGGACAATTGGTCGACGACCCGCGGCGCGGGTGCGGCCAGGTCATGCGGTCTGGGGCTGACCGATGACCTTCCGGGCGGCCGCGATGGCCCGCTGGACCGGGGCTGTTTCCAGGATCGGGGGCCACGGCCACTCGCTACGGTCCCGTCCGCGCGGGGCCTTCAGGAAGGCGAGCCCGAGGACGAAACCGAAGATCAGGTGCCCGATCAGGGTGATCGTGATCGTGGCGGGATTCAGCGCGAACATCATCTCCTCGCCGCGCGGAAGCAGCGCGACGGTGGCCATCAGCCCCGCCCAGGTGGGGAAGACAGCGAAGGCGACCGAGGCCAGCACCGCGTAGACGCTCTTCCACCGATCGATGCCGAGTGCAAACGCGACAACGAAGAAGGCAACACCCAGTCCGCCGGCATCGCCGAGGTAGCGCCAGATGTAGCCGACTGCCGCACTGCCCGTGGTGTCCGGCTCGCCGGTGACGAACGATCCCATCACGGGGATGAAGTCGCCCATCAGCCCGAGGACGTGCACGGCGAACAGCCGGGCCCCGTCGTAGACGATGCAGGCCACCATGCCGGCCATCAGCCCACGGCCCACGATCATGTCCGTCCGGTGGGGTGCGAACACGACAAGCGTTCCGAGCACGGCGGTCAGCACGATCACGGCTATCGACGTCGTGCCCTGCGACACCAGGCCGGAAACGTCGACAGAGATCCCGAGGATCGGCATCGACGCCAGCAGGATGACCAGCGCCATGCGAGCGATCTCCCACTTGCTGGGCGGGCGCTTGGCGGTGCCCAGGTCGACGTAGCGCTGTCGCACCGTGTTGGCGACCTTGGCCACGACCGGCAGGTCGAGCGCGCGCATCCGCACGGTCTTGCCGTCCATGCCGCTGACCGCCTTCGGCAGCGCCTTGGTCGGCAGCTCGGCAAAGCGAACCCGCGTCGTCTTGGCGTCGATGATGCGCATCCGCACCGTCTTCTCCGTCGTCGTCATGGCATTCATCGTCGCCAGCGGGAAGCGGCTGCGTAATCGCTGGAAAGTTAGAGTTCCCGATTCGAGGGGAAGGTTTTCCTATCCGCGAGGTAAGGGGTCAGCGCTGCCCGCGGGCCTCGAGCGCCGACTTGACATCGACGATCGGTGTCCCGTCGATCGCCTCAAGACCCTGCACGCGGACGCGCAGATCGTCGACAGCGAGCACGGTGACCTGGTGAATGCCGAGCGGATTCGGTCGATGCTGTGACCGGGTCGCGAACACTCCGCGCATCGGCCGGCTGGTGTCCCCGCGAGGGTGCACCTGCAGCACGGTCCGGTCGGCGAGGTGTAACCACGTGACCACGACGATGTCGTCGCCGGCGGTCAACCCGTCGAGCGCGTCTTGTACACCGGGCTCGAACACCAACCAGCAGGCGGGGGCGCCCTCGTCTGCCTGGCGCGCGGCAGCGGACGGATCGGTCACCGGTGACTGGACGTGACCGATCAGTCGCAGCGTGAAGTCGTCGGACATCTCAGGTGATCGTCACGCCGCCGTCGACCACGATGGTTTGGCCGGTGACGAATCCGCCGGCATCGGAGGCCAGCCAGACCAGTGTCGCCGCCAACTCGTTCGGATCGCCCATGCGGCCCAACAACACTCGCGGTTTGAGGCTTTCGATGTAGCCGGGCGCGTATGCGTCGGTCATCTCGGATTCGAAGAAGCCCGGCGCGATCGCGTTGACGCGGATGCCCTTGCGAGAACCCCACTGCTGGGCCAAGTCCCGGGTCAGGCCCGACACGCCGGCCTTGCTCGCGCTGTAGGCGGCCTGCGGCAACCCTGCGGTGGTGATGCCGAGCACGCTGGAGATGTTCACGATGGAACTGCCCGGCTGCATGACCTTCGCGCACGCCTGCGCGGCCCAGTAGGACCCGTTGAGGTTGATGTCTATCACTGCGCGGAACTCGTCGGGTGTCTCCCGGGTTGCGGGCACCGCGGTGCCCACACCTGCGTTGTTGACCAGCACGTCGACGCGGCCGAACTCGGCCATGGCGGCGTCCACCATCGCCTGGCACTGCGCGGGGTCGGCGACATCCGTCGCGACCGTGACGGCGCGCCGCCCGGCGTCCTCGACCAGACGCGCTGTGGCGTAGAGCTTGTCGACGCGTCTGGCCGCCAGAACCACGTCGGCACCTGCCTCCGCGCACGCCTTGGCGAACGACACCCCTAAACCGGACGATGCACCGGTGACGATGACGACCTTGTCGTCGAGTCGGAACTTGTCTAGTACGGACACCCGGTCAGGCTAATCGACACTCTCGTACACCATGAATCCCGTCAGAGAACCGGTGTATGGTGCGGATACCGGGGGTTGAGCCTCAGCCCCGTCGCTTCGTTCCCCCCCAATCGGGGAGGTGATCACAATCGACACATTCACACCGAAAATCGATCAGCCGACCCGTTGGCAGGTCAGAATTACCGACGCCGGCGAAGCCGAGCGGTTCCTCGAGGAGGCGTACGGCGTCCGACTGAGGCTGCGCTGGAACGCTGAACGCCGCCGCGACGACGCGCTTCTGACCCACGTTCGCAGGACGGCGGGGACATTCGCAGTCGACGAGGTGCGGGTCGCCGGCGACGTCGAGGCCGCGCCAGATCCGATGAACAAGGTCATCGGCATATGGACGGCCAGGGGCAGCGTCTCCAGCGAGTGCGCAGGGTTGTCCGTCGAAGCCGCCGCGGATGAGGTCGCGCTGCTGAGCCAGCCGGATCTGCCGCACCGTTCCCGTGCCAATGATCTGCGCGCGACAGCGGTCCTGCTCGATCCCGCAGTGGTGGCGAGCGTCGCGGCAGGGGTTCCGAATGGACAGGCACCGGCGCCGATACGGTTCACGAGTCTGCAACCGGTCGACGAGGCCGCCGGACGGTTGTGGAAGAACACCGTTTCCTACGTGGTACGAACCGTGTTGTCCGGCGAGGCCCCCCTCACGCCTCTGATCGCCGGCCACGCGAGCCGACTGCTGGCCGCGGTGATGCTGTCGACGTTCCCGAGCACGGGCGGCCCGAAGACGACGACGGCTGACCTCACCGACGGCAGGCCGGTGCTACTGCGCCGCGCCATCGAATACATGGATGCCAACGCGACCAACGACATCTCGCTGGCCGACATCGCCGAGACAATTCATGTCACGCCGCGAGCGGTGCAGTACATGTTCCGGCGCCATCTCGATTCGACGCCACTGCAGTATCTGCGCCAGATCCGGCTTCACTATGCCCACCTGGAGCTCTCGGCCGCCGACCGCAGCCACGACACCGTCACCGAGATCGCCGCGCGCTGGGGATTTGCCCATACCGGACGGTTCGCGGTGCTCTACCGTCAGACGTACGGGCAAAGCCCTCACCAGACCTTGCGGGGGTGAACAAAACGGCAAGCGGGGACCAGTCGGCGCAATCGCGAGCAGATCGCGCCAGGGGGCGCGCAGACGAATTGCGTACGCGTCTCGACGAGCTGGCGCACGGGTTGCCGGTGACTACCGCGGCGGCACAACAGGCGAAGGTGCGTGCGGGCGAAGCCCTCGAACGGGCGCGCTGCGCGCATCACGCCGCGGCGAGCCGGCACGTCGACGCGGAAGAGGCCCATCTGCGAGCGGCGGCGGTCCATGAGCAGGTCGCCATGCAGGCCAGTGATCGCAACGTCGGTGCTCATCAAGACGCCGCCGAGCGCCACCGCGAAGCCGCCGCGTTCCATCGACTGGCCGCGTGCGAACAACGGATCGCCGAGGAAAACGACGCGCGGCAGCAGCTCTAGCCCTGCGCCTCCATCAACAGCACTGCACCGTTGATCGAGTTGGCGGAGTCGCGGAAAGCCGTGCAGGACACGCGGATCCGTAAAGACCGCCCACGCCGGTTGATCGCGTCGACGGTGACGTCACCGAACGAGTCGGGGTCGACGAACGCCTTACCTATCAGGTGCTTGACCTCGGCCATCGGCAGGCCGAAGTCCAGATCGGGCAGCATCGCCCCGACGGTCTCCTCGGTCCGCAGACCCCACAACTCTTCACAGCCACGATTCCAGATCAGAACCCGCATCTCCTTGTCGACGACCGTCATACCTAGGTAGATCGAGTTGACCAGCGAATCGACGAAGGTTCTGGCAGCGTCGAGTTCGACACTGCGGGACTGCAATTCGTCGTTGATCGTGTGCAGCTCGTCGTTGGTGGACTGCAGCTCCTCGTTCATCGTTTCGAGCTCTTCGTTGGTGGATTGCAGTTCTTCGTTGGTGGTTTCGAGTTCCTCGATCGTCGACTGCAATTCCTCGTTGGTGGTCTCGAGCTCTTCGTTGGTGGATTGCAGTTCCTCGTAGGCGGTTTCGAGTTGCTTGTGGGCGTCCACGACCTTGTCGACGAGCACCTTGTTCGCGGTCACGTCGAAGAAGGCGATCGATATGCCGAGAATGGCATCGTCGGCGTCCGTCAGCGGATTGAGGTGAACCTCATACCAGCCGGTGTCCCCACCGGCCCGTTGCCATTGCACGTCCGGCACCATTGCCGGCCGCTGATTGAGCTTCACCTGCTGGATCTGCGCCCGAAGCTCCAACGGCCGGTAGGAGACTTCGAGATCGCGCAGCGGTCGACCGATGTCGCGGGCCGACAAGCCGAAGATCTGCTCTGCTTTCTCGTTGATCATCGCGACCGTGTCATCACTGGTCAGCACGATCTGCGGCACTGGATTGGCGTGAAAGGCCAGTTCCCGCACCGGGTTCAGACCAGACAGCCCGCCCTGACGAACCAGCGCGGTGGAGGGGCCGTACTTCTCGACGGCGCCGTGTGAACCCGACGCCTTCCGAAACATCCGTGCTTCCAGGTTGATTGGGGTGAACCTGTCGGAATGGCTGAGGAGCATCTCAGCGTGACCGAGAAACAGGATGCCCCGTGGGGAAAGCGCGTAGTGCAGGCGGTTCAACACGCCGCGCTGCGTCTCACCGTTCATGTACATCAAGGTGTTCCGGCACGACAACAGGTCGACCCGGGAGATCGGCGCGTCTCTGACCAGATCGTTGCGGCCGAAGATCACGGCGCGGCGCAGGTCCTTGCGGATGTTGTACCGATCGGCGGTGCGGTCGAAGTACTTCTCCAACAACTCTTTCGGAACAGACTCGACAGCTTTGGTTTCGTAACTTGCCGCCCGCGCCTGCGCAAGTGCGTGCTCGTCGACATCAGTGGCGTAGATCTTGACTCGCCGGCTGAACGCCTCGACCCCCAGTGCCTCGGCGAGCACCATCGCCAGACTGTATGGCTCCTCGCCGGAGGCGCAGCCGGCACTCCACACGCGGATGGGATCGTTCGGTCCGATTCCGGCGACCAGGCCGGGTATGACATCGCTCGTCAGAAACTCCCACGCGGGCGAATCGCGAAAGAATGTCGTCACATTGATCAAGATCGTGTTGAAGAGCGCGTTGAACTCGTCCGCGCTCGCCTGCAGCGTGTCGAGGTACCGCTCGAAAGAGTCAGTGCCGAGTCTGTCCATCCGGTGCCGCACCCGGCGCATCAGCGACGAGCGCTTGTAGCCCGTGAAATCGAAACCCCGGGAATCGCGCATATAGCGCAATAAAGCCTCGAAAGCCTCGTCGCCTGCTTGCTCGTCCATCACGTCCCGTCCGCCGAGTGGCCTTCCGTGAACTTACTCGGTTCTGCTACAAGCGGTTCTCAGGACCGAGCACGGCCCAGACGGTTTTTCCGGACGACGTCGGGGCATTGCCCCAAACCCGGGACAGCGCGGCAACGAAGCGCAAACCCGATGGCATCTGCGTCCCGTCGGACGCCTCGGCTAGTTCGGCGAGATGGTGGCTTCCGTCTTCGACGGCCACCGTGACTGTTGCGCCGTCGGTTTCCAGCCGGATGATCGGCGCGCTTGCGGTGTGCTGCAGAACATTTTCGACAAGGCTGGTGACCACGATCTTGGCGACGGGAATCAGATCGTCAACCTTCCACGCCGACAGCCAACCTTCGACCAATTGACGTGAGTGCGCCAAGCTGCTGATATCGGCAGGCAAGGCACCACGTGCTCGCCGTCGTCCCTGAATGCCGTGATGAGCAGTGCCGAGAGCCGCGTCTCCTGCCGTGGGGTAGACGGGGACGTACCGGGTCACCCCATTGCACCTCAGGGCATCCCGCACGGCGGGGCTGGCGGATACCAGCACGATGGGTATCTCGGGCCAAGTTCCGACATGCCAGCGCGCACTTGTGAACACCGCCCACGCCGACGCGGCGGGCACGATCAGATCACTGACGTCGATGATCACGGCCGCGGGTTCTGCAAGGGCAGCCTTGATGATCGTGTCGCGCAACGACAGATAGCTGGTGCTGTCGAGGATGCCGTCGACCAGCAACAGAGTCATGTCGCCAAGTCTGTCGGCGGTGACCAGCAGTGGTCGGCCGGCGCCGGGCGCCATCAGTCCTTCAACTGTTCCGGCGAGTCCCACAGCCGTTCTCCGAGGACGGTCATCGCCCGTTCGGCCTCGTCGGCCACCTTGTTGTATCGATCGAAGAGCGCCCCCGGGCCAACCTTCTGCGCCATCCGCCGGGACAGGTTCGCCTTCTCCTTCAGACTGCGAAGGGCCACCCACACCGCGCCCTCGACTTCGTCGTCCCTGGCCTTGAGTAGAGCGTCAGCGGTCCAGGCGTGCCCAACTCGGCAGCGATAGCTGGTGTCACTCACCGTCATCAGCGAGCCGTTGCAATCGGGGCAGGTATATCCCGAAGGCTGGCCCAATGTGTCGCCCGCGATCGATACCTCGAACCGCTTTGCCATGGCGATGCGGTTCTCTATTTCCATGTTCATATCGGGGTCCATCGGGCGCTCCTTGATCTCTCGATCGGCGAGTCGCTTCAGGACCGCGCCGACATCGGCCGCCGCGGCCTGCAGATCGGCCACACCCGCATGGATCGCGTTTTTCGGCATGGGGGGATACAGCGCGTCGTCGGGTTGTTGCACGATCGTCGTTCCCCCGCGGGCTTGGATGGCGCCAAGCCCGGCGACCCCGTCGTCCAGCACACCCGACATCAAGACACCTATTGTGCGGGGACCGAATTCCAGCGCAGCGGAACGGAACAACGCGTTGATTGCCGGTCGGTAGCCGTTTTCGGTGGGCCCCTCCGACAACATCAATCGGTGATCGCGGACCAGCAGGTGGCGGTCGGGAATCGCCACATAGATGTGCCCCGCCGCCAGCGGCGTCCCATTCGCCGCCGATTCGGCAGGCAGCGGCCCGCTGCGGTCAACGATTCGCGCCAGCACACTTGGTGCGGTTGCCGGCACGTGCAGCACCATCAGCACCGGAAACGCCAGGTCTGCGGGCAGTCCTGCGGCCATCCGCGTCAGGGCTTCGACACCACCTGCAGATGCGCCGACCGCGACTACACCCTGTGGTTGGACGTCTAACGGCGATGAACTCGCCATGTCGAGGGACTACCCACATCGAGCCGTCGTCAGACCTTGGAGATGACCTTTTCTGCGAACTTTTCGACGTGGCGGATCTTCTTGTCCAGCGGTTCGGTGTCCAGACCCATGATGTACGGGTACCGGAAGCCGACGATGACATCGGTGACGCCCTTGTCTTCGAGGCGCTTGATGCCGTCGAGGGTGTACGCATCGCCAGAGATGACGTGGATCTCGAAGGGCCCGGTGCGACCTTCCTCTTTGCGAATCTGATTGAGCCGCTTGATCAATCCGTCGAGTTCCTCGGGTTGGCCGCCCCCGTGCATCCACCCGTCACATCGGGCGGCGCGCCGCAGCGCAGCCTCCGCGTGACCGCCGACGAGGATCGGGATCGGCTTCGTTGGCGCCGGCGTCATTTTCGTTTTGGGGATGTCGTAGAACTCGCCGTGGAATTCGAAGTATTCGCCGGAGGTGAGCCCCCTGATGATCTCGATGCACTCGTCCATTCGCTTGCCGCGCTTCGCAAACGGGACACCCATCAGTTCGTAGTCCTCCGGCCATGGGCTGGTGCCCACGCCGAGTCCGAGTCGGTTGTCGAACAGTGCCGCCACCGACCCGGCTTGCTTGGCCACCAGCGCCGGCGGGCGGATCGGCAGCTTGAGCACGAAGAAGTTGAACTTCAACGTCGTGGTGACCGCGCACAGCGCGCCCGCCATCACGAAGGCCTCGATGAACGACTTGCCGTCGAGGAACTCGCGGCTGCCGTCGGGCGTGTACGGGTATTTCGAGTCCGACTCCAGCGGGTAGGCGACGCTGTCCGGGATCGTCATCGCGTGATACCCCGCGGCCTCGGCCGCCTTGGCCAGCGGGATGTAGTAGGTGGGATCCGTCATCGCCTCGGCGAAAGTAAAGCGCACGCCGCCATACTAGAACGTGTTCTAGTCCTGGGTTTTGAGTATTGGCACGCGGGGAACATGGCGGCCATGAGCGCGGTAACCAAGGCCATGTACCTGCCCCTGCAGATCGCGATAAGCGTGGCGGGTGGCTTGCTGGCGGGCAAGGTCTTCACCGAGGTCTGGCAGCGCATCAGCCCGTCGGATCAGGAGCCGCCGGACCCCAAAGACCTCAACCGGTCGGGTCGCGAGGCCATCACCGCCGCGGCGCTGCAGGGATTGGTGTTCGGCCTTGTTCGCGCGCTGGTCGACCGGGCAGGCGCGCACGGCTACCGCGCCGTCACCCACCAGAGCCCTGAGTGATTCCCGGCATGATGGCGTAGGTGCGCACCTGGTTGACCCGCAATGTGCGGGTGCTGTCCGCTGTCTCGTTTCTTCAGGACGCGGCGAGCGAACTGCTGTATCCGCTGCTCCCCATCTACCTGACCGCGGTTCTCGGTGCGCCGCCCTCGGTCGTCGGCGCCGTCGAGGGCGCGGCCGAAGGCGCGGCGTCACTGACCAAGTTGGCGGCCGGACCGTTGGCTGACCGGTTTTCGAAGCGGCCATTGATCGCAACGGGATACGGCATGGCTGCACTTGGCAAAGTCATGGTGGCGGCGGCCGCCGGATGGCCGGGCGTGCTGGCGGGCCGCGTTGTCGACCGGCTCGGCAAGGGAATTCGCGGCGCGCCCCGCGATGCGCTGCTGGTGGTCGACATCGACGACTCTGCGCGGGGGCGGGTGTTCGGGTTTCACCGGGCGATGGACACGTTGGGCGCCGTGGTGGGCCCGCTGCTCGGCCTCGTCGGCTACGAGCTACTCGACCATCAGATCCCGCCGCTGCTGTGGGTCGCCGTCGTCCCCGCGGTGTTGAGCGTGGCGCTGGTCTTCTTCGTCCGCGAGACCCGGCAGGCGCTGCCACCCGCGGCCCGGCGTGCGCTGTTCGCCAGGGTGCGTGACTTGCCTCGTCGCTATTGGCGAGTGGCGACCGTGCTGGTGGCGTTCGCACTGGTGAACTTCCCCGACGCATTGCTTCTGTTGCGGCTCAACGAAATCGGCTTCTCGGTCGTCGAGGTGATCCTGGCCTACGTCACGTACAACGCGGTGTATGCCGTCTCCAGTTATCCCGCAGGCCTGCTGGCTGACCGCATACCCCGGCCTGCCGTGTTCGGCATCGGGCTGGTGTTCTTCGCGATCGGCTACACCGGGCTGGGGCTGACCACAGACGCGGTGGCTGCCTGGCTGTTGATCGGCGTCTACGGACTGTTCACCGGCTGCACGGATGGCGTTGGCAAGGCCTGGATTTCGTCGCTCGTCGGGTCGGATCTGCAGGCCAGCGCGCAGGGGGTCTTTCAAGGTGCGAGCGGTTTTGCGATATTGGGCGCCGGGCTGTGGGCGGGCTTCCTGTGGGGCGGCGACGGCCATGTGCCGCTGCTGATTTCGGGCATTGTCGGCGGCGTGTTCGCGGTGGGCCTGCTGGTCGTCGGCCTGCGCGGCTATCGCACGGCGGTCTCTTCGAGCGCGAAGGGGGGCGCCCCGACGCCGACCACCGAGTAACCGCCCTGCGGCGTGTGTTCAGTGATGCGGGCAGCGGCGGATCGGTTGCCGATGGTGACGACGGCCGGCTTGGGTAGTTTGTCGGTGCCATCCAATGGCTCGAGAATCGTTCCCTGCCAATGATATTGACCATCGATGGGATCGAAGTGCCCGGTCAGCCGGACACGGGCCTCGCGACCGTCGTCACCGATGTGCACGGTGGCGCGGCCGTCGTAGAGCTCGTCTGCGGTGACGTGTGAGCTCAGATCGAATGCCCGCCGGATGTGTTTGGCGACCCGCCGCCATTGGATCCGCCCCGGCCGTTTCTCGGCGAAGTAGCGCTGAGTGCTGTAGCGCACCTCGATGCGGGTGGCTTCGGTTGTGGCCATCACCTGCAAACACTTTGCGATGTAACTCTTTTGCGCGGCGACGTCGGGGCCGGTGATGAGAAAGTAATTCGGCAAGCCGTGGACCGCCACGCCGAGATACGGCTCGAGGCCGAGCGAATCGCGGTCGGCGCCGTCCGGCACCGCGCCATCGGTTGCGATCAGCACCCGGGCGCGCGGTTGCCCGCCCTGCAGCGTCCAGGTATGACTGCTCTCGTCAAAGACCGGACGCAGGCGTGCGATCCTCTCGGCGTTGACGAACGCTACGTCGTCGATCTCACTCACAGAAAGTGACTGCGCTTCCACATCCGCCTGGCGATCGAACCCATCAGCCCGACCTCCTCGAGAAACGCTGCCAGCGGGGCGAACCCGAGTATCTGGGTTTGTTGACGGTGTGCGCTGCTGCGGGCCATCCGGCGGGCCTCGCGGGCGTCGAGTCCGACGCGGCGGTACGGGACCTTGTTGGTGAACAGGAAACGGAAGAACAGCCCACCGACTCCGTTGATGTTGGCCACGAAGAACTTCGGCAGCCGCCGCATATGCGGGACGCGCTTGCGCAACCCGTCGCGGGCGAACTGGATGTGCCGAGCCTCCTCGGTGACGTGAATGCGCATGAGGCGCTGAATCATTGGCTGTAGGTCATCGTCATCCATCATCTGGCGCTGCAGCGAGTCGAAGATCTCCTCGCCGATCAGCGCAGCCACCCACAGCATCGGGCCCTGGAACGCAAACGGCAACGCGTTGATGATGACGCGCTGGTAGTACCTGGGCCGCACCGGCTTTGCGCCGACTCGCTCGATGGCCTTGCCGAACATCACCATGTGCCGAGTCTCGTCGCCGAGTTCGGTCAGTTCGTAATGCGTGGCTTTCGCGGTCGGATCCTGATGCATCATCTTGCGCAGCAGCGCCTGGTTGAGGATGTTCTCGAACCAGATGCCTGCCGACAGCGTGTTGACGAGTTCCTGGCGCGACAATTCGATCTGCTGCGCGCGGGTCATGTTGTCCCACAACGGGGTGCCGTACAGCGAAACGGTTTTCGGAGGCAGGAAGAACTTGTCGGGATCCAGCGGGGCGTCCCAGTCGATGTCGACGATCGGCGCGTAAGACTTCTTGACCGAACCCTTCAGCAGGCGCTCGGAGAACTCCTCGCGACCGGCGGCGGCGTTCGCCCGTACCGAAGCGGTCATCGCTGACATCCCTTCGTTGCTGTCACCTAGAAGTTAGGTACCCGATGCCGAAGATGTCAATACCCCCGGTACCGCATACCTGGGGTAACCGCTGGTCAATGGCATACTCGCTGCGTGACGCGGCGGATCCATGTGATCGGCATCGGCGCAGGCGATCCGGACTACGTGACGGCGCAGGCGGTCGATGCGCTGAACGACACCCAGGTGTTCTTTGCAATGGACAAGGGATCCATCAAGGACGACCTGGTCACGCTGCGACGGCTGATCTGCGAGCGGTTCATCCGCGAGCCCGGATACCGGTTCGTCGAGCTGCCCGATCCGCAGCGGGCCACGTCCGGTGACTACCGGCAGGCCGTCGCGGATTGGCATGCAGCGCGTGCCGCGGTGTGGGCCGATGCGATCTCCTCAGAGCTGGAGGACGGCGCCACCGGAGCATTTCTTGCGTGGGGCGACCCGTCGCTGTACGACAGCACGCTGCGGATACTGGACCTCGTCGCCACCCGCGTCGACATCGACTACGACGTGATACCGGGCATCACCGCGATCCAGGCGCTCACGGCGCGACACCGCATCCCACTCAACGACGTCGGCGAGCCGGTGCTGGTCACGACCGGCAGGCAGCTGCGAGAGGCCGGGTTGTCCGGCGCCGCGGTAGTGATGCTCGACGGCGATTGCTCGTTTCAGGCCTGCCCGCCGCAAACCCGCATCTGGTGGGGCGCCTACCTGGGCACGCCCGACGAGCTGCTGGCGTCGGGAACCGTCGGCGAGATCGGCGACCGGATCGTGGAGATGCGGGCCGACGCGCGAGCCCGGCACGGCTGGATCATGGACACCTACCTGCTGCGACCGGCAGACTAGCGGCCCATGGGGAGCTTCCTGCTGCGCGCGGCGCTCACCGGGGTCGCGCTGTGGGTGGTCACCCTCATCGTCCCCGGCATCAGCTTCATCGGCGGGGACACCACGCTGACGAGGGTCGGCATCATCTTCGTCGTCGCGGTGATCTTCGGTCTGGTCAACGCGATCATCAAGCCGGTCGTCCAACTCATTTCGATCCCGCTGTACATCCTGACGCTGGGCCTGATCCACGTCGTCATCAACGCGTTGATGCTGTGGATCACGTCGTGGATCACCGACCACACCACCCACTGGGGGCTGTATATCGAGGATTTCTGGTGGACGGCGATCTGGGCGGCGATCGTGCTGTCGATCGTGAGCTGGCTGCTATCGCTGCTCACTCGCGATGCAGGACGCCGCGCGCGGGATTGATTGGCACACTGGTCCTATGCCGGAACTACCCGAGATCGAGGCGCTGGCGGATCATCTGCGCCGGCACGCGGTCGGGCTGACCGTCGGGCGCGTCGATGTGTCCGCGCTCTCGGTGCTCAAGACGTTCGATCCGCCCATCAACGTGTTGCACGGCCAAACCGTCACCGGGGCCAACCGGTGGGGGAAGTACCTGGGCCTCGAGGTGGGGGAGTTGCATCTGATCACCCACCTGTCGCGTGCGGGGTGGCTGCGCTGGTCGGACAAGCTGGCTGCTGCGCCGCTGAAGCCGGGCAAGGGGCCGATCGCATTGCGGGTTCACCTCGGAACACCTGGAGAGGCACCGGGGTCTAATGTCGCCGCCGGAGCGGCTCCGGGTTTCGACCTGACCGAGGCAGGCACGCAGAAGCGCTTGGCGGTGTGGCTGGTTGACGATCCGATGAAGGTGCCGCAGATCGCCGGACTCGGGCCCGACGCGCTGTCGCTGGATCCCGACGGCTTGGCTGGTGTGCTTTCGGGACAGAGCGGGCGGATCAAGACCGTGATCACCGACCAGAAGGTGATCGCCGGGATCGGCAACGCGTACAGCGACGAGATCCTGCATGTGGCCAAGCTGTCGCCGTTCGCAACCGCGGGCAAGCTGGCCGACGCGCAATTGTCTGCGTTGCACGACGCGATGTTCAGCGTTTTGACCGACGCGGTTTCGCGGTCGGTCGGACAGCAGGCCGCGACGCTGAAGGGGGAGAAGCGATCGGGGCTGCGGGTGCATGCGCGGACCGGGCTGCCGTGTCCGGTGTGCGGCGACACGGTGCGTGAAGTGTCGTTCGCGGACAAGTCATTTCAGTACTGTCCGACGTGTCAGACCGGCGGCAAGGTGTTGGCCGACCGACGACTTTCGCGGCTGCTCAAATAGCGTCGGCGACCATCTGCCGCGCTTCGGCCAGGCGTCCGCGGGCGTCGAGCCGCTCGACCAGTGCCAGGTATTGCCCGGCGAGGTCGGCATATCCGCTGGCGTCGCCTTCCGACTTGGAAACCATCAGCCGGCACTTCAGCCGACACAGATCGACGGCGGCGACTGGAGACGGCAGCCGCATGTCGGCGACCGTCGCGGCCACGCTGCGTGCCTCAGCGGCGTCCTGCGCTGACCCTCGGTCTATAAGTAGCTCGATGAACGTCTCTGCGGTGCGACCGATCATCGTCGGGCTTCCGGCCCCAAACGGGCTGCGGTACGCCCGACGGGCCGCATCGATTGCGTCCTCTAGCGCGCCCTTGCGTGCGGAGTCCACAGCGAGGTCGGCAACGACCGAACACCACAGGAATGTTTGAATCCCATGCCTCTCAATGCCGGCTCGGGCTTCCTCGAGCAGCCCAATGGCTTCTGCGCGTGCGCCGGAGTCGGCGCGCAACAGAACCGTACCGTGTGCAAACAGCGCTGAGACGACGCCGAAGTTATCGCCGAACGCGCGCGCCTGCAGCAGTGCTTCCCGAGTCTGGGGCACCAGCTCACCGGCGTCGTCGAGACCCATTGTGACGAACCAAGACCGGCCGGTCAGTACCTGTGCGTAAGTCACCGGATGCAGGATTCGCGCCTGCTCGATCGCTTGCCGAAAGTGTCGCCGACCGTTCTCATGGTCACCCGTAGAGATCTCGATGGCGGCGCGAACGGACAACGTCTGCGCTTTCGAGATTGCTGCGTCCTCACCGGCCAGTCCCTTTTGACGGTCAATCGCGCTCAGGGCCGATGGGAAGTCGCAGGCGAGGAAATGCGCCCATGTCACGCTGTGCAGGATTTCCAGCTTGGTCGGTTCCGGGCAGTCGATGTGATCGACCATCGCGGCCAGTTCCGACGCCAGCTGCGCTGCATCTGAGAGGCGGTTGTGGTTGGTCGACAGCGATATGACTTGGCCTGCCGTCCCGAGAGCCAGCGAGAGCAAATCGCCTGCCCGGGTGGTCAATTCACGAAACTCTCGATAACGCTCGTCGGTGTCCTCCTCACCGCCGACGAGATGGGCCGTCGATGCCAGCATCGTGCGCGGGGCAATTCGCTTGGCTGCAACCGACTCTCCGTCGTCGGAAAGCTGATCGGCGAGTTGACGGGCTTTCGTCCAGCTTGCCCGTGCGGCAGGCAAGTCACGGAATCGCAGCCACTCCGCAGCGCGCATGTGCCACGCGTAGGCGGCGGCAGGTTCGCCTGCCTGCTCGAGGTGAGTGGCGATCAGTGCTGCGTTCTCTGCTGCGGCTGCCGGATCACGCGCCTCGATCGCCGCAGCGAGCCGCTTGTGTGCCTCGGCCCGCGTTGCGGTCAGCTGGGACTCATAGGCGACTGTGCGCACCAGTGGGTGGCGGAAGCAATACTGTTGTCGCGGAACGAATTCCGTCTGGTCGACGAGTTCGGCTGATACGAGGTCGGCGAGGTGACGTGGCTCCGCGTCAGGCAGCAGTGCCTGCACACTATCGAGGTCGAACCGGGTACCGATGACCGCCGCGGCGTTCAGGATCGACTTCGCGCTCGGCGGTAACCGATCGATGCGCGCCGCGAGCACGGACTGAACCGTTGCGGGAACAGCGATCTCGTCTAGGTCACCGTTGAGCTTGTAATCACTTCGGCTGCCGGTGAGTACGTCACGGCCGGCGAGATCGCGAACGATCTCCTCGGCGAAGAAGGGGTTCCCCGCGGCTCGGTCGGCAATGCGTTGTGCGAGCCCCGCGACGCTTGGATGCTGGCCGACCAAGCCGGTTATCAGTTCTTTCGTGGTGTCATCGGTCAGCGGCTGCAGGGCAACTCTTGTGTCGAAGATCGCTTCCAGCGCGCCGCTGTATTCGGGTCGGTAGGTGACGACGAGGACCGCCGGGGTGGCGCGCAAGGTGGCGGCGAACTCGGCGAACGTCGCATCGCTGGTGGCGTCGATCCAATGCGCGTCCTCCAGCACGACCAAAGTCCGTGTGCCGCGGGCCAGAACAGCGCTGACCATCAGGTCGACCAAGCGGCGGCGCTGGGCGTCGACGCTGACCTCGCCCCCTGCGGTGGATGGGTCGCCGATACCGAGCAGATCGAACAGGATCTGAGTGTCGTCCGGGTCCGGCGCGGCGTGGCCGAGCTGGTCGACGACATGGCGGCGCGCAGCGTCGCCGCTGAGCTGGTCGACCCTGAACATCGCCCGCAATGTCCGCGACAGTGCGCGAAATGGGACATCGGCGGTGTGCGCCTCGCAGCGTGCCAAAACGACGTCGACATCTTTGGCCGCGGCCCAGCCGCTGAATTCGCGGATCAGCCGGCTCTTGCCAAGACCGGGTGCACCGACAACTCCGACGACAGCTCCGCACTCGACGTCAAAGGTGTGGGTAAGCGCGGTCATGGCCGGCCCGCGGCCCAGCATGGGGCCGTAATCACGCACCGCGACGATTCGACCGGATTCGACGGCGTGCAGCTGTCGCGCGGGCACCGGTTTCGACTCATTCTTGACATCGACCGCCACAACGGGTCCCAGCCGGGCCGCCTGCTCGACGAGCTGCGCGGTCGACATCGAGCACAGCACCCCACCTGGTGGTGCGGCGGCCTCCATCCGTTGCGCCATGCCCACTGGGTGGCCCACCGCGGTGTACGGGTTTGGGCCGAGCCCGATTTCGCCGGTTATCACCTCGCCGGAGTTCAGCCCGACACGAAGCTGCATGTCGGTGCCGTCGCGGCGATGTAGTTCGGCGGAAAGGCTTTCCGCCACGGACTGGATCTCAAGGGCGGCGAAGCACGCGCGCAGGGCGTGGTCCTCCAACGCAACGGGGGCGCCGAACAAGGCCATCAGTCCGTCGCCGGTGAATTTGTCGACCGTGCCGTGGTAACGCTGCACGACGGCGCCCGCGCGGTTCAACAACTCGTGCATGAGTTCCTGCAGCCGTTCGGGATCGAGTGTCGCGGCAAGTTTCATCGAGCCGACCACGTCGGCGAACAACACCGTGACTTGTTTGCGTTCGCCCGCGGACCGCTCCGCCACGACCGGGGATCCGCACGAATCGCAGAACCGCGCGTTGACGCGGAGATCGTTCCCGCACGCCGCGCAGCTCACAGTGGCTTCGCCGACCGGAATGTTCATCCGTTTGGCCCCCGGGTTCGTCGCGTCACCCGTGATTATGCCGACGTAGGGGCGGTGAGCCGCCAACTTGCGCTGGTTACGCTGACCGCGTGACTCGGCAGAAGATCCTCATCACCGGTGCGTCGTCGGGGCTGGGCGCTGGCATGGCCCGCAAGTTCGCCGCAAAGGGACGCGACCTGGCCCTGTGCGCCCGTCGCACCGACCGGCTCGATGAGTTGCGTGCCGAACTGTTGGAGCGCCATCCCGGCATCACGGTCGCGGTCGCCTCGCTGGACGTCAACGACCACGAACAGGTGCCGAAGGTGTTCGCCGAGCTGTCCGATGAACTCGGCGGCATCGACCGCATCATCGTCAATGCCGGAATCGGTAAGGGCGCGCGGCTGGGGTCGGGCAAGCTGTGGGCGAACAAGGCCACCATCGAAACGAATCTCGTTGCGGCGCTTGTGCAAATCGAGACGGCGATAGAGATGTTCAAAGCGGCAGGCGGTGGACATCTGGTGTTGATTTCGTCGGTGCTGGCCAACAAGGGCGTGCCGGGTGTGCGGGCCGCGTATGCCGCCAGCAAGGCCGGTGTTTCGTCGTTGGGCGAATCGCTGCGCGCCGAATATGCCAAGGGGCCGATCAAGGTCACGGTCATCGAGCCGGGCTACATCGAATCGGAGATGACCGCCAAGGCCGATACGACGTCGATGATGGTCGACAACGAGACCGGTACGAAGGCGATGGTCGACGCCATCGAACGCGAACCGGGCCGGGCCGCCGTCCCGAGCTGGCCGTGGGCGCCACTGGTGGCTGTGCTGCGTCTGCTGCCGCCACAGATCGCGGCGAAGTTCGCCTAGTTAGGCCCCCGAACTACCCAACTACCGCGAGCGTGCGTGTTTGCACACGACACGCCGCGAAAACACGGGCGGTGGCGCACGTTCGAGGGCCCCCGAGCGTGCCGGAAAGGCACGCAAGTTGCGGCGTGTTGGCGGGCAGGCACGCACACTCGGCGTTGTGTGGTTAGGGGCGCTAGGGGTTTAGTAAGTCGGCGGCCGTGGTAGCCGACCTTCATGATCGTAAAACTGACGAAGATGACGCCCATATTGTTCGCAGGCGCCGCGGCAGCTGCGATCGCCGCAGCGCCGGGCGCAATGGCCGAACCAGCGCCCCCGCCTCCTCCGCCGCCGTGCGTGAACGCCGACGGCACGCCATGTTCGGACATCGGCAATGTCGGGCCGGGTGGCGCGGAAGTGAACATCCCTTACGGCCCGTCTGGCGAGGCTGACCGCGGCGGCGCCTCGGGTGTGATTCCGTACGGCCCTGGTGGGTCGGCTGACGGCGGTGGCGCTTCCGGTTCGCTGTCGCCCTATGGTCCCGGCGGCTCGGCAGGCCCGGGCGGTGCCAACGGATGCATCCCGAACGTCGGCTGCATCAACATTCCGGCCGGCTAACCAGCTCGCGCGCTAGGCCGTGCGTCCGCGCTCGGTGCGGTAGCGGCGCACCAATGCGTCGGTCGAGGAGTCCGACTGCTCGGCCGGCGACGCGTCGCTGGTGATCACCGGCAGCAGCGCCTTGGCCTGCGTCTTGCCGAGTTCGACGCCCCACTGGTCGAACGAGTCGATGCCCCAGATGACACCCTCGGTGAAGACCTGATGCTCGTATAACGCGATCAACTGGCCGACCACCGAGGGCGTCAGCTTGGTGCCGAGAATCGATGTCGTCGGCCGGTTGCCCGGCATCACCTTGTGCGGCACCACTTCTGGCGGCGTGCCTTCGGCCGCGATCTCCTCGGCGGTCTTGCCGAACGCCAGCACCTGCGTCTGGGCGAAGAAGTTACTCATCAGCAGGTCGTGCATGCTGCCGCTGCCGTCCGCGGTCGCCAGGTCGTCGGTGGGCTGGGAGAACCCGATGAAGTCGGCCGGGATCAGTCGCGTGCCCTGGTGGATCAGCTGATAGAACGCGTGCTGGCCGTTGGTTCCCGGTTCGCCCCAAAAGATTTCGCCGGTGTCAGTCGACACCGGTGTGCCGTCGGCGCGCACCGACTTGCCGTTGGACTCCATCGTCAACTGCTGCAGATAGGCTGCGAAGCGTGACAAGTCGTTCGAATACGGCAGCACCGCGCGCGTCTGCGCGTCGAAGAAGTTGTTGTACCACAAGCCGATAAGGCCCAGCAGGGCCGGCGCGTTGGCCTCCAGCGGTGCGGTGCGGAAGTGCTCGTCGACGATGTGGAAGCCGGCCAGGAAGTCGGCGAACCGCTCGCGGCCGATGGCGGCCATCACGCTCAAACCGATTGCGCTGTCGACCGAGTACCGGCCGCCGACCCAGTCCCAGAAGCCGAACATGTTGTCGGTGTTGATGCCGAAGTCGTCGACCAGCTTCTTGTTCGTCGACACCGCGACGAAATGCTTTGCCACCGCGGCATCGCCCAACGCTTCGGTCAGCCAGCGCCGCGCTGCCGTCGCGTTGGTCAAGGTCTCCAGCGTCGAGAACGTCTTCGACGCAACGATGAAAAGCGTTGTGGCTGGCTCGAGTCCGTCAAGCTTGGCCACCAGGTCGGCGGGGTCGACGTTCGAGACGAACCGCGCCGAGATGCCCGCGTCGGCGTAGTGGCGCAACGCGTTGTACACCATCACCGGCCCCAGATCCGAGCCGCCGATGCCGATGTTGACGACGGTCTTGATGCGCTCGCCGGTGGCGCCGGTCCACTCGCCGCTGCGCAGCCGGTCGGTGAAGTCGCCCATCTTGTCCAGCACCGCGTGCACGTCCTCGACGACGTTCTGCCCGTCGACCACCAACTCGACGCCGACCGGATCGCGCAGCGCCGTGTGCAGCACCGCACGGTCCTCGGAGGTGTTGATGTGCACGCCGGAGAACATCGCGTCGCGACGCTGTTCGAGCCCGGCGGTGCGGGCCAGGTCGATCAGCATTTTCAGGGTGTCGCGCGTGACGCGGTGCTTGCTGTAGTCGATGTACAGGTCGCCGACCGTCAACGTCAGCGCAGTACCGCGGTCGGGGTCGTCAGCAAAGAGCTCGCGCAGCGTCTTGTCACCGATTTCTTCGTGGTGGCGCTGTAGGGCCTGCCAGGCGGGAGTGGCTGCAATATCTGGGATCTGCTGCGTCTGGGCCGTCATGTTTTCGACCCTAGTGCGGCCCGTTGAACAAAGGTGTAAATGATGGAGGTATGGACACCACCGCTCTGCTGAAGTCAGTACCCACCGGTCTGTGGATCGGCGGTGAGGAACGGATGAGCAAGTCGACATTCAACGTTCTCGACCCGTCCGATGACGAGGTCCTGATCGCCGTCGCCGACGGCACCCCAGCAGACGCGATCGCCGCGCTGGACGCCGCCTGCGCTGTGCAGGAGGACTGGGCGGCCACCGCACCCCGCGAGCGGGGCGAGATCCTGCGCGCGGTCTTCGAGAAGATCACCGAGAAGGCCGAAGACCTCGCCACCCTGATGACGCTGGAAATGGGCAAGGTGTTGCCCGAAAGCATGGGCGAGGTCAAGTACGGCTCGGAGTTCTTCCGCTGGTTCGCCGAAGAGGCCGTCCGCATCGGCGGCCGCTACACCCCGAAGCCGGCGGGCGACGGCCGCATCATCGTCACCAAGGACCCTGTCGGGCCGTGCTACGCGATCACCCCGTGGAACTTCCCGCTGGCGATGGGCACGCGCAAGATCGGCCCGGCCGTCGCGGCCGGTTGCACGATGATCGTCAAGCCGGCTCAGGAGACCCCGCTGACCATGCTGCTGCTGGCCAAGCTGATGGACGAGGCCGGCCTGCC
>Ga0068863_100001388_pt1 | contig 24005 bp, 20 predicted proteins | sample KBSSwiS62_FD_66596 | JGI IMG/M metagenome (GOLD analysis project Ga0068863, IMG submission 66596) | Switchgrass rhizosphere microbial communities from Kellogg Biological Station, Michigan, USA - KBS Switchgrass S6-2 | ecosystem: Host-associated > Plants > Roots > Rhizosphere > Soil ... | reverse complement strand
AGGCCGTCGGAGCGCAGCCGGGGGTAGTCAGCGATCGGCACGACAGTGGTGACCGAGACCGCCTTCGAGGTGGGCTGCTGGGGCGCCCAGACCAGGAAGGTGTAGGCGGCGCCGACTGGCTTGGCACCCGCCAGCACGGCGATCTTCATCGCATAGATGGTCAGCGGCTTGTTCTGGATCTTCGGCGGCTGGTTGATCGTGAAACTCAGGTTCTCGACCGGGACGGCGTCCGTCAGCCGGGACGTGTAGGCGGCCTTGCCGCCCAATGTCGGATCCGCCCGCAGCTTCGCGAGACCCGCGCGACTGTCGACGCCGCCGGAGATCGCGTACACCTGCGCCGTCAGTCCTTCGAGCGGCGTGCCCTTGGGGACCGTGATGTGGCCTTTGAGGGTCAGGGGCAGGTCCGGTGCGGCAACTCCGGCGAACTGGTCGATGAAGACCTGGACGGGAGACGTTGTCGTGGTCGCGATCGGGACCACGGCCGACGTTCCACCGGTGCCGCTTCCGCTGGTCCCGGCGCCGCCGGCGGCGCTGCCGCCTGTGGACATACCTGTGGACAAGCCTGTGGATACTGTGGATGAAGCGAGGGACGGGGCGGGCAGGCCGACCAGCACCGTGCCCGTCGTCAGGGTCATCAGCGCCAGGGACAGGGCGGCCGCGAGCAGCGCGCGCGTCCGCGCCGCAGGCCGGCGGGCCGCGAGCTGGCGCGGCCGTCGCGGGCCGGTCACGCGCTGGCCGCCAGCAGGGCCGGGACGTCGTCCAGCAGGCGCCGCTCGTCGGCGTAGGCGAGCCGGCCGGCGACCTGGTCGAGCGGCACCCAGGCGACGGCGCTGACCTCGATGTCCGCGTCGGACAGCTCGCCGTCGGTACGCAGCAGCAGGTAGTGGTGCACGGTCTTGTGGATGCGCGACCGACCGGTGACGAACCAGAAGTCGATCGTGCCGAGCGGGGCGACGATCAGACCGGTCACCCCGGTCTCCTCGGCGACCTCGCGGACGGCCGCCTGTTCGTTCGTCTCGCCGCCTTCCACGTGCCCCTTCGGCAGCGACCACAGCAGCCGGCCGCGCCGGTCCCGCCGGGCGATCAGCGCGGCGTTGGCGGACGCGGAGCGGACGTCGAGCACCAGTCCGCCGGCCGACGTCTCCTCGACGGAGCGCAGCCGCCGGCGGCCACGCGGGGACGACGAGGGCGGCATGAAAACGATCGTACGAGCAACGCCCGGAGCATCCCGCGGGACTGTCCGGCTTGTCCGGGGAGCGGGCGGGGTTCTGTTGCCGACGACACCTCGTACGGGTGACTACCCTGAACAGGTGTCTGTGATCAGTCTCGACAACCCGCGTGACTCCGCGGAGGCCGTGGTGGCCGACATGTTGAAGGTCCCGGCGCTCGCCGACGAGCTGGGCCGGATCTTCGCCGCGCACGGGCACACCCTGCACCTGGTCGGCGGCTCCGTCCGCGACGCGCTGCTGGGCAGCTCTGAGGTAGGACAAGCCGACCTCGACTTCACCACCGACGCGCGCCCGGAGCGGGTCCTGGAGATCACCAGGGGCTGGGCCGAGGCCACCTGGGAGGCCGGGATCGGCTTCGGCACCGTCGGCCTCGCCCGGCGCGGCGCCCGCCTCGAGGTGACGACGTACCGGGCCGAGTCCTACGACCGGGGCTCCCGCAACCCGACGGTCTCCTATGGCGACAGCCTGGAAGGTGACCTGCTGCGGCGGGACTTCACCGTCAACGCCATGGCGGTGTCCGTCCCCGACCACCAGTTCGTCGACCTGTTCGGCGGCATGGCCGACCTCGCCAGGGGCGTGCTGCGCACTCCCGGCCCGCCCGAGGTGTCCCTCGACGACGACCCGCTGCGCATCCTGCGCGCGATCCGCTTCGAGGCGAAGCTGGGGCTGACGCCGACGCCGGAGCTCGTCCGGGCGATGGAGGCCCGGGTGGACCGGCTGCGCATCGTGGCCGCGGAGCGGGTCCGGGACGAGCTGCGCAAGCTGATCGTGTCCGTCGACCCGGTGCGCGGGCTGGAGCGGCTCGTCGACGTCGGCGCCGCGGCCGTCGTGCTGCCCGACCTGCCGGCGCTGCGGATGGAGATCGACGAGCACCACCAGCACAAGGATGTCTACGCGCACACGATGACCGTGCTGCGCCAGGCGATCGCGCTGGAGGACGACGGCCCGGACGAGGTGCTGCGCTGGGCGGCGCTGCTGCACGACATCGGCAAGCCGCGCACCCGCCGGCACGCCCCGGGCGGCGGCGTCTCGTTCCACCACCACGAGGTCGTCGGCCGGGACATGACCCGCAAGCGGCTGGCCGCGCTGCGCTTCCCGAAGGACGTCGCCGACGCGATCACGCTGCTGGTGTTCCTGCACCTGCGCTTCCACGGCTACGGGACCGGCGAGTGGACGGACTCGGCGGTGCGCCGATACGTGCACGACGCGGGCCCGCAGCTGCGCCGGCTGCACAAGCTGGTCCGCTCCGACTGCACGACCCGCAACAAGCGCAGGGCCGCGATGCTCGCCCGGCACTACGACTCGCTGGAGGAGCGGATCGCGGCGCTGGCGGCCCAGGAGGAGATCTCCGCGATCCGCCCGGAGCTGTCCGGCGACGACATCATGGAGATCCTCGGCCTGAAGCCGTCCCGGCTCGTCGGCGAGGCCCGTCAGCACATGCTCGACTTCCGCTTCGACCTGGGCCTGGTCGGCCGCGAGGCCGCCGTCGCCGAACTGCTGCGCTGGGCCCGCGAGAAGGGCCTGGAGATTCCGAACCGGGAGGTTCCGGACGAGCCCACCGCGTAGGGCCCGTTTCGGAACTCCGGGAGGCCCGGCCTCGGCTCGGCGTTCGGGCCGAGTTGTCAGTCCGAACCCCGAGCCATGGCGCGCGCCTGGTCTGACAGGTCGGCGGTCCGGACGGCCGTGGGCCGGGAATGGCGTCCGGGGTCAGGAGGCGTCCTCGCCTCCGCCACGCCGGGCGCCATCGGACAGGACCGGCCCCGCCGACTGGGCCACCACGGCGACGGCCTGGGCGGGCTCGGTAACGGCCGTGGCCTCATCGGACCGGGCGGCAGAGCCGGCGCGGTCGGGGCGGATCCGCCAGTCGGGCGTGTGCCGGCGGGCGGCCTGGTAGTAGATCACGCCGGCCAGGACGTACCCGATCCCGGCCGCGACGATCGTGCCGGGTGAGTGGCCGCTGCGCGGCACGACGAGCGCGGCGAGGGCGCCGGCGGCGGCGAACGCGACGTTGAACAGCAGATCGTAGAGGGAGAACGCCCGGCCGCGGTAGGAGTCGGGGACGTGCTCCTGGACGATCGTGTCGACGCAGATCTTGCTCGCCTGCGCGGAGAAGCCGAGCGGCAGGCCGGCGACGACGAACAGCACCGAGGAGTACGGCAGCCCGCAGGCGATCTCGACGATCCCGCCGCCTACCAGCACGATCATGATCCAGCGGGCCCGCGGCATCCGGGCGGTGACCGCCGGCGTGACGACCGCGGCGAGCACCGTGCCGATGCCGCTGGCCACGGCGACGGCCGCGAGGCCCCACAGACGGCCTTCCTTGCCGGTGAAGTAGTTGGCGTACAGCAGGATCGTCATGAACAGGACCAGCCCGTACGCGGCCCGTGACGCGGTCAGTGCCGCGAGCGCGCGCCGCGCCGGCCCAGCGCGCCACAGCACCCGCGCGCCGTCGGCGAAGTCGAGTGCCACCCGGCGCAGCTGCGCGGCGCTGCCGACCCACCCGATGGCCTGGGTCGGGCCGAACATCCGCCGGTCGGCGAGCAGCGCCGCGGTCACGGCGGCGCTCAGGTAGGCGAGGCCCGCGAGCCCGGCGACGAGCGCGACCGAGTCGTCGCCGCCGCCGGTCAGGCCGCGCAGTCCGGTGCCGATGCCGCCGCCGACCAGCGCGGCGACCGTGCCCGACGTCACGGACAGTGAGTCCGCGCCCACCAGCCGCTCCACGGGTACCACCATCGGTAGGCCGGCGGACAGCGCCGCGAGCACGAACCGGTTGACGCTGACGGCCGCGAGGGCGACGACGTAGAAGTCGACCCCGGTGTGCCCCGCGGCGATCAGCACGGCCAACAGGGCCAGCAGCGCCGCGCGGGCCAATGAGCAGAAGACGAGAACCCGCTGGCGGGAGACCCGGTCGAGGACGATGCCCGCGAACGGTCCCACAACGCTGAACGGCAACACCACGATCGCCAGCGCCGCCGCTAACGCACCCGGCGACGTGGCGCGCTCAGGGGAGAACAGAACGTAGCTGACCAGGCTCGCCTGGAAGATCCCGTCAGCCGTCTGTGACGTGAGTCGGGCCGCATAGAGCGCCCGGAATCCGGGGCCCGCAAGCAGCTCCGGCAGTTTTCCCGCGGGCGGCATGTCCCGCAGCCTAGAAGCTCGGGTGACCGTCCGGCGCCGGAGGGGCCTGGTGCTCCTCGTTCACACCTGGCCACGCCAGGTCGTCAGCGGTGGACGCGGAGCGCCCAACCCCATCACAAACTATGGTGCGATTGCCAACGGTTCTTCACTAGGCGTTATGTTCGGCCTCCCGTCCTGACGCGGAAGGTCCGGTCTGATGGCCGACTCACGTCAACGCTCCCGCCACCGCCCCGCCCGACGTTCCGTGGCCCCCGCCAGGATCGCCTTCGCCGCCGTCGTCGTGATCCTGCTTGCCGGTGGTGGGTATTTCGCCGGCGCCCGGCTGGCGAGCGACAGCACGTCGAGCGGTGACTGCGCGCAGGCGATGCCGCTGACCGTGCGTACCGGGCCGACGCTGACCGCGCCGCTCACCCAGCTCGCAACCACCTACAACAACGAGAAGCGCCGGGTGCTCGGCAAGTGCGTCCAGGTGAAGGTCGAGACCGTCGACAGCGGGCAGACCGCGCAGGCCGTCGCCGCCGGCTGGGCCGACCAGCAGTTCGGCCAGGCGCCGGACGTGTGGGTGCCCGAGTCGGCCGACTGGGTCGCCCTGGCGAAGACGACGGCGGCCGGGGTGAAGCTGCTCGGCTCGGGCGGGACGGTGGTCGCCAGCTCCCCGGTCGTGCTCGCGATGCCGCGGCCGATGGCCGTCGCGCTCGGCTGGCCGAACCGGCAGCTGAGCTGGGCCGACGTGCGGGCGAACGAGGACTCGACGTCGTTCTGGGCCAGCCGGGGCCATCCCGAGTGGGGGGCCTTCGACATCGGGTTCGCCAATCCGCGGACGTCGTCCGCCGGCGTCGCCGCGGTGCTGAACGTGGTGGCGAGCAGCATCGGCCAACCGTCGTCCGCGCTCACCGAGGCGCAGTTCACCGGCGACCTGACGACCAAGGGCGCGGTGCTCAGTTTCGAGCGCGGCGCGGACCTCGTCGCGGACTCGGATCCTGACCTGCTCGCCTCGTATGTGGGCTGGGGCAAGGACGTGCCTACGCACATGTCGGCGCTGGTGATGCCCGAAAGCCTCGTCTATCAGGCGAACGTCGGCGCGAGCGCGGCGGTCGCCAGCGACGACTCGATCGCCGCCGGCGCCCTGGCGCCCGCCGCCGTCCCGCTCGTCGCCGCCTACCCGACGGACGGGCTGGTCGTCGACGACGCGAGCTACCAGCCGCTCGGCCTGCGTGCCGGCTCCGGCCGGGCCGCCGCGGCGGCCGACTTCCAGGCCATGCTGCTCGGGGCCGAGGGCCAGGCGACGTTCCAGGCCGACGGGTTCCGCTCGCCGGACCGGGAGAACCCCAAGCTGACCGAGAAGCTGGGGCTGACTCCGACGCTGCGCACGGAGCCGCGCTGGGCCCCGGACGGCAGGACCATCGACGGCGCGCGGCGCACGTTCCAGGGCATCCACCAGCGCGGGAACACGCTCGCCGTGTTCGACACCTCCGGCTCGATGGACCTGCCCGTCTCCGGCAGCGGCGGCAAGACCCGGCTACAGGTCGCCCTCGGGGCGGCCGAGGCCGCCATCCCGCTGTTCGCGGGTGACAGCCGGCTCGGGCTGTGGCAGTTCTCCACCATGCTCGACGGCACCACGCCCTATCGCGAGCTGGTGCCCGTCGGGCCGATGAGCGACCAGGTGGGCGGCGTCTCCCGGACCCAGGCGCTGGCGGCGGCCGTGGGCGGGCTGAGGGCGCAGGGCGGGACCGGGCTGTACGAAACCGCGCTCGCGGCCTTCGAGGCACTCTCCGCGCAGTACCAGCCAGACAAGCCCAACCAGGTGGTGCTGCTCACCGACGGCCAGAACGACGACCCGACCAGCACACTGAGCCTGGATCAGCTCGTCGCGAAGCTGAAGGCCGAGTACAACCCGAAGAAGCCGGTGCACATCATCACGATCGGCTACGGCGCGGACGCCGACCTGAACGCGCTAAGCCAGATCTCGGCGGCCACCGGCTCGAAGTCCTATCCGGCCACGGACCCGAACACCATCTTCACAGTCATGATCAACGCACTCACCGACAACTGACGGACTCCTCGCCCAGGAGGCGTGGGCACGGGCCCAGTCACTCGGCCCGGCGGCGGGGGCGGCGGACGGGCGGGCCGCCGGTCCCGATGACGTACGACGTCACCAGGTGGTTCCAGCCGCAGGCCACGCAGACCTCGACGACGTACATCCGCAGCTCGCTGAACCGGGCGGCGAGCTCAGGCACGTCACCGGTGGCCCAGGTCCGGCCGGACGTCTCGCCCAGTTCGTCCCCGTAGCCGTAGGTGACGTGGACCAGCGGGTCGCCGGACTTCGCGCGCCCCGGGTCGCCCGCGTGGCAGACCGGGCAGCTCTTGGTAGTCGCCTCGCCGTGATGGCGCGCGGCCCGCAGCAGGTACGGGTTGGCGTCGCAGACCTCCAGGCGGGACGCCCGGCCGGCCTGCAGATCGTTCAGCGTCGCCCGGCGGGCGAGCGCGTAGTCGATGACCGACCGCACTCCCGTCCCGGGCCCCATGACTGCCACGGTACCGCTGTCCCCTGACAAGCCAGCCCCATTCGACCCGTCTGCCCGTGTTCGCTCCCGCGATTGGCCGCCGCCATCCGGACACCGCGCAGACATCCGCTGTTGCCATGGTCGTCCCGATGCGTCTAAGCTCGATGTATCGGCTCGATATGTTTCACCGACATGTCGGGGCGACATGTTGGGCCGACATGTCGGGGCGACATGTCGAGAGAGCCACGGGAAGCAGACCGGTGAGGTAAGGAGGGCGGCGCGATGTTGGAGCTCGCGGTGCTCGGCATCCTCTCGGAGAGCCCGATGCACGGGTACGAGCTGCGCAAGCGGCTGGCGGCCGTGCTCGGCGCCTTCCACCGGTTCAGCTACGGCTCGCTGTATCCGTGCCTGCGCAAGCTGCAGGCCGAGGGCTTCGTCACCGCCGACGACGCCGGCGCCGCCGGCCGGATCGGCGGGCGCAGCCGGGTCGTCTACACCCTCACCGCCGAGGGGAAGGAGCGGCTCACCGAGCTGCTCGGCGAGGGCGGCCCCGCGTCGTGGGAAGACGAGATGTTCGGCGTCCGCTTCGCCTTCTTCGGGAAGACGGACGCGGCGGTGCGGCTGCGCATCCTCGAGGGCCGGCGCACCCGGCTGGAGGAGCGGCGGGAGAAGGTCCGCTCGGCGCTCTCCCGCACTCGGGAGCGGTTCGACGCCTACACCCTCGAGCTGCAACGCCACGGGCTGGAGTCCGTCGAGAGCGAAGTCCGCTGGCTCACCGAGCTGATCGAGACCGAGCGCGCCCACGCGCGGCCGGGAATGACTGATCTTGACCTACCAGAGGGCCCCGATGGCGAGGTCCCGGGCACGACGTGAGCGGCGCCCGCCGCGCCGTCCGCCCGATATCCACACGCATCCAAGCAATGAAAAAAGGGAGTAGACCGTCATGGGTTCGGTACGTGTCGCCATCGTCGGCGTGGGGAACTGCGCCGCGTCTCTCGTCCAGGGGGTCGAGTACTACCGCGGCGCCGACCCGTCGGACCAGGTGCCAGGGCTCATGCACGTCCAGCTCGGGGACTACCACGTCTCCGACATCGAGTTCGTCGCCGCCGTGGACATCGACGCCAAGAAGGTCGGCCGTGATCTGGCCGAGGCCATCGGCGCCAGCGAGAACAACACCATCAAGATCGCGGACGTCCCGCCGACCGGCGTGACCGTCTCCCGCGGCCACACTTACGACGGCTTCGGCAAGTACTACCGGGAGACCGTCGAGGAGTCCGACGAGGAGCCGGTGGACATCGTCGCCCTGCTGCGCGAGACGCGGGCCGACGTGCTGGTCTGCTACCTGCCGGTCGGCTCCGAGGACGCGGCGAAGTTCTACGCCCAGTGCGCCATCGACGCCGGCGTCGGCTTCGTCAACTGCCTGCCGGTCTTCATCGCCGGGGTCCCCGAGTGGGCCGAGAAGTTCCGCGCCGCGGGCGTCCCCATCGTCGGCGACGACATCAAGTCGCAGGTCGGCGCCACCATCACCCACCGGGTGCTGGCCAAGCTGTTCGAGGACCGGGGCGTCATCCTGGACCGCACCATGCAGCTGAACGTCGGCGGCAACATGGACTTCAAGAACATGCTGGAGCGCGACCGGCTGGAGTCCAAGAAGATCTCCAAGACCCAGGCCGTCACCTCGCAGGTGTCGCACGACCTGGGCGCCCGTAACGTGCACATCGGCCCGTCGGACTACGTCGCCTGGCTGGACGACCGCAAGTGGGCGTTCGTCCGCCTGGAGGGCCGCGCGTTCGGCGACGTCCCGCTGAGCCTGGAGTACAAGCTCGAGGTCTGGGACTCCCCGAACAGCGCCGGTGTCGTCATCGACGCGGTGCGCTGCGCCAAGATCGCGCTGGACCGCGGCGTCGGCGGCCCGATCCTGTCGGCGTCGAGCTACTTCATGAAGTCGCCGCCGGAGCAGTACCGCGACAGTGTCGCCCGCGAGAAGGTCGAGGCCTTCATCAAGGGCGAGGAGTGAGCAGGCTCGAAGTGGGCGGGCACGGAGTGGGCGTCGGGCTCGGCTGAGCGCAGGAGGCGGCGAGCGGAGGTCCCGTCCGGAGCTTGCGGAGGACGGGACCTCCACTCGCGGCCGACGGAGCGAAGCAGCGGCACTGATCGCGGCGCGACTGTGCCGCCGGCCTGAGGCCGGCTGGCTACGCACGGCAACGAGGGTCGGGCATCCGGAGGGGGGATGCCCGGCCCTCGTCGCGTCCGCGGCCGCCCCCCGTCCTGCCGGCACGCAACCTCCGGACCACGGCGAACGTCCTGCAATCAGGCAACTGATGGACCGCGGGCGTCGCCGAGCTGACGTCACGGCGGGCGTTGTCGCGGGTGGTGCATGGACGGGAGCCCTCATCGTCGACTCGACGGCCGGTAGCGCCCGTCACCAGGGGTGCTGACCGGGCTGTCGACGCGCCGTGAGATTCTGGGCCTCCATGTACCGAACGCGCCCGATCTGTCTGCCTTGCTCCAGAAATCGGCGCGGTGCGGGAAGGACGGGACGGCTTTGAGCCTGCCGAATGATCAGGGACCGCCTCGCCGGCGCCCGACCCCTCCGGGGGGCGCGCCGCGTGGCTTCGACGACCAGGCCGGCGACCGGACTCGCGGGCGTGGCCCGGGGGCCGACCCCAACGACCGCCCCCGGCGGCCCACGCCCGACGAGCGGGGCTGGACGCCGCCGCCGGCGGCCGACCCCGGCGCCCAGCCCGAGCGGCCCGTAGCCGGCCGAGGGCCGCGTCCGGGCGCGGGTGGACCGACCGGCGCCAGGCCGGTAGCCGGTCGCGGCGACCGCACCGGCGCACGCCCCGCGGGCGACGACGGGACGCCACCGACCGACCGGCCGTCCTACCACCCCCGCGCGACGGCGAATCGGACCGGCGCCACGGGTGCCACCGGCGCGCGCTCCGCGACCGGCGCCCGGCCTGGTGGCCGGCCCGGCGCGGCTGGCGGCCGCCCCGGGCCGGGCGGAGCTGCCGGGCAGGCCGGAGTCACCGGCACGATGGCGGTCGGCGGACGCGGCCTCGGCGTCGCCGGCCGTGACCAAGGCACCGGCCGGGACCTCGTCGCGGACCGGCGTACCAGCGGCGACCGTGGCACGACCATCTCCGGCCGGGGTATCTCCGACCGGGGCCGACGCCCGATGCACCCGGCCGAGCGCGACGCCGTCTACGACACCGTCGACCAGGCCGCACTCAGCAAGATCGAGGTCCGGGACCGCGACGAGAACGCGACCACCTATCGGCGCGTCGGCGCCGATGGCACGACCATCGGGCCGCGCCGGCCCACCGGCCCGGGGCATCGACGCCCGACCGGCCCGACCGGCCCCGGCTCGGCCGAGAGCGGGCCGCCAGGCAAGCCGGGCCGCAAGGTCGGTACCCATGGCCCGCGGATCTGGCGAGAACGGCCGCTCTGGATGCGCCGACTTGTCATCTTCGGCTCGCTCGGCACCTTCCTGCTGATCGTCGCCGGCTGCGCGATCCTGTACGCGGCGACCAAGGTGCCGCTGCCCGACTCGATCAAGACCGACCAGTCGTCGATCATCTACTTCTCCGACGGGACCACCCAGCTCGCTCGATTCGGCACGACGAACCGGACCAACGTGCCGTTGTCGCAGGTCTCCAAGCCGGCCCAGCAGGCGGTGCTCGCCGCCGAGGACAAGAACTTCTACACCGAGCCGGGCATCTCCTACCGCGGCATGGCGCGCGCCCTGCTGGTCAACCTGAAGAGCGGCAGCGTGCAGCAGGGTGCCTCGACGATCACCCAGCAGTACGTCAAGAACGCTTACCTGAACCAGGACCGCACCTTCTCCCGGAAGATCAAGGAGATCGTGATCTCGGTCAAGCTGTCGCACAAGTACTCCAAGAACCAGATCCTGGAGTACTACCTGAACACGATCTACTTCGGCCGCAACTCCTATGGCATCTATGCGGCTTCAGAAGCATATTTCGGCATTCCACCCAGCCAGTTGACGGCCGCGCAGGGCGCGATCCTCGCCGGCCTGATCCGACAGCCGAACTGGCTCGATCCGACCGTCCACCAGGCCGACTCGCAGGCGCGGTGGAAGGAGGTCATCAACACGATGATCTCCCAGAAATGGCTGACGTCGGTTCCTGAATATCCCATCGCGACGGTCAAGCCGAAACCGGATGGTATTACCTCGACTAACGGCAACGTGCAGAACCGGTACATCCAGGACGAGGTGGTCAACGAACTGAAAGACCACGGGATCTCGGAGCAACAGATAGAGACCGGTGGGCTGAGAATCAGGACCACGATCGACCCGGCCAGGCAACAGGCCGCTGTCGACGCGGTGAAAAGCGTCATCGGGCCGATTTACCCAAACCCGATCGCGAACCTGAAAACGGGCCTCGTCGCGCTGGATCCGGCGAACGGGAAAATCTTGGCGTGGTACGGAGGATCACAGTACGGAAAAAATCCGCAGAGTTCAGATCCAACGTATGCGTCGTTTGTCGATACTGTGTCCGGCGCCAAGATCCCGTCAGGGTCGACCTTCAAGACGGTCACGCTGCTGACGGCACTGGCCAACGGTGCGAACCTGAACTCGACGTATGACGCGTCCGATCCGCAGAAACTGCCCGGCGGCAACGGCAAGGACTACGTCATCCACAACGACGAAGGTGACGCCAACAGGGCGACCGCGAACCTGATCGACGCGACCGGCCAGTCGTTGAACACGGTCTATGTGCCGCTCGGCTTCCACACCGGCGTCTCGAAGATCATCACAATGGCGAAGAGCCTGGGGATCTCGGACGACCTCGCGGACCAGGCGGGTATCACGCTTGGTGAGGACAACGTCCATCCCATCGAGATGGCGGGCGTCTATAACACGGTCGCCAACGGCGGCTACCGGACCACGCCGCACATCGTCGACACGGTGATGAACGGCTCCGGACACCTGATCTACGAGGGTCAGCCGGACGCGAAGAAGGTCCTGACGCCTGGTGTCGTGGCCGATGCCGGCTACGCGCTGCAGTCGGTCCTCAAGCCCAACGGCACCGCGGCGAGTCAGTCGCTGAGTGGGGGTCGGCCCGCCGCGGGCAAGACCGGGACCGTGCAGGACTTCCGGAGCGCCTGGTTCTGCGGATTCACCCCCCAGCAGCTGACCGCGTGCGTGGACATGTACCGCGGCGACGCGCTGCTGGACAAGAACAGCAACCCGAACGACCCGAAACCGGCGGCTGGCCAGGCGCTGACGGGAATCCCCGGCGCCACCAAGGGGGTCTACGGCGGCGGCATGCCGGCGAAGATCTGGAAGGCGTTCATGGACGCCGCGCTCAAGGGCCAGCCGGTCAAGCAGTTCCCGGCGCCGGTCTTCGGTGGCTCGATCCAGAACTTCACCCCGACCGACACGCCCAGCCCGACGGCGACGATGCCGTCGATGGCTCCCAGCGACATGTTCGGCGGCTCGAACAACACCCCGTTCAACCCCTTCAACAACTTCGGCAACAACAGCCGAGGCGGCGCCGACAACGGCAACGGCAACGGGAACGGCTCCGGTGGCGCCGGCGGCGGGAACCCGCCGGAAGCCACCCCGGCCCCGACGCCCGATTCTCGAAGAACCGGCCTGTTCGGTATCGGATCGGGATAGCTCTTCGCGGGACGGCCGGACGGCCTTGGGCCCGGGCCGGGCGGCGGATCTCTCGCCGCCCGGCCCGGCCGTTTCGCGGGGTTGCCAGAAACTTACGGACTCGACCCGCCGCGCTCGGGGCGGCGCCGAAGCATGTACCACAATGGGTGGCATGAGCACGGGGTGCGGATGAGGAGGCCGGCGTGACGGCAGCCGGGGTAGCGGACGCCGTCAGCCCGAGCGACGAGGACCCGGTCGTCCGCGGCGCGAGCGAACTCGTCGGCGGGCCGCCCGGGCGGCACGCCGCGTTGCCGACATCCTCCTGGTGGACGCCGCTGCGGGTGCTGCTGGCGCTGACGATCGTCGTCTGCGGCCTTGGCTACACCCAGAAGTCGACCTGCCGCGACACGCGCAACTGGTCACACGAGTACCAGTACACGCGGATGTGCTACTCGGATGTCGTCGCGCTCTACTCGCAGGAGGGCCTCTCCAGCGGGAAGACGCCGTACATCGACTATCCGACCGAGTACCCGCCGCTCATCGGCCTGACGATGGAAGTCGTCGGCGTGTTCTCCCGGCTCGCGCCGGAGCAGCATCCCGTCTACAAGACCGTTGACGGCAGGCAGGTCGTCGACCACTACTCGATGGACGAGCGCACCGCGCTCTTCTACGACCTGACGTGGGTGCTGTTCCTCGGCCTGGCCTGCGTCACGGTCGTCGCCACGGCGCTGACCGCCGGCAGACGCCGGATCTGGGACGCGGCGCTGTTCGCGCTCGCGCCGTCGCTGGTGCTGCACCTGCTGACGAACTGGGACATCATCGCCGTCGCGTTCGCGTCGCTGGCCCTCTACGCCTGGTCGCGGCGGATGCCCGTGGTCGCCGGCATCATGCTCGGGCTCGGCGTGTGCACCAAGCTCTATCCGATCTTCTTCCTGGTCGGCCTGTTCATGCTGTGCCTGCGGACCGGGCACCTGCGGGCCTTCGTGCGGACCGCCCTCGCCACGGCCGTCACCATCGTCGCGGTGATGCTGCCGACCTGGCTGGTCGCCGGCTACTTCGTCGGCACCCAGAAGACCCACGACTCGATCATGGCGACCGTCTTCCAGGGCGGTGACTGGCTCGGCCTCCTGTTCGGGCACGGTCCGGGCGGCTCGCGCAACGCCGTGCTGCAGTTCTTCCACCTCAACGAAACCCGCGTCGCGGACTGGGACTCGATCGCGTTCGCGCTGCAGTGGCTCGCCGGCGCGCACGACCCGGGCGCCTTCGGCGCTCTGCACCTGTTGGTCATCCTGGGCAGCGGGCTGCTGCTCGCCTGCTCGGTCGTGCTCATCCGGTACCGGCGCGAACGGGCGCTGTGGGACGCGCAGGAGATCGACGAGCCGATGCCCGTGCGCGGCCTGCTCGACGGGTCCCGGGCCGAGGTCATCGCCGCGGGCGGGGCCTGGCTCCTCATCGTCATCGCGACCCCGCTGGTACTGACCGCGATCAAAGAACACGGCATCCCGGTGCACGTGCTCAATGCGGTGACCGCGGTCGCGCTGATCGCCTGCTTCGCCGCGATCTGCGCGCTGTGCTGGCTCGCGCCGAGCCGGCCGCGGCTGCCGCAGGTGCTGTTCCTGCTGGTCATCGCGTTCCTGGTGACCAACAAGGTGTTCTCGCCGCAGTACACGCTCTGGCTGGTGCCGCTGTACGCGCTGGCCCGGCCGAAGTGGCGGGCCTTCCTGGTCTGGCAGGCGGCGGAGGCCTACCTGCTGCTCATGCGGTTCATGCATTTCATCTACAACGACACGAACGGAGGCCGGGGCGTCGCGCGCGGCTGGTTCATCGGCGCCGTCGCGCTGCGCGACCTGGTCCTGGTCGTGCTCGCCGGCCTCGTCGTGCGCGAGATCCTGCGGCCCGAGCTGGATGTCGTGCGGGCCAGCGGCCTGGACGACCCCGCCGGCGGGGTCTTCGACGGCGCCCCCGACCTGGCGCTGGCCGGCATCGGCCGGGGCTTCGGCCGCTTCGAGCGCCCGCGGAGCTGGGACGACGAGCCGGACCAGGACTGGCCCGCCTTCGTCGGCGCGGCACCGACGGGCGCCGCCGCCGACGTCGCGCCAGCGGGCGGATCCGGCCGGGTGGTCGGCGATGTCGAGACCACGGGCGAACTGGGAGCGCTGTTCAAGCCGCGTCCCAACAACCCCGGCGCCTCGAACCCCGATACGCGGTGAACTCGCTTCGCGCGTCGGACAGCTCCGGGACGGATGACCGCAGGTGGAGCGACTCCGGGCGGGCCGACGCGGGCTGGGACGACGCCGAGCGGCACGTCCCGGCGTCGGGAGGCGCGCGGGAGCGGGTCCCGCCGGCCTCGGGGCCGCGGTCCGGGTGGGCGGGATCCTGGTGGGCACGGCTGCCGGGCGCGGTGCGGGCGACGTTGCCGCTCTGGTTCGCGAGCCGGGTCGGCGTCGCGATCCTGTCGTTCGCCGCTGGGCAGGTCGCGGTCGAGGGCGCCATCGGCAGGCAGCCGGACTTCCTCGCGCTCTGGGATCGCTGGGACGTCGGCCTGTTCACCAAGGTCGCGCGCTGGGGGTACGTCTCGCCGCACTACGCCGACCTGACCGAGGTCGACTTCCCGGCGTTCCCGCTCGCGATCCGGCTGGTGCACCTGTTCACCCGCAGCTGGCTCGCGTCCGGGCTGATCGTCGTCTTCCTGGCCGGCGCGGTGGCGATGGCCGCGCTCTGGCGGCTCGCCGCCGACGAGGGCGGGCCGGGGGCGGGCCGGGCGGCCGTGCTCGCCGCGATCTTCGCGCCGTACGCGGTCTTCCTCTTCGCCGGCTATTCCGAGGCGCTGTTCCTGGCGTTCGCGAGCACCGCCTGGCTCGCCGGACGCCGGGACCGCTGGTGGCTGGCCGGCCTGCTCGGCGCCGGTGCGGCCGCGACCCGCATCACCGGTATTCCGCTGTGGTTCGGGCTGGTCGTCCTCTACCTCGTCGAACGGCGGGCCGCGGGCGCCCCGGTCCTCGCCCGGCCCGCGCTGGCGCTGGCGCTCCCGCCGCTGCCGGTGCTGGGCTTCCTGTGGTACCTGCACGGCAAGACCGGGCAGTGGAACGCCTACACGGTGGCGATGCGGGACGGCTGGCACCGGTGGACGTCCTGGCCGTGGACCGGCTGGCGGGCCACCTGGCACTCCGCATTCCCGGGGCCGGACGGCTCGACGACGTTCACCTGGTTCTACCGGGCCGAACTGCTCGCCGTGGTGCTGGGCGTCGTCGTCACGCTCGTGCTGCTGCGGGAACGGCGCTGGGCCGAGGCGACCTTCGTCGGTGTCGCGACGCTGGTGATGGCGTCGACCAACTACTACGCCTCGGGCGTGCGGACCATGCTGGTCGCCTTCCCGGTCTACCTGCTGTTCGCCCGGCTGGCCGGGCGGTTCCCGCGGCTCGCACCGGCCTATCTGTGGGTGTCCGGGCCCGTCATGGCGGCGTTCGTCGTCGCGTTCACCCAGGGCCACTGGGTCGACTGACCGACCTGGTTCGGCCGCCGTTCGGGCCTGTCGTCACGGTGAGTAGCGGCCGGGGTGGGTGTTCCCTGGATCACCATGACGAAGCCGAGGACGATCCCGGCGCCGAGGACACCGGCCGCGGCGATCGCGGGGTACGGCATCGGCGGGTGTTCCGGCTCCTGCTGCGACGGCCAGCTCCGCCAGGGCTCCACGGCCGCGAAAATAACTCTGAGTGACGATCGACTAGGCTGGCGTGAAAGCCCGGCGAGCCCCGACACCACGTCGCACCTCACCTGGAAGCGGCTGGGGTCGCCGCCGACAGGGGTTCGCCCCGTCCCGACGTCTCCTTGATCGCTTTTCGGCCCTGCGGTGGTCGTCACTGAGCCCGGATTGACAACCCGTGGAGTGCTAAAACAGTGATCAAGGAACCGGGCCGACCTTGCCGGGGCGGCACTCCGCTTCGAGGGCGGCGGCACGGTTTCGAGGGCGTCGATGGCGGTCATCCGGGCGCTGGTAGGCCAGGATGGGGCGATGAGTACGGACGGTGATCCAGGAGGGCCGCCGGCCGGCGGCGCCGGGGCGGACCAGCTCTCGCGCGCCCCAGCCGCCGACCGGGAGCGGGCGGTGAACGCGCTGGCCTACCCGCTCGCGGGCACCGCCGCGGCCGCCGTCGTGGTCGTCATCGTGATCGCGTTGATCGACCCCGCGCCGGGGCGGCACGTGCGGGGGCTGCTCATCCTGCTTGCCCTGGTCGGGTTGCTGGCGGCGGCCTGCGGCTGGGTGCGCACCGTCTGGCACACCCCGACCGAGCGGCCGGAGCCCACTCAGCCCGGCGGCCCTGGCGAAGCCCAGCGTCGGGACGTCCGACACGTCGAGTAAGCTCGACGCGGCATGGCGCCCGTTCGGGGCGCCGCACGCGGTCTACCTCCGCGTGAGCCACAGTCCCTCCTGCCACGGGTCGCACTCCCGTGGCCGCCGAGTCCACAGGAGGTGGGTTCAGCCTTGGCACGTCACTACGAGCTGATGGTCATCCTCGATCCGGATCTCGAGGAGCGCACCGTCGCGCCGTCCCTCGACCAGTTCCTCAGCGTCGTCCGCAACGGCGGCGGCGCGGTGGAGAAGGTCGACGTCTGGGGCCGGCGCCGGCTTTCCTACGAGATCCGCAAGAGCCACGAGGGCATCTACGCCATCATCGATCTGCACGCCGAGCCGGCCGTCGTCGCCGAGCTCGACCGGCAGCTCACGCTCAACGAGTCGGTCATCCGCACCAAGGTCATCCGGCTGCCCGACGCCAAGAAGCCGCGCGCCGCCCGTCGCCCGGCTGCCGCCTGACACTTACTGGGGGCATGACCATGGCCGGTGAAACCGTCATCACGGTAGTCGGCAACCTGACCAGCGACCCGGAGCTGCGGTTCACCCCGAACGGGGCGGCCGTCGCCAGCTTCACCGTCGCGTCGACGCCACGCACGCTCGACCGCGCCACGAACGAGTGGAAGGACGGCGAGGCGCTGTTCCTGCGCTGCTCGATCTGGCGGCAGGCGGCTGAGCACGTCGCGGAGTCGCTGACGAAGGGCGCCCGGGTCATCGTCCAGGGGCGGCTCAAGCAGCGCTCGTTCGAGACCCGCGAGGGTGAGAAGCGCACCGTCTTCGAGCTGGACGTCGACGAGATCGGCCCATCGCTGCGCTACGCGACCGCCAAGGTCGTCCGCGCCGCTCGCGGTGGCGGCCCCGGCGGCGGCTTCGACGACGGCGCCGGCTTCTCCGGCGGAGGTGCCGGAGGTGCCGGAGGTGCCGGCGGTGGCGGTGGCTACCGCGGTGGTGGCGGCAGTGGCGGTGGTGGTGGCGGCGGTTACCGCGGCGGCGGTGGCCAGGGCGGCTCCTCGTCGGGCGGCGGCTACTCCGGCGGCGCCGTGGACGACCCGTGGTCGCAGCCCGCTGGCGGCGGCTACTCGGACGAGCCTCCGTTCTAGGCACCGTTCGGGCCTGTCGTAAGGCCAGTTAGCGGCTCCGTCCTGCTAGCGGCTCGTCCTGCTAGCGGCTCTGTCGGGCCTGCTCTCGGGCGGCGTGATGCCTGGCGCGTCTGCGCGCGCCCTTCTGATCTTTGTCTGAACCTAGGAGTGCACACATGGCCAAGGCGGCTGTGCGCAAGCCGAAGAAGAAGGTTTGCGTTTTCTGCAAGGACAAGACCGACTACATCGACTACAAGGACACGTCGCTGCTGCGGAAGTTCATCTCCGACCGCGGCAAAATCCGTGCCCGGCGAGTCACCGGCAACTGCAGCCAGCACCAGCGGGACGTGGCGATCGCGGTGAAGAACAGCCGCGAGATGGCGCTGCTGCCCTACACCTCGACTGCTCGCTGAGGAGGGTGACGCCGACATGAAGCTCGTTCTCACCCACGAGGTCCCCGGGCTCGGTAGCCCGGGCGACATCGTCGAGGTCGCCGACGGCTACGGCCGTAACTACCTCGTTCCGAAGCAGTTCGCGATCGTCGCGACGCGCGGCGTCGAGCGCCAGGTCGAGCAGATCAAGCGGGCCCGGGCGGCCCGCGAGGTCCGGGACCTCGGCCACGCGCAGGAGATCGCCGAGGCGCTGAAGGCGCTGACCGTCACGCTGACCAGCCGCGCGGGCAAGGAGGGCCGGCTGTTCGGCTCGATCACCGCCGGCGACGTCACGGACGCCGTCACCAAAGCCGGCGGCCCGGCGCTCGACAAGCGGAAGGTCCAGCTGACCGCGCCGATCAAGTCGCTCGGCCAGCACACCGTGGCCGTGCACCTGCACCCCGAGGTGACCGCCCAGCTCACCATCCGCGTCGCCGCGGCCTGAGCCTGGCCTCGACGGCAGGCGCGGTTCGCCGCGTCCCGGCCGTCGTCGGTGACTTCCCGGCCGCCGCGCCTGGAGGTCACCGGTAGCCTGTTCGACGCCTGCCCGGTGTCCCACAACCGCCCCCCACCGCGGTCCCGGGACACCGGGCATCGCCGTTTTCCGGGGCCGTCGAGCTCACGACGCTGCCGTTGAGAAGTTCGGCTCGACGCCCCGACCTCGGCGTCGGCGGTGCGGTCTGTAGATCCGCGCGCTCGGCGGAACGGTCGTCGGCGGTCTCGCGGTCTCCGGCCGGCGCCTGGGGCCGCGACGGGCCGGCGCGCGGTCGTGATCTCGGCGTTCCGCGGAACGAAGGTGCCGTCCTGGCGTGCCCTCGGCTCGGGCGGGAGGCAGGGCGGTCGAGGGATCTCCGCATTCCGCGGAACGCGGTACCGAGGCCTGGGCTGCGCTCATCTAGGCGAGCAAGCCCGAAGTCCGAGAGGCTCCGTGATCGGGTGACGTCGTGGTTGCTCCGCCGACCACAGCCCACCCGATCACGAGAGACTTCGTCCGGATGCCCTCTGTTCGGTGGCCGGGGACGGTTGGCCTTGGACCCTTTCTCGCCGGCCCGGCCATCCGCCGTCCAATGATCGGACTTACCCGTCCAGGCAGGTCGCAGCGCACGGTCGTGGATCTTAGCGTTCCGCGGAGCGGTCGGTGTCGGGCTGGAGCCTGGGTGGCTGTGGGCTTGCGGGAGAGTGCCGATCTTCGCGTTCCGCGGAGCGGAGGTTCGCGCTCTTGTGGTTACCCTCTCGGCCTCGGCGGGAGGCGCAGCCAAGTTGTGGATCTTCGTGTCCCGCGGAGCGGTCGGTGTCGGGCTGGAGCCTGGGTGGCTGTGGGCTGGCGGAGACTGGCGGTCTTCGCGTTCCGCGGGACGGGTCGAGCTCGCTGGCCGGGATGATCGCCCATGGCGGTGTGCGGTGGTGGATCTTCGCGTCCCGCGGAGCGCTTAGGCGTTGGGCTGGAGCCTGGGGTTGCCGATGAGACCGCCGATCTTCGCGTTCCGCGGAACGGAGGTTGGGCTCTTGTGCTGCCCTGTCGACCTCGGCGGCTGCGTGCTCGGCGGATCTTTCCGTTCCACGGAACGTTGCTGAGGTTCGGGCTGGATGCTCCTGACCTTGCCGGGGGCACCGCCCGGTCGTGGATCTTCGCGTTCCGCGGAGCGCTCGGGCGTTGGGCTGGAGCCCTGGGGTGGCAGTGGGCTGGCGGGAGACTGGCGGTCTTCGCGTTCCGCGGAACAGGGGTTCGCGCTCTTGTGCCTGCGCTCTCGACCTTGGCGGGTGGCGGTGTGCGGTGGTGGATCTTCGCGTTCCGTGGGACGGGTCGGTGCTCCGGTCTGGCGGCCTGATCGCCGGGGCCCGTCGCCGGTGAGGGTTTTCCGGCCGAAATGCTGGGCTTGTGGACAGCGGGCGGACGGTGACCGCGTATGGGCTGCGTTCATGCTGTGGAGGATTCGTCGGCGAGATTCGGCGAACTTTTTTGTGTCCACAGGGTGGCGGTGCGAATGCGCAGCTCAGGGGCGGATCCCGCCCCGAAGGCGGTTTGTTCCTCCACAAGCCGGGAGTCCTCGTCCCGAGGCTTTCCCCAGGTCATACCGGCGTTGCCCACAGGTTATCCACATCTGCCTGTGGATAACTCTTTGCTGGTTGGGCTGGGCGGGCTCTAAAGTCGGTTCGATCGCACGTCCGTTCAGCGGTGGGCGTTGGCGAGGGCCGTACGGCGGCGCGCCTCCTTGACACCGATCGAGTTTGACTCGAACATTCGTTCGATGTTCGCGGCGGGCTGGCGACGGTACCCGCGCGGCCGGTCTTCGCGGAGCAGCGGCTTCAGGCGCCGCGGGCGGCGCGCAGTGGCCGGGCGTCCACCGGCGGGCGGGCGCGGTCGGGCGGTAACGGTTGGCCGTAGCCGACGTGGGGCGGTCGTGCCGGTCGTCTCCGGGCTGGGTGGACTGGCGGGAACGGCGGGACTGTCGAGAGACGGAGGTGGGGCGGGTGACGGTCACCGAGATCTCGCGCGGCGGCGGGCAGCCGCTGGAGTTCGACAGGACCCCGCCACACGACATCCCGGCCGAGCAGAGCGTGCTCGGCGGGATGCTGCTGTCGAAGGACGCGATCGCCGACGTCGTCGAGGTGCTCCGGTCCACCGACTTCTACCGGCCCGCGCATTCGACCGTCTTCGAGGTCATCGGTGATCTCTACGGTCGCGGCGAGCCCGCCGACACGGTCAGCGTCGCCGCCGAACTGGCCCGCCGCGAGTTGCTGGATCGGGTCGGGGGCCCCGCCTACCTGCACACCCTGATCTCCAGCGTGCCGACCGCGGCGAATGCCGGCTACTACGCCCGGATCGTCGCTGAGAAGGGCACCCTGCGCCGGCTCGCCGAGGCTGGCACCAGGATCGTCCAGCTCGCCTACGGGCCGGCTCACGACGTCGACAGTCTCGTGGACCGCGCCCAGGCCGCCGTCTACGACGTAACCGAGCGGCGCGGCACCGACGACTACGCCCCCCTCGGCGACCTGCTGAACCCGGCGCTCGAGGAGATCGAGGCCATCGCCGGCCATGAGGGCGCGCTGACCGGCGTCCCCACCGGGTTCTCCGATCTCGACGAGCTCACCAACGGCCTGCACGCCGGCCAGCTGTGGATCGTCGCCGCCCGGCCGGCGGTCGGAAAGTCGACGCTCGGGCTGGACTTCGCGCGGGCCGCGTCGATCAAGCACGGGATGACGTCGGTCATCTTCTCACTGGAGATGAGCCGCATGGAGATCACCATGCGGCTCCTGTCGGCCGAGGCGCGGGTCTCCCTGCAGAACATCAGGACCGGTCGGCTCACCGACGACGACTGGACCAGGCTCGCCCGGCGGATGGGCGAGGTGTCCGAGGCGCCGCTGTACATCGACGACAGCCCGAACCTGACCATGATGGAGATCCGGGCGAAGGCGCGGCGCCTGCGCCAGCGCAACGACCTGCGGCTGATCATCCTGGACTACCTGCAGCTGATGTCCTCGCCGAAGAAGGTCGAGAGCCGCCAGCAGGAGGTCAGCGAGATCTCCCGGTCGCTGAAGCTGCTCGCCAAGGAGCTGGAGATCCCGATCGTCGCGATCTCCCAGCTGAACCGGGCGTCGGAGCAGCGGGCGGACAAGCGGCCCCAGGTCTCCGACCTGCGCGAGAGTGGGTCGCTGGAGCAGGACGCCGACGCGGTGATCCTGCTCTACCGCGAGGACGCCGTCGAGAAGGAGTCGGCCCGGGCCGGCGAGGCCGACCTCATCATCGCCAAGCATCGAAACGGCCCGACGGGCACCGTCACCGTGGCCTTCCAGGGCCACTACTCGCGCTTCGTCGACATGGCCAACTGACGGCGAAGGACGCGTAGCTCCTCAAAGACCTGTCGGTCTTACGCCGATCGGCTATCTCAGCGGGACATGCGCGCGTCGATGAGGGCGGCGATCTCGCCGTGGCCTTGGTGGCGGGCAGCGCCGCGCGCGGTCGCGCCGAAGAAGGGCTCGGTGACGGTCAGGTCGGGCTGCAGGTCGAGCAGGAACTCGACGACCGCACGGCGGCCATGTCCCGCGGCCTGGATCAGGGCGTACTCCAGCGTGTGCGCCGCGGGCAGCTCCGGTCCGTTCGCTCCCGCCCGCAGGGCGCGCGACGCCGGGTCTGGGCGCGCCGTCCGGGCCGAAACTGCCGCGCACGGCGTACGGGGTCGACGCTCCGGCGACCCGCCGTTGTCGCGAAGCGTGTGGTTCGGCTCGACGCCTGCTTCGGCGCCGCGCTGATGCCGGCGTACGGTCGTCATCGTCGGCTCGCGCTGGTGACCGGGCTGGCGCTCGCGCGGGAGGAGACGGTAGGGCGATGCGCCTGTGGGTACCGGTGATCGCACTGACGGGATACCTGGGCGCGGGCAAGACCACGGTGCTCAACCACCTGTTGCGGGCGCCAGGCGCGCGTATCGGGGTGGTGGTCAACGACTTCGGCTCGATCAACGTCGATGCCACGCTGGTCAGCGGGCAGGTGGACGAACCGGCCGCGATCACGGGTGGCTGCGTGTGCTGCATTCCGGACACGGAGGGGCTGGACGGGGCGCTGGAGCGGCTCACCCAGCCGCGGCTGCGGCTGGACGCGGTGCTCGTCGAGGCGAGTGGCGTCGCCGACCCGCCCGCGCTGGCCCGGCTCATCCAGTTCAGCGGCGTACGGCGCGCCCGCCCGGGCGGCCTCGTCGACGTCGTGGACGCGGGCGCCTACTTCGACACCGTCGACGTCCACGAGCGGCCGCCGGCCAGGTTCGCCGCGGCCTCGCTCGTCGTCATCAACAAGACCGACCGGATTCCGGCGGCCGAGCGGGCCGGGACGGTGACGCGGATCGCCGACCGGATTCGCGCGGTCAACCCGTACGCGCACGTCGTCGACACAACGCGTGGCCGCGTCGACCCGGCGCTCGTGTTCGACGCGGCCAGCCCGCACGACCCGGTCGACCAGCTTCCGTTCGCGGCCGCGGCCCGGCAGGAACACGCCGTCGAGCCCGGCCTTGACGGGAACCAAAGTCAGGGCGCCGAGCACCGGCACGTCGACGCGGTGACCGTGTCGGCCGCCGGCCCGGTCGACCCGGGACCGCTGGTCGACCTGATCGAGGACCCGCCTTCGGACGTCTACCGCCTCAAGGGTGCCGTGACCGTGGACACCGGTCGCGGCCCGCGCGGCTTCGTCGTCAACATCGTCGGGCGCCAGATCCACGTCGTGGCCACGCCGATCGGGGACGGTCCGGCCGGGCTGGTCGCGATCGGGATGCACCTGGACCAACCCGCGATCCGCGCGCGCCTTGAGGCCGCCCTGCGCCCCTGCTCCGGCCGACCAGCGGCCGACGATGTCCGTCGCCTCAGCCGCTACCGCCGCCTGAGCACCTGACGGGCCGCGCGCCGGCCGACCGCGGCCGCAAGACGAGGACGTCGGGAGTCGGCCGCACGTTCAGGCCGATCTGTCAGGGATCGCGCAGCCGTTGGTGGCCGACTCCAAGCAGTCCCTCGCCATCGCACGGTTCACTGTCAAACGGCAGCCCGGATCACGCTGGTGACGGGTCCTCAGTGGCTGAACCAGGCGTTCCCCGGCCGTCCCCGACAGTCCAACTCGACCACCGCACAGGAGCCGAACGACGCGATTCGACCCGGGCCTGTATCC
>Ga0068863_100001386_pt1 | contig 24026 bp, 19 predicted proteins | sample KBSSwiS62_FD_66596 | JGI IMG/M metagenome (GOLD analysis project Ga0068863, IMG submission 66596) | Switchgrass rhizosphere microbial communities from Kellogg Biological Station, Michigan, USA - KBS Switchgrass S6-2 | ecosystem: Host-associated > Plants > Roots > Rhizosphere > Soil ... | reverse complement strand
AAAAATGGCGACCGGCTGACCGGTACGATTGTGAAAACGGATGACGGCGCAAAGACGCTAGCAATCAAGACGGAACTAGCCGGAGACGTGACGGTGCAATGGGATGCAGTAACGGCGATCGTATCGTCGCAACCCCTGCACCTGACGCTTTCCGACGGCCGGGTGATTGCGGGCACGGTTAGCACGACGGACGGAAAACTGGCGGTAGCGACGAAGGACGCCGGCGAAGTCTCGGCGGAACCTGCGTCGGTCAAAGCGATTCGCAACGACAAAGAACAGGCGGACTTTGACCGGTTGCAGCATCCACGCTTGCTCGATTATTGGAGCGGACTGTTTGATCTGGGGCTGAGCGTCACCCAAGGTAACTCGGCAACATCGGCGCTGAGCATCGCCGGAAAGGCCGCGCGGGTAGTTCCCAAGAATAAGTTGTCGCTGTACTACACGCAGATTTACGCGAAAGACAGCAAACAGGATCCGGCCGTGACGACGGCAAATGCTATTCACGCGGGAATCCGCGACGAGGTCAACCTGACTCCAAAGATTTACGTGTTCGCATTTACGGACTTCGATTCCGACGCCCTGCAGAACCTCGATTTGCGCAACGTGCTGGGCGGCGGCCCGGGTTATCACATCATCAACACCAAGAAGACGCTGTTTGACGTATTTGGCGGCGGCAGCTTCAACCAGGAGTATTTTTCGTCGTATCTGACGGCAAATCCCACGCCGCCGCCGGCCGAAATTCTTGTTCCCTCCGAATCGCGGCACAGTGCCGAGGTGCTGGTGGGCGAATCACTGAGCACAAAACTCGGATCGCACACCACATTTACCGAGCAACTGACGTTTTTTCCCAATTTGAGTTCAACCGGAGATTACCGCGTGAACTTCGATGCGACCGCCACCACCAAGCTGAACACGTGGCTTGGATGGCAGATCACATTCAGCGACCGTTACATCAGCAATCCCCCACTAAATCTGAAGGGCAATGATCTGTTGCTGTCGACCGGATTGCGCTTGACGTTTGGGCGAGGAATCTTCTAAAACCTTGCACATCGTACGCCGCGTTATTTCTCCATCTTGCTTAGGAGGCAGCCATGAGCGGACTGGTCTATTGGATCGTAGTTGGACTGATTGCCGGATTCCTGGCCGGAAAAGTCATGAGAGGCGGTGGCTACGGGATTTTGATGGACATCATCCTCGGAATTCTGGGCGGAATCGTGGGCGGGTGGCTGTTTGGGTTGCTGGGAATATCGGCGGGCGGCGGATTAATAGGCGGGATCATCGTTGCGTTCGTCGGAGCGGTGATTCTGGTTTGGTTGACACGATTGCTGAAAAAGGCCTGAACGGGTTTCTGCGCGTGGCCGGCAAAAGGGGGACGAACCGCACCAGCTTGCCGGGGGTAGACAGACCGGCGCGGTTCGCGTTTGCGGGCAAACTCAGTTGGCCGCGCTGCCGGAATGCGTGGCCAGATACCATTCCGCGGTCGGAGCGCGCAAATATTTGAAGCGCAGCTTGGCATCGTCCGCGCCTTTGGCGTCGCCGGCTTTTTCGCGGGCGACGGCCAGCCATTTGACCGCGACCGGCGAATGTGGATCCGCGGAAAGCTCGCTGGCGGCATCCCGGAAATTTTTCTGCACAAAATGCACGTAGCCGCGAGCGGATTCGTAGCAGTCTTCCACGATCAGGTCGCGAGACTTGGCGGCAAGTTGCTCCAGCTTTTGCACCGCGCGCTGTGCGTCGTCGAGTTTATTCTGCTGGGCATTCTCGCGCGCCTGGTCACGCCAGACTGCCGCGAGAGTGGGATTGCGGTCGGCATCGCCCATATTTTCCACGGGCGCACTGAAGACGACTTCGATCTGGCTCAGCTTTTGCAGGCGCTCGCGCGACGTAGCGGCCAGCAGCGCCAGCGCTTCCTGGGCTTCGAAGAGCGAGTAGGGCTCTTTCGCAGCGCGTGCTCTCTGCTCCACGTCGGTCAAAGCACGCAAGCCTTGTGAGGCGCGACCTTCCCAAAAATAAACCAGCGCCTTTTGAAATTCGGTGTGTAGGCGGTCGCGATCATTCGTGGCCATTGCGACGGCCTTGGCGTATTCCGCTCGTGCCGCCGAGTAGTCGCCCATGAGCGTGTAGGTATCGCCGAGGCCGATTTGCGAGGTAATGAAGTTGGGCGTGATTTGCAGGGCGGCGCGATAATGCAGGAGCGAGCTCTGGTCAAGGCCGGCGTAGCGAGAGACTTCGCCGAGCGAATCCTGCGGATTGGCATGCTGCGGCTGCAGCTCCGCGTATTTTTTGAGGTGAGCGATGGCTTTTGCGGGATCGGGATTGTTCCCCTCGACGCGCGCGTAACCTAGCATGTTGTAGGCGGGAGCAAAGTTTGGATCCTGCTGAATAAGGCGCTCCCACATTTGCACGGAGCGGTCGTAGTCCTGCTGGAAGTACAGCCACTCTGCGGTGAGATAAAGCGCATGTCCTTCGTTCGGGAAGCGGGCCAGCAGGTCGTTCATGGACGCGATGGCCGGCAGCATGTCGTCTTTCTGAACGGAGGTCAGGAACTGCACGAGAAGTTTTTCGTCGGCAGGCGCGTGATCGGCGAGGGCTTCGGCTTTGCGCAGCGCTGCGGGGTCGGGCTGAGTTCTGCGTGCGGCAAACGACCACACGGCGTAGGCGAGGGCAAATTGCGGATCTTTTTCGGTCGCGCGGCGGGCGCTTTCGACCGAACGGTCGAGAAGCACGTTTTCGTACTGGTCGATAGCGGTTTCGACGAGCTTGCGGGCTTCCGCGGATTTTGTGGACACGGCGAAAGCAAAGACGTGAGCGGTAGGGCCCGCCGCCGGAGGCGAGGCGTCGCCCGGCGAAACAGGTTCAGTCTCGGAAATACCGGCAGATTGCTGCGGATACGCCATGACGGCGCCGGCGACGAATCCGGACAGTGCCATAAGGCATGATTTGCAGAGCAAACGTTTCATCGCCGCACACTCCACTTCGCTGCATAAACGCCGGAAAGAACGTCGATGGCAACTTGAAGTTAGCGTGCGTGGCGTAACCAGCGGAACTGTTCCGACGGACAGGTGTGCGGGAAAGCTAAGCGGAGTGCTGGATTGGCGACAGAATAGATTTGTTCGTATCGGTTACTTGCTGCGAGACCGTCAAGCAAAGATACTGCAAGCATCCGATGGAAAGGTGACGCGGAGATGCAAGCAAACTCCCGGCGAAACTTATTGCGCGGCGCGATCGCTTTGGCGGCGGTGACTATTTTTGCGGCGAATGCCGTGCCCGCGGTGAAAAATATGGCGGTGGTAGCTTCGGCCAACAGCAAGCTGGTGGATCTGCCGCTGGCGGACTTGGTGAAACTGTGCAAAGGCACAACGAAAGTGTGGCCGGACGGAAAGACCTTTGTGCTGGTGTTGCGGAATCCTGACGCGCCTGAAATGCACGCGGCACTCACGAAACTGTTTGGCGGAGGCACGGTGGAAGCGAAAGCGGCGATTGCCAAGCTGAATGAAACGCGGCAGGCCGTCCGCATCGTGGATTCAGATGATGAGCTATTGCGCACGGTGGATTCGACGCCGGGAGCGATCGGCATTGTGGACGTTTACGCCATCAACAGTTCGGTGAAAGTGCTGCGCATTGACGGCAAACTGCCATTTGACGTGGGCTACGCGTTAAAAGGGAATTGACCTTCCGCGCAGAGTGCTTTTCGAAAAAAAATCAGGATGGATCGTTTGGCGATGAGGGGCTGGGTGTGCGCAGTGTTTTCAGCGCGGTGAGGCCGATCAGAACTATGGCGACGCCCAGAGAGATCCATAATACTTCCGGGTGCCGTTCGGAAAAGGGACGCGGGTCACGAAAGCTCGCGTTGATTTCTTCCGGTCCCAGCGCCAAATTCAGATAGACAGGCTTGGATGGCCCGATTTCCAGATAATGGCTGAGGTCATATTGAGGCGGCGAAGCGCGATCGTTGCCATAGAGAAGCCGGTATTCGGTGTTTAGTTGGGGCCTGAAGAGCACCACGCGGGGAACCGCAAATAAACTTAGCTTGACATTGCGCAGCGGCTGGTCATTTCCGTTGATGACTTCGACGCGGACGAGACGGTTCTCTGGCCATTCCGGAAAATCGATAGCCAGCGATTCGCGAGTCGTAGCGCCGCGGTTGTAGCGATAAATGACGCCGGAGCCGCGATAATTCCAGAGCTTTCCGTCGGCGCTGTCTGCTATACGCACGGCGCGATAGAACTCGGGCGTGTCGGTAGTGAATCGCAAACGGGAAACCGGTACGCGTGAAGCCGCGAGGTCGGTGGTCCAGGCGGTTTCGGTCGTGTCGTCGGAAGTCGCCGGCCGAAAAGTGGAGGGAACCTCGGCCAGTGTGGCCGAGTGAGATTCTTCACGGAGGACGGTCAATCGGGTGACGCTGAATTGCGCTTCCGCTTCGAAGATGCGCACGCGGATGTAACGCGAGTTGAGTCCCTGGAAAGGAATGGTTTGCGTGCCGTCCACCGAACGCTTGCGAAAGCGGGCAATAGGCGCGCGGGTTTCCACGATGCGCCAGGTTTTGGCGTCGTCGCTGAGCGCCACTTCGGCCCACACGATGAAGTCCGGCTGGATCGTTTCGACGCGGACGCGATCGTAAAAGGGAGCATCGCGGCCGAGGTCACCTACGACTTGTGTGAATTTGCCGTTAGCGAAACTGTTCTCAATGATGCGCGCTTCGTAGCTTTCGGAATGGGCCGTCGCCTGGTCTGTCTTCAGTTCGTAAGGAACCTCCTGACCTTGCGGGTCCGCGATGCGAAGGTCGGCGCAGCCGGCGTTGCAATGGGCGAAAAGCTCCCAGGGAAGCCGAAATTCGGCAGGGTCGCCGGCGTGCGAATTTTCCGACGAAGTGGAATCTTGCAGAATGGGGCGAGAATAACGCCAGGAGCGCCAGTGATCCGGCAGGTTGGAAGGAGCGGCCAGGGCGGCGGCAATGCCCGCTAGGGATAGCGCGAGCGCGGCGCGGCGGATCATGCGCTTTCCTTTGCGCGGGCCAACTTGCGCTGGTACAAGAAGGAAACAGCGAGCAGCACCGCTCCCAGGATGAAGAAAGACAAAATTCGGTAAGCGCGCTCGAGGAAAGAAAGATCGTAGAGAAATACTTTGCCAACGACCAGACCGAAGAGGATCAAACTTTGCCAGCGAAGTAGGGCCGATTTGCTCTGCATACCGAGAAACAACAGCACACTGGCGTAGGCGGTCCACAAGATGGACAGCGCCAGATGCTGAGCCAGCGAAGCTTCGATGCCGGTGGAGGCTTTACCAAAGTAATCCCAGAATTCAACGGAGAGCGCGGTTAGTGCAAATACGTTGATGGCGATGGCGAAGATGCTGATTTCGAGGCGTTCCTCGCCAGCCACTCTGGTGACGTGCGAACGCGCGGACCACAAGGCAAAACCGAAGCATGCGATGAGTGCCAGATAAGCGGCGAATCGCGGGTTGAAGAGGAACGCTCCGCCTTCGGGCGGAAAAACGAGGAGGCGCAACGCTGCCATGGCGAGCAGGAGATAGCCGGACTGGCGCAGAAAATTACTGGCTGCGCGGAAGCCGGTCCAGACGAGGATCGCGCCTTCGACGGCGAAACTGAGCGTGATCCAGTTGCCTTTGAGGCGAATCGGAATTGCCAGGGTGAGATAGGTGAGCGCCAGTCCGGCATAAAGCAGCCGAGCCAGGCTGGACTCATCTGTTTTGCGAACGGGTAGCAGCCGCGCAATGGCCACGTGAGCGGCGGCTAGCGCCACGAAGAGCAACGTGAGCGGCCACTTGTCATCCGGCCACAACAAAACGAAGAGCGTGACGGAGTACGTGAATTCGTTGGCCAGCAGGATGAGGATGTCCAATTCGCCGAGGCGAATTCCGCGCATGGCAGTTCGAATCGGCCAAGCCGAATACAGGAAAAAGAACAGGCTGGCAAACAGCACGGTGCGTTCGGTTGGCGATGTGCGGTGGAAGAATTCGCTATACCAGCCCCAGAAATAAATTTGCGTGCCGATAAACGCGATCAGCGGCAGCGCGCGCCATTCTTTTTTCGCTGCGATGACCAGCGCACCGGCTCCGAGGAAAAGCAGGTAAGTGAAGAGGACAACTTGCTCGTCTTTGCCGCTGCTGGCCAGGATCGGCGCCAGCAATCCACCAAGCAGCGACAGCACGGCGATGCGCTGCGAATTCCGCCCGATGGCTATGGCGGCCATCACAGCGGTAATGGCGATCATGGCTGCGAAGCCGACATCGCGGCTATATAGCGAATAGTATTGGCAGCCGGCCCAGACGGAGACAAACAACGTGGCTTCGCCGAGGGCAGCGATACCTTCGGAGAAATAGGAATAGCCGCGGCCGAGTAGCCAATGGCTCCACGGCAGCATCAGCGCGCCGAGCAGGATGCCGATCGCCACGCGCCCGGTGGGGCCAATCCAGTTGTTGTCGAACGCCAGTTTCAAGAAATAGGAAACCGCGATGAGCAATGCCACTATGCCGACGCGATTGAACCATTTCCCGGCGATCACGCTTTCCAGGTCGAGCGGCGAGGCTTTCTGATCCCGTGAGATGCCGTGCAGTAAAGAAGGCGAAACGCTGAGCCGTGAAGGCGCACTACTCCCGAGCGGGACAACTGGAGCGGCTGGGCTGCCGGGCCGTGACGCAACTGGTGGAGGAAGCGCGGTAGCAGTGGGCGGTTCGGCAGCCTTTTCTGGGGTGGACGGCGGAAACTCAATTCGAATTGCCGGTTCAGCAGGTCGCGGCTGTTCGGCTGTTGCTCGAACTTCATGAGACGCGGGCTGAGAAGACACCGAGGAGGCAAGCCGCCTTACCTGCTGTTCGAGCGCATAGAGGCGAGAAGTCAGATCCTGCAGGCGCGCCGAACTGGAGTCGGCGTCCAGCCGTCGGACGGCGACCAGAGCCATAATGGCAAGGATGGGGCCCGCCAAGAGGGCGATGGCCGCGAGAAGGATGAGGGCATCCATGGGGGGGATGGCAAAATTTAAGCATAAGGGGGCTTCGGGGACAAGGGAATTGGGGGTAAGTCCATGCGCAGTTTGACCTGCCAAATTCCAAAATGAGAAGGAACCGCCTGTCCGAAAGGCCAGGTTTTCCACAGCAGGTACAGCGAATATGCATCAAAAACCCTACAGACGCGCTCAGTAGAATAAGTTTAAGTATTTCAATTAGTTACACCGTTTCAAAAAGAAACATCATCGTACTAGGAGACTGGTTTAAGGCCCAAAATGTGCCCTGCGTACCATGGTCTCGGCGGCCGAACTGCTGTCTAATCGTACAGGTAGGAGCAAGGCAGACCGACAGGACAGGTTGCCGCATCTAACAGCAGCAAGAAGAATAAGCTGAGTCAAGAAGCGGGACAGGCCAAAGGTCAGTGCCAGATGCCAGATAGGGCAGTCAGGACACGGGCCAAGAATAGAGGACAGGATGAAGACCAAGGACAAAAGCCGCAAGTGGGTGTGGTGGTTCCTGGCAGTGATCGGGGCGATGCAGCTGTATCTCGTCCGCGAGTTGCTGGCGGCATTTGCTTTGTTCGCATTGGGATTTGCGGCAATCGCCGTGGTGATTGGCGCCGTCTATATGCTGCACACCGGCTGGGCCTTCGCGGTCGAGCGCCTTGCCGAGAGCCAGCACCCTGTCGTGGCTTACACCAAGCGGAGCGTGAACTCCGCGGAAGACTTTGCGCGGCGCGGCGTAGTTGCAGCCGTGGCTGGAACAGAAGAACTGGCCAAGCGAGCCCTGGGCCGCTCGGCCGCCGCGCGCTAAACGATTTTTGCAGTTGAGAGAAGCCCTCCAATCGCGCTGAACTCCTACAGCACCGGTTGGTGGTCAGGATAGAAAGAAAAAGAGCCAGTCGCCCTGAGCAAGCGATTGGCTCTTTTTTCTTTGGGAAGATTAGTGCTTGGCGGGCTTGCCGAAAATGCGGTTCGGATCGCTAGCCACTTTGGTGTATCCCGCCGGAATCGCGAAGAGCGTCGCATCCAAGCTGGAGTCCGAAAAGGAAGTGACTTCGATCGTCATTTCGATCAGCGCACCCGGTACCGAAGGAGGCGGCGGTGGAATAGAGGACGCGGAAGTTGCGTTTCGATCGCTCGCCCGTTCGTCGTCCTTCTTTTTCTTTTTGCCAAAGAGACCGCCCAGACCCTTTGCCACCGCTTGCGAAGCGCTGGTCGGTGGGTCATTCGACGTCGTGGACGGGTGTGATTCTTGATTTTGCTGGGCCGCGTCTGTCCCCTGCGTGCCCGCCATGGCCATGCTCACGTACTGCAGCATCGGCAAGCCCTTGTACATGGACTGATTCTTCTGCAATTCCTGCATGCCCTGAGAAACTTGCGGATTGACGGTGATCCCGGCCGGCGGAACCCAGTTTAGTTCCTTGGCCATTTTTTTGTAGAAGTTGCCTACCTCCTCGTAGCCAGACACACTCGGCGCGATCCAGGAATCGATGTTCGTGGCCATGGTGCTGGAAACTGGGCCGCTGGGTTGCTGGGGCTGGCCGTCCGGTTGCTGTTGCGCCGTGACTTCCATTTCAATTTGAAACTTCATCTCATTGGTCGACTGGCCGTTAACGATTCGGCCGCTAGCTCCGGGCGTTGCGCCGATCTTCGCGTTCATGTTGACCTGCGTGTCCCTGGTCTTGGGGTCCTTCTGCATTTTCTGCTTTTGTTCTTCGGCGGCCTTTTTCAGCGCGTCGCGGATCTCGTCAAACGTGGCTTGCGAATAGCTGCGGCTCTTCGGGTCGATTTGAATAATAAGTTTCTGATCGAGGTCGATGATCTGAATAGAGCCGTCGTCGTCGTCCGAGCGCATCCAATTGCCCTTGACGTAGCGCGTGGTGCTCATCGGTTTCGTCGCTTGCGACGCCTGTTTGCTGAACACTCCCGCAAACTTCATCATGCTTTTGACTGAGCCGCCGGTAATTTGCGAAGTGTCGGTGTATTTGAAGTCCGCGCGCGCAGGCACCGACCCCACTGAGCCAACGACGAGAAGCAGAATGAGCATGATGGACACAAAAGTTTTCATAGAGAGGGACCTCCGAGGTGGACCTTACCTATTTGTTGGTTGTACAGGACGACGGCTCTCCACTGCTCGATTTCCGGTTAGAGCGTACTCAAAGCCTTGCCAAAAGGAAACGATGCGGTCGAGCCGTGCGCTCAATCGGTAGACTAGGGCAACCGGGCGTAATTCTGCGAAAAACCGGCAAGCCGTTCCGCGAACTTGTGGCGCGGGTTTCGCGGAAAGCTTAACGCCAGGCGGGACGAAGGGACCGGACATAACGGCGCCCGCGTAATTCTTTATGAAAGAAAAAGAGCCAGTTGTCCTGGGCAAGCGATAGGCTTTTTTTGATTTTGACCCGAGCCGGCTACATCGAGCGAAGCGCAGTGGCAACAGGTTGCGACGCAGCTCGAATCGCGGGCGGCAGTCCGCCGAGAACTCCCATCACCATCGCGAAGACTACTCCGGCGATGAGCAAGTCCGATGTGATTTTGAAGGCAAACGCCAAACTGGAAAACGTCTGAAAGTTCAGCGCCTGGGTGGTGAAACCGTTTAAAGGCAGTACTGCAAAGCAGCCCAGCACTCCCCCAACGCAGGAGATTAGGAGCGCCTCCACTAGGAAGGAAAAAACCACCGAGCCTCCGCCGAATCCGAGCGCGCGCATGGTGGCGATTTCCCGGCCGCGTTCTGCAACCGCGGAGTACATGGTATTTAGCGCACCGAAGACCGCTCCGATCGCCATCACGCCGGCGACGAGCCCGCCCAAAACGGTGATCAGCCCTGTCATGGTTTCCGATTGTTTCGCGTAGTAATCGACTTCGCGCGTGACGTCCAAATTTAGTTCCGGATCCTTGGTCACTGAGTCCTTGAAGTCACTAAACGCCGCCGGCGAGGTCAAGTGAACTGTTGCGGATTGGAAAATGTTGTCAGGCCGCTTCAACACTTCGTTGAGAATCTTGGAATCACACCAAACTTCGGAGTCGAAGGAAGATCCGCCTGCGTCAAAAACTCCCACGACCGTCCAGCGGCCTCCGCCGAAAGTAATCACACTGTCCATCTTCAATCCCGAATAGGTCTTTGCAGCGTTCTTGCCAACGATCAATTCGGATAGGCCTGGTTGGAACATGCGGCCCTGCATAATTTTTACGAAGGGGCGTACCGTCAATACATTTGAAGAGACACCGCGGACCTGCACATTCGCATCAGTGCCTGTGCTGACCAAGGGGAAGGGAACGACCCCTACTACCTCCTGAGTGATCAGCGGCGCTCCATGGGCATCATGAGCAACTCCCGGCTTGTCTTGCAGCAACTTCACCGATTCGAGCGTGATGCCGCCCATCATTTCAGTGGGTGAGCCAGCACGCAGCGCCAGCACGTTTCCCGGGGAACCGGAAGCCACCAGTGTCGCCTTGAAGCCGCGCGCCAGCGAGAGCATCGCGACGAAGACTCCGACAGTGCCTGCGATTCCCAGCACTGCGACGATCGTCGAAGTCCAGCGAGCTCTTACACTTCTCACGTTGTAGACAAATGGAATGGCCATCTCAGACTCTCCGAAGTGCGTTTACAACACGCATGCGCATTGCACCGATGCCAGGCAAGAGCCCGCTGAATACCCCCACCACGAGAGCAACGACCAAACCACTGGCAAGAATGGTCTGCGACAGAATCAAGTTCGGCAGTCTTCCATTGAGAAGTTTGTCGAGGATTGGTACGCTCAAGTACGCCAGCGCCAAGCCAATCAGCCCGCCGAGTAGCGCAATCGCCAGCGATTCCGCTAACACAAAGAGCAGCACCGAGCGGTCTCCGAAACCGATCGCTTTCATGACTGCCAGTTCGCTAGTGCGTTCCCGGACTGATATCGCCATGGTATTGCCGGTAACCAGAAGCAATGTAAAGAACACCACCGTCCCAATGGTAAGGATCAGAAATTCGATATTGCCGAACTGCTTGATCCAATTGGCGATAAACGTGGATTCGGTCTGGGTTTTTGTTTCATAGGGAGAGTTGGCGAACTGCGTGTCGATGGCTTTGGCCACGCGTACGGCATCGTCGGGCGAATCCAGGCGCAGTACATACCACCCGATATTGCCCTTCATGCGATCTGGCATTTTTTCTTGGAAAAGATCCCACTGAAACCAAAATTGCGTTTCGTCGTCCTGCGGCCGCTTGCCGTGATAGATGCCGTCGAGATTGAATTCCCAATTTCCGGTACCGGCGAAAGTCGATTTCAACGGTATCCGGTCCCCAATCTTCCAGTGAAATCGATCAGCCAAACGTGCTCCCACCACCGCACCCTGGCGGTCCTTCAAGAAAGCATTCCATTGCTCTTCTGGCACGTTAAATTCGCTCATCACCTTACGGTGATTCTCCGGATCAATGGCAAATTGCGGAAAGAAATTCTTCGGGTCTTGGTAAATTCCGCCGAACCAGTTGTTGTGTGTAATTTCCTTTACGCCTGGAATGCGGGTAATCTTGTCGCGATAAGCGAGCGGCAGCGGGTTGATGATGGACGTGCGGTTAATGATGATCAGGCGATCCGCTCCAGCCACGTCGGCGCCGCGTCGGAACGAGTCTTTCACCACTGCCAAAAACGCAAACAGGAACAACGCCACAGCGAACGAGCCGATGGTCAAAATGAGCCGCACTTTCTTGCGGAACAAATTGGCGAAAATCAGCCGAGCGAATTTCATGCCACACCTCCCGCCATCGCATTCTCCTGCGCCAGCTTGCCTCCCTCAACCAGGACGCCCTTTTCCAGGTGCAGCGTGGTGTGCGCGCGGTCCGCAACCACCGGATCATGCGTCACCATCAGCACGGTTTTGCCGTGCTTCGCGACCAGCTCTTCAATCAACGCCATGATATCGGTGGCGCTCTTGCGGTCCAGGTCACCAGTGGGCTCGTCGCACAACAAAAATGTCGGGTCGGAGACGATCGCGCGCGCAATCGTGACACGCTGTTCTTGTCCGCCGGAAAGTTGCCGCGGGTAGTGGTGCATGCGCTCGGCCAGCCCCACGATGGAAAGGGCTGTTTCCACGTGCTGTCTGCGCTGCGATTTGGACAGCTTCGTCAGAAGCAGCGGCAGCTCCACGTTCTGGAACGCCGTCAGTACGGGAATCAGGTTGTACATCTGGAAAATGAATCCCACGTGCCGGGCGCGCCATTGCGTCAGCTTGCTGGACGACATATGCGTGATTTCGTCGCCGTCCACCGAAATGTGACCCGAGGTCGGCACGTCCAGCCCTCCCAGCAGATTCAGCAGCGTCGTTTTGCCCGAGCCGCTGGGCCCCATGAACGCGACGAAGTCGCCTTTGTCTACGTCCAGGTTCAGCCCCTGCAGCACTTGAATATTTTCGCCGCCGCGCTTGTACGTCTTGTTCAAACCCCGTACCTGAATGAGCGCCGACGAACTGCCCGAATTATCAACACGAATCATCTGCCCGCTCCTCCGCTTCTGAGAATCACTACGCCAAATCCACGCGAGTTCTTACTGCCAGTTCTTACTGATTGACGCGGACTGTATCGCCGTCCTGCAAATTCTGCGGCCCACCGGTGACCAGGTGGTCTCCCGGATTCACGCCGGCCATCACTTCCACATCCGAACCACGGTCATTGCCCACCTTCACGCCACGCCGCTCGAGTTTTCCGTTCTTTAGCAAGAAAACATATGTGCTATCCCCGCTCGAACGCACGGCTGACTTCGGAATAATTGCCAGCGGTTTTGGCCTTTCGTCCTTTTTGTTTGCCGTGGTCTTTTTCTCCTCGTCTTCTCCGTAAAAAGAGACTTTCACGCCCATGTCCGGCAAAATCCGCGGGTCCAGCTTGTCGAACGAAATGCGCACCTTCACGGTGGCTTTCTGGCGGTCCGCCGTAGGAATCACCGTCCGTACATGCGATGGTATTTTCCAGTCGGGATACGCGTCGAGAACGGAATCAACGCGCTGACCGGACTGCACTCGCGCGATATACGATTCGCTGACATCCACTTCCACTTCATTGGAATTCATGTCCACGATCGTCGCAATGCCTGTACGCGTAAATCCGCCACCCGCGGAAACCGGCGACACCATTTCGCCCACCTGCGCGTCCTTCGAAACGATAATTCCCGCAAACGGCGCGCGAATCGTGCAATTGTCCACCGCTTGCTGCGCTTCGCGAATCCGTGCCTCGGATCCCGCGACTTGTTGTTTGGCAAGCGCGATTTTCGCGCGCAGGCTGTCGGCGGCCGTCGTGGCATTGTCGAGCTGATCCTGGCTTTGCACTTTCGCCGCCGTTAATTCCTGCGAACGATGTAGCTGAATTTCGGCGTAGCGCAGCTGCACTTCATAGTCCCGAATTGTCGCTTTCGCCGAGTCGCGGTCCGCCACCACTGATTCCAGCGCTCGCCGCGCGTCCGAATCATCCAGCGTCGTGAGCAGTTGCCCTTCTTTCACGCGATTACCTTCGTCGAAAAAAACTCCGGTCACGCGGCCCGTAATTTTAGCGGCTACTGTCGCGCGCCGGCGAGGTGTCACGTAACCACTCGCATTCAACAGCGTCTGTTGCGCCGGATCGCCTGTCGGCTTTGCCACCGTCACCTCGACCACCGGCGCCCGATTTTTCAATGCGAATACCGCGCCACCAATCAGCAGCAACACTCCGATGGCCGCGGCAAAATATCCCAGCACTTTGCCGGTGCCGCCGCGCGACCGCGCGGAATCTTGGATTTTCAGTGAGGCAAGGTCTCCAGCCGGCATGGATAGACTGATGCTCCTCTTCGCAAAAAGTGACGTCGAGCGGGGTCCGTCGGTTTTCGGTTCGGGTAGAGTACGGGGGGAAACCCGTGGCTCGTGCTTATCCCGAATACTATACGCGAAACCTGGCCCCTTTATATCAACGGAAAATAACGATTCTCTGCCGCGCATCGGCCAGTGCCGCCGCGCTACCGGTGGGCGCCCCGCCTGGCCCGGAGAACGCAATTTTCCTCGAAAATTTGGCACCTTAGGCTCGATTCGCCGCGTTCGAACTGGTAAGCTTCGCAGCGCTCAGGAGGCCTGGAATGCTTCGCAGCAAACTCGTCGAACGCTCTATTTCGTTTGTCTTCAGCATGCTCGCCGCTCTAGTGCCCGCTCTGGCTCAAGCGCCTGCGGCTTCACTTGCGAAATCCGACGCACCGCCCAAGCGCATCGCCATCCGCGCGGGCCATCTGATCGACGGCAAATCCGACAAGATCCTCGACAACGTCCTCATCCTGATTGACGGAGACAAAATCGTTTCTGTGACACCGGGCGGATCGCTTCCTGCTGGCGTCGATGTGATCGATCTCTCCAAATCCACAGTTCTTCCCGGCTTCATTGACCTGCACACGCACGTTCTTCTCAACGGCGACATCACCGCCGAAGACTACGACAAGCAGCTCCTCAAGGAATCCATCCCCTATCGCGCCATTCTCGGCGCACGTAACGCCCGCATCGCCCTCGACCACGGCTTCACCACGATTCGCGACCTGGAAACCGAAGGCGCCATGTATGCCGATGTGGACGTCAAGCAAGCCATCGCCAACGGTGAAGTTCCCGGCCCGCGCATGCAAGTCGCCACCCGCGCCATGACTCCCACCGGCATGTATCCGTTGCTCGGCTATTCGTGGGAGCTGAAAGTTCCTACCGGTGTGCAATATGTGGATGGCGCAGACGGCGCGCGCAAAGCCGTCCGCGAACAGGTGATGTACGGCGCGGACTGGATCAAGTATTACTCCGACCGCAAATATCATTTCGAACCGGATGGCGTGCTGCATAGCATGGTCAACTTCACCGACGAAGAAGCCCAGGCCATCGTGGACGAAACGCATCGCCTCGGCAAAAAAGTCGCGGCCCACGCCATCGGCAGCGACGGCATCGCCGCAGCGTTGCGGGCCGGCGTCGACACCATCGAACACGGCGATGGACTCACGGAACCGCTCATGGACGAAATGATCAAGAAGGGGACGGTGTGGGTGCCCACCGTGATGGTCGGTGCTTACGTTGCGCCAGGCCGCGGCGGCAACTGGACACGCATGGTGGAAACGGAAAAAATCGCGTTCCAGAAAGCGCACAAGCGCGGCGTCAAAATCGCGTTCGGCACCGACGTGGGTGGCTCCGACTGGCGCGACATCGGCCAGGCCCGCGAGTTTCAGTATTACGTAGATTACGGCATGTCGCCGACAGAAGCCATTCAGACGGCCACCAGCCGCGCTGCGGAAGCCTTAGGCTGGTCCGACAAACTAGGCACTATCGAGTCCGGCAAATGGGCCGACATCGTCGCGGTTTCCGGTGATCCGCTTAAAGATATCACCGAACTCCAGCGCGTTACCTTCGTAATGAAATCCGGTGCAGTTTACAAGAACGAAAAGTAGAAGGTTGGAGTGCGGGAGCCCAGCTCCCGCGTTTGCGGCCTGGATGTTATTCGCAGCACAGTTCGCCGCGGCTCGGCTGCTACTCCGCCGGCGGCAAGAAATTCGTCGGATCAAACGAAAACCCTTCGCGCGTGGCTTGTGAATGCTGTTCCACCGCACCCACTGCGGCGACCAGGCATGAATAGAAAAACGCGCGCAGCCCCTGGCGGAATTGTTCCGTCACCTGTTCGGTGGAACGCGCCACCTCGGATTGAATCGAGTTGCGTCGCGCATCGCAAGCCGCGCGATGCTCCGCGTCCAGCGCCGCCAATGCCGACGTAATGCGCTGCGTCGTATCGGTCGCCGTGACTGTGGCGTGAATTTCCGTTTGGCGACGGAACTCGCTGATGGCTTCGCTCGCCGCCGTCTGCACTGTCGCGCGCGCTTCCGCCACGTTCGATTCCAGATACGCGGTAGCTTCGCGCGTCAACCCTTGCACTTCTTCGAGCACATTTGTCAACTGCATATGCGCCGCTTGCTTGATGCCCTGATCGAATTCTCGCAGCGCCTGCGCCAAGGCTTCCGTCACTATGGTGTTAATACGCGTTTGCACTTCGCGAACTGCGCGCTCGGAAACTTCCCGCGCATCGCCCAGATTTTTTTGCGCCGCGCCCGCTTGCCTGTCGATGCGGTGCACAATTTCTTCCGCGCGCACTCGGTAACCATCCAGCTGCGCATCCCAGCGTCCGCGCACTTCATCCAGCCGATCTTCGAGCCGCGCCAGCAACTCTTCCCGCGAAGTGTGCACCACAGCGCTGCGCTGCTGCGCAAAGCTCTCTTCTACCTGTTTCACGCAAGCTTCACGCGCTTCGTCCAGCGAATTAATCGCCGCGTGCAGCGCGGGCGATAAATGTTTGCTAACCGCGGCCAGAATCGCCGTCTCGACTGCTTTCTCAATTTTCGGTTGCAGAGCGGCCAGCAATTTCTCCGGGCTGACCGCCACGCGGTTCGGCCGCTCGTACGCTGGCGCGCCTGGCGCTTGCACACTTTGCCCCGCAACGTCTGCGTCGGGTGGAGTCGCTTTGGGTTCGACCTTCGCTGGTGCGACGGCCGCGGCTGACCGAGCTTCTGTACTTACAAACCCTGAGTTTGGCCGGGTTTCAGGGTTTGTACTTACAAACCCTGAGTTCTTAGAAGTCGTGGCCAAGGCTGGCGAAGCTGGAACTACCGAAGATGCAAGTCCCGCCAGCGCCTCCGTCAAAAGCCGTCGATCCGTCTCACCATTCGTTGCGTGCTCATTAACCTTAGATTCTTTGGCCGCGATGGGTGGTGCCGGGATGTCTTCTGGCGTTGGTGCACGACCGGGACCCGTGGCCGCCGCCGTCTGTTCCTTGGAGGGCGGCAATTCTCCCGCGACTCGCTGCGCCGCAGTGAGCCAATCCGGCGGCGGTGAAGGTACCCGCCACACATTGGCCGGCTTTTCCAGTTGCACGCCGACGTGATACAGGTCGCGCGGATTACGCGGCACCTGTACCGAGCGCACCTGCGCGCGCACCGTGGTCACAATCTCGTCGACGGCGGAATCGCCAATCTGCAGTGTGATCCACGAACCGACGTGCGTATCGTGGCGCGATGGATAGCGGCAGCCGTGCAGATTCAGGCTGACGGCGGAAGTGCGCTCCAGAAATTCCTGGCCCATTCCGTCATGCCCGGTGATCAGCAGTGGAACCGGACGCTCGATGCGCGTGCTCCGCCGCCCTTCCGGCCCCGTGAAGCCGAATGTACTGTCTGCAGTTGGAATAGTGCTCACGCGCGGTCTCCGTGAGAATGGGGACAAAAAATCAAAAAGAGGCATGCTGCACCGAACGAGCTGGAACGCACACGGCCGAGGATAGCGCGACCTCCCGCTGCAAAATCTTATTCAAGTTTCCCAAGATGAATGACGACGAAAGGATTCTAACTGAATTTTCCAAACGAATTCCAACAAAGTACGAACTCCGAGAAGTTTTTAGCCTGCACGCAGTTCTAGAACTGCTAGCTGCCTCAGGTCGGCTCGATCACCGACAGCACTTGATTCGCACCTTTCGAAGCCCCGCTGGCAGCGTCCTGGCTGTGATCTGACAGGACGCCGCCCAAGGCTAGGAAATTCCAATAGGCTAACCAACCTTGATTGTGTTGTTGCCGGTCCCATCCGTCTGTTCAACGTAACTGAATGCAATCGTTCCAAAGGGAACGGTGCAGGTGTTCATCCCATCGGGATAACTGACTTCGAATTTGACGACGCCACCTGGATTGATCCCGACTCCCGTAGCTGGCGTAAATGTGCCATCTGTGTTGATCGTGATTACATTTGAAGCGTCCATTGGGGCTGGTGCGGGTTGTGCCATTTTCTATTCTCCTTTTTTCATTTCACTTCTTTCCGTCTAACCGGAAATCTGGGTCGTCAAACAAAGGTTGCAGCTCTGGGTCGTTGCGAATTCTGCCAATCGGATACCCGGCTGCGGCCGCTTTCCGTATGTATGTTTGGGCGTTCGCTTTCTGGCCTAGACTCACGTAAGCAGCAGCGATGTTTTCCAATGTGGTTGGATCCGTAGGGGCCAGCGCAATCGCTGTTTGAATCTGGCGCAGGGCTTTGTCTGCAAGATTCTTCTTTGCATAAAGACTCGCAAGTATGGAGCGCGCGAGCGAGTCCGTCGGCTTTTGCTGTACCGTTTCCTCGAGAATGGCGATCGTACGCTCGCGAGCGGGGCCGGCCTTCCGCTCGTCGTTAAGCCATTGATATGCCATGACCAGGTTCTGCCAGACCAGATAATTCTTGTCATTCAGCTTAAGTGCCCGTTCCGTAAAATCGGCGGCTTCCGCATACCGCTTTTGGTCGTAGTACAAGGAACCAAGATTCGCATACGCCGGGTAACTGGGTGTTAGCTCGACCGACTTCTTTAAAGCAGCCCCGGCTTGCGGCCACGCTTTTTCATCGCCGGTGTCGAGATAAAACGCGCCGAGGTTCAGATAGAGCTGCGAATTGTCGGGTGTCAGCTCGATCGCAAGTTTCAGTTGCTGGATGCCTTCTTCGTAGCGGTTCTGGCGATCGTAAAAAAGTGCCAGGCTGTTGTAACCAATCCAGGAATCGGGGCGCAGCGCAGCGGCCTTCTGAAATGCGGCTTCCGCTTCCTTTGGCCTGCCGGCATTTTCGTAAGAGTGCGCGATCCCGTCCAGAGCATCCGCGTTCCGCTGGTCCAGGTCTAAAGCCCTTTGAAACTCCTGCACGGCGAGGTCATGCTGGCCGGCGTCTTCGTGGAGTTTTCCGAGAGTTACATACGCCGATCCGAGCCGGTTATCCAGCCGTGTGGCCTCGGTACCGTATGCCGAAGCTTGTTCGACCCATCTCGGATTGGGGTCCACAAGATTCTTGAGGCGATAGGCTTCGCCGAGCGACGCGTAGCCGAGCGCGAATTTCGCATCAGTTTTTACGGCATCTTGCAGTGCCGTTACCGCCTGGTCCAGATTTCCTGGCTTGTCATATCTCTGCATTAGCCCGAGCGCTTTCAAATAAAGTTCGTATGCAGCCGGGGAGGCGCGGCCGCCGGTGGCACGCAGCATCTGTGCCGTGACATTGATCTTCATGAGCCGCCCAAGGCGCGCAACCGCTTCGTCTTGCAAGCTCGCAATGTCTCCCGTCCCATCATCCAGTACCGCTGAACCGACTTGCCTTAAATCTTTTGCGTCAATCAGGTTCACCGTAAGCTGAACAGTTTTGGCGTCGCGGCGGATGCTACCCTTCACCACCAGATTCGCGCCCAAATCTTTTCCTGCTGCCGATGGGTCAGTGACTTTGCGGCTGCGCACCACGCTCGAGGGAACGACCCACAGCGACTGCTGCGCAGAATCGAGATTCGATAGTTTGCTGGTCAGCGAATCCATCAGGCCTTCCGCCACTGCTTCATTTGCCGGATCGTTACCGATGTTGTCAAACGGCAGCACCGCTACATGTTTTGCTGCTGCCGCTCCAGAAAGAACGGCCGCCGCGCGCTGCCGCATGCTCGGAATCAGCAGCGATCCCGCGGCGAGGACCACAAGGGCTAGCGCCGCAAAGAGATACCGGGCGACTTTTCTCTTTGAGCTGGCGCCTGCCGCTGCACTCGCCGCAGCCTGAGAAGCCGCTGACGACGCTTGCCAGCGCGGCGTCGAAGCTCGCGTGGCGATCTCCTTCAAGGCGGCTTTCATAGCTTCCGATTGCGGGCTTTGCGTCAGCGTCGGCTCATCCAGTGCAATTCCGGAAGAAGTGAATTGCGCGCGCGCCGATTCCAGGTCGGTCAAAATTTCTTTCGCGTTCGGATAGCGATGCGCCTGGTCTTTCGCGAGTCCGCGCAATGCGATCGGTTGCAGCAGCGCAGGCAATGCATCAATCGCGGCGGGCGGCTGATTCAAGATCGCGAATGTCATTGCGGTGGTGTTTTCGCGCGCGAAGGGATGGCTGCCCGTCGCGAGTTGCACCAGCAAGACGGAGAGCGCCCAAACGTCGCAGCGCTGGTCCACCGGCTCGCCGAGGATTTGTTCGGGCGCCATGTAGGGAAGCGTGCCGGTGGTGCCGCCGGTCATGGTGGCGCTGGGTGTGGCGACGACACGAGCGAGGCCGAAGTCCACGATGCGTGCGGTGCCGTCACTGGTGATGATGATGTTGGACGGCTTGATGTCGCGATGAATGATGTTGCGCGTATGGGCGGCGCTGAGTCCCGCGGCGATCTGGCAGGTCCAATCCATCGCTTGCCGGAGGGCCAGGTGGCCGCCGCTTAGTTTCTGTGCCAGCGTCTGGCCTTGGTAATAGGCCATGACGATGAAGAGCTGGCCGTCGGCGGTTTTGTCAATGCCGTGGATGACGCCGATGTTGGGATGATCGAGCGCGGAAGCGGAACGCGCTTCGCGGAGAAAACGTTCGCGGTCGGAATCGCTGAGGGCCAGATCGTGTGGAAAAAATTTCAGCGCGACGTTGCGTTCGAGCTGCAAGTCCTGCGCTTTGTAGACAATACCCATGCCGCCCGCACCGAGTTTTGCGGTGATGCGGTAATGCGAAATGGTTTCGCCAATCATGGGCAGCGGGTGCGGCGATTCTAGGTGCTCAATTGACGCAAGTCAAACGAACGAGCAGCGGCGCGGTTGGCGGTCAAGTTGGTACAAACCGCTCCGCCAACGACACTGCGAAAACGCTGAGTTGTTCCTCCTTGTCGACGTTTGGGAGTCGGCACTCCACTCCTATTTCTGCAACTGCAGAATCTAAACGGTTAGAAGACTCGATTGGTGAGGTCAGATTCTGCTGGCTTAAAGTCTTTTAGAATCAGCCGTTACAAGCGAAGCGCGCAACCCGAAGCCCAGTGGCATTGCGGCCTGGCCTAAGCCGTAGGTCCCTGAGTTCTCAATACATAATATTGAATAAATAGTAATAGTGGCCAAGGAGATTTCGTATGGCGGTTGGCGATTCAGCGGGCGAGGGCCGAGAGATCAGTGGAAGGAGGCGTACGCAGCTTGGCTTGTTTCCAAACGGAAATGTCCTGATCGGCGCCTTTCCAAAGCACAAAGAAGTCCTGATAGGCGGAGCGGGATTTGGTCGTGTCGCCTTGGAGGGCGTAGGCGCGAGCGAGGCCGAGGCGGGCGAGCGAATGGTTTGCGACAATCGTGCGGTGGTCAACGAACTTTTGCAACTCGGCAGCAGCTTCTTTGCCTTGGTGCATGGCGAGATGGGCTTGTCCACGGACGTAGAGGATAGAGAGTGCCGCCTTCGCCGTATAGAGGCAGAGGAAAGGCAGGTGGACAGAGAAGCTCGGAAAGAACGGGCAATGTGATTGACCGCCTTACGATCAAGCCGCAAAGAGTTCGTCGAAGGTGAGGATCGAGGGATGTGCCGGAGTTGCCGGCGCGGGGACAAGGGGGGAAACACCGGGCCGAAGTGAAAGAGTGGTCGACATGCCGGCAGTGAGGGCGGCGTCAAGCTCGGCGAGGACGTCGGAGACGAACAGGACTTGCTCGGGCGGGATCTGGAGGGCGGCGGCGATGTTGCGATAGCTGGCCCGTTCGCGCTTGGGGCCAGTGGTGGTGTCGAAATAGGCTTCGATGAACGACGAGAGATCACCGGCCGTGGAGTGGGCAAAGAGAAGTTTTTGGGCCAGGACGCTTCCGGAAGAAAAAATGGCAATGCGTTTATGTTGTGTGCGCCATCGAGCGAAGGCGGGGGCTACGTCGGGATAGACTTCGCCTTTCAGGGCACCGCTGCGAAAACCTTGCTCCCAGATTTTGCCTTGCAGAGTCTTGAGCGGGGTGATTTTGCTGTCGCGTGCGATCAGCCAGCGGACGTAGGAGGCGGCGGATGCGAGTTTTTCTTCGCGAGAGGATTCGATCCAGACGGGGGCACCGGAAGAAGCGGCGCCGCTCCAAGTGCTGCGCAGTTCCGTGACTAGCGTTTTGACTTCGGGAGCGGACGCGTTCTGGCGCAGGAAGTCTTCGACGTAGGCGGCGGCGAAGGGGAAGAGAGTTTTGAAGACGAAATCTATGGGAGTGGTGGTGCCTTCAATGTCGAGGAGGAGGACGCGGATTTCAGAGGAGTTGGGAAGTGCCAAGATCGGCTCGCTAAATTGGAATCGGCATTTTACGAAAGCAAAGCCCCGGGCTAAACGTCCAGCACGAAAGCGAAGAGAAAAGCACGCGTCTAAAGACCCGCCACTACGAACGAATGTAGGAAGGGCCGAAGCAGACGGGATCGTAGCGGCGGTCGGTGCCGCTTTCGGTGTAGTGGGGCGTCCAGCCGGAAGTGTCCTGAAAGAGGCGAATGGCGCGAATGCGCTTTTCCTGGCAGAGATCGAACCAGTGCCAGGTACCGCGCGGCACGCGGAGGAGATCTCCGGCTTCGACAGTGATGGAGACGACGCTGCCTTCGCGCGGATGAATGTGAAAGAGGCCACGGCCCTCGATGATGAAGCGGACTTCGTCCTCGTCGTGCCAATGTTCACTGTTGAAGCGGTTGAGCATCGCGTCCAGACCGGGAGTGGCGGACGAAACGTCAATTACGTCGGCGGTAACATAGCCACCTTCGGCTTTCAGGCGGTCAATTTCAGAAGAATAAGCAGCGAGGACTTCGGCGGCTGAAGCGCCGGCCGGAAGTTCATGCGAAGGCCGCCATTTTTCGTAGGTGATGCCAATCGTGGCGAGGTAGTCGCGGATTTCGGCGTCTTGTGTGAGGGATTTCTTTTCGTCGGGAATCGTTACAGTGGCCATGCGCACCTTCGTCGGTAATCGCTAAAACTGGCTTGGCGGACTGCCGAACTCGCGCCTGCCGGTGACTTCAAACAAAAACTCGAAAATCTCAATGTGGCGGCGCGCCTGAGCCCAGTCTTCTCCCCAAGTATATAACCCGTGGCCACTGAGAAGGAATCCGTGGGGAGCCGGGTCGCGCTGAAGTTCGGCGGAGACTTTTTGCGCGAGGGCGGGGATGTCCTGGTTGTTGGGAAAGATGGGAATCCATTCGCGGTGGACGTGGGTTTTGACGCCTTCGAGACCTTTAAGCATTTCGTAACCGGAAATGGCGAGGCCGCCTTGCGGCTGGTAACGCTCAGAAAGCAGGGTGCTCCAAACGGAGTGGGTGTGGAGGACGCATCCGGCGTTGCGGGCGGCGACGACAGCGAGATGAAGCAAGGTTTCGGCGGAGGGTTTGCCTTTTCCTTTAAGGACGGCAGCGTGTTGATCGATTTCGAGCAAGTCTTTGGCGGAGAGCGCGGACTTGTCGAGTCCCGAACTGGTGATCAGCAGACGCACAGGGGCGCGAGTGAGAACCGCGCTGTAGTTGCCGCTGGTGCCGAGGGCCCAGCCCCGGGAGTGAAGTTCGCGGCCGATGGCGGCGAGTTGTGCGGCGAGCGCTGCGCGGCCGGGAGATTGGGTAGAGCGGGGCATGAATGGAGTATGGCAGAAGATGGAAGATGGAAAATGGAAAAGCGAAACTCGAAATTCGAAATTCGAAGCTCGACCGCATTTTCGCTACTGAATGCGGATTGCTTCGATTAAGTCGAGTGGTGATTTGGTTTTGACGATTTTAGTGAGTTTGAAGCCAGCCTGCGCGAGGAGGTCGCGGTACTCCTGCTCAGTGCGTTCACAGCCCCCGGGGAGCAGCATCATTTCGAGATCTACGACTTTGGCGAAATGCGGTTCGTTGCCGGGAGCCATTACGGCTTCGATCAAAAAGAGACTCGCGCCGGGCGCCGCCGCGGCGTGAATGTTCTTCAGAATGGTGAGCGCGTGCGCGTCGTCCCAATCATGAATAATGTGCTTCATGATGTAGGCGTTGCCGGAGGGAACGGCCTTGAAGAAATCTCCATGAGCAACGCTACAACGGCTGGAAAGTCCCTCTGACTCAATGCGCGGGACCGCCCCCTTCACCACATGGTCCAGGTCGAAAAGGATTCCCCGGACGCCGGGATGTTTCTTGAGGATTTCAGTCAGGACTTTGCCGTGTCCACCGGCGATGTCCACCAGAGTGTTTCCAGAGAGCGAGCTGAAGTCGCAGGCCTCGAGCACAGCAGGAACCACATTGGCGCTGAACTCAGTCATGGCGTCGTTGAAGATGTCGTTGATTTCCTTGTTTTGCGCCAGATAGTCGAAGCAGGGCAGCCCATAGAGTTTTTCGGAGACG
>Ga0068863_100001385_pt1 | contig 24041 bp, 20 predicted proteins | sample KBSSwiS62_FD_66596 | JGI IMG/M metagenome (GOLD analysis project Ga0068863, IMG submission 66596) | Switchgrass rhizosphere microbial communities from Kellogg Biological Station, Michigan, USA - KBS Switchgrass S6-2 | ecosystem: Host-associated > Plants > Roots > Rhizosphere > Soil ... | reverse complement strand
CTGTTTTCAGGCCCCGCCTACACCATTTATAAGGCACTCACCGCAGTCCGGTTGGCAGCGGAGTCCAGCAGGGAAGGAAAGCCTGCCGTCGCTATCTTCTGGCTGGCGACCGAAGACCACGATTTCGCCGAAGTCAATCACGCCTGGGCCTTCGACTCCACGATGCATCCGGTTCAATTTCAAGTGGATGGGCATCTCGGCCTGGAGCAACCAGTGGGCGATATTCCCATTCCGGCGTGGCCCCTGGCGGAATTGCGGACGGCCTTGGCCGGTTTACCTTTCGCGGACGATGTGGTCAACCTGGTGGAAGAAAGCTACGCTCCCGGCGCAACCATGGGTGGCGCCTTCCGCAACCTGATTGAGAAGATTCTCGGCCGGTTCGGCTTACTGTTTATCGATCCTTTGAAACCGGCCATCCGGCAACTCGCGGCACCCTTCCTGCACGGTGCGATCGACAAGGCGCTGGAGCTAACGAACCTTTTGCTTGCCCGCAACAAAGAATTGGAAGAAGCCGGATATCATGCGCAGGTTCACATCGAAGCGAAGACCTCGCTATTCTTCCTGCTGGATAAAGGACGCCGCGTGGCACTGCGCCGCAGCGAAGGCCATTACGCCGCCAAGGACCGCAAATATTCGGCGGACGATCTGAAAGCTTTGGCGGCACATGTTTCACCGAATGCTTTACTGCGGCCCGTTCTGCAGGATTATATGATCCCCACGGCTGCTTACATCGGAGGCCCGGCGGAATTGGCTTACTTCGCGCAATCCCAGGTGATCTACAAGACGCTGCTGGGCTATATGCCGCGCCTGATTTCACGTAGCGGCTTTACGCTGTTTGATGCACGTTCGACAAAATTGATGGACCACTACGGTCTTCATCTCAAGGATCTGTTCCACGGCGAGGCTGAATTTCGCGAACGTCTCGCGAGCCGTCTGGTCCCGCCTGAACTAGCGCAGCAATTCGCTCAAACCAGAACGGACGCCGCGGAACTGTTGCAGAAATTGCAGCAGAGCGTCAGAGCCTTCGATCCGACTCTCGGCGATGCGCTGGCTAAGAGCCAGACGAAGATTCATTATCAGCTATCGAAGTCTGAAGCAAAAGTTGCCAGAGAGACAATGCGCCGCAATGTGCGCGCCGCAGCCGATGCCGAGTATCTCTACGCCGCGCTGATGCCGCATAAGCATCTGCAGGAACGCTTCTACAGCTTTCTGCCTTTCCTGGCGCAAACCGGCCCCGATTTAATTGACCGTGTCTACGATCACGTAAAGCTTGACTGTCCGGACCACATCCTGCTCACCGTGTAATATAGAGGCTTCACCCTCTATGCGAAAGAATCCCGTAAAACAGGCCTTGGCCGCCGGCCAGGTACAACTCGGATGTGCGCTCGCACAACTCCGCTCCCAGGAAGTAGCCCGCATTCTCGCCGCCGCCGGCTTTCATTGGGCCTTTGTCGACATGGAACATGGGGGTTTCGATTACGAGACCGTCCAGGACATTTGCCGGATCTCGTCCTACGTCGGATTCGCGCCCATCGTTCGTGTGCCGGACATGCAATATCCGCTGGTCGCGCGCGCCCTCGATTGCGGCAGCGCCGGCATCATTTTCCCGCGCGTGGAATCGGCCGAGCTTTTGGAAAAGGCGATAAGTTGGACGAAGTTCCCGCCCGAAGGCATCCGCGGTTTCGGTCTGCAAACGATGCACGTCGATTACGAAGCTGCTACGATCCCGCAGATCCTGGAACACATGAATGAGAATCTTCTCGTGGTGCTGCAAATCGAAACGGCACTGGGCGTTGAGATTCGCGAAGAGCTGCTCGCGGTTCCCGGCATTGACGCTGTGTTGATTGGACCGGTGGATCTTTCCATTTCTCTGGGATGTCCTGGCGATTTCCAGAATCCGAAAATGGTGCAGGCCATGGAGGCGGTGCGGGATACTTGTGTCCGGCGTGGCATCGCTCCAGGCACACAGACGAGAAGCCTTGCGCTGGCGAAGTTCTGGCGTGAGCGCGGCATGCGGTTCCTGGGATGCAGCAGTGAAACAGGAATGATGATGGAGAAGGCGACGGAGATTACGAACGCACTGAAGTAGGACTCAGGGGGACGGCAGCGCGCGCCGGCGCGAGAAGCCCGCGCGCGCTCGTCTCGATCGCTCTACAAGCCCTCGCCGGTCGCCAGCCAGCGAGCGCACTCCGGACCCAGTTCAGCAAGCGCCTTCGCTTCGTATTCCGCTGATTCCGCCGCTGTTAGCGTCTCTCGCCACCGGCCGTTGGTCCCCTTGTGGATGAAGCTCTTCACACCGCCCTTCCACATGACTCCGCCCATGGGAACAATTTTTTCGCCGTGCTCCCGCATCCAGTTGAACGTGCAGTGCTCAACGATCTCGTCCCACTTGGTTTCGTCAATCGGGATGTCGAGAAACTTGGCGATACGCCGTATTTCTTCGGGCATGTGGTTCTTCAAGACCTCGAAGTGGATCATTAGAATGTTCGGCAGATTTCGGATCGCCCACCAGCTCCGAACGTTTTGCCACAGGGACCAGTAAGGGAACCCGTCGCGTGCCAGCCACTCGTGCCAATACTCTCGAATGTCATCCGGCGGCGGTTCCAGAGCAGGGCCAATCCGGCCTGGACTGTTATTCAGAGCATCGTACATCGCCTCATTGCCCATAGCATGGTGGTTGTAGAGACTCCACAAAACGTCCCGCCCATCGCGGCCTATATAGATATATTTGGCCTTCGGTGAATACACCAGGGCCTCAACCGGAAGATGGGTCTTGATAAAGCGGCGGTGGGTCTGCGCTTCCAGGAAGGGCAGCTTCACGTCTTTCGGAGGAAGCCTCATATCGACCCACGGAGACATTGCCTGGGTGTTAATTTCGGTGTCGCCGCTAAAAAGCAATTGCGAGACGATCTGCTGCATCCAAGTGGTACCGGACTTCGCGTACGTCGAAATGATAATGTCGTCATCCCGAAACTGAAAGTCGTTCCAGACCGTGGAGTCTATGTGCTGGTTGTGCATCTCCGTGGTCTTAACAGGCCAAGCGGTATCCATCAAGGTCATCTCTTGCTTTATCGGAGTCATTTTTCCCCTCACTCGATGAGCGGGCCTTCTCAGGCGTGCTGCATTCGTTTTTTTGCGATTTAGTAATCCTAACAGAAACCACCGCGGTCGGCTTGGCAAAGCGTTAGAATTAATTTTTCCGGCAAGGAGAGAGCTGCGAGATGATCACGATGATAGTGCCGGTGCTTATGATGATGCCCTTCGCGGAGCCGCACGAGGTCTCATTCCCAACCCGGGACGGCGGTGTCGTGCATGCCGATATTTACGGGACTGGCGGCAACGGCGTCGTGCTGGCCCACGGGGCACGATTCGACAAAAGGAGTTGGAAAGATCAAGCGGCTCAACTGGCGAACGCGGGCTTCCGGGTTGCCGCGATCGATTTCCGCGGTTACGGTAAGTCACACGGTGGCCCGAAATCCGCCCCGGGGCATGATGAGATGTACCTGGATGTTCTGGCGGCCGCCGATTACCTTCGCGCCCACGGCGCGAAGGCTGTCTCAGTGATCGGGGCTAGCATGGGCGGAGGAGCTTCGGCGAACGCTGTTGTGCACAGCACGCCGGGCACAATCGATCGGCTCATCCTACTGGCGCCCGCACCGATCCAGAACCCCGAACGAATCACCGGGCCGAAGTTGTTCGCTGCGGCGCAGGGCGATCCGATCACGCCACGCGTGCGGGAACAATACGGGAAGGCGCCCGATCCGAAAGAACTGCTGATACTCGACGGGTCGGCGCACGCTCAATTCCTGTTCACCACGGACCAGGGCGAACGGCTGATGAAAGCCATTCTCAAGTTCCTGTCAGGTGCTGTCAGTAAGCCGTGAGATCGCGGCCATTGACGACATTGCCGTGGTAGGTGCGCCGGATTTCCTTCACAAGATGCGCTTCATCGCGCGGCCCGAAATAGAGTTGGTGATAAAGCACAAGCAGCTTGGGTTTCGATTTCGAAGCCAGTTCGGCTAGTTCACGAGTCGACGTGTGAAAGGTTTCATGATAGTGGCCACGGCTCGGACCGAAGACGACATCGAACCGGTCTGCGGAGTAGACTTCATGAACCAGCACATCGCATCCCTGGCAGGCTTCGGCAATGGCCGCGCTGGGGGAGGTGTCGCCCGAAATGACAATCGAGCGCCCGGCGGCATCGATGGCGTAACCAAACGCCTGGGGCCACGAACCGTGGGGAACTGCGATAGCCCGGACGGTTACGTTTGCGTCACGGTAGACCACTCCCGGGGCGGAAATCTCATGGACGTTCACGTTCAGGCCCTGCTTTTTCAGGCCCTCGGCGCCCTCCGTGCGGATTTTGATATCCGCCGCATACGCTTGTTTGAGGTGGTCCGTCATCGCGGCCAGGCCTTCCGGACCATAGACCTCAAGCGTGCGCCTGCGCCCCACCACCCAAGGAGTGAGAATCACATCGGGGTATCCGAGTGTGTGGTCCGAGTGGAGATGAGTGAAGAACAGACGGGTCAGGTTGGTCGCATTCAGTGCATCGATCCCCAATTTCCCGGACGCCTCTTCGGTCCGGCGGACAACGCCGGCGCCGGCATCGAACAGATAGGCTTGGCCGTTGACAACCACTGCGACACAGGGGCCCGAACTTGCATGATCGGGAACAGGTGTGCCCGAGCCCAATATAATCACCTTCGCGCGTTCGGCCGGCGAGGCTGGATGCGCCATCGTCATGAAACTCCCAACAACAAGAATGATCCGCGAGAGCTTCAGCAGTGGCACGGGGTGCACCTTCCGCGTCAGTGTAACAGGCCCACGGTGTAGAATGTACCGAAGCCGCCCTGCTTTCACGTAAGGAGATCATTGATGAAAAGCCCGTCCGCGACTGTCGCCGCGGCGCCGGTTGCAGATAGTCCAGACGCCGGACGGTGGAAGTCGTTGGCGGTCATACTCGCCGCGGCGTTTCTGGTCGGTCTCGACTTCTTCGTCGTCAACGTTTCCATCCCGTCCATACGATCCAACTTGCATGCAACATTTGCCGAAGTGCAGTTGGTCATCGCGAGCTACGGGCTGACCTACTCCGTACTCCTCATCTCCGGAGGAAGGCTCGGAGATATCTACGGACGGAAGCGAATGTTTATGTGGGGCGTGACCGCCTTCACGGCTGCCTCGATGCTGTGCGGCCTTGCACCGTCTCCCTTGTTCCTGATCGCAGCCCGCGCACTACAGGGGGTATCCGGCGCGCTGCTGTTTCCTCAAGTCCTGTCGATAATGCAAGTCACGTTCCCACAGAGCGAAAGGGCCAAGGCATTCGGATTGTTCGGCACGGTGATCGGTACTTCGTCATTTTCGGGCAATGTTCTGGGCGGACTCCTGGTCAGTGCAAACATTTTCGGACTGAGCTGGAGGCCGATCTTTCTGATCAACCTCCCCGTCGGATTGCTAACGGTGCTTGCGGCCTCGAAGCTGCTGAAAGAGTCGCGCTCGCCGAAGGCCCGGCGGTTAGACCTGGGTGGCGTGGCGATCATGACCCTCGCACTCACGCTGTTGTTGTATCCACTCATCCAGGGTCGCGAAGCGGGATGGCCGGCTTGGGCATTCGCGTGCCTCGGCGCCGTCATTCCCATGATGGTTTTGTTTGTTCAATACGAGAAGCGGGTGACCGCGAGCGGAGGCTCACCGCTGGTTGAACTGGGCCTTTTTCACGACAGGGCGTTCGTCATCGGTCTGTTCAGCGGAGTATGCTTCTTCAGCGGAGCAGCCGCTTTTTTCCTGATCTCCACCGTTTTTCTTCAGAACGGACTCGGCTATTCGCCTCGCCAGGCCGGACTGACGTTCGCTTGGTTCGCCATCGCTTTCCTCGGCAGTTCACTCGCCTCCGTACGCATTCAGCCGAAGCTCGGCAGCCGGATCATCAATCTCGGTGCAGCCTTGATGATCACCGGCTTGCTTTCGTTGTTAGTTCTTACGGCGTGGCGTGGCGCAGCTCTCGGCGGCTTGGAACTCGCACCGATGCTGCTGATCTACGGCACGGGGCAAGGTTTCGTGATGCCTACTTTAGTCAGCACAATCCTGATCAATATCAAAGGGCAGGACGCGGGGTCGGCGTCAGGCGTGCTCAGCACCGTGCAACAGGCATCGTTTGCGACCGGAGTCGCAGTGATTGGCACAGTGTTCTTCAGCGTTCTGGGAACGATGACATCGACAGAGGCGTTCGTTCATGCGCTACGCATAGCCTTCTCGGTGAACATTTGTCTGCTGATCGTAACGTTCGTGCTCATTCTGCAGATACCACGCTTTCCGGCTCGCCACGGCATCCGCTGAGTATGGCGAGGGCGGCGGCACTTTGCCGGCGCTAGCGGTTCGGCGGCGTGTACAGATCCTTGACCCGGTTGGTCCGGTACACCACAGCTCCGGTCGTATCTAACGCGTAGATTACTTTACCTTCCGGAGTGACCTCGATGGAGCGCGCTGCGAAGGAGGCGTCCTTTACCATGGCCCCAGCCGTGAAGTGGAAGTTGCCGTTGCTCAATCTCTGGGCCGATCCCACCCACGGGGAATACACGCCCAAGTCGAGATTCATCACAAGGTTTGCAGTGTGTGACTTTTCATCGATCTTCCACATCTGTCCCCGGGTGTGCCCATCAGGATCTTTTTTCTTGCGGCGCGGGCCGTTATCCAGCAATAGCAGCGTGTCCGATCCCGGAGGCTCAAACCCGCCATCGTGCTGATAGGAGAACCAGGGCAATTTTCCGCTAGACTCGAGCTTCAGGTCACCGCCTTCGCCGAGCCGCCAGACGATCTTGCCGGTTCCCTTCCCATCCTGATAATCGATTTTGATGACCCAGTCCTGCTCCGGCAGAGACAGCGTCAGGTTTCCGTCCGCACGGCTATACGACAGCGCATTGCCATGCAGCCAATCGGTCGCCACCGGCGCCAGGAATACAGGTGAGCAGCCGCCTCCACCGACGGCACCGTGGCACTTTTCATCGCCAAAACCCGCGCGCGATATGTCGAGATGATCGAAGGCGTTCCAAATCCACTTTAGTTGCATGTCCTCATCGAGATCGACCAGAAGCACGCCGATGATATCGACGGGGTCCTCCGAGCCTTGCGCACCGTCGGGCAGCATTCGTTCTAGGCTGGCGATCGCGATTGTGTGGCCGTTGGGCAAGCGGATTGCATCATGATGAAAACCGGGAACGCACTGGTGGCCGTTCGGTTTGCAAACGGAGTGGATGCCGCGATCCTCGAGTTGTTCGGCGATTCGGCCGATGTTTGTCTCGCGGACCGTATTACCGGCCAGGTCCACCTCGCTCAACACCTGCAGGCGGCTGTTCTGCTCGTTGATTCCGCCATTGAAAACTAGGAATCGGCCACCGGAAAGCATTCGGGTGAGAGACCGCTCACGCTGAGGTAAGTACCATACCATATTGCCGTTTAGATCGGTGGCCATTGGGCGCTGATCCGGCATTTCGATGCTGTAGAGCAGAAACGGCTCGGCAGAGGACGCTTTCACGTCGCGGGGGATTGCGACGTTCAGCGGAGCGAATGTGCCATCGGTCACACCGGTGTGGAACATCACTGAAGCGCCAGGTTTGGACGAAGCGCCTGTCAATACTTCGGCATGCATTTCATAATTCGAGTCGGCGAGCATGCCGGCGACGTAGATATTGCTGGTTCGGGAGCCTGAGCAAGGCTCGGTCCCCGTGCGGAGGCCTTCGCCCGAATCGCCTTCGCGGCGAAATGCGACACGGAACAGGCTGCCTTTCTCGCACGGAGGCGCACTGAACAGCGCCACCAAAGGATTCGCGGTCGGCGTCGCGGCCGGTTGCTGTCCCTTGGCGCGGGGAGCGATCGTGAACGGTATCTCCCCTTCAGCCGAAGCCTTCGTCGCGATGTTTTTCAGAGTGACCTTCACGCGTGCCTGATGTTCGAACAATTCGGGACGCCACGCGAAACTGGGTTGCGGGCTGAAGTCCCGGACGACGCGGAAAGGCGACCCGTCAACGCTGACGCTAAAGCGGAATCGAAACTTCGGCATTAGCTTGAGAGCTTCACCCTCGTCATTGGGAACGGCCGTCAACCCGATGACCGTTCCCACAGTCTGGGGCGACGGTAACGTCGGAACTACCCGGACGGACGGCGCGGACCAGCCAAGTTGAAGAAACACGATGACCAGCAGAACGTAATTCATTGTGGGGCGCATAAGTTTGTAGCTCAGTATGTCACGGTCCTTGCCACGGTGTGGGATACTTAATTCCCATGCGGCAGTCAGTGACCCTCTTTCTTGTATCATCAGTCTGGTTGTGTACCGGGGCGGCGGCGCCTCTAGCGATTCATCTGCGTTTGGCTGTGCCTTCCCCTCAGCTGGTGGGGGCCGCGATTGGTCTTTCGCCGCGGATTGAAAATTCGTCGAAGGGGATGCATGTCTTCCGCTACGCGGCCAGCGTCAACGGCGGACCGTTCCGCGTGGTCCGGGACTTCAGCCAGAATCGCGATTTCGCGTGGACGCCGGAATTGTACGAACATAGCGCAGCTATCCGTGTGACGGTCCGCAACAACGAAAACAAGGAAACCGCCGATGACACGGCGCGTTTTGAGATCGTCTCAAGAGTCAAGGGCAAAGCCGCCGTGGTCACGCGTACTGCCCATCCGCTGATTGCACTGTTCAGCTCTCCCCCTTGCGCGGAGGGAACTCAATTCCGGGTTGCTTTCCAGCCCGAAGGCGAAGAGGCCATCACTCGAACCTCCACCCAGCCGTGCCGGGGATCGATCAGCAATAACATTTGGGTCGCCGGGATGCGAGGCGATGCCGCGTACCGGTTACGTTCCGAATTGGTGACCAGCGGCAATGTGCAGCAGGGCGACTGGATTCCGTTTCATACGGGCTTGGTGGATGGCGACCTGGCGCCCGCAACGGTGGTAGTGCCGCGCGTCAGCGGATCGTCCGTATCAGAACCGGTAGTAATTCACGCCGATGTCTCGCTGGGCTACGAGAAGAGACCATTTGCGACCGATCTCGAAGGCCGCGTGATCTGGTATCTGCGTTCGGCGGGACTTCTGACCCGTGTCATTCCGGGCGGCCGGTTTCTGGTCGGGGGCGAGGGCCCGAATTCCATGAACAGTACGAAGGACGAGCAACTGTTGCGGGAGATGGATCTGGCCGGAAACATCCTCCACGAAACCAACGCGAGCCGCGTGGGGGAGCAACTGGAATCGCACGGCATCCATTCCGACTGCCGCCCAGGTGGCAAAGAGTGTGTATCCGGCTTCCATCATGATGCGATTCGCGTGCCGAACGGCCACACGCTGGCAATTGTCGGACTGGAACGGATGATGCCCGCCGGAACGCAGGGATCAAAAGATCCCGTGGATGTCTTGGGCGATTTGGTCGTAGACCTGGACGAAGATTTCCAGGTTGCAGGGGTATGGAACAGTTTCGACCATCTGGACCTCAATCGCAAGTCTTACGTGGACGCCAAGTGTAAGACGGGTCAGGGAGGGTGCCCGCCAGTTCTGCTGACTGCTCAGGCAAACGGATGGACCCACAGCAATTCGCTAAACTACATCCCATCCAGCGGAGATTTCCTGATTTCGGTGCCGGAACAGGAATGGGTTCTGAAAGTGGATTGGAAGAACGGAAAAGGCAGTGGCAAGATTCTTTGGCGATTGGGGAAAGGCGGTGATTTTAAGGCGGAGGCCAAAGATCCAAGCCCGTGGTTCTCCTACGCCCACGACGTAGGTTTCGAGCCCATTGGGTCCAACTTTCTGACTATCCTCGACAACGCGGCGGCAAGGAATAAGGAAGACAAGAGCGTGCAAAGCCGAACGCAAGTGTGGAAGCTTGACGAAGAGAAGCGGATCGCCACGCTCACCTACAACTCGAACCTCGGAGGATTCTCCGTTTGCTGCGGGTCGGTGCAGATTCTGAAAAACGGCGCGTACAGTTCCTCAGTGGGTTGGATTGATTTTGCTTCTCCGCATGGCCGCACGGTAGAAACCGATAAGGATGGCAAGATCGTTTATGCCATCGAACTGGAGGGTCTTATCGTTTATCGAAGCTTCCGGGCGGACGACATGTACACGGCGCCGGTCAAATAGGTGAACTGCTTGATCGACCTGCATACTCATACGGACCGTTCGGATGGTTCGACACCGCCGGCGGATTTGGTGCGTCTGGCGGCTGCGGAGGGAATCGAAGCACTCGCGATCGCCGATCACGACACCCTAGCGGGCCATGATGCCGCCTGCGGCACGGCTGCCGATTGCGGCGTCGAACTGATTTGTGCCGTCGAACTGAGTACACGTCCCTGTGAGCCGCGCGAGGGCGGAAAGCGCGAGCGGTCGGTTCACGTGCTCGGGTATTGGCTCTCGGCGCCTCCGACCGCGGAGTTCCGGCGCTATCTTGAAACCCAGCAGGCGAGCCGCCGCCAGCGCAATGTGGACCTGGTAACAAAGCTGCGGCAATTGGGCGTGTCGATTACGCTCGAGGATGCCGAGGTATACGGCCGCAACCAGGTGGGCCGCCCGCATTTCGCACGCGTGCTCTGCGACAAGGGGTACGTCTCGAACATGCAGGAGGCATTCGACGTCTATCTCGCTGACGAAGCCAAGGCCGCCGTGGATCGGGATGAACCGACGCTCGAGGAAGGTATCCGGCGTATCGAAGAGAGTGGCGGCTTGGCTTCTCTGGCTCATCCCGTGCGGTTGCCGCAGCGGTGCGGTGATCTGGAACGATTAGTAAAACGCCTGATAGACGCAGGCCTGGAAGGAATCGAAGTCTTTCACAGCGAACATTCTCCGGCCGATTGCGCGGAGTTCGCTGCGATCGCCCGCCGCTTCGGCCTGATCCCTACCGGCGGATCGGATTTCCATGGAGACAACAAACCCGGAGTCCGGTTGGGAACCGGCATAAACTGTAATCTCAGCCTGGGCTATGGCTTTCTTCGAGAGATGCGGGACATGTGGGCCGCGCGGCGGCGGACCTCGCCTGGAACACGCCGCACCTCTGGATGATGATGAAGGGGGGTAAGTTGAAATAACTGCCGACTGGAGGACAAAGTGATCATTTGCGATCTTTGCGCCCAAACAAAGGAATGTTTGCAAAAAGAAATCGAGGGAAAGGAATACGACGTGTGTTCCCAATGCTGGAATCCGATTGCTGAAAAGCTAAGAGGAAAAGGCAGACTGAAGAAGAATCAAGAAACAGTGTTTTTGCCGCCTAGAGTTGGCGAAGAGCCTGTGGTGCAACCGCCGAATCCGCACCCCGGAGAGACTCCGAAGATTTGGGGCTGCGCACACTGAACTATGCCAGTGATTCGGCGACGATTCTGAATTTCAGTTTGCGTGCGGCTCTTGTATTAGCAACCCTTGTTTTGTGGTGGCTGAGGTGGGGGTCGAACCCACATGCCCAGTGAAGGACGACAGATTTTGAGTCTGTTGCGTATGCCAGTTTCGCCACTCAGCCTGAGTGCAGATTTCTATTGTAACCTAACGCTTGCGAAGGTCATGAATCGAAGACAATTTGTATCTGGAATCACCGCCGCGGCATTGGCGCAGCAGCCTTCCCCGCGCCCTCCCAACTTTATTGTGATCCTCTCTGACGATCAGGGCAGCCATGACCTCGGTTTCCTCGGCGCGAAGGATTTGAAGACTCCCCATCTGGATGCTCTGGCGGCGTCAGGCATCCATTTCACTAACTGGTATGCCAACGCGCCGATGTGTGCGCCCTCGCGTGCGGGTCTTCTCACCGGCCGTTATCCCGCCCGCGCCGGAGTGCCGCACAATGGTCCGAATCTGCCAATGGAGGAACGTACTATCGCTTCCCTGCTCCGTGAGCGCGGCTACGCAACCGGATTGGTGGGCAAATGGCATCTAGGCGATCAGAACGCATCCTCGCCCAATCAACACGGTTTCGATAGTTTCTTCGGCTTTCACGGCGGCTGCGTCGACTACTACTCGCATCGGTTCTATTGGGGCGAACCTCGGCGGCCGAACTATCATGATCTCTGGCGCAACGGGACCGAGGTTTTTGCCGACGGTGAGTATCTCACCACGCGCCTGGCAGCGGAGGCGACGAAGTTCATACGGGATCATCAGGATGGGCCGTTCTTTCTCTTCCTCACTTTCAGTGCGCCGCACTATCCCATGCATGCGCCGGCTGAATACATACACCGCTTCGCGCATCTGCCGCCGGAGAGGCGCACCTACGCCGCAATGTTGGCGGCGATGGATGATGGCGTCGGCGAGGTGCGTAGCGCGCTCCGTGAATTGCAATTGGAATCCAATACACTCGTGCTGTTCCTCGCCGACAACGGCGCGACGCGCGAAGCCCGCGCGGGATTGGACGGAAAGCCCGCAACTACCGGCGACAACGGCGTTCGCCGCGGCTTCAAGTTCAGTGCCTTCGACGGCGGAATCCATGTCCCTGCGATCGCCAGCTGGCCTGGAGTGATCAAGGGGGGACAGGTAAGTGAACAACTCGGATCGCACTTCGATGTGCTGCCCACCATTCTAGAGATTGCCGGTGCAAAACCTGCCACTCCGCTCGACGGCGTCAGTTTGCTAACCGTGTTGAAAGATGAGGCCTTGAAACCGCGAGCGCCGCTGTTTTGGGCTTCCCAGGGCCAGTTCGCCATGCGAAAGGAAAATTGGAAACTGGTGGTGAACGGAATCATCGCCGATGGAACGGCCCAAGGCGCAAAAGCCTTGACCGGCGAGGACTCGGTGTTTCTGTCCGACCTGAGAAGTGATCCAGGAGAAACAAGGAACCTTCGCCGTGCACATCCGAATATCGTCGATGAGATGATGACTGCTGTGGAAGCCTGGAAGCGCGAGATGCCAAAAGAACAATGATCAAGCCGTGGATAGCCTCTTTGGCGCTATGCGCCGTAGCAAGCGGCCAGACGTTCTGGCCAACGAAGGGTTGGCGCGAAGCCCTTCCCGAGACGCAAGGCATCGATTCCCAGGTGCTTGCGCAGGTCATCGACCAACGGCCCGCGGGTCTCCACAGTCTGCTCGTAATTCGTCACGGCTACGTAGTCTTGGACAGCTACTTCTACCCGTTCACTTCGGGTTCGTTGCACGATGCGGCGTCGGTCACCAAGAGCATCACTTCGGCAATCGTGGGCATCGCGGTCGACCAAGGCCTGATCAAGACATCACAACCCGCGTTCCCGCATAGCAAGATCACTGTAGAGAACCTGTTGACCATGACGCCTGGGCTCGAATGCGGCTTCCGGCCGGGCGAACAGGAACTGGCGGAGATGAAGCTTTCGGCCAACTGGGTCGATTACGCAACGCATCTTCCGGTGAAATACGATCCCGGCACTAAATATGGATATTGTAGTCCAGGGTTCCATCTGCTTTCGTCTATTGTCTCCGCGGCCGCGCACACAAGTGAACTGGAATTCGGACGTAAGTATTTGTTCGAACCACTCGGCATCAAAGACATCGTGTGGCCCAGTGATCCACAAGGTATCACTCACGGATGGGGCAACAGCCACTTTTATCCGCGCGACTTCGCCAAGATCGGCTATCTTTATCTGCATGGCGGCCAGTGGGAAGGCAAGCAGATTCTCTCTGCCGATTGGATCAAACGATCGATTACGCACCATTCCGACCCACGGCAAAATGTCGAGTACGGTTATGGATGGTGGCTCTACAATCACCAACAGCCGCGTTCGTTTGAAGCCAACGGCCGGGGCGGGCAGAAGATCATCGTGCTGCCGGAACAAGACGCGGTCATCGTAATGACCGGCGGCGGCTACGACGGCAGCAAAATCACGCCGCTGCTCTTCCAGTCAATCACGTCTGACAAGCCGCTCCCTAAAAATCCGGAGGCCTACAAGCAACTGCAGTCCAAATCGAAGGACGCGGCCCAAGTCCCGAAGCCTGGGCCCGCCGGCATCGTGGGTATCAGCTTCTTCAATCGGGAATACAAGCTGGAACCGAACTCCATACGCCTCGAGAAAATCATGCTGAGGAACGGGGAAGTGAAGTTGACGCTACTGGGCAGTGAGTTGACCGTGCCTGTCGGCCTAGACGGAGTCTACCGGACCTCGCCCGCCGGGCTTCTAGGAATTCCGCTCGGCGCAATCGGCGCTTGGTCCACTGAGAAAGACTTTATGCTGGATCTCAAGTTCATCGCCAACATAAACCACTATACTTTCGCCATGAAGTTCTACGGGGATCAGTTGGAGATCCTCGCCAATGAGGCTTCGGGCCTGGCGAAGAACCTCAAAATCACCGGGCGCTCATATTAGCCGCGAAGTCTAATGCGCGGATCAAACTCACGGTAGAAGCAGTTCCCTGCCCCGCAATATCAAACGCCGTTCCATGGTCCACGGACGTTCGAATAATCGGCAGTCCCAGAGCGACGTTCACGCCGCCTTCAAAGTCGAGCAACTTAAGCGGCACATGTCCTTGATCGTGATACATGCAGACGATCGCGTCGAACTTCTTTTTGCGCACCGCCATGTAGAATACGGTGTCCGGAGGGAACGGCCCATCCACCGGCATGCCCTGTGCCTGCGCCCATTCCACTGCGGGACGAATCTCGTTGATCTCTTCCTGGCCGAACAGACCATGCTCGCCGGCGTGCGGATTCAGGCCCGCCACGGCGATGCGCGGATTGGACTTGAGCTTGCCGACTGCCTCGCTGGTCAACCGGAGAATTGTACAGATGCGCTCCTTCTTGGCCGCATGTATGGCATTTTGCAACGACATGTGCGTGCTGACATGAGTGACGATCAGTTGGTCTGAAGCCAGCATGATAGTTACATCGGAGACCCCGCAAAGGGCGCCAATGAGTTCGGTGTGTCCCACGAACCCAGGATCGGAGAGCTGTGTGGCTTCCTTATTAATCGGCAGCGTCACCATCGCCGCAATGCTGCCCGCTAGAGCGGCCTTCGTTGCCGCAACTACATATTCGCGCGCGGCGAACCCCGATTTTTTGCTGAGCTCTCCTGGAGTCACGTCTTCGCGGGTCAGAATCCCGTGGTCGATGACGTTCATTCCGTCAGGCCCGATTCTCACGCCGTAGCCGAGCTTCTGGTTGTAAAACTCCAATGCCGCGATGTCGCCGAAGACGACGAATCTGTGCTTGATCTCTTCCTGCTTAAAGGCCTTCAGCAGAATTTCTGGACCAACTCCACTGGAGTCGCCCATCGTGATGCCGTAGATTTTATGATTGTCCATGCAGCTTCTTTCTGATCTGAGTCAGGATGTCTATTTCGCCAAACCCACCGGCCTTCGTAATGAGATAGATCTCACGGCCGCCAAGGATCAGTCGCGATAGCGGCACTCCCGTCACCACTTCTCCGATGGGCCGGATAGGCGGAAATCCTACTGCCTTGAGCATCCCATACACGGTATCCCCCCCGCAGATCAATACAGCCTGGAAGCTAGTGCGCTTCATTGCATCACGAATCCGCCGGCCATTCTCATCGGCGATCTCGATTGGCGATTGCCCCGGCTGCGGAGTCCATTGCATCACGGTCCAGTCGGGATCTACAAAATTTTCGATTTGGCGTGCGGACACGTCATGCAAGCTTCCGTTCATGATGAGGCAAGAGGCAATATTTGGGAGTGGGGCCGGCGCGCCGCGGTCGATCTTGATGCCTCGCGCCAACTCTCCGGCCAGTGCACCGGTCCCTGCACCCAGGCTGGGCGCGGGAGAATTCAGAATGCGTCGGGCAGCTAAATACACATCTTCTTCCACTTCCCAAAAGGGACCCGTGGGAACGCGACTGTCAGTCATCGGGTTCAGCGGATCCCTCGCAAAGCTGGTTTCCTCCAGCAGAACGCCGTTCACGTACAATCGGCCCGCGGCCACGCTCCGGCCCATCGCTGGATAGGCCGGAGCATAGAGAACTCTCGCCCCATAGAAAACTGCCACGGCTTCGAGCTCGGCCGCAATGTTTCCGCGCAGAGTTGAGTCCGTCTTCTTGTACACCAGCTTTAACTCCGGCCCATTCGCTAAGACCCGCTTCACTTGCGCAGCAGCTACATCCGGGGCCAAATGACGGGTCTCCGTGTCGATCACGATCACAGGCTCCGCGCTCTGTAAAGCGGGATCCGTGGTGACCACACTGGCAATTCCTTCCACTGCGAACTTCGCGCCTACTTCCAGTGCGCCCGTCAGGTCATCGGCCAGCGCGAGCACGCGGGTCATCGCTTGGAAATTACGATGCCTTCGCCGTAAGCGGCAAGGCCGGGAATCGAAACGGGAAGCTTGCCCGTGATTGGTATCTCGCCGTAGAGTGCCTTTACCACCGATGCCTCTGCTGGGGGCGCCACCGTATAGGTTGCCAGATAGGCGGCAACACCAGGAAAGCTGCGGAACAAATATGGGCTACCCAGCGCCGCCAACACCAGCGGCGTCTTTGCGCTCAGCAGCGTGGTGACCAGCGACGGAAAGCTTCCTGCCATCGGCATCTTCCCCCTGTATTCACTCGACGACACAAACGCCGCCACCACGTTCACCTCGCAGTCCTGCATTTTCTGCACAGCCAAATCCAATTCGATTTGCGGTGCAACGGCATCCAGCAAGATGAAGCGGCTATCTTTGGACCTCTTCAGCAGCTCGTCCTGGAGACGGCGTCCCTGCTGGCCGCCGCGGCTTTCAGTCAGGATGTACCAACAAGCCTTTTCCGGGTTTTTCAAAGGCACGGCGGAATCGCCGTTCTTCACCAGAGTCAAAGCGCGATCCGCGGCTTCCTGCGCTTTCTCCACGGCCTCGGGAGCTTCGATTACGTCGCTGATCTCCTCGACGTTCACCAACTTGTTCTTATCCAGTCCGACCCGTACTTTCGCAGACAGAACCTTGGCCGTGCTCTCTTCAATCCGCTTGCGTGTCAGGCGGCCTACGCGCACTGCGTTCAAGACGGCGCGAATCGCCTCTTCGGGATTCGAGGGCATCAGCAGGACGTCTGCGCCTGCCTCCAGCGCCCGGACCGAGGACTCACCCGACGGGAATTGCCGGGTGAGGCCCTGCATGTCCATCGCGTCAGTCACGATCAAGCCGCTGAACTTCAGATCGTTGCGGAGCAGCCCCGTAAGCAGCGCGGGCGAGATAGTCGCCGGAATCTCCGCCTTTTCCAGCGCCGGCACCGCGATGTGGCCCGTCATAACCGCGTCCACGCCGCTGGCAATCGCCGCGCGGAAGGGAACCAATTCCATGGCATCCATCCGGGTACGGTCCCCGCCAATAGATGGCATTCCCACGTGGCTGTCAATGTTGGTATCGCCGTGTCCCGGGAAATGTTTGACGGTGACGAGAATACGATCGTTCGCGCCGGCATGCGCGCCTTCGATGAACGCTTTCACTTGTGTCGCCACGTCTTGCGGGTTCTCACCGAACGATCGCGTATTGATGATGGGGTTGTCGGGGTTATTGTTGACGTCCGCATCCGGAGCGAACACCCACTGCACTCCCAGGGCACGCGCTTCGCGCGCGGTTGCCGCGCCCAGGAATCGAGTGAGTGCCAGGTCTCTGGCTGCTCCGTACGCCATCATGTGTGGGAATTTTGTAGTTCCCGAAACCCGCATAGAGGCGCCACGTTCAAAGTCCGCGCCGACAATGAGTGGAACCTGCGCGAACCTCTGCAGCCTGTTGAGGAACGTTGCCATCGCGTAGGGTTCGGCATTGCGTACCGATCCGTTCACCACGCGATTGACTACGATGATGCCTCCAACTTTGACATCCCGTACTTGATGGACGAAATCGCGATAAGCAGCGGAACGGGAACTGGGGGCTTCACCATAAGACGTGATGATAATCAACTGCGCCACCAGATCATGCAGCGTCATGGCCTTCATCCATCGCTGCGCGGCAGGCACCAGCTTGCTGTGGGTCGGCTTTAGTTTTGCCGGCGGCTTCGCCGGTAGCGCACCGTTAGCGGTGCAGACGAAGACGGCCAGGATCCCCAGAAGTTTGTGACGCGGCATAAGCTACGTCTAGCTTAAACCGTCTTTCGCTTGACCTTCAGGGTTGAGGCTTGAGAACGGACGGGTTTCTTCGGTGTCTTGGCCCGAAGTAGGCGATTAACGGCACGAATCAGCTGCGCCACTTCGTTGTTGTTCTTGGCAAGCACTACATCGGCGCCGGTGTTCTGTTCACTCAACCCGAGCGCCTCCACCATCCCGGAGATCAACACCGTGGGTGTACCTGGACGGTGCGCCTGAATCTGCGCGATCACGTCGGCGCCATTCATCCGGGGCATCTTGTAGTCGGTGATGACAAGGTCGAAGTGGCCACTCTCAAATTGCTCTATGCCGTCTTCTCCCGAGGTCGCAATTGCTGTCGCATAACCCTGTTCCTCCAACACAGTCTTCCTCGCATTCAAGCCTCGAAGATTATCATCGATGAGCAAAATTTTAAGGAGAGCAACCGGCGGAGCAGCATTCGAAAATTTCATGGACCACGTGAAGGTAACAGAGCCGTAACCAAAGTGTCAACGGATTTGTATCAGCTTCAAAAGTGGACAAATCGAATGCTTGACTTTAGTACCAGAACTACTCCACAGCACGGGGAGCGTTGTAGCCCGCCTTTGCGACGACCGTATACTTCATCGGCTTACCCTTCTCGTCAAGGACTCGCAAAGGTTCACCGGTGGCCGGGTTCACGAGTTCGACTTTAATACGGCGGTATTTACCGTCTTTGGCTGTGTTGGAAGGGTTGTACGCCAACGAATATTGATTGCGCAGGGCTTCGTGAATGGCACGAAAGATGTTAGGAAATTCGCCGTAAAACCGCGGGAAGAATGCCTGTCCGCCCGATTCCTTGGAGAACGTCCTCAATTGGTTATCGGCTTGCAAAAAGTCAAGCCGTTCGATGGAGCCCATGGCGCCGCGAGCATCATAATACTCTCGTAATGCCTGCATAAGCCCGAGAGAGTAGATCGGCACACCGGCAGTCTGGATAATCTTCCGCGTCTTGTCGAAGGTCAGCTTACTGAAAGTATCTACTCCCGAGGAGATAAGAACGATCGCCTTGCGGCCCTCAATCTCCGACATGCGGTCCGCGGTGTCGGTCAGGGCGTCGAAGAGATTCGATTCTGAAAAGGCGGCGATGCGGAGACGTTGCAATGCTTCCTGTGTTTGCATCCGATTAGTGGTGAAGTCGGATAGAGTTTCCGGCCGCAAGTCGTAGGCCACGATGGCAACAAAGTCTTCAGGCTTGAGCGTCTCGACGAAACCGTAGGCGGCCATCAGGGTCTGATACCAGCTTTCGGTGTAATAGCTCTGATAGCGATTGCTGAACTCAATCACCATACAGACCGTCATGGGCGCTTCCCCAATGCTGAAATTGCTGACGGTTTGGGGAACGTTGTCTTCAAGAATGCGGAAATTGCCGCGGGGGATGTTTGGAATGAACCGGCCGTTCTTGTCGAGCACGGCGACATCCACCGTGACTGCCGTCACATCGCTCTTGAAACTGGGCCCTTCGGGCAGACGGTCTTCTTTCTTTCCGAACTTGGAAGGTATTTTGGGTAGATCCGCTTCAGCGGGCTGGCCGTCTTTCTTGCGGGGCTTCGCTACGGTATCGGAACCTTCTTTGTTCGGACCCTGCTGCGCGCTGAGGTGCAGGCTGAGAAACGCGCCGGCGAAAGTAAGGAGGAGTGCGATAGAAAGCTTTTTCATTTTGGCTTGGCCTTTGAGCGAACTATACCAAAATAAAGACGTGTCGCGGTTGGGGGAGGTTTCCCGGCCTGCCTAGTTGACCCAGCGGTCGTCGCCGGACCCGCGCTTCTTCAGGTAAACCTGGAACTTCTTCTTTGCGCGCTGCAGCTTATAGTCCTGATACCAGGACCCGAGCGAAGAGAGGAAGCCTTGCCGCGGCCGGTAGGTCTTTAAATAGACGTATCCGAACAGCATGCCGCCCAGATGGGCCACGTTGCTGACGCCGCTGCCGCTCCCGCCGAACGAACTCATGAAAGCGATGGCGCCCATGATCATGACGAAATACTTCGCCTTGATGGGAAACAGGAAGCTCATCAGGATCTCGCGGTCCGGATAGATCATGCCGAAGGCGAGCAGAAGGCCGTAGATGGCGCCGGATGCGCCGATGGTCCGGGTGTTCATGTGGTCGCCGTTGAAGACGAGATTGACCAGGACGACACAAAAACCGGCCCCGATGCCGCAGAGGAAGTAGTAGTTCAGAAACCGCCTGGTGCCCCACAACTGTTCCAGGTCGCTCCCGAACATCCATAAGGCCAGCATGTTGAACAGGATATGGCTGAATCCAAGTGGGTCGTGCAGGAACATGTAGGAGACGAACTGCCAGATGGCAAAGTGGCGGACCACGTCCTGCGGGATCAGCCCAAACGGATGAAACAGCCCCGCGTACCCAAGAATTACGCCGAAATAGTAAATGACGAAGAGAGTGATATTGCTGATCAGCAGCCATTTCACTCCCGTGGAGAAGAATCCGGAGTAGGAGAAACCACTTCTTCGGGCTCTAGTGCGGTAGGACATGCTTGACGTTAAATCGTCAATTCCAGAGTATCAGATGATGCCGGAATCTCTCAGGGAAGAATGATGTCGTCACGCTCCGCGGCTTTGGGAGCGAGGTGCGCGGCGGTCACTTGGGTCGCGATGGCGAACGCGAGCCAGACTTGCCAGTGAGAGAACAGTCCACGGGAAATGAAGAATTCCCCGGTCCAACCGAGATCGGCGCCGAGCCTCCAGACAGAGAGTACATAGGCAACCAGTGCTACCGGTTTTAGAAGGTAGCGGAAAACGGGAGCTATCTCATGAGTGTTCGTCTTGAAGGACTGCACGAAGCCGGGAGCGCCGGCGGGAATCATTCTACCTAACATATATCGACCCTAGCTGCATGCTTAGATGCAATGACTGGGGCAATAGTTTCCGAATGCTTTTGAGCTCAGAGAGTGGCGCCGTCGAAGCTTGAGTAGCGGCGTCTGGCATAGCGCGTGAGAACGGTCGACACCAACTGCATGGCGCCGCCAACCGCGAACCAGACCTGCCAGTGAGAAAAGAGCCCTTGGGAAATGGCGAACTGTCCGGTGAGATTCAGGTCCGCGCCGAGCCGCCATCCACCCAATGCGAACGCCATGACCGATGCCGGCCACAAGAGGGCGGCTGTTCCACGCGCCAGTTGCCAGTTGAAGCTATGCGCCTTGCGGAGGGAGGAGGCGTAGTTGATTTTGACCCTGACTTGCATACCGGACTTTGGTACCAGTATATCGGTAACTGCGATAAAGTGTATCGAGCAAGTGTGAAACAAGAAAAAGATTGGAAAGGAGACTATGCGGAGAGTTAAAACTGCGGTCATTGGCGCCGGTTTCATGGGCCGTACACATTCAGACGCGATCCGGCGGGTGCCGAATGTGGATCTTGTAGCGGTTGCGGCGGTAACGGCCGCCGAAGCCGCTGCATTCGGAGAAAGCATTGGACTATCTCGAACTACAGGAAATTACCAGGAACTGCTGGCCGACCCTGAAATCGACGCCGTACACGTCTGTACGCCCAATGCGCTCCACTTCCCCGTGGCGAAGGCGGCCCTCGGAGCCGGTAAAGCCGTGCTGTGCGAAAAACCGCTGACGCTGTCGGTTGCCGAGGCGCGGGAACTGGTGGACCTGGCGGCGGCCAAGAACTTAGCGAACTGCGTAAATCACAACCTCCGGTACTATCCGGTGGTGCAACAGATCCGGAGGATGATTCAGGGCGGCGAACTGGGTGACGTGCTGATTGTCCAAGGCACCTATTCGCAGGATTGGCTGCTGTATGACACGGATTGGAACTGGCGGATCGATTCCAAGGAGAACGGAGCTCTGCGGGCGATGGGCGATATCGGGTCCCACTGGATGGACATGATTCAGCATCTGACCGGGCTGAAGATCACCTCACTTTGCGCCGATCTCCAGGCATTCCACAAGACCCGGAAGCAGCCCAAGGTAGCGGTGCAGACGTTCGCGGGAAAGACGCTTACGCCGGAGGATTACGTGGAGGTTCCCATCGACACCGAGGATTTCGGAGCGGTGCTGCTGCGGCTCGGCGACCGGGCGCGTGGCGCCTTCACCGTCAGCCAGATGTCTGCCGGCTGCAAAAACCGCTTCTCATTTGAAATTTTCGGGACCAAATGCGGCGTAGGCTGGAATCAGGAGCGCCCGGACGAACTCTGGATTGGTCACCGTAACGTGCCGAACCAGGTGATCCTGAAAGATCCGTCGCTGTTGCTTTCCAAGGCCGCGGCTTACGCCGATCTGCCAGGGGGCCACGGCGAGGGGTACGACGACACGCACAAGCAGGTTTTCAAGCGGTTCTATAAGAAAGTGGCGGATCCAGGAGCCGAGGTGGAGTATCCCACCTTCTTGGAGGGAATGCAGGGGATGGAAAAGCTTGCCAAGGTGCTGGAAAGCTCGCAGCTTCGGGCCTGGGTGGACGTTTAGGCTCGTGGACTATGCGGTGCGGCCGGGCTGCACGAGGCGCTTTGTACTTGGAGGCGCCTTCTCACGCACCCTGACGAATTCGTCGTCGCATTCCTTCCATCTGGCGGAAAGTTGACGCACTCTGTCCGGGTTGGCGCTGGCGAGATCCTTTTGTTCGGCCCTGTCCGTGGCGAGGTTGTATAGCTCCCAGGGCCCGGAAGCGCCGGTCGCGATCAGCTTCCAATCGCCAACACGGATGGCGCGATTGTTGTTGTGGTTGAAATACAAGTACTCGCGCGGAATCGAGCCATCCTTACCAAAGTCAGCAGCGAGACTGCGGCCGGCGAGTCCAGGCCCGGATGGAGCCAGGGGTTTACCTCCGGCCAGATCGACCATGGTGGGTAGGACGTCGACAAAATGGCACGGATCGTGGCGCAACCGATTCCGATCTTTGATTCCATTGGGCCAGTGCACAATCAACGGCGAGGCGATCCCACCCTCATTCACCCACGATTTATGCAGCCGGAACGGAGCGTTGGAGCAACTCGCCCACCCTGGTCCGAGGCCAAGGTGTGTGCCGGCGGAGCCGAGGGGAGCGGACGAATCGTGCCCGTCCCCCCGAATCAGTTGCTCGGAGCTGGCGCCGTTATCCGACAAAAAGAGGATGACGGTGTCATCGAGAGCTCCCATGGCCTCGACTTGCTTCAGCAGTTTTCCAATCTCTGTGTCCATCCGGGTGATCATGGCGGCATGGATCGCCATCTTCGTCCGCTGCAGCTTTTTCTGTTCCGGCGTCAGCGTAGACCATGGAACGGCGCGCGAGATTTCTCCCGGACCGATTTTCGCGATCAGTTCTGCGTCACGAGTGTTCCATTTGGTCCACATATCGGCCTCAAGCGGGGCGAGTGAACCGTTGATAAGACCCAGTCTCCGCATGCGCTGCCACTTGCGCTCGCGGGCGGTGTCCCAGCCCTCGCTGAAGCGGTCTTTGTACTGATCGATGTCCTCCTGCGGCGCCTGCAGGGGAAAATGCGGCGCGTGGAATGCGGCAAATAGGAAGAACGGATCGGCGCGATGCTGGCCGGCGTGTTCTTTTAAGAAACGCACCCCGTAGTCGGCAATCGCGGTGGTGCTGTAGTAGCCCGGCTCCGTCTTCGGCAGCGGCTCACCGTCGAGTTCGTGGCGATTTTGGCTGAAGAAGCGCAATTCGTCCAGCATGGTGTAGGAGTGGTCAAAGCCCACACCGCCTTCGCCGGTCACGTGCTTCATATGCCACTTCCCTGAATGGTAGCTACGGTATCCGAGTGGCTTCAGGTATTCCGGAAGGAAGCGGACATAGTTTGGAATGTTACCGGGCGTCATGACATCGCTGGCCGTCTGCTGGGCGTATTGACCCGTCAGCAGACAGCTACGCGACGGACCGCAGCGGGCAGTGGAATAGGCCTGCGTAAAGCGAAGACCGCCAGCCGCCAAACGGTCGAGATTAGGAGTATCGACGTCTCCGCCGTAGCAGCGCGCGTCGGAAAATCCCATGTCATCGGCCAGGATGACGAGGAAGTTCGGCTTCGCGCCGGGCGCGGAGTGAAGTAAGGAAGCTGCGGTCGAGGCGGCGGCGAGGCGTAGGAATTCTCT
>Ga0068863_100001382_pt1 | contig 24074 bp, 22 predicted proteins | sample KBSSwiS62_FD_66596 | JGI IMG/M metagenome (GOLD analysis project Ga0068863, IMG submission 66596) | Switchgrass rhizosphere microbial communities from Kellogg Biological Station, Michigan, USA - KBS Switchgrass S6-2 | ecosystem: Host-associated > Plants > Roots > Rhizosphere > Soil ... | reverse complement strand
CGATCGCGCGTTCCACCGCTTCGAGCACGAGCCACGAAAGGGGGTCCGCGTAGAGGGAGGCCTTCCGCTTCGGTGGTAACGCCGACAGGTCCGCCGCCGTGGCGACTCCTTCGCCGACGAGTGTCATCCCCCAGCTGCCCAGCCTCGCGAACTCGTTCATGTCGCCGCGCTTCCGGCTCCCTGGAAGACGAGGCAGGTGTCGAACCCGCCGAATCCCAACGTCACGCTGATCCCCGAGCCCGGGCCCACGTTCATGGGATCCGCCGCGGGAATCGGCAGGGAGAGGTTCGGGATGGGCTCCCGCAGGCCGTGGACGGGGGGCGCCAGTCCGGTTTCGAGCGCCTGCAGCACGGCTACGGCCTCGATCGCGCCGGTCGCGCCCAGCGCGTGTCCGAACGACCCTTTGGTCGCGAACACGACGGGCGGGTCGGGCATATGGGCGAACACCTGCGCGTAGGCCCGGGCCTCCACGTCGTCGTTCACCGGAGTCCCGGATCCATGCGCATTCACGACGGTGATATCCATCGGGGTGAGGTGCGCGTTGCGCAGGGCGCGGTCGATGGCCAGGACCACGTTCCGGCCCGATGGGTCAGGGGCCACCGCGCTGGCTGCGTCGTTCGACGATCCCGCGCCGGCGAGGACTCCGCGCGGCTGGGCTCCGCGGGCGCGCGCCCGCGCGGCGGGCTCGAGGACCAGGAATGCCGCGCCCTCACCGAGAACTGTTCCGTTGCGGCTGACGTCGAAAGCGCGGAGGTCGTCAGGGGCCATGGTTCCAAGGCGCGTGTGGCCGAGTCGTTTCCCTGGTGTCAGCACGTCAGCTCCGCCGCACACGCAGATCTCCGCGGCGCCTGCCTGCAGCAGGCCAAGCCCGGCGAGAATGGCGTCAGAGCCCGCGGAGCAGGCTGTGGTGACCGTCACGGGGTCCGCCACGCATCCGGCGGCCCGGGCGGCCATGGCCGACCATTGGGACAAGGATGCGACATCGGCCATCTCGAGATGGGGGCCGTAACTGGTCCCGAGCACGGGAAGGACATGCCGGTCGGCCGCGTCGATCCCCGCGTCCGCCAGCGCCCTGGTCAGCGTGGCGCGCGTGATCTCCTGCTGGCGGTCCCACGCGGGCCAGTCCATCGGGATGCCGGGCACGGCTGCCGCGCGCGAGTTTCGTAACGGGACGGGGGATGCGACCTCGGCGATGCCGGAGATATCGGCGAGAAGCGAGTCCCACACGGTGCCCACGGCGGGGCCGAGAGCTGTCGACCACGCCATTCCCGTGACCCAGATCTCGACGTCTGTGCTCACCACAGCTGCTCGCCGAGCTCGGCGACCTTGAGACGGACAAGCGTCCCCCTGAACATCGCGACCGACGTGTCGGACACCTGGGCTCGGCACGCGAACGTGAAGGTCCTGTCGCGGAGCTCCTCGCAGGTGGTGTGGAAGACGACCTGGTCGCCGGGCACAACCAGCCGCGTGAACCTGGCCTTGACGGAGCCGACCAACGTGATCTCGTCGTCGGCCAGCGGCGAAGTCGACAGCTGAAGCAGAACAATCGCCGACTGGGAGATCGCCTGCATCAGGTGGCTGGCGGGAAAGATGCCGCGCTCGGGGAAGTGCCCGGAGATGGCGTCGGTCTGTCCGGACACGAGCATGAGGCTCGTCAGGTGCTCGCCGGGCTCGTAGTCCAGGACACGGTCGAGGTAGACCATCGGATGGCGGTGCCGTAGCCAGCCCTTGAGTTCCGTGAAACCCATGGTCCTCGGCGTGCGCACCCCGGCGTCCGGGGTCTCGGTCACTTGCTTCTCCCCTCGTCAGGGAGCGACTCGCGAAGACGGGACACCAGCTCGGTCAGCGTGCGGACCGTCGAGAAGTTCTCCGGGACGAAGTCCTCGTCCGAGATCGTCACGCCGAATTCGTACTCGCACTTGGAGCGAAGCTCGACGAACCCGAGCGAGTCAAGCCCAAGGACGTCCCGCAAGCCGTCGTCCAGTCCGATCTGCGACGGCGCAACGCTAACAAACACATCGTCCACCAGCATCTTCTTTATCGTGCTCTCGATGTACATAATGCGACCTCCAGGGTCATTGTCCGAGGGCGTTGTCGTATGTTCTGGCGGCGACGTGGGAAGAGTCCGCCACAAATCCCCTGAGAGACGCCGCCGACGGTACGCGGACGACACGGCTGTCTGCGCGGGCACGACCGCTCTGGCGAGATATCAGGCAGCTAGTCCCGGCCTGCGTCAGAAAACCGTCAACAAGGCTACAGCGGGATGCCGCCCGCCATCTCCGCCGGCCACGTAAGCGAATCGGACGACATGCCGGGAACAGAAGCGGCGGTCCCCGAGTGCGTCGCGGATCATCTCTGCTCCCTTGACTAGGGCGTGAAAACACGTGTTTCGATCACCCGCGGCCGCCAGGTGCCTTGCTTTTTTTCTACTTGCCTGGCGCTCGTCGTACAGGAGGCCGGCAGGCCAAGCCGCGCCCGACAGTCATGGCGCGTCAGGCCAACACGCCGGTAACTGAGCCTTTCCCGGTAACGGTCGGCGACGCTGTGTGATGGTCGCTGATGGCTGCGCAGCGTCACCCTCGACGGCCGCACCACCTGACAACCACCAACCGCACATCCGTTGTCTACTGCCGGAAACAACAGTCGACGGCACGACCGTCAAGCCGGCCGCGGTCATGCCACCATGTGCGGCAATGGTCTGTGCCTGTTGGGGGGCGGACGCTGGTGCGCGATTCGGTGTGGTTCCGGGAGCTGCTCCGCGATGTGGTCACAGACCCGCGGCGCGGCGGGGTCGCGTTGCAGCATCTGTGCACGGTGGTCAAGGGAAGGCTGCCGGTCGACGGGGTAGCGGTGGCAGTGACCGCTGACGCGGTTGACAGGTTCGCCTCGGCGGCCAGCGACGCGGCGGCAGCCTGTGTGGACAGACTGCAGGTCAGCGCCGGCGAGGGGCCGGGTCGGGACGCGGTGCGCTGCGGGCAGCCGGTGCTGTTATCTGATCTGGCCGGTCCGGTCGGCAACCGGTGGCCGACCCTGCGTACCTTGGCGACCCCCGTCGGGGTCCGGGGGATCTTTGCCCTACCCATGCTGCTGGGCTTGGCTTCGCTCGGTGCCCTTGAGCTGTTCCGCTTCACGCCGGGCCAGCTGACCGCCGCGACGCTCGCGGACGCGCTGAACGCCACACAGGCAGCCGCGCTGCTCGCTGCGCAGACCCTTCCCGGCGATCAAGGAGCCGTCCGGGCAGATCCGGCGCTGCGACTGCGGATCGAGGTGCATCGGGCGGCGGGAGTCCTCATGGTCCAACACCACGTCGGTGCGGCTGAGGCGCTCGCGCGGCTGCGGGCCGACGCCTTCGCCCGGGGGCTGACCGTGACCGATCTGGCGCGCCGCATCGTGGCCGACGACCTCCTCTCGGACCTGGATACCTCCCTCGGACGGGGCAGCGACGCCAAGCAATGACGGGCTAGCTGCCCAGCCCCCGAGTGGCGAGGCGCGAACTCGACTTCGCCCACGGTGACGGGCGTTCGGCAGAATACGCGAGTGGCTTCCGGATCATTTGCCGAGTACCTGGCCGGGTTGGATCAAGCGGCGCTGACCGGGCTGCTGCGCGCACGACCTGACGCGCGAGTCGAACCGGCGCCGCGCGGGTTCGAGCAGTTGGCACAACGGTTGTGCGGGCCGGACTCGCTGGTCGCGGCGATGCGGTCGCTCGATCGGGACGCGATCGTCGTTGGTCAGGCGGTGGCCGCGTTGGGATCCTTGGCCACCGTCGAGGCGGTGACGCGCCTCGTCGCGGCGCCGGAACCGGCTGTGCGTGATGCGTTGGACGCGCTGTGCGCTCGCGGGTTGGCCTGGATGGCGTCCGGGATGGTGTTCCTGCCGGAGCGGCTGGCCGAGCACTGGTCGGCCGAGATCGGCGGCGGCCGACCGTTGGCCAAGATCGCCCCGTCGGCGCTGGTCGACGATGTGCGCGCCGCGGCCGAGGCGCTGGGCGTCAGGACGGTAGGGCTACGCAAACCGGAGCTGATCGCCCGGCTGGTCGAGGTCGTGTCCGAGGCCCGCGCAATGGCCGACGTAGTGCGCCGGCTGCCCAGGCCCGCGCGGGATCGGCTGGATGAGCTACGCGATGGCTATGTCCAGTACTTCGCCGCGCAGAGCGCGGGAACCGATCGTGTGCTGGCCGCCGGTGGCCTGCTGCTGCGGGTCAATGGGCGCTGGGAGATGCCCCGGGAGGTCGCGGTCGCGGCCTGGCTGGCGCAACGGGACCTGCTCCTGACCGGACGGCCGCGCATCCCCCAGGCCGCGGTGGCAGGGTCGCCGCCGTCGGCTGGGCCGGCGGCGGCGCAGGACCTGCTTCGGGGGGTCACGGCGCTGCTGGACGAGGCGGGCGCGAGTTCGATCGCCGCGTTGAAGAAGGGCGGCGTCGGATCACGGGAACGATCTCGGCTGGCCGCGCGGCTGGCGCTCCCGGACGAGGCGCTGACCTTGGGGCTCGACCTCACCTACGCGGCGGGGCTGCTCGGCCGGGCGGAGACCGGCTACGCACCGACGGAGCGGTACGCGAGCTGGCGGGAGGCGCCGCCGGCCCGCCAGTGGTCCGAGCTGGCGCGGGCCTGGTTCCTGTTGGAACACGCGCCGACCAGCCGGGAAATCCAGGGAGACAAGGAACTTCCCCCGCCGCTGCCCCTTGTGTCGGGGGCCGGGGCGCTGCGTCGCGCCGTGCTGCGGGAGGCGCGCGGTGGGCTGTCGGTGCGGGCGGTCGGCGAACACGTCGACTGGTTCGTCCCGCTGCACGGATATGAGCCGGACCAACTGCGGAACAAGGTGGCCGCCGCCATCCGGGAGGCGGAACTGCTGGGAGTGGTCGTCGCTGACGTGTTGACCGACTGCGGCGAACAACTCGCGGCCGCCCTCGATGAGGAGTCGGCCGACGCCGAGCCGGTGGACGTGGTGGACGGGCTGGCCGCGCGGGTGGCTCATGTCCTGGTGGAAACGCCGTGCTCGGTGATTCTCCAGTCGGATCTGACCGCGGTGGTGGCCGGCCGGCCACCGGCGGCGGTCTCGCGGCTGCTGGGTGCAGCCGCGGCCAGCGAGGCACGCGGCGCGGCCGGCGTCTGGCGATTCAGCCCGGCCAGCGTCCGAGCGGCGTTGGACGCCGGATGGACGGCCGCGCAGTTGCTCGCCGAGTTGGCGGCGATGTCGGATCGCCCAGTTCCGCAGCCGTTGGAGTACCTGGTCAACGATGTGGCCCGCCGCCACGGCAAGATCCGGGTCCGGGGGATGCGCTCGTGTGTGGTGGCCGACGAGACCACGATCACCGAGGTACTGCACACCCGGTCGCTGACGAAGCTGTCGCTGGCGCGGGTGGCGCCGACCGTACTGTCCAGCCCCTACGAGCTGGACGAGGTGTTGGCGCGGCTGCGCGCGGCCGGGCTGTCCCCGGTCGCCGAGGACGCGTCGGGCACGGTGATCGTCGAGCGACGGCGCGAGCAGCACGCGTCCGCTCCCCGGTCGCCGGTGCGGGCCGTGTCTCGGGCGCGGCTGCCCGCCGAGACGCTGGCCGAGCGGTTGCTCGCGGACCCGATCGGCGAGGACAGCGGTGGGGACGCGGCCGTGGCGACGTTCGAGCGGTTGGCGCAGCTCAATCCGAGCCTGACCGACGCCGAGCTGATCCTGCTGGCTGACGCGGTCGAGTATCAGCGGGACGTGCTGATCACTTACCGGAGCAAGACCGGCGCTCGGACGGTGCGGGAGATCCAGCCGCGTGAGCTGTACGGCCGATGGCTGGACTCGTGGTGTCACCTGCGGGACGCGCAACGGGAGTTCACCGTGGCCGGCATCGAGTCGGTCGCGCCGGCCGGATGACGCATCCCTGCGGCGAGGTACCGCGTTGGTGGTACGCGCAAGTGCCTGCGCCGGGACGTCGCAGGCGGCACTACGTGATCCGCCGGTCGGCGGCCCAGCGGGTCAGCTGATGGCGGCTGGACAGGCGCAGCTTGCGCAGCACGTTGGACGCGTGGGTCTCGACCGTCTTCACCGAGATGAACAGCTCGGCCGCGATCTCCTTGTAGGCGTAGCCGCGGGCCAGCAGCCGCAGCACCTCGCGCTCCCGGGGGGTGAGCCGGTCGAAGTCCGCGTCGGTGGCGGGGACGGCGACGGGCGGCGCGGCGGGCGCGTCCCGGAAGGCGTCCAGGACGAAGCCCGCCAGCCGTGGGCTGAACACGACGTCCCCACCCGCGACCCGCTCGACGGCGTCGGCGAGCTCGTCGGCGGAGATCGTCTTGGTGACGTAGCCACGGGCACCGGCGCGGATCAGCGCGATGACGTCCTGGGCCGCGTCCGAGACGGACAGGACCAGGAAGCGCGTCGCCGGCAGGCTTTCGCCCACGCCCCGCAGGACGGCCAGGCCACCGCCGTCGGGCATGTGCACGTCCAGCAGGACGACCTGCGGCCTGGTCGTGAGGATGCCCGCGACGGCCTCGGCGGGCGTCGCGGCCTCGCCGACGACCTCGACCCGCGCGCCGAGTTCGGCGCGGACGCCGGCCCGGAACATGGCGTGGTCGTCGACCAGGTAGACCGTCGTCATCGCCGCATCCTGATGGCCACCTCCGTGCCGCCTCCGGGGCTGCTCCGGATCGAGACCGTACCGCCGCCGCGCTCGACGCGGCCGATGATCGAGCCGCGCACGCCCTGGCGGTCCGCGGCGACCGCGGCCGGCTCGAAGCCGACGCCGCGGTCCCGGACGAAGACGCTGACCGTGTCGGCTTCCACCTCGGCGTAGACGGAGACGTCCGTGGCCCCGGAATGCCGCGCGGCGTTAACCATGGCCTCGCGGGCCGCCGCGCAGGCTGCCGCGAGCGCGTCGTCGAGCGCCACGTCCCCCACCACGACGACGTCGACCGTGACCGCGTACGCGTCCTCGACCTCGGCGGCGGCGGCCCGCAGCTCCTCACCGAGCTGGCCGCCGGCCGAGCGCGTCCCGTAGAGCAGGCGGCGCAACTCGCGTTCCTGGCCGCGCGCGAGGCGGGTGACCTCGCGCGGCGAGTCGACGTTGCGCTGGATGAGGGCGAGGGTCTGCAGGACCGAGTCGTGCAGCCGGGCGGCGATCTCGGCCCGTTCCTCGCCTCGAATCCGCTCGGCGCGCTCCGCCCCGAGCTGGGACGTCAGCCGGATCCACCAGGGGCCACCGAGCAGGGCCAGTCCGACCGTGGTCACGCCCATCGCCCACAGCCCGTCGCGCAGCGTGTTGACGTCCGCCCGCTGCAGGACGAGGAGCGCACCGGCTACCACGAGCCCGGCGCCGGCGACGAGGCGCAGCTGTCCCATCCGGTCGGCGCCAGGCGCGCCGAGTGTGCTGCGCGAGGCCCGCAGCCAGCGCTCACGATCCGGACCTGCCGCCTGGCGCCAGATCGTCGCCCCACCGAGACAGGCCAGCAGAGTCGGCACGAACAGCGTGCCACCGGCGACCCTGGTGGCGAGCAGCCCCGTGGTCACGACGACGACCACCGCGAGCAGCGCGACCTCGACGGGACGCGGCAGCCGCGACCGCCGAGCGCCCTCGGGCGTCGGCAGCACGATCCAGTACGTCGCGTAGAGCGCGACCCCCAGTCCGCCGCCAATCGTCAGCGCCAGGAACAACAAGGCGACGACTCGGCGCCGCAGGCCGGTGTGCAGCGCGATCCCAGCGACGACGCCACCGGCCCAGCCCACGTCCGGGCGTCGGTACAGAACGCGGCTCGTGGGCACAGCGCTGATCACAGCACCATGATTGCGCCTCAAAGGGCCGCCTGGGTATCGGGAGTTACCCCCAGGCGCAGGATCAGGGTCGAGATCAGGGGTTCGCCGGATGCGCAGTGGCCGCGTGGGCAGCAGGGTATTGCGACTATGACGACTGATCCAGGACCAGCCACCGCTCCAGAAACCCTCGCGGACCCGGCCGCGGCCCCGGGGCGCCGGCTGCGCCGCAGCGCGACCGACCGCGTCGGCGCCGGGGTCGCCGGCGGGCTCGGCGAGTACGCGGGCGTCGATCCGGTGCTGTTCCGCGTCCTGTTCGCCGTGTCCGCGTTCTTCGGCGGCGCCGGGGTGCTCGCCTACGCGGTCGCCTGGGCAGTCATCCCCGTCGAGGGCACGCGGCAGGCGCCCGTGGACGGCTGGATCGACGGCCTGCGCCGACACCGCGTGCCGGTGTGGCTGGTCGCCGGCGTCGCCGGGTTGCTGCTGTGGGCCGTCGCCTTCAGCTGGTGGTCCCCCCGCCCGCTCTGGCCGCTGCTGGCGCTGGCCGTCGTGCCGCTGCTGCTGCTCGGGACGCGGGACGGCGGCTGGCGGCGCCCGCCGGCGACGTCGTGGCTGGCGGAGTCCGTGGCCCCGGCCGAGGCGGTCCACCTGGACAAGGCCGCGACCGACGCGCCGCCCGCCTGGCCGACCGCGGCCCGAGCCTGGGTGGGCGAGGCCAGAGAGGCGTCCCGCACCCGACGCCGGCGGTCCTGGCCGCTGCGGGTCGCCGCGCTCACGACACTCGTGGGGGCACTGACCGTCCTCGGCGTGCTCGACGCTCTCGTGGGGATCTGGCTGCCCGTCTACTTCTGGGTCATCGGCGGGATCGCCCTGGTCACGCTGCTCACCGGAGTCGTCCTGCGCCGCACCCCGTGGTCGTTGCTCCCGCTGCTGGTCCTCGGCGCGCTGGGGACCGCCGCGTTCGGCGGCACCCACGCCAGCCTGCACGACGGGATCGGCCAGAAGGTCTGGACGCCGGCCACCGCCGCTGACCTGCGGGGCGACTACCGGCTCGCCTTCGGCCAGGGCGTGCTCGACCTGCGCCGGGTCACGCCACGGTCGGCCCAGGACCTCCACGTCGTCCTCGGCGCCGGGCAGGTCCGGCTGCTCCTCCCCGACAGGATGAACGCGACCGTCGTCGCCGACGTCCGCCTCGGCGATGTCACGGTCGACGGCGACTCCTTCGCGGGCGGCCACCGCGGCCCGGACGAGCTGCGGCGGGGCGTCGGCACCAACCAGACGATCCGGCCACCCGACGGCGCCACCGGCCCGGCCGTGACCATCCACGTCAATATCGCCGACGGCAACATCTCCGTCGCCCACGGCTGACGAACGCTCCCCCGAGCTGACGGGTCGCGAAAGGCGCGCGGGTCGGCTCCGCGTTCCGCGGAACGCGGAGCCCGCTGGGACATCTCACCCGAAACGTCCACTGGTATCGCCGATCAGGATGGTTGCGCGGCGCGGGACCCTTCAGACGTCGACCGATGGTACCGTTCCGGACTGCTGGACAGGGCCGCCGTCGTAAAGTGCGGGTGAAAGCGTGTCCGATCAGGAGAACTGGGCTGACGTTCTGATCAGCCAGATCATGTACCCTGCCCTCGAGGTCCTCGTGAACACGGTTCTCCTCGGCCTCTCAGGGTACTACGTGATACACGCGTTCAACGAGAACGTCTCCCTGGGCGTCCGGACGGCCGCCGTCATCCTGATCCCGCTCATCGTCGTGACGTATCTCGTCAAGAATCTTCGTCTGCCCATTTCCCGGGCAGCCTCCGCCGGTTCACCGCGGCTGACGTTCGCGCTGACAACCGCCGTCGGGTTCTCTGCGTTTCTGGTGCTCCGGCAGTCCGGCTCCCTCGCACTGGACGGGTTCGTCCTGGGCCTCGTCTTCTCCGCGCTGATAGGAGTGCGGGCGAGCCTCCAGGAGGACAGGAGAATCTCGTATCTGTTCGGCACCGCGCTCGGCGGCCTGATCGCCGTCGCCATCTTCGGCCTGCCAGGCGGCTAGCCCCCGCTGGACACCAACCTCCGCCGGTTTGACCGGGCCTTACGGAACCTGACACGACTGGCCCGCGCGACGGGTCATCCGTCGGCGGCACGCGGCTTGACGATGGGAGCGAGGACGCGCACCAGGGCGTGCGGCTTGCCTTTTTTCATGTAGCGCTCGCAGGCCCGGGCGTTGGCGAAGCGGCCGAGGGAGCTCCAGTCGACCGTCCAGCCCGCGTTGGCGGCCAGTTGACGCAGGAACGCGCGCTGGGTCCGCCCGTTGCCCTCCCGGAACGGATGGATGGCGTTCAGGTCGCCGTAGAGCACGGCGAAACTGCCGATGAACGGTTCCCAGTCCATCCCGACGAAGAGCCGGCGGGCCGCGACCCGGGCGAAAAGCCGGTCAAGCCGGTCGGCGAGCTCGGCCGCGGGGCAGAACGGCTGGCCGTCCTTGGAGATGTCACCCTCGCGGAACCTGCCGGCCCAGTCGTACACGTCCTGGAACAGGAACTGGTGGAACGCCCGCAGGTGTGCCGCGTCGTAGTCGCCGGGCAGGAACTCCTTGTCGAGCTGCAGCCTGCGGGCACGGACGACCTCGTGCTCGGCCGTGTGGAATTCCTCGCGGTCGCGGATGCCGAGCAGGTTGCGCAGGCAGTCCGTGCCGGGCCAGAGGTACGGGTCGTCATCGAGCCCGCTGCGCGCCCCATCGAGCTTCACCCGTCACCTCCGGTGCCGTGGGCGTACCCCACGACCTTCCTATTGATACCCGTCGGACGCGGACGGGCCACCCGGAAGTGACTTGCGGCTCGCCCCGCCGCGGCGGGGGGCCGGCTAGACGCGGGCGACTCCGCAGTAGCTGCCGACGGCGGTGGGGGTCGTGCCCGGCGCGGGCCGCCAGAGGGAGGTGGAGACGACGCCCGGTTCCACCAGGGAAAGGCCGTCGAAGAAGCGCGCGATCTCCTCCGGGGTGCGCGGGTAGTACGGGTCGCCGGCTTCCTCGCGGAGGCGGCCCGCCTCGCGCGCGGCGCCGGCGGCCTGGTCAGTGCGGCTGATGCCGTCGTTGATGACCAGATAGCTGCCGGCCGGCAGTGCGGCGACCAGGTGCTTGACGATGTTGCGCGCCTCGCCGGTGTCCGCGACGTTGCCTAGAACGCCCAACATCATCAGCGCGATCGGCCTGGTGAGGTCAAGGGTCGCCGTCGCCTCGGCGAGAATGAACTCGGGGTCGTGGACGTCCGCGTCGACATAGGCGGTCTTTCCCTCCGGGGTGCTGGTCAGCAGGGCCCGGGCGTGCAGGAGGACCAGCGGGTCCTTGTCGACGTAGACGATGCGGGCGTCCGGGGCGATCCGCTGCGCGACCTCGTGCGTGTTGTCCGCGGTCGGCAGGCCGGTGCCGATGTCGAGGAACTGGCGGATACCCACCGCACCGGCGAGAAAGCGCACGACGCGGCCGAGGAACGCGCGCGACTCGCGGGCGATGTCGATGATCTCCGGATAGATCTGGCTGACCTGCTCCCCGACGGCCCGGTCGACAGGGTAGTTGTCCTTCCCGCCCAGCCAGTAGTTCCACACCCGCGCCGAGTGTGGAACCGATGCGTCGATCGTGGGCTGCGGATCGCTGTCCGGGTCGGGAACGTTCGACGTCACCATCGCCTCTTCCAACAGGTGGTTTCTGGTTATCCTAGTCGCCCTCGTCGCATCGGTCGCAACGCATTGCCAAACGACCGGAGGTGCCCACGTCGGCACGCCTACGTGCGACGACGGGCAGAGAGCGGATACCACCGAAGGCTATGATGTGAACACGGCGCCGCTTCCGACACGCCCGGAGCGCCGGGGCAACGGCGCGCCGATCAGGTCCGAATAGCCGAGTGGAGTCGGGGGAAGCGCGTGGCTGTTCCAGCGGGCAGCGGGCCGACCGTCCGCCGGATCCTGCTTGGTTCCCAGCTACGACGGCTACGGGAGCGCCGCGGGATCAGCCGGGACGACGCCGGCTACAGCATCCGCGCGTCCGGCTCGAAGATCAGCCGGCTGGAGTTGGGGCGGGTCAGCTTCAAGAACCGCGACGTCGAGGACCTGCTCACGCTTTATGGCGTCGCCGACCCCGCCGAGCGGGCCGCGATGCTGGCCCGCGTCGAGGACGCCAACAAACAGGGCTGGTGGCAGCCCTATGCCGAGATTCTCCCCTCCTGGTTCCAGCGGTACATCGACCTGGAGGAATCGGCGTCGCTCATCCGGGGCTACGAGGTGCAGTTCATCCCCGGGCTGCTGCAGACCGAGGAATACGCCCGCGCGGTCATCTCCCGCCGGCCAGGAGTCTCGAAGGACGTGGTAGACGGGCGAGTCCACGTGCGGATGACCCGGCAGAAGGCGCTCGGCCGATCCGACGGCCCGCGACTGTGGATGGTGCTCGACGAGGCGGCCGTGCGCCGTCGGATCGGCGGCCGGCGGGTCGCCCGGGCACAGATCGCCCGTCTTCTCGAACTGACCGACCATCCGGCGCTGACCCTGCAGGTGACGCCCTTCTCGGTCGGGAGCAACGCGGCCGACGGTGGGGCGTTCAGCATCCTGCGATTCCCCGATCCCGACCTGGCCGATCTCGTCTATATCGAACGGCTCACCAGCGCGTCCTACCTGGACAAACGCGAGGAGGTCGACGAGTACATCATGGCGATGGACCAGCTCAGCCTCGACAGCGCCACCCCCGACGACACCATCGAACTCCTCCGCGAGATCGCCCAGGAACTCTAGGCGGCGAGGCCGCCGGCCCCGCCGCCTGGAGGCGCGCAACCGGGCGGTTGGCGGGGGTTAGCGGCGCCGGCCAGTGGCGAGGACTCTCCGCATGGCGATCGAGCCGAAAACCCCCGAGCCGGGAACCCCGCCCTCCCCCGGCGACGCGTCCCCGGAAACCGCGGCCGCGATCTCGTTGCAGCGGGACGGCGGCTCGGGGAAGAGCGAGAGCACGCTGACGATCGCCGTAGCCTTCATGGCGAACCTGGTGATCGCGATCGCGAAGTCGGGGGCCGCGCTGCTGACCGGCTCGGCCTCGATGGTGGCCGAGGCCGCGCACTCGTGGGCCGACGCCGGCAACGAGATCTTCCTGGTGCTGGCCGACCGGCGGTCGCGCCGGCCGCCGGAGCCGGCCCACCCGCACGGCTTCGGCCGGGAGGCGTACGTGTGGTCGCTGTTCGCGGCGCTCGGGCTTTTCGTCGCCGGCGGCGCGGTCTCCGTCACCCATGGCGTCCAGGAGTCGTTCGCCAGCGGCCCGTCCGGTGACTACCTCATCGGGTACCTGGTTCTCGCCGTCTCGTTCCTGCTGGAGGGGACGTCCTTCCTGCAGTCCGTGCGCCAGGCCAGACCGGAGGCCAGGTCGATGAACCGGGACGTCATCGAGCATGTCCTGGCGACCACGGATCCGACGCTGCGCGCGGTCTTCGCCGAGGACTCGGCGGCGCTGGCCGGCATTCTGATCGCCGCCTGCGGCCTGGCGCTGCACCAGGTCACTGGCGTGGCGGCCTTCGACGCGGCCGGATCGATCCTGGTCGGCGTCCTGCTCGGCGCCGTGGCCCTCGTCCTGATCAGTCGCAACCGGCGGTTCCTCATCGGGCAGGAGGCCGACCCGCAGGTCCGGACAGCCACCCTGCGGGCGCTGCTGGCGATGCCCGAGGTGGACCGGGTGACCTACCTGCGAGTCGAGGTCGTGGGCCCGCGGATGATCACCGTGGTCGGCGACGTCGACCTCACCGGCGACGACATCGAGCCGCGCATCGCCGTCCGGCTGCGCGCGATCGAGGCCCGGCTCGCATCCACCCCGGCCGTCGTCAACGCGGTCCTCAGCCTCTCGTCCCCCGACGAGTCATCCCTGAGGCCGGAGGCCTGACCAGCGCCGGCGTGCCGGCCGCCGCAGGCGACCCCGCCCGCGGGTTGACCAGGCAAGGGGAGGTGGACCTGGTGGTGGGCCGCCAGAGAGTAGGCGACGTCGCGAATGCCCGTCTCGGACATCGCGACCTGCCAGTCCAGCAGCCCCGGCCCCACCGGTTGGACGTTCGCCGGCTGGTCAGTCCCAGGCGAGCCAGGATTCGGCGCCGTCGTTCGCGAGCACCAGCGCGCGGGCCGACGGCGCGGCCGGCGGCTTGCGCGCCGTCCGCTCGGTGACCAGGGCACGGGCGAGACGGGCCTGTCCGGACCTCGCGGCGCCGGCGATCAGCGTCAGCTCGACGACGTCGCGCTGCGCGTGGCTCCCGCCGACGGCGTGGGCCTGGGGGCGAACGTCGATCAGCAGATCCACCGCGCGCGCGGGCTCGTCGGCCGCGAACGCGGCGAATCCCTCGAGCAGCGCGTGCCCGGCGCGCTCGGCCGCCCGCCTGTTGGTCGGGGCGAGGAGCTCGCGGTTGGCCGCGATCACCCGGGCCACCCGGGCGGTGTCACCGGCGAGCCCGAAGGCCATGACCGCGTGCCAGTCGTTGAAGATGTACGCGGGCGCGCCCACCAGATCGTCGATGTCCGCCGCGAGCGCGGCCGCCCGGTCCCGGACATCCGTGCCATAGAGCGCGAGGCGCCACAGCAGCGCCGCGGCGTCGACGACGTCCAGCCACTCGGTCGACCTGGCCGCGCGGATTCGCTCGTCGTAGAGCGCGAGCACCTCTTCCAGGCGGCCCAGCTCGAGCAGGTACAGCCCGAGATGCCACCAGTTGTGCACCGCGAAGTAGCTGTCCTGCCAGTTGGGCGCCGAGGACGTCAGGAACGCCACGCCGGGCGCCAGTCCGCCCTCCATCTCGAACACGTGGGCCAGCGCGTGTACGGCCCACACGTCCTTCGCCTCGCGGTCCAGGGCGCGGCCGGCCGCCTCCCGCGCGCCCTGGTAGTCGGCGTTCTCCTCCAGGCCGAATGCGTACATGCCCTGCACGAACCCCCAGGCCGGGTCGGCCCGCGGCCAGGCGGGCAGCACCCGCGCCACGACGTCGCGCAGCCCGTGCCGGTCGCCGACGAAGAAGTACAGGTCCTGCGCTACCTTCAGCGCCAGCAGGTCACGGGGGTTGGCCAGCAGCGCGCGTTCCAGCGCGCGGGTCGCCGCCTGCCAGTCACCGGCCGCCCAGGCCGTCGCCGCGGCCAGATGGTGCGCCTCGCGCGCCGCGGCCGGCCACCCGTCGACCGCTGGCGCCGTCAGCGGCTCGAGCAGCTCGGCCGCCGCCACGCCGCCCTCGGCGGTCGTCGCATACAGCGACAGGTAGGCGAGGAAGATCCGGGCGAGTGCCAGCTCGCCGTCCTTGGCGAGCGCGGCCTGGGCCCGGCCAGAGGGGTCGCCGGCCAGCGCGATGAGATCCTCGATCGCCTGGTCAAGCAGCGCGACGGCGGTCCCGTCGCCGGCCCGTACCGGGACTCCCCAGCGATCCGTGAAGATCTCGCTCATGGGCCGATTATCCAGCCCGGGCGGCTCCCGGCCGCGAAACGGCGCTGCCGGCCCGGGCTCGCCGCCCCGGACGGCACCGCCCGTTGCCGTCCGAAATCCTCGTCTCCGAAAAGGTCAGTGCTGGGCGAACTGGACGTTCGTCGTCTGCGCCGACCCGGGCGTGAGGTTCACCGTGCAGACGAGCTGCTGGCCGTAGATGTCGGTGATCCGTACGGTGAACGGCCCGGCCCCGAAGCCCTCCTGCTCAAAGAAGTTGTACATCTGGCGCGGCACGGCGACCCAGGAGCCGTTCGACATGACCTCGAGCGACGCGATCGGGTTGCGGTGGTTACGCACCTGCAGCGACACCCACCACTGCGACGACTCCTTCTTGACGAAGAACTGGACGGGCCCGATGTTTGCTGGGCTCAGCAGCCGCCAGCTGACCTTGTCGAGGCCGCCCTGCGCGCCGCCCGCGATCCGGGCGAACGCCTGCTGGCTGAGGTCGAGCGCTCCGACCGGGCACTCCGGGCACCGGTCGACGACCTTCACGACGGTGCTCCCGCCCGGCCCGGTCACCTCCAGGAAGGCGCCGCAGGACCGGGCGTTGTCGTAGTCCACCTCGTTCATCGCGACCACGAGCATGTCGTCCGACGGCCCGAGCAGGCAGTTGCCGTCGCCGGCGCCGGCGTCGTGCTCCGTCGCCCGCCCCGAGTAGACGACGCCGGGCCGGATCCGCCCGGCCGCCACCGCCACCTGCGCCGGCGGCGCCGCGGGTCTGGTGGTCGGGGGCGGTGACGTCGTGGCGCCGGGTGCCGTGGCCACGGGACTCGTCGGCGCGACCGACGCCGCCGGCGGGGTCGTCGGCGACGCGCTGGTCGGCCGCGCCGCGGCCAGCAGCGCGTCCACGACCGGGAACCGGGTCGGGGCGCTGACCGGGGGCGACGCCGCACCGACCTGCGCGGGCGCGCCCACCGGGGCGGCAGCCGAGCCGCACCCCACGAGAGCGAGGACGGCCGCCGCCGAGGCCATGCCGATGGTCAGGCGCCAGGTGAGCGCGCGAGGGCCGCGGAGCAGGGACACCAGAGCACCCTCCTGGTGGGTAAAGCGCGGCACTTCTGCTTCGGACAGCACTTTGGGACGACAGGTCTACGCGTGAGCAGACGCTAGCCGCTGGCGCCCCACGCCGACCCCGCGGGCAGGGCGACGGATGAGCCATGGCGAGACCGTTGTTGGAACGTGGTCCGGAACGTGTCCTTCGATGATCGGGTTGGTTCCCTCGATGATCGGGTTCGCCGCCCGGCGGCACGGGTAGCAGCGTCCCGTGACAACCGCTGCGCCGACGGCCCCGTCAGCTCCGATCGCGTTCGTGCTGGGCGGCGGCGGGGTGCTCGGCGCCGCCGAGGTCGGCATGCTCGCCGCGCTGCTGGAGGCGGATGTCCGGCCCGACCTGGTCGTCGGCACGTCCGTCGGGGCCATCAACGGCGCCGCGCTCGCGGCCGACCCCACGCTCGCCGCGATCGGGCAGCTGACCGACCTGTGGTCCGACCTGGGCAGCTCCGACGTGTTCGCCGGCGGCCCCGCGAAACGGCTGGCAACGGTCGTCCAACACGGCTATCTGCACTCGAACACGCCGCTTCGCCGGATGCTGCACGACCAGTTGGCCTCGACGTTCGAGGACCTGGTCGTGCCCTTCCAATGCGTGGCGGCCAGCATCGAACGCGCCGCCGCGCGCTGGTTCGGCGAGGGCCCGCTGGTGGACGCCGTGCTCGCGTCCTGCGCCGTCCCCGCCCTGCTGCCGCCGGTGAAGATCGGCGACGAGCACTACGTCGACGGCGGTCTGATCGAGAGCACCCCCGTCGGCCGGGCGGTGGCCCTCGGCGCGCGGACCGTGTATGTCCTGCACGTCGGCCGGATCGAGCGCCCGCTGCGTCCCGGCCGCTGGCCCTGGGAGGCGGGCCTGGTCGCCTTCGAGATCGCGAGGCGCCGCGGCTTCGCCGACGCGATGGCGAACCTGCCCGAGGGCGTGACGGTGCACGTCCTCCCGGTCGGCGAGGGGAACGACGTCCCGTGGCTCGGTCTGCGCTACCGGTCCGCCTCCGGGGTGCGCCGCCGCATCGACCGGTCCCACCATGCCACCGCCGACTACCTTGACCGGCTCCGAACGAGCGTCCCCGGCGGCGCCGGATGACCGTGCCGCCGCGCGCCCTGCGCCGCCTGGTCATCGACCCGCTGTTCATCCCGGTCGCGGCGGCCGGCGCGGCGCTCGGCACCATCGCGGCACTCGTCGGACTGGCCGGCGCGGCGGTCGACCGGCGGTTACGGCTGAGCCGGATCGCCGCGCTCGCCGCGGTCTACCTGCTGGCCGAGATCGTCGTGATCGTGGCCGGCTTCGGCCTGTGGCTGGCCCGCCCCCTGATCCGCCCACGCTGGGAGTCAGCCCACCTGGCCCTGCTGCGAACTCTGCTGCGACTGCTGCGAACCGCGGCCGAACGCCTGACCCGGTTCCAACTGACCGTCCAGCAACCACCAGCCGGGACGGTCGGCTGCGACAGCGGCCCGGTGCTGGTCGCGAGCCGCCACGCCGGCACCGGAGACTCGTTCGCGCTCGTCGACCTGGTAGCCAACCGCTACCGACGTACCCCGCGGGTCGTCGCGCTGGCGAGCCTCCAGCTCGACCCGGCAATCGACATCCTGCTCAACCGCCTCGACGCCTGCTTCCTGCGCGACCGCGGCCACGCCGCGGCGGTGGCCCGCGTCAACGCGCTCGCGTCGCGACTGACCGACCGCGACGCCCTGGTGATCTTTCCGGAAGGCGCCAACTTCACCGCCCGGCGCCGCCGCCGCGCGATAGCCAGCCTGCGCCGCCGCGGACACACCCGACGAGCGAACGTCGCCGAGGAACTCACCCACGTGCTCCCACCCCGCCCCGCGGGCCTGCTCGCCGCGCTGGACGCGGGAACCGCGGCCGGCACGGTGGTGGTCGCCCATACCGGCCTCGACCACCTCGTAACGCCCAGCCTGATCTGGCAGGCCCTGCCACTGGCAACCCCGATGAAGGTCCGCTGGTGGTGGTTCCCCGCCGACGAACTGCCGGCGGCAGGCGCCGCCCGCGCCGACTGGCTGACCATGCAATGGGCCGTCGTAGACGCCTGGATCGACGTCCACCAATCCGCCAATCGGGCGTCGGGCATCAACTGACCGACAGCCGCACCGCGGCGAAACCCAAAATGCTGGCCCTGTCGGAAACGTGCATGCGGCCAAACGTCCTTCGATCGTGTCGGTGCGTCAAGACCCGGCGCGCGCATGCCAGGGTCCAGGCAACTTATCGCGACCGGATGCCGTCAGCGCGGAATCCGTGGACGTTTCGAATGTGCAGAAAGGGCGTGAACGATATGCGACTGGCGCGACTGGCCATCGCCACCGGGGGGCTGCTCCTGGCGGGCGGCCTGGTGGGCACGAGCGCGATTCCCGCCGCCGCGGCACCGGCGGGGCCCGCTGGTCCCGGTGCCGCCGCGAGCTGGGTAGACCAGGAAGACTGGGGCTGGCCAGCCTGGGACGACTGGGGCGGCCCGCAGCATGACAGAAACCGTCGGAACGTAGTCGTCAACATTCCCGACGAGGACCGTTTCACGCCGTTCGGTCTCACCATCAGAACCGGCGACTCGGTGACCTGGAAGAACAACGACACCGACGACCACACCGTGGTGACCGACAATGCCTTCACCACCACCGACCACCGCGGCGTCAATCATCTGATACCTGGAACGGACTCGAACAACGGCAAGCCTGGAACATTCACCCTGACCTTCCGGAAGCCCGGGAACTACGTCTACTACTGTCGCTTCCACTCACATCTCGATCAGTTCAACCAGCCGGTGGCGCCTGGGCCGGAGGGTGGCATCCAGGACCCGGACGGCAACTTCGGCACGCCGATGATGGGTGTCATCACAGTCCTCCCAAAGGACCGCGGCAAGGACGACTGGTTCTGGTTCTGAGCTGACCGGCCGGTGCCGGCGCTGGGCGAAAGGGCGCCGCTACCACGACCGGGCGCTCGTCGACACGATCGACAAGAACCTGCCCGGCCGGCACCGGCTACTCGTCGGCCGCAGCCATACGTCCGGCGACTACACCTTCAACCGGGCACACAGCTGGGCTACTAAGCGGCGGTGGTGTGCGGTGGTTCCCAGATGCCGGTGTACAGGTGGTCGAGGGTGCGGTGCAGCGGGTTGCGCCGTGGCCGGCGCTGCCGATCCACCGCATACGGCGGGATGAAAGACGGATGACCATCGTCGCCCATCCGTATGGTCCAGTCACCGCGGTGGATCACCCGATGGTGAAACGGGCACAGCAGCACCGTGTTCCCAAGATCGGTGGCGCCACCGTCGGTCCACGCCAGGATGTGATGGGCATCCGCCCACGCCGCCGGTTTCGAACAGCCCGGGAACGCGCAGCCACCGTCCCGGGCGACCAGCGCCCGGCGCAGCCACGGCGGCACGATCCGCCGCGTCCGACCCAGCTCCAACGGCACCCCCTCCCTTGACAGCAGCACGTGGGTAAGGTCTGCGTCGCAGCAGATCCGTTCCAGAGCCGCATGCGACAGCGGCAGACCATAACCCGTCGCCGCAGGCCGGGCCCCCGGCCGACCCAGCACCTGCTCGACCGTCGTGATAACCGTGACATGCGGGCGGGTACCCCGCGACAGCGGCAGACCCCCCGACGCCAACACCCGCTCGGTGATCTCGACCAGCGCATCGGCCCGCAACTGCGGCACCGTGCGATGATCCTCCGGGTTCTCCCCAAGCCGCCGCGGCCGGGCCAACGGCTCCAACGCCGCCCGCAACGCCGCGGCCGCTTCGGCGTCGAGGGTTCCACTGATCCGGGTCGTCCCATCCGGCTGATCAGCCAGATGCAACTCCCGACGCCGCCCCTGATCACCATCGTCACCCCGGCCACCGCCCGGCGGCGCCAACTCGTCGCGGATCCGCGCCCGGATCGTCCTGCCCAACGTGGCGAGATCCCCCGCATCCAGGCACTCCGCCTGCGCCAGCAGAAACGTCTGCACCCAGTCACGGCGCTCCGACGGCGTCCCCGGCGGCAGACCGTTCAACGCCGCCACGATCACACCCGCCTGGCCCTGGCTGATCGCCGCCTCCGTGAGCGCGGCACCGACCCGGGGATAGACCGAGTCCAGATCCCGGGCCAACGCCACCGTGCGCCGCGCGTCCACCGCCCGCAGCTTCGACTGACAGCGCAGCAACTCCTCCACCGACGGCAGATCGTGCCCGCCGAACACCGGACGCAGATCCCGACCATCCGCCTCACGCACCACCGCCAACCGCACCGCACCCAACAACCGCGACGCCCGCTCCACCTCGATCAGGAACTCCAACACCTCCCCCTCCGACAACGCCCACAGATTCGCACCCGTCAGCTTCTCCAAACTGGTGGCGACATCGGACATGCCGACCAGCGCAGGATGCGACTGCCCACCACCGGAACCAGCGGCGTCCCCGCCCCCGAACGGTGGCCCGGTCGAGGGAACGTTTCCCGAAGCGCAGCGAGCGGCCGCCTGACGCCCCGGGTCCTGACCACCGTCTGGACCGCGGGCACCTGCCAGCCGCCTACCGGACCAATCGTCGGGCGGCTCAGGAATCAGCTTCTCGGACATGCCGTCACAAAAACACACCGTCGAACAGACGTCCAATCCACGCGAACCCAGTTATCCACAACCCCATTTGACAAATCCACCAAAACATGAATCTCGACGATGTCGAGTCCTGCCGGCAGCGGCACCCATTCTTCTTGATCCGCGGTCGCTTCCCGGGATACGCCTTGGACGCTCGCGAAGGCGCCGGCGTTGCATCGTTTCCCGGGGTCGATGGCGAAGGGGGTGCAGGCGCTGTGTCAGCTCGTTGTCGACCAGTACGACGGGGATGACGCCCGTCGGCGGCCGACGTCCACACCGCCGCGGCAAGGTGCTGTTGCGTCAGATCAGCAAGCTGCCGGGTCTCGGCGAGCAGAAGGCGAAGATCTTCGTTGCGCTGTTTGGCAAGCAACTGGATGTGACCCCGCCAGGCTGCGATCTGGTCCAGTGCGGTTCGGGAGGCACGGGCATCGAACCGGAACGGTCCGCGTCGACGCGGGTTTCCGTTGTGGTTGGCGAATCATCCTCGGTCTGCCAGCCGCCGTGTCCTGGTGTCAATCCGTACGGCGATGGTTCGCGTCACTGTGCGCCTGGAACATCACGCAAGGTAATGGGTTTGTTTCTGTCGTGGTCGTGGATGGTGCCCATCCTGGGATCGCCGGCCGGGTCGCGGACGCCCGATGCGTGGCGATGGTGTCCTGGCATCGACGTGATGTAGATCATATTTGGTGCCTGCGGCGATCCCTCGCGGCCGGTTGCGCGAACAAAAGGGCATCCGCTGCCGAGGAGAGGACAGGTCGATGGCCTGGTTTCTGGTCGCCACCTCGCCGATTCGAGGTCATGTCGCGCCGTTCGCGCCGGTGGTCCGGCAGCTGACCACTGAAGGCCACGAAGTCGTGTGGTATGGCTCCGCGTCGCACCGAGAACTGATCGAGAAGGTCGGCGCAACGTTCGCGCCGATCACCCGCGCGCTCGACTTCGGCGACGGGGACTTCGACCGGCACTTCCCGGAGCGGCTCCAGAAGAAGGGCCTGCGCCAGATCGTCTACGACTTCGAGAAGATCTTCGTCGACTCGGTGCCGGGCATGGCGGACGATCTGTTTGGCATCCTCCGTGGCGACGCGGGGTTCGCGGCCGACGCACTGCTGTACGACCCGACGTTCGCGGCCGGAGCAAATGTCGGGCTCAGCGCGGGCATCCCCTACGCCATGCTCAACATCACGGTCGCGGCCATCGAGTCGCCCGAGATCCCGCCGTTCGGGATCGGGCTTCCCTTCCGGGCTGGGCCGCTGGGCCTGGTCCGCAACAAGCTGGCCTACACCCTCGTCGACCAGGTCGTGTTCCGGGCACCGAATGCCGCCTACCGGAAGATCTGTGCGGAGCGGGGCTGGCCTATCCGGCCCGCCCGCCCGGCTGGCTCGCCATATCTCAACCTCCAGCCGTCGGTCGCGGAGGCGGAATACCCGGTACGGAACTTCCCGCCCACGCTGCATTTCATCGGCCCGCTGCTCCCCGAGGCACAGGCCTTCACCCCGCCGCCCTGGTGGGACTCGGTGATTGACGGCGACCGGCCGGTCGTGCTGGTAACCCAGGGCACAGTGGCCACCGATCCACGGTCACTGATAATTCCGACCCTGCGGGCGCTGGCGGAGGAGGACGTGCAGGTCATCGCCGCGACGGGCGGTCCCACGGCGGACGAGCTGGGCATCGCGATTCCCGACAACTGCCATGTCCTGTCGTTCATCCCGTTCACCACCGTGATGGAGCATGTCGACGTGTATGTCACCAACGGCGGTTTCGGCGGCGTCATGATCGCACTCACGAATGGGGTGCCGGTCGTAGTTGCGGGCACCACGGAGGACAAGGCCGAGGTGGCCGCCCGCGTCGCCCACCGCGAGCTCGGAATTCGGCTGCGCACGAGCACCCCGCAGGCGGCCGCCGTCCGCAGGGCCGTTCGCACCCTGCTCGACGACCCCGGCTACACCGAAAGGGCGGCACGCGTCGGCAAGCTGCTGCGCGGCCAGGACGCTCCCGCGAAGGCTGTTCGCCTTCTCGAACGACTCGCCGACACGGGGGAGCCTGTCGTCGCTCCGTGACTCCGATGTTTTCTGGCGGCGGACTGCCCGCGCCGGGCGGCGAGGACACCGAGGGGAATCCGCGCCCGCGCGACACACCGGCCCTTCGCAATATCGATCAAGAATGCGGCCGGGCTCATGGCGCGCTGGGCTCTGCTTCCTCTTCCTCGACCGCGCCCAATCGGCCGCCAGTCCGGCCCAGTCACACCGGTCAGGCCACGCCGTCGTTTCCCGGAGGGCTCTGTGGCGCGGCCTGTTTGCCGTTGTCGTTGAGCCGGGCCCGGCTCTGCTCGACGAGCCGCGTGACGTCGTGTTCTACCTGGTCCGGGTCGAGGCCGAGCGCGCGGCCGATGTGGACCGACCAGACCTCCGAACGCAGGTTCGTCTCGAAGTCGATGTCCGCGCGCACGTTGTCGCGGGCCGCCTGACGGTTCTGACTGACCATCACGAACGTCGACAGAAAGATGGCCTCCAGGCTGACGATCATCGTGAGCAGCCCGAACGGATACCGGTCGAACACGGCCGCCTGGCCGAACACCCCCAGGTTGACCAGGATCCACGCGGCGAACCACACCGCGTGCAGGTAGACGAATCGCATCGTCCCGGCGAAGGCGGTGATCGCGTCGGCGACGTGATCCGTTGACCCTCGCAGCTGCGCGAAGACGTCCCGTTCATGGGTCAGGGCCACCGCGGGCTCGCGCGCGCCGACGTTCTTGTCGTGTCGCGGACTCCCGGCATTCCTGGGCGGCGGCGCGGCGCCTCCAGCGCCAGGACCGGGTTTCCCCAGAGTGTGGGTCATACGCCCCTCCGCCCCCGGCCCAGCCCGCCAGGCTTCGTTCTGGCGGGCCCGATCCACGCCAGCGTGTCACACCCCTGACGACCTGTCCGTACATCCAGACCGGCCCGCCGGGCCGCCGGCTGGCCGGCCGAGCGGCCCGCCGGCTGGCCTACGACGCGGCTACGGCCTCGCGCCGGGGAACTCAGACGACCCGCCCACCGTCCCTACCCTTACGTAAGGGTAGGGTTCTCTGCGGACCGATGGATCACGAAGCAGGACGCCGGGCGCGGCCGGCGGCGGTCGGCAGACGGACGATCGACAGACGGAGATACGGCGATGACGGAATCCCGGGTACCCGAGATCAGCATCGGGATTCCGGTGTACAACGGCGCGGACTTTCTCGGGGCGGCGATCGAGTCGCACCTGGCGCAGACG